>Ga0137307_100814_pt1 | contig 34686 bp, 19 predicted proteins | sample NAcewD2O_March_2_FD_97180 | JGI IMG/M metagenome (GOLD analysis project Ga0137307, IMG submission 97180) | Mouse cecal microbial communities from Vienna, Austria - N-Acetylglucosamine amended D2O_March | ecosystem: Host-associated > Mammals > Digestive system > Large intestine > Cecum | place... | reverse complement strand
GACAAAGGACATAAGATGGCCTCCAATCATTCTTGCTGTTTCCATTATACCTGAAATGAATGGAAAACACAGTATTTTACAACAATATATTCAGTTTTCAAAGAACAGTTATCGTTCAAAAAGGACGTACCTTTTGACACCTAAATCATATTATATTATTTCTAAAAAGTATCTTCTTTGTACTTGATATTTTATTAAATCAATTTTCAATGTAGAAATCAAAAATATCAGCCAACTGTTTTATATTATCAATTGACAGATATTTTATATATCTATCGAACTAATTATCTCTGAACCCTCATTAACATGACATTAACTCCACTTTTTTCAAATAAATGTAATTTACCTTTATTCCCCTTCCAAATAGACACTTTTAAAGACAATATAAGGATTATTGTCCACAGGATCTTTTTCCTTACTATCAGCTACACTCTCCTTCTCAATTTTTTCCATAATGCTCCTATTAAATATCTCATACTTCTGCTCCTCAAGCAATTCAAGACATTTCTTTACTATCTGTTGATATTGATTTTGAATAGAAATTTCTTTTTCGTTTGTAACCTCTTTTATATAATCGATATTGGAACTAAACTGATCTGATTGTATAATATACTCATAATATCTATCAACCGCATTATGAATATAACCTTCATGATGTAAAGCCATCGACATTTCTGACCCTAAATCTCTAAATGGTATTTCAATATAATACTGTTCATTTCTGACCCCATTTTGAGCCAATGTTCCACAAGAACTTATTGGAGTTACAAGTTTCTCATATCCTTTCACTACGGGTATTATCCATAAACTCGACTCAATCATACGAATAACATTTTCTAACATAAATATATCATCAATCTCATATAGAGAAACGGGAGAATTACATTGAAACGGTATTGCTTTTACTGCTTTCACATATTGATCGCCTTTTTTACCAAGGAATATTTTTTCTATTCTATGATTAAGAATATGGGGCGTCGTAGTAATAATAGGATTAATTACATTGCCTTCAAGTTTAAAGCAGTCCTCCTCTTCTAAATCCACGGATTCTATACTATCATCACAAATTATTTCACTAATTATAAAATACACTTCTCTATTTCGAAGTTCATCAAATGCTATTTGCTTTTCCGTTTTCTTATTTTCTCCCCATAGATAATACTCACCAATCTTTATTGTTTCTAATGTATTCTTATACTTATCTAAAAATTGATTCACCCGATGATGGGTCTGAACTGCTAACTGATATATCACTAATACGATATCACCAAGTTTCTCATTTATTTCATCATGTTTATCTATCAAATAATCTATTGCATCTACAACCAGCATTCTCAACGCATTTAATAAAATTTTATAATAAATACCAATATAATTTTCATTAATAGAATTTCTACTCATTTTTAGTACTTCATCGGATTTTGCATCAAGTAAGTTGAATTTCCAGTCCATATATGACATAATTGGTTCCTTCTCACAAGAATACTGGGACACAATACTATCTTTTACATATGCGTTTCGATAATACATCGTTTCAAAGTAGTAAGATTTATCTATATCTGCAATGCTTCCACAAAGATGCGTCTCTTCATCCTTCCACATATGTATACTGTTACTAATATGACAGTTCAATTTGGGGATAAATTTCTTCACCTCAATACGACCATTTTGTATACTAACCTTTCCTTTCACTTCTTCAGTACTAAATAGTGGTTGATATTTAAGCAACGTGTATTTTTCTTCAGTTGTAATACATTTTATAATTACAGGTATATAATCAGCCTCCTTTTTTTTCCATGGTATGTCTGGAATTATACCTGGACTTTGATTGTCATATTCTATATAAACTTTATCTTTTACAAAATCACTTAGTTCTTTTCTTTTGTAATGATAATTTGAACAATTAAGTTCCACAGCAGAAAGCTTTTCTCCTTTTATAATAAAGCTAATCTCTGTTCCCTGTTTGAAATCTTCGTTATAATTCTCTACTGTAATATATCCATCCGAATTTTCTGCATTCTGAAATATTATCCTCTTAGCAGGCTCATCAGAAGTTTTAGTAATCATCTCAAACTGATCCGCTAATAAAAATATTGATTGAAGCCCCATCCCGAATGCACCGGAAGGGCGTATCCACATAGGCATTTTAGAAATGAGTTCTTTTCTTTTAGTGCTAGCATCGTTTGATACATTGGCTATCTTCTTAATATCATCCGTAGATACTCCAATTCCTTTATCACGAACCTTTACACTAACATGAGTATTATTAACAATTTCAATCTCGCCGTAAATTTCATAGTCATCCCAATTTAAACTCTCAAGTTGTTGCAAAATAGATTTATCATCTCCGCTTAATATCTCTTCATTAAAAAGCCTAAGCAACGTAGCATCAACAGCATTTTGAATAATTTCTCTAATACAGACAAATTTGCTATTATAAATATTACCTCCTTGAAGTAACTCAAACATTTTCTTATTCGGAACTTCATATTTTACATTTGCGAATGGTATCCACTTTTTATCCCCATGTAAAAGCAGTTCACACTTAGAAATTCGTGGAGCATTTCCAAAATCATCAGGCGCAATTTCACTCCAATGCAACGCAATATAATCACATGCCTCCTGCATCCAATCCATCCATTTACGCATAATACGATAAACTTCAATATCGTCCGTATTCGTGCTAACCTCAATAATATTCTTATCTACAAGGAAATGATGAATAGACTTATGTTTTTCCAAATGCAATTTTGAAAGCCGTGGAAAAGGTGTAGATGCTTTCATCATAATTTCATCAAACCTGTCTGTATCTAGATCTAATAAATCACCAAGGCATAACATTGCACCAATAAATCTTGGATGGAAATAATCGCCAAATAGACCATTCTCTTTCCTTGGCAGCTTTATAATGTCAACGATTGACTTCTGATGAACTTCACAAATTTCCGCTAATATCCTTTGGCAACGAATATGAAGTACACTTTCTAAAAAATTGTCATTGATAATTGCATCTGCACTACGCTTAGCATGCTCAGAACGATATATATCCTCTATGACTAAAATCACATCGTTATATACATCTATAGATGTTTCATAATCCTTAGCTCCGATAACTCCACCGAATCTTTGAAGCCGTACTGCTGCATCATATAAATCAGATGTTTTATCCTTTGTATATTTATCCAATGTTTCTTTAAAGGTTGGACTAATAAAACAATTATAGATGTCCTCATATTCCAAAGCCATTCCTACATCATGCTTATAAAAACTAAGCAACATCATAAGTATATCTGAATAAGACAATTTGTTAATCCTATCTTCACCCAGTAAATTTCCTATATATGTAGCAATTGTTTGTGAATGTGAGCCATCATGTTTACTGAAATGTGGGAAATAGTTGCATACAGTTTTCAGCTTAGACTCTGTTTCATTCTTTATCATTATCCAATGACTGTACATATTCTGTTTATCTGCGTCATCCGACAGTTGATGTAATGTATCTTCAAGTAACATACTCTCACACTTTCTATATATATTTCTAATTTATGAGCTTCTATAGACAATCTTAGAAGCTATTCTGGTTTCTTTTATCTATTATATATACTTTATGCTACAAGCGCAAGTAATCATAGGTACTTCAGAACATTTAGCCATTTACATGAAACACTATTATCCTCATTTATACAAAACACTGTTACTATGCTTCCAATGTACTCAAATCCACTTTTTAGCTGAATGAAACTCTCTGGATATACATTTTTCTCCATCTATCCCAACGACCAACAGACATGCCCCCTCGCATGTCCGTCCAGTCCAATCATTTTCTTCCTCACTCACAAATTCTTCAAAATATTCAGATTCTTTTTCCCCAATGCTTTCTGCAGCTTCTCATTCTCTTTTTTCAATTCCATGTTTTCCCGCTTCAGCTGCTCCATCTGTTTCTGCATCAACTCCATCCGTTTATCCATTGCCGCATCTATAACTCCCCGCCGGGGATCAATAATTCCAGCCTGCTGTTCCAGCGCATGGTCCATCTCTTTTCTGATGATCGGATTCTTATAAAAGAACCCTCTGGACAGCCCCGTTTTTTTCATCAGAACCGGAACGCTGATCCGTTCCTGATCCACCAGCATCTCCATGATCGCAGCCCTTGCCCTGCTGACCTTCTCTTCGCTGGCCTTCCTATTTACCTCGATCATTTTGTCGTATTTGCTCATATTCCGCACCCCATCCATCTAAATTCGCGTAGATGATCTCTGTCATCATTTCCCGTACTTTCCGTGTCTCGTCTGCCATGAGCTGGTTGCTCATTTTCCGGTAGTGCTTGACACTGTTCAGCCCCTTATGTCCCAAAAGCCTCGCGATCGTCCAGTCATCCAGATGCAGTTCTGTCAGTTTCACTCCATAATAGTGCCGGAACATATGCGTATTAAATTTAAAATAACAGCCTTTGTCATCTCTCAGGTTTTCTTCCTGTATCATCCGCAGGATTTTATACTTCACTGTCGTGTATCGTAAAGGGGCGCCGGTATTACGGTCATCTACAAAAATGTATTCCGTTTTTCCATATTTCCCTATGGTATACTCCACCGCCTTTTTAATTAGATCCGCCAGTTCTCTGCTGATCGGCTTTTCATATACCCTGGTCTTCACCTGTTCGATCCGTATCATGTCATGTCCATTGGCCTTTGACAGACAGTCCGTCCTTAATGTAAGCGTATCGGAAATCCTGGTGCCAAGCATCTGGTGAATGACCATACATCTTGCGATCTGTTCGTCTAATCTGGTGATACAGGCCATCAGCCGCTTCATCTCCCCGTCAGAATAGACCTTGAATTCCGGATCCAACTCCGGAGGTATATCCGTGTTGATAAAAAGATTTACCAGATGCGGCACATTGTATATCTTCCCAATGCTTTCGAGAACTGCCCGGAGTTTCCTCACTTCGTCGCTGCCGCTGCGGCAGGATTCATTTTCTGTCATCCGAAAGATCAGGTATTCTTCCATGACAGCCCGGTCAATCTCAAGGCAGGATTGTATTTCAGGCCGCTTTTTCTTTAAATAATTCGAAAAATTGCGCATGGACGTCATCTCACGCTGTACGGTCCCCAGGCTTTCATAGTCCAGATGCCTGTAAATCGCTTTTTTGACCTCTTCCCGGATATTGGTCTGGCTGATCGCTTTGAAGTTTATGGCCTGCGTATTGTAAATAGGATTCTTCCTGATCTTCAAGTCCAGCTTATCAAGCTCCCAGATATCCTTTTCTTTTTCATCCCGTCCGTCTTCCTTTTCCAGAAATTTTAGCAGGCTGTTAAAATATTGGATCAGCGGTGAGTTTTTTACAGAAATCTTCCCATATACGTTCTTAAATTCCTTTGTAAGAGGCATCCCCTTCTCCAGCATCCATGCCTTGAGCTGTCGCAGCCATTTTTCTGCTTCCCTGTCCTTCAGACTCCTGCTGTTCCCAGCCTTTTTCTGTAAAAAAGCAGCTAAATATTTGAAATTGGATTTATCATGCAAGATGGTCACAAAGCTTACCTCTTCGCCCCGTTTCCTGATAAAACTCCCTATCTCCTGCCGCAGCTCTCCTTCAGGCAATTCATCCAGGTCAAAATATGGCTCACTATATACTCTCCGTTTCTCCTTTTCTTTCGCGCTCTGATAGCACGGTAGTTCCTTATAATAAATTCTATTTTCTTCCATATGTGCCGCCTTCCCTCAATCCTGCAGCAAGGTTATTGTCCGGTTCCTCAAAGTATTCCTCGTTTGCCGCCTCTATCCTTCTGGGCATATAGTCGATATATTGCTGTGTCATCTCGTCATACATATGCCCCAGGTAATCCCGAATACTCTGCAGGGAAACTTCATGATCATAAAACAGGCTTGCTACGGTGTGGCGGTAATCATGGGATTTAAAAATATATTCCCCGCCTTGTATCTGGTTTTCCCTACAATATTTCAGCATCTGCGCCCGGAATGTGGGATATAAAAACGCACCGCCTTTTGTATTTTTGAAAATATATTCTTCCGGCTCAATCTGATATTTCTTTATATAGACCTGCATGATCTCATATAATCCTTCCGGAACAGGGATCCGTTTATATCCTTTTGTCTTGATCTGGTAAATCTGTATCCAGAAATCCTCTCCCTGCCTGTAATAAGCGTTTCCCAGCAAGGTACATACCTCACTTCCCCTTAATCCCAGACACCATAGATGTAAAAACATGCACCGCAGATGTTCCGGAAAGTACCTTAGTTTTTGCATGATCCCGATATAGGTTTCCATTTCCACACTTCTGTCATGATGCATCGGCATCACCTTCTGCGTGTAATACTCCTGGCGGAATGGCACTCGGTCCACATATCGTCTGACTGCGAGGAATTTATAAAAATGTGTGATTCCAAACACCCTTTCATTAAATCCCTTTGCCCCAAGGTTCCGCCCAAGAAGCTCCCTGAAATAAGCATCTGCATGCTCCCTGCCGCATCCGCATACAGGAACTTCTTTCTGCTCTAAGAAAACAATAAATTCCCGCACACTGAGGTATCTCTTTAAAATTGTGCTGACCGCCTGGCCGGTAATCCCCATCTCGTATTTCATATATTCCTGCGCATATTTCCGGTTGGATAGATCATGGATTTCTAAAAAGGATATCCCTTCTTTGGAAGCGCTGGGGTTCACACGGTCTTTTGGCAGATGTAGGCGGTCCAGATACCACACTCCCGCATACCAATGGATATCTGTGGCGTTTACAAAAGATTCTTTCCTGCATATCGTTACCACTGCCATCGCCTGCATATCAAGATTTGCCTCTTTCCTGCTGTTCTCAATATAGATAAGGTACTTTTCTATATCCGTCTTTTCCAGCATCTCCACATCCGAAATATCATGCTCCACACAAAATGTATAAAAGTATTGCAGGGTCAGCAGCTTTTTCCTTTTAAAGCGTGGATCTTTATTACAATTATGGAGTATATAGTCTAATCCCCCAAAGATCTGCCGCTTCAATTTTTCTGGGTAGGCTTTTTCAAAATCCCACATCAGGATATCAGATTTCCTTGCTTCCTCGAATTCAGAAGCGATCCCCTGATCCGGATGGTATGGAAGGAAGAGGATCTGGCTCCTGTATTTCCATTGATATTTTTGTCGCCCGGAAAGAGTCCGCATCTGTTTCTGGATTTCATACTTGACTACGTTATCAAAGGTTTTCAGACATTTCTTTTTCCATTGCGGTGTTACATTCAAATAATTTTCATATTCTGCCCTTAATGGATAGTCCATCTCTGAGATATGTTTTATTCCAGACTGTACCAGAAATCTTTTCAGTTTTTTCATCCAGCGTTTTTCGATTCCCGGACACTCTGCAAGTTCCTCCTCAATCCTCTGTTCCGATTCTTCCAGCCGTTCCGGCTGCTCCGCTTCCTTCCCTGCCCACTGTAAGATTGCCGCAGGCATATTCCGTCACCTCCATCACATCAACTGGCTGACATCATAGAGGGCAGCGTTCTTTTCATAAAACTCATCACTGGCTTCGATCAGCCTGTCATCTATGGCATTCAGATACCGTATTGTCGTTTCCAGATGTTTATGGCCATAGGCATGGCTGATCATCTCCAGGCGCCACCCTGCCCTCCACCGTTCATTTCCGAAATATCTCCGGAGCATGTGGGGCGTGGTCTTCACCCCTGTTTTCTTCTCCATCCTCTCCAGCATGTCATAGACGGCATCCACGTTCATTGGCTGGCCTGCCGTACTCCCGGCTATCGTGATGAACAGATGCCGCTGCTTTTGGATCAGGTGCCGGTATTCGGAAATATAATATAGTAAAAAGTCAAAGGTACTGTCACTGACCTTCGCCCTGCGGTACTCCGCATTTTTTGCCCTTGCATTATTCTCATTGTCCTCCCGGAAACTTACTTTGACGAGGTGGTTCTTGTAGTCAATATCATGGATATAGTCGATCCCAAGGATTTCCCCGATTCGAAACCCCGTCTCTGCCATCAGCAGGATCAGTGCCTGGTCCCGGCAGTTTGTACAGGCTTCTAAAAGCATCGTGATCTCATCTTTTCCGGCAGCCCGTACATTCCGCTCTTCTGCTTTTAAATATCCTTTAAATGCCTGGGAGCGCAGCACTTTTTTGACTCCCACAGAATCTGCGGTCACAATCTGATTGTAGGAAAGCACCAGCAGGCCATCCCCCCGCCATTCATCCTGTTCCATAAAAAGATAGAACCTGAACACATCCTGTAGATATGCGTTGCAGGTTCCATTGTGAGGAATCTTTTCCCGATGTTCTTTATGCCGTCCCTGCTTGAGCCAGTCAAGGAAATCCGTAAAATGTTGATACTGCTGCTCAAATCCTAACTGATAGACATCTCTCAGCTCCATCTCTTTCATGTCCATAAACTGCAGATAGTACGCAAGCGCAAGGGCTGCCCGCCGGATCGTATTCGGTGACTGCTTCGCCCTGATTTTATGCGTCAGATATTTACTTGGATACAATTCAATATCCATAGAATCCATACTGCAGATATAGTAATATTTTCTGGATCCATCCTGTTCCATCTTCACTTGATACCTGCCCATCTCTTTCACTTCCTTTCTTCTCTGACGCTATATACAGTATACCCACTCTATACACAGAAAGCCATCTATCAATACCACCAAACCGCCGGAAACTGCCCCTGAAATACCAACAAACTTTCCGTCCCGAACTGTCCTGTTTTTTGGTCGCAACCAACAATGCCTGAAACTTTGCTGCAAATGCCCTCATCAACAATCGCAGGTCTACATATAATAATCCACGTTCTTTCTCCTGCGGATAAACCTCTCCACATCTTCCATTGATTCCCCCATCTGGCAGGCGGGGAGGGCGCACAGCACATCCTGATAATATCTTCCACCCCTGGCCGCCCGCGGATCCAGGATGGTTACCACACAGGTGTCGGTCTCCGTCCGGATGGCCCTGCCGAAGCCCTGCCGGAGCTTCTTCTGCATATCCGGCACGGCAACCGCCCCGATATATCTCCGCAGGTTCCCATACTGCTCCTTCTCCGCTTCCCTCACCGGATCCGGCACAGCGAAGGGGAGCCTGACAATGATCAAAGAGGACACCATGTCCCCGGGAAAATCCACGCCCTCCCAGCAGGAACCGGCTGCGAATAGCACCGCGTTCTCCAGCTTTTTAAACCGCATGATCTCTTCCTGGGTATGCCGCCACACCTCCACCATGGTATATGGCAGACACCCCCGGAGAATCTGGTAGACACTTCCCATTAAGGAGTAGGATGTGAACAGTACCAGCGTATGCCCATGGGTGGAACAGGCAAGCTGTCTGATCTGCTTCGCGATCCAGGCGGATTCCTCCCGGCTCCCATGCAGGAGCTGTTTCCCGCTCTGGGGCAGATAAAGCAGACAGTTTTTCTTATATTCAAACGGGGATTCTGCCACATATTCCTGAACCCCGTTCTTCTTTTTCAGGTTCGTTCCATCCAGCCCAAGCATCTGCCTTGTCCGGAGAAATCCATTCCCGGCTTTTAAAGTCCCGCTGGTCAGGATTGCCGGGACTCCCTGCTTCCACAACATTTTATCAAGGTATGCCGGAACCCTCCGGCTGGTGGCGCAGAACACCGGGAGCCGTTCCCCATCCTGCTCCAGATATAAAATATACTTCCTGCTGGGAACCAAAAAATAGCAGAGGATCTTCCCCGCTTCTTCCAGCCGGTCACGCACCCATTTGGAAATACTCCCCCTGCACCGCCTGGTCATTTCAAACAGGAACGCGGCGCTTTCTTTGATCGCGGAAACACATTCTTCCGTCTGCCGGAACTCGATCCTCTGCCCCTGCTCAAAGGTATGGTTTTCTGCGACCACATGGAAGAGTTTTTTCATCTTTGCCTTTAAGCGGCCGGCACGGATCCCCTGATGCTCCTTTTCCAGCATGTAGCAGAGTTCCTGAATATCGTCACGGCACAGGGATTTTCCACACATCTGCCCCGCCGCCTCCGGAAGCTTGTGGGCTTCATCGATCACCAACGCCCGGTAATCGGATAACAGCGGATGGTATCCCTTTGCCCGGTGGGACGCATCCGCAAGCAGGTAATTGTGGTTGCAGATCTGAAAATGGATCCCCGTGCCTTTGACCCGTTCCATATACCTCCGGTAACGGCAGGTTTCCCTCCCCGGACAATTCTTCGGACAAAACTTGGGAATACATACAAGCTTCCGGTCGAACCCGCTCAGCCCATGAACCTGATCCATGTCATAACATGTCCGCAGGGAGAGCAGTGCCTGTCTTTGGTTTTCATTTTTCCGCTTACTGCTAATTGCAGAAAGCCGCTGCTCCAGACGTTGGTCGCACACGAAATGCTCTTTTCCTTTCCGGACGACTGCTTTTAAAGGTTTCCGGATGAGCTTTTCTTCCAACAGGATCCGGGATAAAAATGGGACGTATTCTTTCAGGATCGCATCCTGCAGCGCAATGCTGGAGGTGGAGATGACCGCCGGATGACAGCCTGGTTTTGAAACGCATCCGCCATTTTCCCCATATTTATCCAGCATGATACAAGCAACCAGATACGCATATGTTTTCCCGATCCCGACTCCCGCATCGCACAGAGCGATCTGCTTTCCCCATAAAGCGTCCAGCATTTCATGGCTCAGCCGGAGCTGCGCTTCCCGGACATGGAACCCGTGCTTTGGCATGAGTTCCTGGAAAATGCAGTCAATCTCCTCATGGGCTTTATTCCGGCACCATCCGATGTATCCATTTTTTCCCGCCTGTACGGCTGGATTTTTTTCAACGTCCTTCATCTGCCCTGTTTCTCTTTCCTGATTTTTTTTCCTGCTTCCTGCCGTTTTTTAATCCTTTACTGGCTGAAGCCCTGCCCCTTGTCCATTCTTCCGGTATCTGGAACATCCCCAGCTGCCCGTTGATACAGGCCACCATTTCGGGGTTCTTATATTTTGCCAGGTATTTCTCCGCCATCTCTTCATTCAATGAACAGAAATCTTCCTCCCCCAATCCGACCACCAGAAATGTGCCTGCCACGATGTCATAGAGGTTTCCGTCTTTATTATAGAGCCCTCGGTTCGGCATAAGGCAGTCCAGCTTTCCTTTGTCATTGAGCACAACCGCCACCCGGTCTTCAAACGGATATGTGGCATCGATCAGTCCCCCGACTTCTTTCTGCAGAGCTTTTAAATCTCCGGAAATGGTTTTGAGATAGGCTGGTTTTAACGGCTCCACTACCACAACTGTCATACCGTCTTTTCTATTCCCATCTGCTGCCTGGTTTTCTTTCTGGGCGGCCTCCTGCTCTTCGTAATCGTAATTCATTTCCTTACCTTCCTTTGTGTATAAACACGTTCGGAAAGTCCCCCGCATCCATTTTTATGTCTGGCTTTCCGAGCGTATTCTGCATGAGGTTGATATCACATGCATGCGGCCATGGATCCCCACAGCCGCATGGTATCTGATATCAACGTCACACTTCGATTGATTTCATTTTGTATCTGTTTCTTTTTTGGCATTCGTATTTGACCCCGCATCCCCGAAAGCCGGACATCATTTATCATGGCAGGGAACATTACAGGCAGGCATCTGGCTGGTACCGTGCTGATGGTTTTCCGATAGCCGAGTTAATTTCTTTTCTTATTAGACTTACATCAAAAGCCAAGGCATATACTGCTATGTCTGTTTCCTTATAAAGATATTGGCAAATATCCTCTGTCTAATGAACCGGAATCCTGTCTATTCTGTACCGATGCCGTTCACAGATGTCCGAAAGGTCTTGCTGATTACAACCTGAATTTCATCTTTTTCTCTTTGGAAAATATGTGTATCATTATCCCCCGCTTGTGATCATGGCGGAAAGCCAGCCACGGCTTTATTTCAAGTATAAGAGATCGCTCGGGGCGGGAACGGATGCCGCATGGCGGGAAGCAGACTCCCCTTCTGCCGGTTCCCCGGCATCAGGAAGCTCCGCTTCGCCACACAGTATCCGTCTCCGCCCGTCCTGGCGCTTATCTTGTCACGCTTCTACTTGCGGGAACGTACCTGTAATGCTGGTATGAAGTTGTCAAAGTGCAGGTGAAAGGATTTCCCCTTCTACTATATAGCCGTTGGGAAATGCCTTTTCGGTCTACTTTTTCAAAAATTTTTAATTTTTTTTCTTAATGTTTTGATTTTTGTGTTGATCGTATTTTCACTGACTCCTGTTTTCTCAGAGATTTCCCTCCCCGAAAATCCCATCATCTTCAGCAATAAAAACTGCAATGTCCTTTTATCTGTGTTCATGAGGACATGTAAAAGACGTTCATCGTTGATAGAATTCAGTAATCCGGAAACATTGCTGACTTCGTGCTCATCCTCATCTGTACTTCCCCAATCGTAATGTTGCGGAAAAGATACATGATGATCCTGGTAACACCGATCAGCTTTAAATTCCTCCCAATCACTGCGTCTCAATTCCTGTATAGATTCCTCGTCCATACCCAGAGTCCGGAGCAGTACCTCCTCCTTTTCTTTCCATTGTTTCCATTTCCGTTCTTCCCTGGCCTTGTTATAAGCCATCTTTCGTACCTCCGATCTGAATTTTTTTGAAATCAGATCGGAGTGCGGCGGAGAACGGGCTTTCCAAACAAATGCAGGCATAAGAATAGTGGTGTTGCCTGTACCATAATTACGCCATTACTTCAACTTCTATATTTTCTAGTCCATTCTGCAAATACTATATTTTAAGAAATAAAAAAGACAGGGTTTTTATAATTCACCCTGCCCTTTCATATAACAATATTTAGTTCAAATATCAAATAATTACATTTGCTAATACAGCATTGCATTAATTCCGAAGTAAATAACGTCTGATGTTTACAGCAGCGCAAGGCGAAGGAAGGAGGCGATGCTGGTAGCATCGTTGACTGATTCCAACGCAGCGATGGTGTGAACAACGGGCGATAATTACTCGGTTATTAATGCAACGCTGTACTAGATGATTTGCGAGAAAATATAATAAGTCAAACTGATAAATTTATATTTTGCTTATCTATTTTAATTAAAGTCTATAGCCAATTGCTCATATTACTGCAATATATCATTTTTAAATATATCCTCAATCAATTTATCACATCCTTTCGCATTTTTGCCTTTTAAAACCCGGAATGTGAAAGAGCACCTCTATAGAAGTATATTTTAACTTTGCTCAAAGACATACTAAGTAATAATATTTCAGATAAATCCGGAAATCTATACGGCTACATTATTTATCATACCATGAAGCTTTTTGTCCATCTCAGCAATCTTATCCGAATCTGCCTGTGACATTTCCATTAATTCCCGAAGTGTAAAATTCCTAATCGCCTTTATCAGGTTTTCATAAGAAAACCCTTTTTCATCTGCCACTCTCCGTATTCCGTCATATATGTTTCCCAATAAACACTGTACTTCTTCTGACTGTTTTCGGAGATGTCCCAGAGTGCAAGCTACAGATAGCACCGGTGCGCTGTCCCCATTTTTACCAATAGCAATATTAGGTTCTGAAAAACCTTTTGACGTTAAAGTGCCCATTATCTCATCCAGCCATCCGATACTGTCTGGCACCCAGTTTGGTACACGTTCTGACACACTGTTTATCCGGATCCAGCTGTCAGCAGTAGAAAAACCATGATTACCATATGAATAAATGTGGCTCTCAAATGGGATATCCTTTTCCGCAAGTGCCATCTGCATCATCAGACTGTTTCTGATATCTACTGTCCGGTCATCACGGGCTGCGGCAAAGAAACAGGGGCAAGTATCCGCAGTCACATGCTCATTTGGATAGGGCATTCCCGGCTGGCACAGATCGCAGATTTCTTTTAAGATTGCCGGATACACCAGAACCGCGGCGGCAGGCCTGTGTTTTGCCACAGTGGCCGCACAGGCGCATAGATGCCCGCCTGCGGAAAATCCCACTGCAGCAATCCTGGAAGAATCCACATGCCATCTATCTGCATTTTTTTCTATCATTGACATTGCATCCTCATAATCCTCCAGAGGCAGTGGCCACTTTCCTTTTGAAGTTACCGTATACCGGAGGATCATTGTCTGATATCCCGCTTTCAGATATGCCATTGCCACTGGATCAGCTTCTCTGTCAGAACACACAACATAGGCTCCACCCGGAAGAACCAGCATAGCCGGACGCTTTTCAAAACCAAACTCTCCTTCAACCTCCTGTATATAAACAGTCAGTGTAACATTTCTCTCTTTATTCAATACAATAATCTCTGTTTTCATATTATTTTACTCCTTCTGCCAACAAGTTTTTCCTTCCATACAGTACTCCCCGCTTCCGACCGTATACTCCCGTCTATCAGGCAGGACAATCCTTGCGCGGGTATTGGTGGGAACCTTGCAGTAATATTTCCATTTTTCTCCATCACGCTTCCATTCAGACCATATTGTCCCGTACTGGCTTTCGAACACTGCTTTCGCTTCGGTCAGACTTCCGCCCATCAATGGCTTCAATGTAAATTCCTTGAATCCTGGATGAGCAAATTCCGGCCGGATCCCCGCCACATAACTGAACAGGAACTCACAGACTGCCCCATAGCTATAATGGTTATAGGATGCGTCATGCACATCCATTCCGTCCCAGCTTTCCAATATCGTAGTAGCGCCCAATACGACCGCATGGAGCCACCCCGGATTTTCGGTCTGCTCCAGAATACGGAACGCAATCTCCGGATAACCACAATCTGCCAGTACCGGGAGAAGAAATGGCGTAGACAGAAAACCTGTATTCAGCTTATAATCATTTGCCTCAATCTCATGCAAAAGCTGTCTGATGACCTTTTCTCGCTTTTCGCCGGAACACAGATCCATGGCTAATACACGGACATACGCCGCCTGATGCCCCGGCTCAATAACCCCGTCCTCTGCGATCAGGTATGTCTCATATATTTTACGGATCTTATCCGCGATCTTCTGATATTTATCTGCCTCATCCTTAAACCCAAGGATCTCTGCCATATGTGCTGTATTTTCCGAGGATCGGCACATATAGGCTGTTGCGACTTTCGGCTTTCCTTCCCGTATCATCCGCATAAAGACGTCAGCCAGAGATTCCTTTTCCCCGCCTTTTAACAGTTCTTTCGGGATTGGCTCCTGCCATTCTCCGTAATGCATCCTTGTGTCGTAAATATAATCCGCGTCCAGTTCGCCGTTTTCACTATAATGATGATACTGCGGCTGATCCTCATACAAAGAATTATGTTCCTTCGCACATAAAAGCATATAATCGACCCACTTTTTTGCCGTCAGATACTGGTTTTCCAGAATCCGGATATCTCCGTAACACAAATAGAGCATATAAGGGATCCAGACTGCTGAATCGCCCCATCCGGCACAATCCTCTCCCAGACTTCCATTGCCCTCCGGTCCCGCCGGCGCGCTCAACGGATTATCCTTTTTCGTTCTCTCTAACTCTTCAAGATTATGCACACTGCTGGTCGATGGAAACGTGATCCCTACTTTTCCGCTTGCATACTGTTCGATTGCCTGATCCTGCATCCATTTCTCATAAAATGAATATACATCCATAAAATCTGCCGCAGTCCTTACATAGATCTGGTTGTCTCCGGTCCATGCATTGCGCTCCCTGGTAGGACAGTCCACCGGAACATCCAGAAAATTTCCCTTCTGACTCCAGCGGCTGTTCTCCACCAGCTTATTGATCAAAGGGTTGGAACACGTGAATTTCCCTGTCTCCGGCATATCCGAATAGACCGCTGCCGCCGTAAAGTCTCCCGGTTGTATCTCATCATCATAACCTTCCAGACACACATATCGGAAGCCGAATACGGAAAAAAGCGGACAATATTCTTCTATTCTCGCTCCCTTACATATATAGGTCACTTCCTGAAATTCTTTCACTTTGAGGTTGGTCTGTTTGATATTCCCCTGTGTAAAACATCCGTCTTTGACGTCCTCTCCGTGGAGCAGGAGGATCGTCTGGCCCGGCTTGGTATTTCTGAGCTTCATCCGCACATATCCTGCGATATTCTGCCCGAAATCCAGAATCCGTTTTCCTTTTTTATCTATGAATTCTTTTGGGAGAAATGTCTCCTTCTCACGGACAGGAACTCCCCTGCAAGGAATCAGCTCTGCATCGGTATGCTCTTCTGTCAGATGAACATTTTCCCATCCGCGGTCATCAAATCCGGCCATTTTCCACCCCTCCGGCTCCAAACGCGCATCATAGATATCTCCCATCATCATATCGGAAGCCCGCATTGCTCCAACACTATGCCGGAACTGTTCATCCGTACCGATAGTCTCTCTTGTCCCATCCTCGTAAGTCAGTTCGATCTGTCCAAAATAATGCAGCTTATATCCAAAATTATTTTTTACGGTTCCCCCGGTAGTTCCCCGCCACCAGCCATCCCCCAGCATCACTGCCCAACAGTTTTTTCCCACTGTCAGATAATCCGTGATCTCTGCAATCTGGTATTGTAGCCGATGATAATAACTTGTCAGTCCCGGTTTGAACTTTTCTTCTGTAGGACAGACTCCATTCAGCCAAAATTCGTAAAGTCCGTGGGCGCTCTGATAGATCTTTGCACTCTTTAGTCCCGGCTTTACTTCAAATTCCCGCCTGAGATACGGCGCAGGCTTTCTTGCCTCCGGATCTGCTTCTTTCTCCGGCTCGATCCATTTTGCATTCCAGTCCTCCTCTCTCAAAAGTCCCATCTCAAAAAAAGCATCTTCGCTCTCTGCTTCCTCTGTGTTTCCATTCTCATCCACAGCCATGACCCGGACATTCCATACGACCTGCTGACGGCTTTTTAAGGCTTTTCCTTCATACGGTATCCGCAGATTCTCCTCCGATATCACCATACCGCTGTCCCATACGATCTCCCCTCCGGTCTTTGCGATAATATGGAAGCTCTTCTGAAAAACGCCTTTTTTATCGCTGTCCAGTTTCCAGCTGAATCTCGGATGCACTGCATCGACACCCACAGGGTTTGTCAAATACTCTGTTCTCAAATAATATATCCTCAGCATCTTATTTCCTTCCTCTCCGTGTCTGGCAGAAACTTTTGGTCCTTCTGCCTCCCGGAACATCCAGCCACACAGCCGGAAATCTTTTACAACCGTATCTCCTGCTTTATGCAGTCCACAGAATTTCCACCTGCATAGAATTCATAAATTCCGTCTTCTACAATAAATTTCATCTCTTCATTATAATATCCAAGCTTCTCTTTCGGAATCTTAAAGCGCACCGTTTTTTCTTCTCCTGCTTTTAAAAAAATCCTGTCAAAATCCAACAGCTTTTTCACCGGGCGTACCCTCTGCGCCACCGGATCATGAAAATAACACTGTACGATCTCTGTTCCATCCACTATACCTGCATTTTTCACTTTGAATATAATCTCAATAGTATCCCCTTGTTCTTTCACTTTCAAACCCGAGTATGTATACGTGGTATAACTCATTCCATATCCAAATGGATACAGCGGTTCCGATGCCGCATCCAGATATTTGGATGTAAACTTACTCTTTCCTGCCGGTCTTCCTGTATTGATATGGTCATAATACATCGGACACTGTCCGCTGTGTTCCGGGAATGTACTCGTCAGCTTTCCGGATGGGTTCACCCTTCCAAACAAAATATCCAAAATCGCATTCCCTGCTTCCACCCCCGGATGCCATGCTTCCAGGATAGCAGGTATATTCTTTTTGATCCAGGAAATTGCCAAAGGACGGCCGTTAAACAAAACGACTGCTAATGGTTTCCCGGAGGCTTTTAGTCTCTCCAATGTGTGCTGATGTTCTTTCAAAATAGAAATGTCTGCCCGGCTGGCCGCTTCCCCGCTCTGATTTTTTCTTTCTCCTACAGCAGCAACGATAGTATCAAAATTATGAAATAATTTTTCAATATTGTCGCAGTCTATGACTTCGTTTTCCGTATAATACTGAAAATCAATATTCTGCTTTTGGCAGGCATCCATGATACTGACGCAGTCATCATCGGATGCTTTGATCGCCCATGTGCCTGTCATCTCGCCGCGCAGTGCCGCAAGTTCTCCGACCACGGCAATCCTGCTGCCCTCTTTCAGAGGAAGCACTCCTTCATTTTTTAACAGCACCATGGATTCAGAAGCCGCTTTTCTGGCAGTTTCCCGAAATTCCTGTTTCAATATGGTTTTCTTTTCTTTTACTTCATCTGTCCGGTAGGGATTTTCGAACAATCCCAATTCCATCTTGATCCGCAGGATATTCCCCACAGCCTGATCCAACAATTCTTCCGAAACCGTTCCTTCCTCCACCAGCTGTACCAGATATTCGTGATAGCATTCCGAGGTCATATCCATATCTACCCCCGCAAGCAGGGCTTTCGCCGCCGCGTCTTTCCTGTCCGTGGCGATCCCGTGTACCACACATTCCGCAATGGCATTGGCATCACTGATGGTCATTCCATCGAATTTCCAGTCTTTTCGAAGGATATTGCGCAGCAGTCTGCCATTTACCGTACAGGGCACTCCATTAAGGTCATTGAACGCAGGCATAACCGCTCTGGCTCCTGCTTCTATACATGCTTTGTACGGTGGAAGATATTCTTCCCGGAATTTCTGTGGCGACATATCCACCCTGTTGTAATCCCTGCCGGACTCTGCCGCCCCATAACCTGCAAAATGCTTTACACAGGCCGCCAGTGTATCCGGATCTTTTAAGCTTTTTCCCTGAAATCCTTTTACCTTTGCCGCACCGTAGCATGCATTCAGGTATGCGTCCTCTCCGGCGCCTTCACTGATTCTGCCCCAACGGGCATCCTTCGACACATCCACCATAGGAGCAAAAGTCATATGGACACCCCCTGCACCGGCCTCCTTCGCAGAAATACGAGCCGTCTCTTCCCACAGTTCCGGATCCCATGCACAGCTTTCCGCCAATGGAATAGGCGTGATTGTGCGGTAACCGTGAATCACATCATAACCAAACAGCAACGGGATTCCCAGCCGTGTCTCCTCTACCGCGATCCTTTGCAAACGATTGATGACCGCCGCGTCTGAGATTCCGTTATAAGAACCAATCTTCCCCGCGCGCAGATCTTCTTCATTGTAATCCTGCTGTGCGGACTCCATCAGTTCATTGAACTTCTTTTTGCTGATTTTTCCGTCACACAGCATATTAAACAACTCCTCAACACTGACGTCAAAAGCCCCTGCCAGGGATGCGCCGCATTGCCGCAGCTGTCCGGCTTTCTCCTCCAAAGTCATTTTTGCAAGTAATGATTCTATTTTTTCTTCCATTTTTACTCACTTTCTATAGGCACAATTACGAAAATGTATAACTTCCGCTTCCGATTTCTGTACATTTTCCATTCCAAATCACAGTCGCTTCCGTATTTGGCGGTATTGTAACTGAAAGAGAATCTTCCTCATACTGCACTTTTATTTCTCCTGCCTGTGATATAAAAGTACGTTTTAACCAGTCTATATTTTTATCTCTGTGCGGCGCTATGATCAAATGGGAATATCCCGGTACATCGCTGTCAATCCCACAGATCCACCTCATGATCCAATTGTCTACAATACCAAATGCATAATGGTCAAAAGATACGTTTCTGGCTGCTTCCCTTGCGTTGTCTGCATTCCATGCCTCCCAAACCGCCGTTGCGCCATGTTCTACCTCATAAAGCCAGGATGGCATCTTATTCTGCCACAAAAGAGCATGGGCTGTTTCCGGACACCCGATCTCACATAAAACGTCCGGTAAAAAAGCAGTAGGTAAAAATCCGGTATCCAGGCAGTTTCCGTTTGCTTTAAGCAGGCTTATAAGACGCTTTGCATATCTTTCCTTTAAATCTTCTGGCACCAGACCGAATGCAAATGCAAGCACATATGCTCCCATCTTTTCTTTCGGAAGCTTATCCGCACGGACCAGCCCATTGATGATTGCATCTTTCATATGTTTTGCCGTATATATATAATGCTTCGCATCCTCATGCCGCTCCAGAATCTCCGCAATCTCAGCCATCCTTCTTATGGTCTCATATGCAAAGAATGGTGCAACATAGTAAGCGGAAGCTCTGCAGATGTCAAATTCGCCTGCCTGTTCCGAAGGAATCAGCCATTCTCCGAAATGAAAGCCGGTATTAAAAAGCCAACGGTCGTATTCTTCGAGGACATCCATTTCACCACGTTTCTCACCGGCTGTCCTGATCAGGGCATTACAAAAGCGGCGCATAGCCTCATAATTCTCTTTGAGGACAATCTTATTTCCTGTCACACGATACATTTCATATGGAACCCATACGATTGCATCACTCCAGCCTGCCACATTCGTCGGTTCCTCATCGCCAAACTCTTTATACAGATTTCCAAGCAACAGATCATATATTTTCGCAAATGGTGATGTTATCATCACCGTACCGTCTTCTCTCTGATCTGCTCTTACGTTTTTAAGCCAGGATGTAAGGAACGCAGTCACATTTTCGTTCGTGACTGCTGTTTTTGCATAAACAAGGATATCTCCTGTCCATCCTGCTTTTTCCCTGGTCGGACAGTCCGTCGGTACTGACATCATATTGTTCCACTGGGACCAGCGGATATTTTGATAAAGACGATTCAGCCGCAGCTCGGAGCAGACAAAGGAACCTACGTTTTCCTTTTCCGTTGTCAGCAAAACCGCTGTAAAATCTTCTTTGCGCAAATCCTTGATACCAGTCACTTTTATATAGCGGAAACCATGAAACGTAAAAAGCGCTTCGTGTAGAAAAGCTTTCCCGTCGGAAATAACCGTGTCTTTCTGAGGTGAGAACATCGTGTTGATATAATTCCCGTCTTTATCCAGGATTTCAAAATATTCAAAGACTGCTTCCGCGCCTTCCGGCAAGTCGATACGAATCCTCGCCCGCCCGGCCAGTATCTGTCCGAAATCCACGATCTTTTCGCCCTTTGGTGTTATAAATATATCCACAGCAGGCAGAAGTTTTGCCGGTCTGATATAGTCCAGAGGCTGTGCCTGCAGTGTACTATATCCGTAGTCTTTTATTATTACCGGATATCTTTCCTCGGTATTTCGGCGCAGATCCTGTTTCTCACCCTGAAATAAATCTGAGTAAATCACCTGCCCCAGTGCGCTGGATTCCGTTCCATTTGAAATGACTGTATCCCGGGTTCCGTCCTCATACCATACCTCCACCTGAAATAACACAGCCGGTTCCGCATGGCGGTCTTTCAAGATTGGAGAAGCCTGATAAGAAAAATACCAGCCGTCTCCCACATGGAGTTCAAGACAGTTTGAACCGCTGTGGAGCAATTTTGTCGCATCATAGGTCTGATAGTAGTGCAGCTTTCCATAAGACGTATATTCCGGTGCAAATTCCCTGTCATCCGGACGGATATGATTTACCTTTAACTGATATACCCCAAATGCCGTAGCATAAATCCTTGCTTTTTCTATTTTCTTTTCAGGCAGTTCAAAATTTTTCTTGAAAAGCACAGCCGGACAGCTATTCCAGTATGCATATTCGGATGAGGGTTCTCTTTTTATCGTGCTTTCGATCCATTCTGCCTGCCAATGCACGCCGGCAGTCTCAAAAGATGCCTCTGCCGCCGCCTGTTCACCGTAGTTATCCCAGACAGTCACCTTCCATGTATATTCTGTACAGGATTCTAATGGCTCCCCTTCATATTCAATAAATGCCTGCCCGCGGCTTTCCACTTTTCCAGTATCCCATATTCCGGCAATCTCAATACGGTATGCTTTTTGAATCATATTTTTTCTATCGCTTCGTATTTTCCATGAAAAATATGGTATACCGTCAATACCGACGGGTATCAGCCTCTCATTTGTTTTTAATCCATATAGCTCCATAGCATTCTCCATGATCTTATAATAATGATTCAGAACAGCAGCAGATCATCTTGCCGTTCTGAATCATTCTGCTCTTTTTTATATTCTTGCTCCGGAAAGCATCCGTGCCGTCTTACACACCCTGTACGCACATGCTTTCAGATTTTCTCTTGTAATATGGTATCTATGTTCCGGATCAGACAAAGCATTCATTAAATCCGCATAATCATCTTCTCCTCCTGGCATCATAATATCATTTCCGGCCCGGATACTCCCTGATGCACAGGCATACGGGTATTTATGCCTGATATCGGTTTTGATCCCTGCAATTACCCAATCAGACATGACCATTCCCCGAAAGTCCCATTCCTCTCTCAACACCTGTGTGACTATATCTTCTCTCTGGGAAGTATGTTCTCCGTTCAAAAGATTATAGGATGTCATTACCGTGTGAGGCTGTGCTTCCTGTACAGCAATCCGAAAACCACGCAGATAGATATCCCTCAGCGCCCTTTCACTGACGACACTATTAGAATAGAACCTGTTGGTCTCCTGGTTATTACATACAAAATGTTTCACAGAAACACCGCAACCCGGATGTTTTTGTACACCTTTCGTCACAGCAGCAGCCATTTTTCCGCTGATCAGTGGATCCTCGGAATAATATTCGAAATTTCTTCCACAGAGCGGAGAACGATGAATATTCAGTGCCGGCGCAAGCCACAGATGTACACCGAAACGTTCCATCTCATCCCCTACCAAATCCCCGCATTGGCTGCACAGTTCTGTATTCCAGCTTTGTGCCAGTGCTGTTCCTATCGGAATTGCCGAACAGTACTGATCATAGATTTCTCCTGTTACCGGTTCCTCTGTTTTCTCGGATTCTGCATACATTGCCAAAATCTGTTCGTCAATAAAATCAAGCATGGAAGCCGGAATCTCATCCCCAACCGGATATACTCCCCACTCATTCTTTCTGTACTGTCTGCTAAGCCGCAGTCCTGCCGGTCCGTCCGCCATGATCAAATTCGGAATCCCGCAATCCATACAGCGTCTCGTAGTCTCTCCCGCTGAGCCTGCTATATTCATTCCCGCATTTCCGATCACACTCTGGCTGCCCTTTTCCTTGAATCCTCCGATACAGAGATATGCCAGGTCGCTGTCACTCATGATATCCAGAAGCTGCGATAATTGTATATCTTTTTCCGGCGATGCAGGTTTTTCTTTCTTCTGAAAATCCGTCCCGTAAAGTTCAAAAACAGGAAACTCTCCGACTGCGGTCTCCAAATTTTCTGCCGTCCGCTTTGTCTCCGGCTTCCAGTCCATAAAATCTGCCTCACCGCCTGCATGGCGCAGTTTTTCTACTATCACTTCTTCCTTCAGACGGATCACACCACATACCTTCGTATCCCGGCTGCTGTTCCCGATGCGAAGCACATAATCTCCGGCCTCCAGAATATTCATACAGCGCCCGTTATCGAAAGAGGCGAGCTCTTCCATACAAAATTCCAACTCTGCTTTCTGTGTTTCCCCTGGCTTTAACTCTTCTGTTTTTGTAAACGCAGCCAGTGTCTGGAACGGCTGGTCAAGCGTTACAGATGGAACGGATACGTATAGTTGTAATATTTCCCTGCCTGCCCTGTTTCCCGTATTTTTTACGGATGCGCTCACATAGATTCTTGTCTTCTCTACCGATACTTCTGGTTTCCAGACTGAAAATGTCGTATAGGATACTCCGTATCCAAACGGATATAATGGCTCTTTGTTCACTGTATCAAAATAACGGTATCCTACGTAAATCCCTTCTTTATACCGAGTATCATCCTCTTCCCCGAAATCCCCTGTCTGGCAGTAGTCTTCCAAGCCTGCCCAGGTCGCGGTCAGCTTTCCTGACGGATACGCCTTTCCCAGCAGTACATCTGCAAAAGAATCTCCAGTCGTCATCCCCAACTGGGAAAGCAGCAAGATATTTTTTACTTCCATGACCGGTCTTAAATCCACCACGCCTCCCACGTTCAGGACAAGGAGAAATCTCTCATATGTTTGTGACATTGCAAGAATATCCCTGGTTTCTGTTTTCGTCAGCCGGAAATCGCCGGGAACTGCCCTGCGGTCAGATCCTTCCCCACTAATCCTGGCCAGGACGTAGACTGCCGCACTACCCTCTCCTTCCAGAGGGAGTTCATATTCCGGTTCCGGCATTACCGCTCCCATTCCCAACAAGATTGCCGGTACTCCTTTTGCTTTTGCTTCTTCCCTGATATTCTCCACAAATTTTCGACGAGCTTCCTGATATACCTGATCATAAGCATCCAGCCACGCCTTTGTAGAAATGGTAAAACCGGCTTTTTCCAATCCCTCCTCAACTGTCGTAAAATGCCTTACGTTCACATCGCCTGAGCCTGTCCCGCCCTTGATGGTATTTCTGGCGCCACTGCCATTTAAGGCAATGGTTCCCGGCTCTTCCAGCGGAAAGCTTCCGTCTCCTTTCAGCAGAACCATACATTCCGGCGCAATTTTCCTAAGCATATCAATATGTTTCTGTTCATATGGATATAACTGCATGTGGGATCTCCTTTCTAATTACTGTTCTGATATTCACCTGAATCCCACCTTCCTAGCAGAATCCTCTGCTCTTCAGCCAATCGGCCGCAATAGATGCCCACATTGCCGTATGTGGGATATCCGGTGTTTCATCTTTTCCATTATATAATCCAGCACCATGAGGGCCTTTTTCAAAAGTATGAATCTCATAAGGCACTCCATGTACTGCAAGTTCCATGCAGAAATTCAAAGCAATACGCGGGTCATCTTCATGTGTCTGAAAGACAAACATCGGAGGACTGTCAGTCCTGATATTCCTGACCGTATCCAACTGGTTCGCTGCTGCGATTTCTTCCCGTGTCATTCCACCGATCAACGGCGGAATAGAAGATGTTCTGGAAAAAGCGCCGTACAAAATAAGTGCTGCATCTGGTCTCGAGGATGCCCTTCTTTGCGGGTCTTTTGCACGCTCATCTCCATAATCGAATTTTGTGGCCGCATATCCGGACAGCATTCCGCCTGCAGAAAATCCTCCGATTGCAATGTGATCCGACAGGATATGATAACGGTCTGCATGATTCCGCAGATATCGAACCGCCTCAAGTCCATCTTCTCCCGCCATGCGGAATACTTCGTCATCAACCAGTTTCATGTTCATGCTTTGATCTACATGATAGTCAAGAATCGCCACATTCAATCCCGTCTGATAGAAATATTCTGCTACCGGCAGTGCTTCGTTCCAGGATTTGAACAAAAAGCCGCCTCCCGGACATACGATAAATATCCCCTTTGCTTCACCTGCATGTGCTTTTTTTACGGCAAGCCTTGCAGTAAAACCTGCTTCCTCACGAAGATTGATCACTTCGTAATCCTGCCCCTCCAAAGAATCCATCATTTCTTCAAATCTGCTATGCCGACTTTGGATCAGCTTTAACATATCCTCTGCTGTAAACTCCTGCATCTTGCCATCTTCAATTGCCATAGTCACTTTTCTCCTATTTTTCTTCAATCTCTGTTTTTTCCTGACATCCCATTCTTTCCTTCAGATCCGCCGCAACCTTATCAAATATATTATCAAGGTCATAAAAATACATACATACAATGGATAATGCCGTTCCAACCACAGGTATCCAAATATAAAGCACATTTATTACCGCAACCGCACCTGCTGGCTGCACTGCAAGTGTACCGTCAAAACCTCCTGCTTCCAAAAGCCACCCAAACAGAATCGTTCCCAAACTTGCCCCCAGCTTATTACAGAAGGAATATGCCGCATTTCCCATACCAAGAACATCTCTTCCTGACTGCCACTGTGCGTAGGAGATGCTGTCCTGGAGCATGCCCGGAAGTACACAAGCCGCAACTCCCATTCCAACACCTTTCGTGGAAGAAGAAATATACAGCAGCAGCATGTTATGAGAGATCGCAGGAAGGATTGATCCTATAATCCCCAGTATTAATCCTGTCATGCAAACGTTTCTCTTTTTCATCTTCGTCATCAGAATCAGCGTTAAAACTGACCCTGCCAATGCACCGATACTGCTGAAATTTGCCAGCGGAGTGTATATAAACACATCCCCCAAAACATACTGTGCAAAATAGATATTACTCATACCGCTGCTTGTCTGCATATACAGTACACAGATCATCGTAAGTACAAATATTACCCAGTACTTATCGTGTAAAAGTATTTTCAGGGCCTCCAGTACTTTTATTTCTGAATCTTTTCTTCCTTTTTCTTCTGATCCGCTCTCTTCATTCTTTTCCCACTGTGCCAGAGTCACACGCTCTGTCGTGCAGAAAAAGCCAAACAGCGACAGACCGACATAGACGACCGTATAGATCAAGAGCATAGCTGTCCAGCCTTTTTGTGTATACGGATCTCCTCCTCCGACTGCGGATGTAATCTGGAGCACCGTGGAATTTAATATCAGTCCGCCAGCAATTCCAAACACCATCATAAAACCACCATTAAGGCCTCTGTCTTTCTGGTTCATGCTCATACTGCCATTCAATGCGGCGTGTGCAACCGACAGCATAGTCAGGCATACTGTATTGACAAGATTATAAGTTACAAATATGTACGCTGTTTTCAGAACACCTTCCATCCCTGCCGGCACATAGAACAGCAAAAGCATGCAAATCGCTGTCGGAATTATCATGCGCAGAAGCCATGGTCTGCATTTTCCATATTTGGTACGAGTATGATCCAGGATATATCCTGCTATAAGATCTGATACCCCGTCTAATATCTTCGATACTCCCATTACAGTAGCTACAACGCCTGCACTGATCCCGATTACATTTGTATAATACACCATCAGAAAGCTGCCAAGGATCATGATATAAAAGTTTGCCCCTTGTCCTCCTATAGAAAATCCCATTTTTTCTATAAATGGAACACTTGCGTCAGGACTCATATTTTTTGTTTTTTTCATTTCTACTTCCTCACTCTCTTCTTAGATATCGTCTTTTGAATGTATTGATAAAATCCTTCCTGCTGCTTTTTCCAGTTCTTCCGGATTCAAACCTGAAAATATATTCCTCTTTAAGTCTATTAATGACTGGGACAGTATTTCTTTATCCCCATACCGCAGCATATCATTCAGACCTTTGCATTCTTCCTCTGCAATTTTAAGTACCTGTTTATCGGCCTTCATCTGTCCAAGTCTGCTGTCATCTCTGTAACGGCAGACATAATTTTTTTGCGGCCTGTATTGGTATTCGTAGTTCCCGGCTTCTAATTCTTTTACATTTCCTTCATATCCCGGCAGGATAAGCTGTGCCTTTGCGTTAAATGGAATTTCTATCATTATCTTTATTTCTTCATTGTCCAGAATCTCCCAGCGTACACGATATTTTCCAGCCGCGGAATCATAGCTGCAGTCTGCCCATGCCAACATCGGTGTCGGCTGCGGCGCAATTGTCACAGTCCGATACCCCGGGCTCGCTCTCTGAATCCCCGCAGTATACCGATATAAAAACTCCGCAATGCTTCCATATGCATAATGGTTTAGAGAATTCATTCCCGTGCCGCTGATTTTTCCGTCTGGCAAAACGGAATTCCATCTTTCCCAGACCGTAGTGGCCCCCAAATTCACTTCGTACATCCATCCCGGATAAGATTCATTAAAGAGAACATCATAAGCCAAATCGACCAGCCCGGCATCTGCAAGAACTTTGCACATAATCGGTGCTCCAACAAAACCACTTTTAATCTCATAACAGTCCTTTTTCAATCTCTTTTTCAATCCGTCGATTACCGCTTTCCTGGAGCGGTATATTCCAAAGTATAAACTAATGTAATATGCCGTCTGTGTATCGATTGCCAGCTTTCCAGAGGGTGTAAAATAATGGTACAGGATCTGTTCCCGAACCTTTTTTGCAAGTCCCTCATATCTTTGTGCCTCTGCCACTTTCTCCAGGATCCCGGCTGCTTTTGCTGTCAGATCTATAGAATGAAAATAGTAGGCCGAAGCAATAAAATGCGGTTCTGTTGCACCTAGCATGCTGGTCGGTGTTACGCCGTCCAATGCCAGCCAATCGCCCAGATGGAAGCCAAAATCCCATAGGTTTTTCTCTCCCCGCCTGCAGTCCTCAGAATGAATATATTCTACCCAGGCCTTCATCAGTGGGTACTGTTCCCGAAGAAGTTCCCTGTCTCCATAATATTCATACAACATCATAGGAATGATCGTCGCCGCGTCTCCCCATACGCTTCCTGTCAGTTCTGGCTGAAGGTTGGGAAGATACATGGCCACTTTTCCATCGTTTCGGATCTGATCTCTTCGAAGATCCGTCAGGAATTTTTCATAAAATGCCTTTGTATCCACATGGTAACCTGCTGTCTGGGAAAACACCTGCGCATCTCCCGTCCAACCGAGCCGCTCATCCCTTTGAGGGCAATCCGTTGGCATATCCACGAAATTGCTTTTCAATCCCCAGACGGTGTTCTGGTACAGCTGATTCAATTTCCGGTTGGAAGACGTAAACCATCCTGTTCTCTGCACATCGGAATACAGCACCTTTGCGGTAAAATCCTCCGCCCTGATCTCACCATTTTTTTCCACCTTTACATAGCGGAATCCATAATAGGTAAAATGTGGTTTTACTTCTCTTTGAATTCCATCAGACCGGTATAGGAACTGTGCTTTCGCAGTCCGGTAATTCTCCCGGTAAAAGTTTCCATCCTGCAGGATTTCTCCAAATTCCAGCTTCAGCCATTGCCCGGAATCCATATTTCCATGAAATTCCACAAATCCCGCAAAATTCTGACCAAAATCCAGAACCGTTTCTCCGTTCGGTGTATGGATGATCTCTTTTACCTTCAGTCTCTCATGGATTTTAAGAGGAAGCGAATACCGTTCCAACAGCGGCATTCCCTTTGTTTCCACCGCATATTTCCAGCGATTTTCCTTTTCTTTCCACAGAATACTGTCCTGGCATTCTCCGTCGTAAATATCACTCCATGAAATATCAGAACCCTGATACTGCCATGATTTATCCGTAGCTATAATATCATCAGTTCCGTCTTCATACAACAGATGAAGTTCTGCAATCATCAGGAAACGTTTTCCGTATACTTCTTTCATACCTGTATATCCAAGCCTGCCTTTATACCATCCGTTTCCCAGTATGACCGACAAACTGTTTTTTTCCATGAGCAGTTCGGTTACATCATAAGTGCAGTATTGGACACCATTCCTATAATCCGTATTAAAAGGCGCCAGATAGTCCTCCCCTACTTTTTTTCCATTAAGTTCCGCCTCAAAAACTCCCAAACCGCTGATATAAAGTCTTGCTGAAATCATTTCTTTCCTCAGCGTAAATTCTTTTCGGAATTTAGGATGAAATGTATCCCCTTCCCACATTGATATCCATTTCCCATGCCATTCTTCCTGCAGCTTTCCGGTTTCAAAAAAAGCTGTTCCACTTACGGCTGAATCTCCTTCGTCCGTTTCCACAGAGACTCTCCAGTAATAGCGGGTTCGCGGCAACAGCTCTAACTCTACCGGCTGTGCCGTACTGTTTAGTTCTTTTCCTTCTTTACAGTAAAGTATTATAGAGAAATTCTGATCTTGGCTTATTTCAATTTTTGCGTACCTTAGCTTTTTTCCCTTTTGGTTTCTTACTTTCCAGGAATATACAAGTCTTGGAAATGAAGTTCCCACCGGATCCACTCTCCCGTTTATCTTCAAATCATAGAGTTCCATACTTGTGTCCATACAGTTCCCCCTCGTATAATAAGTTTGCAAGCAAGAAATATTGCTTATGAACTTATTCTTTTTTATGTGTATAGTGGTAAGGACATCTAAGAGGAACTCCCCTCACCCTGATTCCCATCTATACAGTTAATAGTTACTTTCCATTATGGTTAATCCTGTGTTATGATATCAGGCAGAGTCTGATGTCCGAAGGCACTGTTGTTCCCCCTTTCTTTCATTTCTCATTGTCCTGGACTGACATCATTCCTTTTTTTAATTGTAACTGATATATACTTCATAATAAATAATCAAAACAAACATATAATATTAATTATTTTTGATATTACATATTATATTTTATTGATTAAATTATTAAAATTTGATATACTATAAAAAACATAAGGATGTATAAAGTAACCATACAACAACAGAATTTTTTAAAAATGTAACAGAAGGATGAATATCATGGAAAATTATAATATGATATTGAAAAACCTGCAGGAATATAATTTCGAAGAATTATTTTATCGTGAGTATTATAATTCCCGGATATCAGAAAATCCTGAGGATATGGAATCTTTTTTGTCCCGGCATACCACGGATGAAATTGAGCGGCATCATCTTATTTGCCCGGAATTATATGGAAAAACACTGCATTCCATTGAAAATGTCTATCTGGACGAGCAAAACTATGACACTGCGGATACATTTGAAAATATTTATCAGGGGAGGTTGAATTTCGGAGTTATGGAAAGCAGTCATAATGTAAGAGTTACAAAACATAACCGCTATTCCCCTGTTTTCCTGCATTCCCACGAATACTTTGAGGCATTTTACGTCCTTACGGGTTCCTGCACACATTATGTCAACGATTCTACCAATGTTTTAAAAAAGGGAACTCTTTGTTTTATTTCTCCGGATGTGAAACATAAAATTGGAGTATTTGATGACAGCATTATCATAAATCTCATGATACAAAAGAGTACATTTGATGATATTTTTTTCAACATTATCCGCTCCCAGACCATACTGTCACAATTTTTTCTCAACAGTCTCACGAAAAGGAACAGTGTCTCGCATCTGGTCTTTTTTGTAGATGATAAAGAACTGGAAGAAATACTTCTCTCAATGTTACTCGAAGAAATGGTGGAAGATTCTTATACAAATCGGTTGCTGCATCTGCAGGCAAGCCTGTTTTTTATGAAACTTGTCCGCAGATACGGAAGGACTGCAAAGCTTTATACAGGCAGCACCCCGGATTCTTTGAAACAGTTTGACCTGCTTTCTTATATAAATGACAATTATAAAACAATTACGTTAAATAAATTGGCGGAGCATTTCCACTATACCCCCGAACACTGCTCCCGCCTGATCAAACAGACTACCGGACATACCTTTCTTGCCCTTTTAAAAAATATCAGGCTGCGGCATGCAGAAACCTTACTCATAAATACCAATCTTGGAATTGAGGAGATTGCATTTATGATTGGTTATGAAAATTCCAGCACATTGATCAGTCTGTTCAAAAAAGAGTATCACATGACACCAGGCCAGTTTCGAAAGGCGGCACAGCCAGGATATTTAACATAGACCCTGGCTGCCGTAAATGTCAAATATCAATCCGTTGTCTCTCATAATTATCTTTACACTTTGGATCGCCGGAAATAAATCTGGGCAGGTCAGGATATGCATATACCGGCCTGTCATGATCAAATTTTTCCCACAGATTATTATCTTTCAGCGCAGTTGCCAAAAGACACTCTGGAGCTTTTTCGTTCTCGACCCAGTTTTCCAGAGCACAAAGGACATCATGCCGCGGATCAACAGGTACCTCTGGAAGTCCTATATTTCCCAGTTCCTGCACCCCCGGTCCGCCAAATGTATGGGCAAATCCGGGAACCTGGAAATATCGAAAAAAATGTTTTGTACGGTATAATTTTTCTTCCCTGGAATCCTCCTGTGTGCCTTGAAGAGAAATTACCTGTTCATAATATTCTTCTGCTCCTCCATAAGGAATGATTGCATCAGACAGGCCTGATATCATGATCATTTTTCCTCCACGTTCTCGAAAAGCAGAAATATCCGGATTCACTGCATCAAGGATCGGGCCAAGTTTTCGGATTGCATCTTGAAGATCTTTATGAAAATCAAATTTCATAAAATCAAAATCTTTTCCCCATATCCATCGGAACGGATAAAAGAAACCATGGGCAAACTTCTCTTTATCGCATATGTCCATAATACTCAGTGATTCCCCTTCTGTTCCCGGAACAAAACCTGAAATGATCCGTTCTTTTGTTAAAGGATCCTCTGGTCCTGCATACAGCTTTTTCAACACATCTCTCTGTGCTTCATTGAATATCTCCGTCTCTTCCCACATTTTATCAACATCAACTGAAATGTTTTGAGGGATTGCAAGAAATCCATCTCCAGGCGCATTCCATGCCTGTGCGCCATATCGCTGTACAATTTCATCTTTTAACATTTTTACCTGTTCTTCTGTAAATATGGTATCCTTTCCACTATGTACAGCCTGCCAGTTCCAAACAAAAAAACTATGTAGACGAATCCTGTTATTTGCAGGTGAAAAACAAATAATTCCATCATAATCCTCCGGATAACGCTGAATCTCTGACATTGCCTGCTGTCCCCCAGTAGATCCTCCCATAAAATAGGAATGTTCCAACGCTGCCCCATAAAAAAATTCTGCAATCTGTTTTCCAACTAATGTCATCAGATGCGTCGCCCGATATCCAAAATCAATCCACCTTTCCGGTCTGCCTATACAATCATCTGGATCTGGTGTAGTTCCCATATCGGTATGCGCAACAGCATACCCTCGTTTTACGCCACTCACGATAAGCCGTTCATCAACAGTCCCGGCAAAGCCTCCGTTTCCAACTCCGAGAAATTTCCTATTCCAGTCTTTATGCTCAGGAAGCGCCAATAGAACTGTAATATCCGAATCCAGTGTTGGATATAATTTTATTATTATCTTGTAGAAATTCTTCGCCTCTACAAATTTTAATATTGAAATTGCCGGAGCAAGTTTTTCTACCCACTCTACACTTTCAATCTTTCCTTTTTTTATCGGATAATTTTTTAATTTTTGAATCCAGTCTTCTTTTTTCATATTACAATTTTCCTTTCCTAATACAAAAGAAACTATTGATGATGATTACTTTATAATACAAAAACCGAATTCTTTCTTTTTCTATATTTACTTTTTTTGTCTGATTTTTACTTCTCTTTTTTATTTTTTTGATTTAGTATAATGACTTTGATAATTCTTATTCCGATATTCCACAGGTGTCATGCACTGCCATTGCCTAAAAGCTTTCGTAAAACCACTCTGGGATTGAAATCCTATATACTGGGCAATCTCCGCAATGGACCGGTCAGAATACCGGAGCATATTGCAGGCAATCGTTACTTTTTCTCTCTGGATATACTGCTGTATGGTAATCCTCTCTTTTGCTGAAAAAAGGCGTGACAGATAAGAATAATTCATCCCCACATATTCTGCTATTTCTTTTAGATATATCCGATTAAAGATATTTCTGCTAATATAATTTTTACATTGTTCCAATACATAAGAGCTTTTTTTTGATTTATTTTTGTACACCTCATGTGCAAACAATACTGCCGTCAATTCCATAATATCATGCAGTTCCTGGATTGATCTTGCTTTTTCCAGCCGCTGGAGCATGGCTTCACTAATATCATAAGCCTGATCCGGCGGAAGCCCTCCTTCAATCGCCGCCCTTGTACAGAGGGCATTTGCTGAAACAGTCGTGTATTCAAATTTACGGAAGCGGTTTTTTGTGCTTATTCCCATGTAGGAATCAAGTTCATCAAAATCAACTACAAAAATCTCTCTGTATTTTCCAGCGCGCACTTTCTCCAACAATGATTTTTCATGCTCGATTGGAAATCTATAAAGCCCATTTTCACTATTGATCAATTTATTTTTGCTTAGGATTGCTTCAATCTCCTCTTCACTTACAATACGGCGCATTTTATTTTTCTCCTGATATTTTTTCTATATTATACTGCACATCGGTAAGATTTACAATTTCTCAATTCCTATTTCAGTCAGTACGCTATATTGTCAAAATTCACTGTGTGCAGTATAATTATCATGCATTTATTATATTACTAACAGGTCAATGCACTAGATGCTGTGGAGGCAATCTCTACAAAATTTCTTATCTACAGCCATCTGCCGAATCATCTGGAAGACACAGAATACAGGGCTGTCTCCCATATGTTCTACGGTGCACTGATGGAATACTTGTCATTAGACTGGTGCAGAATGAATGCTCCGGAAGAACCGACAATTGATGACGGCTACTGGGTTCACACACTGCAGATTGATTCGAAGTTTTAAATCTGTTAAAGCCAGTACCAAAACCTGAGTCTAAAAACGTGACTATTACCCCAAGCCCCATAACAATAATCCATACCCTAGAATCAAATCAGTCCCCACTATATAAATACTCTGCCGCACTCTATCATTCGAGTTCCCCTCCACTGTATACACCCTCCCATTCTCACACTTCTCCACAATCCCTACATGATCCGACACGCCATCTCCATTCCAATCAAAAAAGATGATCGCCCCCGCCGCCGGACTATAGCTATTATCCTTCCATTTCCCATTGCTCCGGAACCACTCCACGCCAGCCGGACAGGAGGCAAACTTCGGAACCGCCCCGCTTTCAATCAATCCGCACTGATCTGCGCACCATGATACAAAACAGGCGCACCATTCCTCCCTCTGTGAAAACCCATACCACGACCAGAACTTCTCCCCGCCTTCATTTCCCATCTGCGCCATGGCCACCGATACGATCTGGCTGTTTCCAAATAACCCGGCGAACAGATTTCCTCCGGAATAATACCGCATCACATGGGGCACGTATTCCGGATCCCCATAGCCTGACCACCCATGGGCGGCTGCCTGCTCCTGGGAGAACTGCAAGGCGTTGGCCTCACTGTAGCCTCCGTGGTTTTGAATGGCCCAGGAAATGTACCCATTCCCGTAATTATAACCCTGGAGGCTCAGCTTTAGCTTATCCAGTTCCTGGGGG
>Ga0137307_100813_pt1 | contig 34759 bp, 34 predicted proteins | sample NAcewD2O_March_2_FD_97180 | JGI IMG/M metagenome (GOLD analysis project Ga0137307, IMG submission 97180) | Mouse cecal microbial communities from Vienna, Austria - N-Acetylglucosamine amended D2O_March | ecosystem: Host-associated > Mammals > Digestive system > Large intestine > Cecum | place... | reverse complement strand
AAAATGAAAAGTGCTATAGAGCATTATAAGTTATATAATTTGAAACAATATGCCGAATGTTTGCACAACTATGGAACAGAATGTGTAATGATAAAGGATTATACTGAAGCAGAGAGATATTTGAAGGCATCTGCTGATATTTTAAACAAAATCTGTTCAAATGAAATTTATTATCCTCTTAACTCACTGGCGATCTTGTATTGTTATAATAATTATAAATATAAAGCAGCAATCAGCGTTTTGAGAAAAGCGTTGAAATGTGATATTGATGTTGCTTTTTGTGAATTAGCAATTCATAATAATTTATTTAATATTGGAATAGTATCAAGTGATATAGAGTTTGCCAAAACAGAAAAATGCATTTTAGAGACACTGTTAAAAAAAGAATGTAATGGATTAAAAAACATTTCAAAAGAACGACCAGATATACAACATCAGTTACGTCAGTTTTATTATAATTGTGCATTATTGTATAAACTAGAAAAAAATTACGAATATGCATTAAAATATTTTTTGTATGCGAGAGACTGCAGTACTTTTCATTCAGTCGTTTTGTATTCTATTAAAAAAAATATAACTGATTTAAAAATAGGTAAGAAAAGTTTTTTGGCAAAAATTAAAATTCATACAGATTTAGCACCTACAGAATTAGAACGATTTATATATGAAAATGATTTGTATTTATGTGAAATTATGTTTTGGGGGTAATCGTGAATAATCAATTTAACACCGAAATTGTGAGTATACTTGTTTCTATAATTGCTCTATTAGTTTCATATTTTAGCCTTAAAGAAAGTAAAAAAGCTCGTATAGAAATGGGACAGGCTTTTTTATCTATGGATCTCGTCCAGACATCGGAAGGATTATATGCAATGTTACGTAATATAGGAAGATCGTGTGCATATGATGTCAATGTGATTACTTCTGCGAATTTTGTAAATGGATTTGAAAATTTGTCCACAATTCAACCTGACAGTGTTTATCGTTTTTTGCTTTTACATCCGCAAAATGTATCTGATTATCCGGAAATAATTACATTTACAATTCAATATCATGATTATTATTCGACAAAATGTTTGATTAAAAAAATTTTTGAATTCAAAATAATTGAATTTCTAAAATACGATATGGAATATAATGAAAACTTTAATTGTTATGATATTAGAAAGTCCTTTTAAACTTATAGAGTTGGAAATATCCGTAGATTTTGGATATTTCCAACCATTTAATTTAAATATTATAGCGAACTCTAGCAGCATCAATGATGTTACCAACTATTTGATAATAATCTAATCCCATAAGTTTACCACATTGTTCAAAAGAACAATCTCTACATAAGGACGGCATTGCATTTATTTCCAGAAAGTAAGGTCTGCCATCAGATGAAATCCGAAAATCCATGCGAGAATAGTCATGCAGCTGAAAGAAATTATGTATTTTAACACTATAATCCATTATTTCTTTTCTCAGTTCATTTTTATACTTAAATATTGTAGTATTTATTACATTATCAATATGTTTTAGAGAATTATCATATAAATTAATATTTGTTCCGTCTTCATTTAATATGGTAACAACTCCTAGAGCTTTGGCGGTTTCTCCATTTCCTATAATGGGAACAGTAATTTCTGCTCCTTCGATGTATTCCTCCGCTAGGAGTTCAAAAGAATATGTATTGATCAAAAATTCTGCTTTTTGCGTAAACTCTTTCATGGAATGTATAAGATATAGTCCCATACTCCCACCTTCACAGTTGGGTTTTAAAATAAAAGGAAACCCTAGTGTTAGGATTTCCTTTGATATTTCCTCTGTCAATGTGCTAAAACATATTGCTTTTGGGACTGGAACTCCTATTGATTCTGCTAAAATTTTTGTGTGATATTTGTTTAGATTTATACTCATGCCATATGTATCGGACGCGGTATGGGGGATTTTATATAACTCAAGTAGACTTGGTAAAAGCGCTTCCCTATTCCTGGAACCAAACCCCTCTGCAATATTGAAAATTAGATCGCAATTAAATGTATTATGAATTAGTTGATTCTGTAGTTTATATATATTGCCAATATATTCAAGTTCGTACCCATTTTTTTCTATGGCCTTTCCAATTTCTGAAACGGTTTGCAAAGAAACAAAATCTGTGTATTCCAGATTTTCTTCTGAGTAGCCATAATCGCTCTTTGTATCATAACAAAACCCTATTTTCATAAACCGATTCCTCCCTAATATATCGTTTCCTCTTATTATTGACAAAATACAATCAGGAATTATCCTTCGTTTTCCCTCTAACCGTCATATCCAACGGATAACTTTTAATTATCAATTAGATTTTATATTAAACCTATGTAGATTCGGGTGTCAAAAGGTCATGTGTAACTAACCCTGTGTCAATTTGCACAATAAAGCCTTTTTAAAACCTCGTTCCGGCAATGCTCACACAGACACGTCGATTTTTGAGATTTCCTGTGCCGCCTATTGACCGCTCTTTTCCCTCAATAGAAGCGCCTTCGGGCAAAAGAGCGGTCGCTATGCTCAGAAATCTTTCAAAAATCTTCCTATCCGTCTGATTGTGAGCATTGTCGAATATCGGTTCATGCGGAGTGTTTTGTGCAAATTGCCATATATCATTTTGAGAATAACCTTTTGACACCCGAATCCTATGTAATAAACCCGATCCATGCATTCCTAAATCTGCATGGGTCGGGTTTACTTGCTGCCTTATATATGAAAATTTTTACTTGGATGCTTTGTGGCAAGGATATCTGTCTGTTTTGACATGGCAACGTGTGTATAGATTTCAGTGATATTAATGGAACTGTGTCCCAGCATTTTCTGTATGTATCGGATATCTACATCGGCCTCTAAAAGGCAGGTGGCGAATGTGTGGCGGAACATATGAGGGGTGATATGCAGCTCGATCGCGGCAAGGGCGGTATATTTGTTGATCATTCTGCGGACGGACTGGTCTGTCAGTGCCCTGCCGGCCATACTGACAAAAAAATGATTGCATTGTTGGATTTCAGGAAGAAAATGGGCTTTATACTTATTCAGGAGATAGATGACATCGCTGTTTCCGATTTGTATCCGCCTTTCTTTGGAGCCTTTTCCGTTGATCAGGATGTTTCCGTCCTCCGTATTGACATCCCCTGTATTCAGGGAGCAAAGTTCCGAGATCCGCATCCCTGTGGAGAAAAGCGTTTCAATGACAGCGGCATCACGGAGGGCGCTTTTTCTCTGGTAATCCGTTTTTCCATTCCTGTGCTGCTTGTAAATAACCCGAAGGAATGATTCTACCGCGCTGAGGGGAATGGTTTTGGGGAGGGTAGAAGGCTCACGAAATTTGATCCGGAGTCTGCTGAATGGGTTCTTTTCGATTTGCTCCCTGTATTCAAGATAGTGGAAAAATGCCTTTAGCGAAGCGATTTTCCGTTTTGCGGTTCGGGGCTTGTATGCCTGGTGAAGGCAGGCAATGAAATTCTCAAGTATTGCCGGCGTGATATTAGAGGCGTCCACGGGAGGGATCTGGCTGGAAAACTGCGCCAGGTCGGTCCGGTATGCCTTCAGGGTTTTGCTGTCCAGCCGTTTTTGGCATCGGCAGTATTCCAGGTAGCTGTCGATCTGTACTTGTAAGTGGGTCATGGTCATACTTCCTCCGTTTTTGTATTAGTCTATCAAAAATCTTCCGTTTCAGATGGCTTTGTAATAGATGAACGTAATATTTTACAGAACTTTTATTCTTTGTATCGTCCCAACAGTGAAATGGCACAAAAATGGCACAGTGCTGCCGATGACTGGGAAATGAAAATCTGCTATGCTTAACATGCCGGTGTGTGGGTTCGCGTGCCCTGCAGTGAGTTGGGGAAACATCACATGCCACGGCGCCGTCCTGATGGATGGTGTTTTTTTATGGGATAACCGGCAAAACGCGTTGGCGCCGCGCCTCGTATGGTTCCTGCCGGGGACGCGGGTAGATTTTACTGAAACTTCGGGAAGGAATTTTGGCAGGAGCGGGCCCGTAAACGGAAGAATGGACGCCGCCGGATAGGCGGGCCATGAGAAAAGGAGGATGGACTGATTGAAAGGGAAATGGAGAAAGCGCGGGCATTGGGCTGCTGAAAAATTAACTGGAAGATGGGGAAGGAAACGGAGGGGAAATGAAACGCCGGGCGGCTGGGAGCCCGGTATGCTGCCGGAAGACGGGGGAGGAGATGATGGATACGATGGTTATTATGATGACATCCTGCCGGATGATGCCGGGAGGCCGGCGGAAGGGCTGGACAGGGAGCTGTTAAAACGGGTAGCCCTGGTTGTGGGCGGTATGCTCCTTGCGGCGGCGGTATGCATCGCCATTATGTATCTGGTGTGAGCCCGTACCCGCCAGGATGACCCACGTGGGGCATATCCGTTTCCATACGGAATGGTCCTGTATTCTGTTGCGGTATCCGCGCCGCGGCCGTGTAATAGGGATAAAACATGAGAGGTGACAGGATGGTTTATCTATCAAGAGGCGTGGCGAGGCAGGATGCGACGGAATACAGGCTGTGGGTGGTACGTGGCGGGAAGGATTTTCTGCTGACGGGTATGGAGGCGGCATTATGGCTGAATGGGCGGTTCCGCCCGGCGTTTGTCCATACGCCGTATGAAAAACGGATGCTCCGGCGCCTGGTGCGTATGGGGACGGCTGTCGCGGAGGAACAGGAGGACGTGGATTCGGTCCGGGAGATACTGGGCCGCTACGAATTTTGCGCGGCCAGGGCGTCAGGGTTCCGTTTCCCCATATTCGGGGCGGAACGGCAGGTTTTCGGATGGGCCGTAAAAAAAGGCGCTTGTTTTACGGTTAGTGGGCTTGCCGGGCTGATGGAAACGGGGGTGGTTCCGTCAGGCCGGGCCGGAAGGGAGGATGCTGAGGGGAAAGCAGTAAAGACAGTTTTGAGCCTGGTCAGGAAAAAGAGGCTGCTGGCCTTGTAGGCCGGTTTGGGGAAACCGTATTTCCCCCAAACCGGCTTAGAAAAATGCGCCTTTCCCCCAGACCGGCTCGGAAAAGCGCTGTTTTCCAGAAAATGATACTATTAGTATTATGTAACAAAAATTTAAAATAAATAATACTAAAAGTATTGACAAGCAATCGAACATGTGGTATGATTAGACCATGGCAAGGGGCCTGCGCCCAGGCTTTCGGTACGTCGGATGAGCTCCCGGCGTCAGACTTTCCCGCGGAGGGGAGGGAACCGTTACGGACTTTGCGCACAGAGCGGTCCACAACGACGCAGGCTGCTTTGAATATTATGCCGGAAGGCTGCTCAGAAAACAGAAAGGGTTACGATCTGGGGACTGTTCCCGGGTTGGTCCTGCTGTTGTCTGGCGCCTTCCGGCTTTTTTGATGCCCGAATCCGAAAGGATTTTAAAATTGTTTTGATGGGAGTACAGGATGAAGAAAAAGAAACGAAGGGGTGCGGGGAACATCCCGATGCGGTGTCCGTACTGCGGCAGCCCGGTGGTACTGCGCAGCGCGGATGGTATTTACCATGACAACAGTCGGGGAACCTGGCTGTATGTGTGCCGGAATTATCCGCAGTGTGATGCTTACGTGCGCGTGCAGCCCGGGACGGATATCCCTGTGGGGACTATGGCGGACCGGAAGCTGCGCGCTCTGCGCGCAGAGGCCCACCGCTATTTTGACCGGCTGTACAAAAGCGGATATATGGGCAAGCAGGAGGCGTATGGCTGGCTGGCCAGTGTGATCAGCGCCCCGTTGTCCCAGGCGCATATTGGGTACCTTGGGGAGTATTACTGCCAGGTAGTAATAGACGAGAGCAAAAAACTGCTGGAGCGGAAACGGATATGGTATCCGGCACACCGCTTATGGGACGGGGAAGGGGGTGAGGCCGCATGCGGCTGAACGAGGAGCAGAGGAAAAAAGCGGAAGAAAACATGGGGCTGGTGGGCAAAGTCATAAAGGACAGGGTACACGGCCTTGGCAGGCCGGGGATGATGAGTTTTGAGGACCTGTTCCAAACAGGCTGTGTCGGCCTGTGCAAGGCGGCCGCGACAGACAGGGGCGGGGGCTGCTTTTCTACCTATGCTTACAGGTTGATCTGGAATGAGATCAGTGACGCGTTGGCCAGGCAAGGCAGGATGAGTCGCCGGGAACTGGCAGGTTTGGAAAACAGGGAAGGGCCGGTGAAAGACAGCGCTGCCTGGGAGCAGGCATATGCGCGGGAACTGCGGGATGCGCTGTCATCAGCCAGGGAGAGGGCGGGAGGGGCCGTTTCTTTTGGGATCAGGGCGCTGGAACTGTCGGCACAGGGCTACGGCAGCCGGGAAGTGGGGCTGATCATGGGGGCACGGCCCGGCACTGTGCGTATGTGGATGACAAGGGCCAGGAGGTATTTAAAAGACCAGCCGGGTGTATTGCGCACGGCTGGGAAGTGACAATAGGGGTTTTGCCTCAGTCCATTAAAAAGGCGGCGTAATCAACATCAAACAGAACCTTCAGTGCTTTCAGGTCACTGGCTTTTATGTTCCGCCTGCCAGCCTCGATATTCGCCAGCGTGCTGCGGGACATCATGCTCCCCATCAGTTGCAGCTGTTCTACGACCTGCATTTGCGTCATGCCCTTTTCCATCCGTATTGACTGAATGTTCCTGCCCAAAGGAATGTCTGTTAATACCCACTGCATAGCGTATTCTCCTAAGTATTACAATTCCCCTTCAAATGCCAGCCATTTGCTGCCATAATTGTCAAAGTAAAAGCGCTGCCGGAACTCATTTTCCACGTAACGGTCATGGACATGGTACCAGCCCTGGAGCTCCCGCTGGATATCCGGGGGTACGCCAACCGGGGAAACCCAGACCTGCCCATGCCGGGCAAGACCGGAATGGGGAATGGGTTTTTCCAACGGGTAATATCCCATGGCGAGGGCAGGTGGCAGGGCGGAAACCTGCGCCGTGTCCGGGAAAGGAACCGCCCGGCCGTCCACGAAAAGGATCTGCTGGCGGATGGCGTCAACAAGCCCCCAGCCGTTTTGTTCCTCCCAGACCGGGCAGCCGTGGAGCAGCCGCAGGGATTCCGCGGGGACGGGCCGGGCCTGCAGGCCCAATGGCTGGGCTGGGCCGGGCCTTCCCAGGAGATAGTCCGTAGTGACGTTGTATAAGTCAGCCAGCCTGCATAATGTGTCGATCGGCGGTTTTTTATGGTGGTTGTTCCAGCTGCGTACCGTGATCTCCGACACCTGGAGCGCGTCGGCCACCTGGGCGACGGAATAGCCGGCCTGGAGCATGGCTTCCTTGAATCTGTATGGCATAAGGGTGTCCTCCTTTGTTCTCTGCGTATTTATTATATGGGCAGCCGGGGAGAATGGCAAGGAAATCAGGGAGGGGACTGAAAATAAATCGGAAAATTGTTCCCGGCCCGGTTAAACACAATGTTAATTATGATTAACCGGGCGCCTGTATTTCCTGGAATATGGGTTCTTAGTTAAACATAATTGTATCCGGGGCAGGGCATTTTGAGTTAAACATAATTATTTTGTGGCATAATTTACTCATCCATTTTTTCCAACGCCTTTAATTCCTCCTCTAAATATTTGATAAACTGACCGGCGATGGGACTGACAGCCTGTCCGGTACGCATAATATATCCGGCGTGCAGCGGTTCTATGGGCTCTTTCATGGGAAGGGCCACGATCTCCCCCATGCCTTTGTGGAAAGCATCGGCGTTGCTGTTTGGCAGGTCGGGGCCGATGCTGAAACAGTTGGTATTGCGGATCAGGGCAATTTTTGTGCACCGGTCGCTGACATGGATATTTTTATCCAGAAGTTCGTAAAACAAAAGCTCCTCGGTGAAATGGGAGGCGTTAATCTCTTGGTCGTAGGTGACGAACGCGTAGTCTTTTAAATCCTCCAGGGAAACAGAAGGCCGGTCTGCCAGCGGATGGGTGCGGCATAAGAATACAAAGATGGGGAGCTGTGCCAGCTCAGTAAAAGAAATTTCATTGGAATCCAGTGTTTTCTGGATTGTGCGCATATGGCTGGCGTGGATGGCCAGGATACCCAGCTCGCTTTTATTTGACGCGATATCGTGGATAACCGTGTAGGTAGGGCATTCTCTTACGGCCATGTCATAAGTGCCCATGTTTACCGTATTCAAAAGCCGGTTAAAAGCCCGTGCTACGAAAGGGAGGCGCTGGGAGGATACGGAGAAACGCATGGGCAGATACTGCCGGTGCTGGTAACGGCGTTCCAGGTATTCTACCTGTTCTACAATTTCCCGCGCGTATTTTAAAAAGTCTTCCCCGTCATAAGTCAGGGTTACGCCTTTATTGTTGCGGTTAAAAATGGCGATGCCCAAGTCTTTTTCCATTTCCCGTACCGCCACTGACAGGGTGGACTGGGAGACATACAGTGCCTTTGCCGCCTCGGAAAAGGAATGGTGGCTGGCAATTTCGATGATGTATTTCATATTCTGCAGTGTCATGTCGGATCTCCCCCTTCTGTGTCATTCTATCATTTTTTTTCATAGTTAGCAATTAAAAAAAGCCGGAGCACGATCGGTTGTAAGGGGGGCTTTCCCTGTGTTATCATGGTAAAAGGTATGGGGAAGGGGGTAGGGGAGTGAGAATGCTGATGAAAGTTTATCTGCTGCCTTATGCGATAAAAATCATGTGGGAGCTGCTGTTAAAGCTGGCCAGTACTTTGGGGGAGCTGGCGCTGCCTGTGATCCTGTCTTATGTGATCGATACGGTGATTCCGGAAGGAAATGTGGACAGGATTCTTATGTGGGGGATTGCGATGGCGGGCTGTGCCGCTTTCTCCTGTGCCACCCATATTGTGACCAACCGGATTTCCGCCGATGTGTCCGGCAGGGCGGCAGAACGGATACGGAACGATTTGTTTGAGAAAATCGGCGGCCTTTCGGAAGAAAGGGCGGAGGCATTTACGGCGCCTTCCCTGGTTTCTAGAGTCACGGGCGACAGTTATATTTTATATGATACGATGGTATATTTACAGAGGACGGGTGTGCGGGCTCCGATTATCCTGGCAGGTTCTTCCGTATTTATGATCCTGATGGATCCGGTGCTGGCGGCGCTGGTACTTTTTGCGGCGCCTCTGACAATCTGGGCGGCCTGGAAGGCAGCGGCCAGATGTGTGGCACTCTATCAGAGTGTGCAGGAGAAAAACGACGGGGTATGCGGGAAAGTGATGGAAGCAGTCACGGGACTGCGGATGATCAAGGCTTTTTCTAAAGAGAAGGAAGAATCGGAGCGTTTCCGGCAGATAAACGAAGACGCGGCAGAGCAGGAACAGAAAGCGGGAATGGCCATGGCTGTCGTGACGCCGATTTTAAATGTGTGTCTGCAGTTTTGTATCATTTTTCTGTTGTTTGCGGGCAGTCTGCGGGTTTATGCGGGGAAGCTGCTGCCGGGTAAAATGATTGCGTTTTTAACCTATGTCTCCCTGATTTTGACAGCACTGTTAAATGTGTCTAAAGTGCTGATGCTTTTTTCAAAGGCATCGGCCTGCGGGCAGCGGATTATGGAGGTGCTGCTGGTTTCGGACATGGCCATTTCGGCGGGGCGCACTAAAGAAGCGTTTGCCAGGAAGTGGGAGGAAAAAAAGGAGACTGGCTGTTTTGTGGAATTTGACCGGGTCTGCTTTTCATATCCGTTTTGCCAGTCAGGGGGAAAAGCAGGCGGATACGCCGTGGAGGACATCAGCTTCCGTTTGGAAGAAGGGGAATGGTTGGGCGTGATCGGCGGAACCGGATCAGGAAAAACGACAGTGTTGCAGCTGATGATGGGTTATTTTCAGCCGTCTCGGGGAGAGATCCGTATTCGGGGGATACCGGTTCGGAAGATGGAATCGGCCAAGGTGCGCAGTTTGTTCGCGCCGGTGTTCCAGCAGGATTACATACAAAGCGGCACGTTGGCGGACAATATCAGGTTTGGGCGGGAGATACCGCCGGGAAAAACGGAGCAGGCTGCCAAAGACGCACAGGCCATGGAATATATCGCCGGCAGGCCGGATGGATTTATGTTCCAGGCGGAGCCGGGGGGAAAAAATCTAAGCGGCGGGCAGAAGCAGAGGCTTTTGATCGCCCGTGCCCTGGCTGGGGACGAGCCGGTGTTTGTGTTTGACGATTCCTTCAGCGCATTGGACTATTGGACGATGCGGACGCTCTGGAATACCTTGCGCGGGGAGTACCGGGGGCGGGCGGCCGTCATAGTCTCCCAGAGGGTAGATTTTATGGCTGAGATGGATCAGATTCTGGTATTGGAAGCCGGACGGATAGCCGGTTATGGAACGCATGGGCAGCTGCTTAAAACCTGTTCGGTGTATCAGGAATTATGGAGGGCGGGAGAGAGTTGCGGGATCAGAAAAAAGGGACAGGGATGAAAAAAGAGGGGAAGTGGGAGGTCTTAAAGAGGCTGGCCGGGTACATATGGGACTGCAGGCTGGAGGCCGGACAGGCGCTGGTTCTGGCGGCTGCGGCAAATATACTGTCGCTGGCAGGCCCCCTTTTTATGGGGCGGGCAGTGGATGCCATGTCCGGCCTGGGCGCAGTGGATTTTGGAGCGGTTTTTCGCTGCTGCGGATGGATGGCAGTTTTTTATCTGGTATCCGGCTGCTTTTCCTGCCTGCTTTCCGCAGTGATGATCCGGTTAAGTAAAAAGATTACCTGCCGTATGCGCAGCGAGGCGTTTGACAGGCTTCTCCGGGTTCCTGCAGGCTATTGTGACGCCAGGGAAACCGGGGATATTTTAAGCTGTCTTTCTTATGATATCAATATTATTCATGACACGCTGTCTACGGATCTGCTGGCGATCATAACCAGTTTTTTTACCGTTGTGATTTCTCTGTATATGATGCTGTCCATCTCTGTGGAAATGATGCTTGTATTTGCCGTGGCGGTGCCGGTTTCTATCGCCGCCGCCCGATGGATTACGTTAAAGAGCCGGCAGGCGTACCGGGAAAAATCGGAGGAGCTGGGACGGCTGAATGGTTTTGCGGAGGAAAGGATCGGCGGAAGGCGCGCCATTCAGGCCTATGGGCAGCAGGCGAATGTGTGCCGGGAATTCGAAAAGAGGAACCGGGAGGCTTCCCGGGCCTGCTATCGGGCCCAGTGCTATTCGTCTCTGTCAGGGCCGGCCATTAATTTTATCAATAACAGTTCCCTGGCGGCAATCAGCGTACTGGGCGCTTTATTTTACCTGTCGGGAAGAATGAGCCTGGGGGCAATTTCCTCCTTTGTCCTCTATTCCCACAAATGTTCCGGGCCTGTCAGTGAGATCGCGTCCAATGTCAGTGACCTGCAGGCATCCCTGGCTGCGGCAAAGCGGGTGTTTGGTCTTCTGGATGAGAAAACGGAGCAGGAGCTGTGGGAGGGGAGGATAGGGCGGCAGAGCCGGAATACAAAAGAGTACTCAGGGAAAGGAATCGTTTTTTCTCATGTGACTTTTGGATATGATATGAAAACGTCGGTTCTTTATGATATCAGCTTTCAGGTTCCGGAAGGGACCACGACAGCGGTGGTGGGGGCTACCGGCTCCGGCAAGACCACGTTGATCAATCTGCTGATGGGATTCTACCCCTGCGGCCAGGGCAGCATTTTTATGGATGGAAGAGAAATCGGGGCATTATCCCTGGAAATGCTGCGGAAAACCTGCGCTGTCATTCTTCAGGAAAGCTGGATATTCAGTGGGACCATATATGAGAATATTGCGTACGGAAGTTCCGGAGCCAGCCGGGAAGCGGTAGAAGAAGCCGCCCGGAAAGCACAGCTTCATGATTATATCAGCCGTCTGCCGGATGGATATGACACCAGGCTGGGAGAAGGGGGGTTAAAGCTGTCAAAAGGGCAGAGGCAGATGGTCGCTATTGCCCGGGCGATGCTGTCCCGGGCGCCTGTCCTGATCTTGGATGAAGCGACTTCTGACGTGGATATACGCACGGAGAAACAGCTTCAGGCAGCCATGGCCCATTTGGCCAAAGGGAAAACCTGTATCCTGATTGCCCATCGCCTGTCTACCGTAAAGCATGCGGATCAGATTATCGTGCTGCAAAAAGGCAGGATTGCGCAAAAGGGGAACCACTGGCAGCTGCTTAAACAGGAGGGGCCGTATCGGGAGCTGTATGGGGCTTATGAGGACGGAGTATGAAAATAATTAATGGCCGGTCATGAAATTTGTCCGATTTTCAAATGGGAAAAGGTGTGTTATACTCAGATTATTAAAACAAAATATGATAGTGATAGGGAAGCAGCATACATGGAAACCGGTTAAATTCCGGTGCGGTACCGCCACTGTAAGGAGGAGCGTCTGCCAGTCAGGGGACTGAGCCACTGAATCAGATGATTTGGGAAGGCAGGCAGATGTGATGAATCCAAGCCAGGATACTTTGGCTGCTTTTGAAAACGGGACTTAACGGATTATTAAGCAGTTTTATTTTTTTGCTGTAAAAAGGCTTTCCGGATGTGTTATGTCCGGAAAGCCTTTTTCAGTTTGGCAGTATCAAATGGTATAAGAAAAACGGCAACGGGTTGGAGGAAACTTCGGGAGGGGAGTTGCAAAGCTAAAAATTGGAGGGTATATGGAACGGCAAACAGTAAAGATCGCATTTTACGGAAAGGGCGGTATCGGAAAGTCTACGATTGCCGCCAATGTGTCGGCAGCCTTGGGCGCCGAGGGGAAACGTGTGCTGCATATCGGATGTGACCCCAAAGCGGATTCGACGCGGTGCCTGACAGAGAAAAAGAGTCCCACGGTGTTGGAACAGATCAACCGGCTGGGAGAAGGGTTGTCCAGGGAAGATATCGTATTTCCCGGCGTATTTGGAGTCAGCTGCGTGGAAGCGGGCGGCCCCCGGGCCGGTTCAGGATGTGCGGGCATGGGGATCACGGTCATGGAGGAAGAACTGAAACGGTTGAATATTTTGGAGGAAAGCTGGGACGCCGTGATTTATGACGTGCTGGGCGACGTGGTCTGCGGCGGATTCTCCGTTCCTATGCGGAAGCATTATGTACAGAAGGTATTTGTAGTGACCTCTGCGGATTTTATGTCCCTTTATGCGGCCAATAATATCATGAAAGGGATCAAAGGCTGCTGCGGTGAAGAAGGAAAAATGCTGGGCGGCCTGATTTTAAACCACTGCCGGAGCGATGCGGACAGGGAGATTGTGGAATTATTTTCGGAGAGGACGGGGGCAAAGGTGCTGTTTGATATGGAGGAAAGCAGGGAGATCAAGCTGTCAGATTACCAGAGAACAGCAGTGTTAAAGGCATATCCTCAGGGAAAAGCCGCAAAGGCGTTTAGGAGGCTGTCCGGACTGGTTACGGGGCATGGGGAAGGGACGTTGCCCCAGCCGCTGGACGAGGAAGAAATGGAGAGTTTTGGGCAGACAATATTTGAGAAAAAGGAGTGGCAGCCATGAGCCAAAGCAGATGTATCGTAGAGACGGTAAAATTTGGCCAGGAGGAAGCCCATATGCTGTCCCTGCCCGAAATGATTCTCCAAAGGGAGGATATTGCCCTGGTTGCGGCAGGCTCCCTCTCCTGTATCCGGGATCTGTATGACAGGGCCAGGCAGATGGGCAGGTTAGGACAGTTTTTTCCCTGTGTGATCACGAAGGAGGAATATGCCGCAGGATTAAACGGCAGGAAGCTTGGGGAGTGCCTGAACCGGGTGTTAAAAGCGGAAGGCGTCGGCGGGATCATTATTTATGCATCCTGCATGGAAGTGATCACCCAGACGGATTTCGATGAAATCATCCGGAATCTGGACAATCCTGAGCAGATTCCGGTGGAGGTGTTATACAGGGGGCCTATGGTAAAACGGTATCTGAAGCCTGCCGCCATGCTGGAAGAAATTCTTGGCAGGATGCCTATAGGGCAGGGGAAGCTCTGTTCTGATTACCGGGAGCTGCCGCCTGTATATCCTGATTTTAATGGGATATCCGCCATGCTGCAGCACTGGGATGCACTCCCTTTTCTTATTACGGCAGGAGGCTGTACCGGCGGCCTGGCCCGGTTGGAGGAAGATGGGAGGCCCTACCGGTTGAACAATTCACGCCTGACGGATATACAGGTTACCCTTGGCTGCGAGGAACTGTTAGAGAATGGTATCGCTTATGCAGCCGGGGAAATGGGAACTTATACTGCCGGAAAAGCAGAAACTGACGGGGCAGGCAGCCATATGTTTGTATGTCTTTTGGGAAGCGCGGTTCCAGCTTTTACGGGCGTGGATTACACAAGGATATCACGGAACTTAAAAAAGGGGCAGGTTCCGAATATCCATCTTGCGTCGGACGGTTTCGGAGCCAGCCCGGCAGGGGCTTCGGATGCTTTGCTGGCGTTGGGAAAAGAACTCCTTGTCCCTGTGGAAAAGGAGGAAGGGCGGATCAATATTCTGGGGTACAGTCCGGCAGCTGTCGGCAGAGTGGAAAAAATCCGCCATGGCATGGAGCATCTGGAACGGAGGGGGTTTCACAGCCGGGTCTGGGGAGATGGCGGTTTGCCAGAGGTGAAAAAAGCTGCCGCGGCCGGACTGAACTGGGTCGTGTCCGGGGAAGGGCTTGCCCTGGCCCGTTGGATGGAGCGGACATTTTCGATCCCTTATCTGGCAGGTATTCCAATGGGAGTAAACGCCATGCTGGACTGGAGGAAGCAGGTTAACCTGCTGATGGGGAGGGACGATGAACTGCTGGAACCGCCCGGCCCTGTTCCGGCAGCCGCTGTTCAGCCCCGTATCCTGGTTACGGGGGAACCGTTATTGGCACGCAGCATTGCCCGGGCGTTAAAAGAAGATTTTGGGTACGGCCAGGTGATGATCGCCCTGTATGCACCGGTTCCGTCCCTGAGAAATTATTACAGGGATGTTTTGGGGGAAACAGGATGGATCGGCTTTGCCGATACCGATGAGTTTCTCCGACTGGCAAAACAGGCTGACCTGGTGGTTGGAGACCCTGTATATCAGGACTGCCTGGATATGCTTGGGAAAGAGAGAAATGTGCCGGGGCTGATTCCCATACCCGATTCCCTGGTCAGCGGCGAGCAGTATCTGGATATGGAGTATGAGATATTCGGCAGGAAGGGCGGTGAATATATGAGACGTTTTTTGAATGAAACAATGGATACATAATTTGTACTTTTTAATGTTTGGGAGAGGCGGTAGAGAATAATGAATAAACAAAAACGAATTGCGAAAAGCATTGTGGCCGGTTTGCTGGTTTTGATGTTGTCCTATGTTCTGACAGGCTGTTCAGCGGGTGGAAATGGGGAAGAAGGGAAAGAGACCGAGACAAAGGGTCAGAAAACGGATGCAAGCAATGTGTCGGAGACAGAAACGGAGTTACAGACATCAGAGGAAAGTGATGAAAGCAATACCTCTGCTTTGTCGGAAGGCGGTACCAGGATCATTGTGGATGCGCTAGGGACGGAAGTAGAGATACCGGAACGGCCTCAGGCCGTGGCGATTGTGAATGCTGCATTGCCGAGCATGGTGTATGCAGTGCAGGGGACAGGTGAGAATATCAAGGTGATTGTACCCAGCGCCTATAAAGGGTGGGAAAATTCTATTCTGAAAGATTTGGCTCCTGAACTGGCCGGTGTAAATACGGAAGTGATTTCAAACGATTTTGAGGTGAATGTAGAAGCATTGGCAGCAAACAAGCCGGATTTGCTTATTTGCCGTGAAAATGACGCAGGACAGGCAGAACAGATTCGAGCCATGGGCATCCCTGTGGCAGTTGTGAATGCGGCGAAAGATTTGGATGGTCTAAAGCAGCAGATTACTATGATGGGAGAAATCTTAAACTGTGAGGAACGGGCATCTTGTATTGTAGGTTGGTATGATAAAATTGAAAACCGTGTAAATGAGAAAGCGTCTGAAGTAGAGGCTCTGTCGGAATCAGAGCGTCCAAGGGTTCTGCACATTATGTATGCGGAGCAGTTGAAAATATATGGGGATGGAGTTGATCCCTATATTACAGACTGGGTAGGCGGTCAGAATATTACTTTGGCCGGTTCCTCTGCCGACACTTCCACGCCCACTATGGAAGAAGTGCTGGTTTATGATCCGGAAATAATATTTTTGAGCAATTTTGATGACGTGACGCCAGATGATTTATACAATAACCGTCTGGAAGGTCAGGATTGGAGCAATGTCAGTGCTGTTAAGAATCATAAAGTTTATAAAGTTCCTTGTGGCCTTTATCGCTGGGCACCGCCGAATACTTTGGAAAAACCTTTGTATGTGTTGTGGCAGGCATCTATTATCCAGCCGGGGATTTTTGGGGATGTCGATATGAGAGCGGAAGTGAAAAGTTTTTTCCAGGAATTTTTTGACTATGAGTTGACGGAAGAACAGATTGATTATGTGCTGCATACGGATCTGAATCAATAAAAATATTTGTGTAAAATGCTTTTTGAGAAAAACAGTGAAAACCTGGCAGGCTGTGTTTTAGAAGATGCTGCAACAGATATAAATCGAGGAAGGAAAGACATGAAAAAGAAAATGACAAGATTGATGGCGGCCATGCTGGCATTGGTTATGTTGGCTGGCTGCGGGTCAGGCACAAAGAAAGAGACAACGGCGGGAGCGGAAACGAAGGTCCAGGAGACCCAGGCGAAGATAGAGACGGAAGCCGGTACGCAAGAGCAGACGCAGCCGAAGGAGACGGAGAGTGGGAAAACGGCGGAAAGCGGTTCCACGGGAGACACCCGCATGGTGGTAGATGCCACAGGGGAGGAAGTGGAGGTGCCTGCCCATCCCCAGGCGATTGCCGTTATGCCGCCGGTGGTTCCCAACATGGTATATGCATTACAGGGCTATGCCGACAACATGATAGCCATTACTCCTAGCGCCTATGCCGGATGGGAGATTTCTATTATGAAGGAACTGGCTCCGGAGCTCGCGGATGTGGATACGGCTGTGATCGCCAGCGCGTCTGAGATTAATATGGAGGAGTTGGCAGCCATGAAGCCGGATCTGGTGATCTGCTGGGATACCCAGACTGACCAGGCGGCCAAACTGCGCTCTCTGGGCATTCCGGTGGTTATGCTGACGGCGGCAACGGATATGGATACGCTGCGTTCTATGATCACAATGCTCGGAGATATCTTAAACTGTCAGGAGCAGGCGGCTAAAATGATGGCCTGGTATAATGAGGTTGAGGGTTACGTAAACGGCAAGTCGGATCAGGTTCAGGCATTGGCCGATGAAGACAGACCCAGGGTACTGCATTTTATGTATGCGGAGGAACTGAATATCTATGCCAATGGAGTGAACCCTTATATCACCGACTGGGTAGGAGGACAGAATATCAAGTTGGAAGGGGCTTCCGCAGAGACTTCGTCTCCTACAATGGAAGAAATTCTGGCTTATGACCCGGAAATTGTATTTTTAAGCAACTTTGACAATGTAACGCCGGAAGATTTATACAATAACCGTCTGGAAGGCCAGGATTGGAGTAATGTCAGCGCCGTGAAAAATCATAAAGTTTATAAGGTTCCCTGCGGCCTGTACCGCTGGGCGCCGCCGAATACCATCGAAAAGCCTTTGTATGTGCTGTGGCAGGCATCTGTTATCCAGCCGGAAATCTTTGCTGATGTGGATATGAGGGCGGAGATTAAGGATTTTTTTAAAGAGTTTTTCCAGTACGAGCTGACGGAGGAACAGATTGACTTCGTGCTGCACACGGAACTGAACCGGTGATGAGGAAAAAATAAGATGAGCAATGAAGAACGGGCAAGGGAAATGAGCGGCAGGAATCTGTCGAAAAAAGCATATGGAACATTGCTGACAGGACTGATTCTTTTGTTGGCGGGCACGGCATTGTTTTCTCTGTGTGTGGGACGGTACCGGATAGGGGCGTCAGAAGTAGTGCGCATCCTTTTGTCCAGGTTCATGCCTGTGGAGAAGGCGTGGGAAGATATGCAGGAGAGCGTGGTGTTTACGCTGCGGCTGCCAAGAATTGCAGGGGCGGCGCTGGTAGGGGGAGCATTGTCTTTGTCCGGAGCCGCGTACCAGGGGGTGTTTAAGAACCCTCTGGTCTCCCCGGATCTTCTGGGGGTTTCCTCCGGAGCCTGTGTCGGCGCTTCCCTGGCCATTCTGATGCATGCGGGCTCGGCAGGCATTCAGGCGTCTGCTTTTGTGTGGGGAATGATTACGGTGGGACTTACGGTGTTGATCCCCAGACTTTTGAAAAACAATTCCATTACTATGCTGGTGCTTTCAGGCGTGATTGTCAGCGGCGTGATGAATTCTCTGATGGGAGTTATTAAATATCTGGCGGATCCGGAAACAGAGCTGGCGGAAATCACCTATTGGCAGATGGGAAGCTTGGCCAAAGTTATTCCTGAGGATTTGTATGCGGTGGCTGTTCCCATACTGGCGGCTTCCGCCGTGATCATAGCTATCCGGTGGCAGATCAATATTTTATCCTTGGGAGACGCGGAGGCCCGGACGCTTGGCATCCGCATTGGGATGGTCAGAGGTATTATTATTTTGTGCGCCACGCTGCTGACTGCCAGCGCCGTATGCCTGTGCGGCACCATTGGATGGGTGGGGTTAGTCATACCCCATCTGGGGCGCATTTTGGCGGGACCGGATAATGTAAAATCCATTCCGGTCAGTTTCGTGCTGGGGGCGGTGTTTATGCTGGCCATCGATACTTTGGCCAGGGCGCTGACCAGTATGGAACTGCCTTTGAGTATCCTGACCGGCCTGATCGGGGCGCCGTTCTATCTTTATATACTGACGAAGCAGAGGATGAAGCTGTCATGATTTTAGAAGTGAAGGATTTATGTTTTTCTTATCATAAAAAAGAGCCTGTTTTTCGGGATGTGAATTTTTCTTTGGATCAGGGGGAAACGCTGGCCATATTAGGCCCTAACGGGGCAGGAAAGTCCACCCTTTTGAATTGTCTGGCAAATCTCCTTACGCCCACGGGCGGGGAGATCCGTCTGTACGGAAAAAATATACGGGAACTGCGTCTCAGAGAAACTGCCCGCATTCTGGGGTATGTCCCCCAGACCCACACGCCGGCTTATGGATATACGGTCAGGGATTTTGTAGTGATGGGGCGGGCGCCTTATCTGGGGATGTTTCAGAAGCCTTCCGAAGCGGACTATGCACTGGCGGATGATGTGATCCATTCACTGAATATTGAGAAGCTGGCGGATTGTCCTTACACGGAAATCAGCGGAGGGGAACGGCAGCAGGCGTCCATTGCCAGGGCAATCGTGCAGCAGCCGCAAGTCATTATGTTTGACGAGCCTACGAATCATCTGGATTATGGGAATCAGCTAAGGATGATAAAAATGATGAAAGATCTTTCCGGTCAGGGCTATGCCGTGATTATGACGACTCATATGCCGGACCATGCCATCCTGTTGGGGGGCAAAGCCGCTATTTTGGATCATGATGGAAAGCTGTTGACCGGGCCGGCGGAGGAAATTCTCAAAGAAGATACGCTGAAACGGATTTACCGCAGCGATCTGCATATCATGTATCTGGAGCAGCTGGGGAGGAAGGTCTGCGTAGCGGGAAAACTGGAGAATTAATGATTGACAGCTAACCGGTTTTGTGCTATGCTTTAAGCAATCAAATACAACGAATCAAGTTCTCGAAAGAGATGAAAAGGGAATTCGGTTAGAATCCGAAACGATCCCGTCACTGTGATAGGGAGCCGGCACGAATGCCACTGGATGGTCAGTCTGGGAAGGCGTGTCAGGCGTTGAACTTAAGTCAGGAGACCTGCTTGGTTTGCGGATATGACCTACGGTGCATAGGGTACAGTCTACTGATCTCTGAGAATTCATGTACATATAAGCAGCCGTGGAGCTGCTTTTTTAGTATCATGAGGAAATTCTCCGGATGTCCACGGTCGAGATAAAACGCCGGGGTATAGGAGTCCTCGTCGGAGCCATAGCCCGTTGTATTTGACCGATCCTCCTTGGAGGATTTCCTCAATTTTTTACCTTCTTTTTTTAATTTAACCCTCTTTTTCAGAAGATGGCAGGCTGACGGGCCTGCCATTTTTTGAACCCCGGATCATTTAAGTGTTACGTGTTGCTTTGGTACGGAGGAAGAAATCAATGCAGAATCAAATTTTTGATGTGTCTTTAAGGCAAATCCAATATTTTCTGTCCATTGCGGAGACCGGAAGCATTACCCAGGCTGCGGAACGGCAATATATTGCCCAGCCGGTGCTAAGTAAGAAAATGATGGCGCTGGAGGAGGAGATTGGATTGCCATTGTTTGCACGGGACGGGCGTACCGTACAGTTGACACAGACCGGAATTTATTTATATGACAGATGGAAAAAGCTGCTGGCAGATTATGAACGAGATTTAACAGAGGCCAGCCGTATGCAGCGGTTTCTGATGAATCGTTTTTCCATCGGGTGCTTTCCGGTATTAAATACAGGCGCGTTTTTGTATCCGTTTTTAGAAAAGCTGACAGGCCGGTTTCCTGAATTGGAAATTAAGGTGAAACGTCAGAATCCCGCGCTTCTTTTGGAGGATATTCAGAGTAAAGAGCTTGACATGGCTTTTATACTGGAAACGGATATGCCGGAGGGGCAGGATTGCTTTGAGGTAAAGGAAGTGTCCCGGTGTCCCTTGGTGGCGGCGGTCCATGAGGATAATCCATTGTCCGGGTTTGAAACCATTACCTACGGCGATCTGAACGGACAGGACTTGCTGTTCTGCCTGCCGGAAAAGAGCCCGCAGAAGCATTCTGGCCTTCATCAGCTCTGTGTGGAGCATCAGGTGGAGGCGGCGTCAGTACGGTATGTAAACAGTGACGTCACCACAGTGGTTCAGGTGTCTATGGGACATGGAGTCACTCTGGGGCCAAAGCTGTTTTACCCGGAATATACGCCAAAGGTCAAGCTGATTCCGATGCGAACGGAGGACCTGCGTATTATGGCAGTGTGGAATAAACGCGATATCGCAGAGGTAAAAGAACGAATCCGCAGCCTGTTCCGGTAAAACGTGTCGGCCGCTTTGTTGGATTTGACGGTATATGAGTCGGCAGACATATCCATTTAGAATGAATTTATGCCAAATCCATATTTTACAATAGGGATGAAATCCGTTATACTGAGTTCATACTTTCGGAAGTAGCTTATAGCTGTAAAAAATACAATGGATACAGGGTACGCAGTGATCAGCGTTGAAAAGGGAATGCAGTGAGATTCTGCAGCAGCCCGCTTTACTGTAATAATTATGTCTGTTCCATATGTGCCACTGAAACTGGTTTTTTGGGAAGGTGGAGCAGATGAGGATTTAAGCCAGGAGACCTGCCCGTATCAAACTGACATTGCTTTTTGGTGGGAAGAAGAATGTACCCGGTTTGATCCGGATTGACACATCGCCATTTACGCAATGGAGGTGTTTTCTTTTTTCATTTATTGGAGGAAAGAAGACAGTATTAAGAAATCTATGAAAAAACAGCAACAGAATCGTACAAGCCCCGGGAGGGGGTGTTGCGAATCTAAATTTAGAGGAGAATCAGATAATGAAACAAATGGTGAAAAATGGGTTGGCATGGCTGCTGGTATTGGCGATAGGTATGACATTGCTGACAGGATGCGGAAGTAAAAATATACAACAGGAAACAGGGACAGCGGATACTTAGGCAGCAACTGAGAAAGCAGGCGGCGAAGGGGAAACCCAGACTGCCCCGGCGGAAACCGACAAAGAAGGCGAAACGATGGCAGGCGCAGAAGGAGAAGTAAAGTATCCGAGGCAGCCGGAAGGCTCCGGGCTGATTTTGGAGGCGAAGCCGGAACAGGTGGTTTCTATGGTTTTCGGTACGGATGAAATGCTGTTAGGCCTTGCTGAGGCAACACATATCGCAGGTTTGTCAGGCCTGGATAACGGATGTGCTTATCTGGCAGCAGAACCGTCTGTTTATGAGTCAATTCCAGTGGTCAGCAATAACGCAGAAGTGCTTTTTTCTCTGGAACCGGACTTTATCATTGGTTCCGGATGGCTGGATGAGGATCTGAAAGCCCAGATTGCCGACAGTAAGATTCCTTATTATGGGTATACGACGCCGAAAACGATGGAAGAACAGATCCGGATTGTGGAGGAGCTGGGCTATCTGCTGGGAGAGGATGAGAAGACGGCTGCAGTGGTAAATGATATGCGGGAGCGGACGGAAGCAGTGAAGGCGAAAGCTGCTTCTATTCCTGCGGAAGAACGGGTGACTGTCATGGCCTATAACATGCATGAGAGCAGTAACGCCAAGGACACCATTTTTGACGACATGGTGACGCTGGCCGGCGGGATCAATCTGTCTGCCCAGGCCGGACTGGAGGGAACCGCGAAGATCTCGAAAGAACAGCTTGTGGAGCTGAATCCACAGGTGATTATTCTGGTGGAATGGGCGGCAGATACAGATGAGGAATTTCAGGCATTTGTGGAAAACGTGAAGAATGATGAAAGCCTTCAAAGCGTAGATGCCGTTCAAAATGGAAGGATTTATGCGTCCACTGATAATTCGATTACCAATGTCTCCCAGTTTGCCGTCGATGGCCTGGAATTTGTGGCAGAGTGCTGCTATCCGGAATTGTATCAGTAAAGTTTTGAGAAAAAAATTCTGCGAAATGAAGAAAAAATATGTATTCATGGCGTTGGCAGCAGCGCTTGCCGTCCTGTTTTTATTGGCGCTGGTTATCGGCTCTGTCAGCATGCCGTTATATGAGACGGCGGAAATCATTTTCGGCCAGCTGTTTGGCAGAGCCAGTCAGGCATCGGAAGCCCACATCAATATTATTTATAATATCAGGTTTCCAAGAGTGGTTCTGACTATGCTAACAGGGATGACGCTGTCAGTTTCCGGCGCCGTGATCCAGGGTGTTTACCAGAACCCGATGGCGGACACCGGCGTCCTTGGGATATCCGGCGGCGCCAGCCTGGGAGCAATCCTGGCCGTGGCTACCGGCCTGTCTGGCATCAGTTTTCTTGCGTTGCCGATTCTGACGTTGGTGCTGGCCGGGATGGCTGTTAGCGCCTTTCTGAGGGCTATGGTCTCCCTGATCCTCAGTTATATGGAGGAAGGGCAGATGAGGGAATATCTGTACTGGTCTATGGGCAGCCTTTCCTCCACCCGGTGGGAGCATGTGCGGCTGGTGTGGATTCCGATTCTGCTGGGTGTTTTTTATCTGCTCTGGCACAGCAGGGAGTTGAATGTTTTGATGATGGGAGAGGAGGAAGCACTGGCAGTGGGCCTAAATCCCTACCGGAGCCGGAAGCGGTTTTTGTTTGTTACCAGCCTGGTGACCGCTATGGCCGTATGTGTCAGCGGCGGCATCCAGTTTGTGGGCTTGGTGGTTCCTCATATCATCCGGCTGATTCTGGGGGCGGATAACCGCTGTCTGCTGCCGGCCTGCGCTTTATGCGGCGCAGCCTTTCTGCTGTTTTGCGATCTGCTTGCCAGGACACTGATCGCACCGGCGGAGATTGCGGTGGGGATTATCAGCGCAGTGATCGGCGCGCCGTATTTCCTATATCTGATCCAACGGGACAGGAAGGGGCAGATGCGATGAAAAAAGCGGATACGGGATCGGAAAATGGCATTTTTCTGAGACAGGTTGCATACGGCGTCAACGGACGGGAAATCCTTCATGATATTTCCATGGAAGTTCCCAAAGGTGTGTTTGCGGGTGTGCTGGGGGCGAACGGAGCAGGAAAAACTACATTGCTAAAATGTATCATAGGGATAAACCGGTGCGGCGGAGAGATTCGGATTTGCGGTCGGAAACGAGAGAATTGCACCGAGAAGGAATTTGCCCGGCTGATTTCCATGATGAATCAGAATACCAACCTGGATTTTTCATTTACTTGCAGGCAGGTGGTGGAGTTTGGTAGGTTTCCTTACTGGGACAGGGGCCTCTGGTACCATCAGGATGATCAGGCGGCTATTGAGGCGGCTATGAAAGAAACCGGAACTTTAGAGCTTGCCGATGTGCCGGTAACCCGTATATCCGGCGGAGAACGGCAGAGGGTTTTGTTTGCCAAGATTTTGGCGCAGGATACCCGGGTGATTCTGCTTGACGAGCCGACAGCCAATATGGACCTGTATTATCAGCGCCAGCTGTTCGCTTTTGGAAAGAAGCTGGCGGCCCAGGGAAAAACAGTGCTGGCGGCGGTTCATGATTTGAACCTGGCGCTACAATATTGTGAACAGTTCTATCTACTAAAGGAAGGAAAACTGCTGGCCCAGGGAGAGGCAAAAGAGGCTTTTCGGAGTAAGGTGATGAAGCAGGCGTATCATCTGGATACGGTGCTTTACCGGAATCCTTTTTTTCCACAGCCGGAACTGACTGCTGCGGAGTGTTCACAGGAACTGAGAGATCTTCGCGTACATCTGATGTGTCGGAGCGGAAACGTAAGGGAATGGATGTACCGCTTATGGAGCAAAGGTGCGGATCTTTCAGCAGGTATGCTGCCGCCGGACAGTCTGGATGCGGAAGCTGCCCGTATTTTCGGCGTTCTCATGCTATCCCAGGCTCAGGCCGATGCACAGCTTAGACATGCTTGCCAGGAAGGGAAAAAGGTGGTTATTTTATCGGAAGGTGATGAAAAACTGCCGGGAGTTTTGCGGTTTACTATTACGGAGGCAGAAGGGGCTGCCGGGTTTGAGGCGTTTTTGGAATCGCTTTGAAATTGCTGAACCTGGTAGGCAGCCGTTTTCTGAAAAGTCAGGGGGAGCAGGCAGGCTGAGTCCGTAAAGCATATCCCAAAATCCCGGGAAACATTAAAGTATTCCTCCTGGCAGATAGATTCACGCTTTTTGCCCTTTTTGTTCGGCAGTGTTCCGCAGACATGGTAAAAACCGCCGTAAAGCAGCGTTCCATCCTCATTTGTGTAATGCGGTTAGAAAGAGGTGATATATGTGAAAATTGGTAAAAGAATTGAAATGAAAATTTCCAAAATCCACCTGGGGATCAAAGGAGCGCTGTTTTTGAAGGAGCAGGTGCGCAACGGGGTAGCGTTACGGCTGTGACGGATGGAAAAAGGATTGACTGTTGAAACTGTTGAAACTGCCGTGAATATATTGACAACTTTTTCTTTTTTCGTTAAAATAATATCAGCATGGATTAGGTGACTCCTCCGGGATGGTCGGCAGGAGCAGCAAATGGGGAATCGGGTGAGAATCCCGAGCGATCCGGTCACTGTGAACCAGAGGACGAAAATCTCTGAAAGTCAGGATACCAGCCTAATTTTGAGGATAAAGTGCTTCCGAAGAAAGCAGTTTATTTTTGTGGCAGTGAGCCAAGTACTCATGTCCCAGGCAGCCCTTTCGCCCTGATGGGTTCATTTTGCGTTTATATGGGCATTGCTGACTGCCGTTTTGCATGTTTGTTCATGGGCAAGAGGATATTCTGCCTGTTTTTAAACCTGCTTTTTCGGATGAAGGCAGGTTTTTTGGTGTTATGGGCTAGTTTCCCGGAGGTGGGGTATGAATCTTGCGCATATGAAATATGCCGTGGTAATCGCGGAAACGAAATCAATCAACAAAGCGGCGGAGCTGTTGTATGTGGGAGCGCCGGCTCTGAGTCGTGCCGTTAAGGAGCTGGAAGCGGGGCTTAATGTCACCTTGTTTGACCGCAGCGCGAAGGGGATGTTTCTGACATTGGAAGGGGAGCAGTTTATCAGACACGCAAAAGATGTGCTAAAACAAGTTGACGACATTGAGACAATGTTCGGAGAGGACAAAGACGGTGAAAAGGATTGAGGGACGGGGATCATTTTTTTATGCGTCGCCTATGTAAAAAAAGGCAATACCCAGGATAGGAGAATCCTGATATAATGAATCCAGGACGGAAGGGAAAAGAAGTTTCCGCATCCGTTTTCCATTCAATCATCATAACGGCTCCGTGCCTTTATGCCTTCCTCCTCGATATCTGGGGGCGTGGGAGCTGGTTATGAAAACCGGGCAGATGTCTTTGCCGATCATGCCGGGCTGGTAAGGAACACATAATATGAGACTGGGATCGGAAGAAGATGTCTGTGGTGATGAAAAAACAGCCGTTAAATGTCGGCTGTTTTTCATTTTTACATTGCCAAAAAACAGCGGTTTTCTCAAATCCTGCCGGGAAAAAGTTTTATCTTTCTGTTTCCGTCCCATCCAAAAACGCATTCAGAAATGCTTCATATAGCTGATTTAGCTGTTCCATTTTTTTTGCCGGGAACCGGGAGAGGATGCGTTTGTACAGCGCAAGCCGTTCCTCTGACTGCCGTTCATAAAAGGCATGTCCGGCGGGCGTGGCAGAAAATAACATGCTCCTTTTATCCCTGGGGTTTATGTCCTGGCGGATATATCCGTCGGCATGAAGCTGGAAAACCAGGCGGGTTATGGTCTGCTTGGGAATATACAGATGCTCGGTGATGTCACTGGAGCGCAAGCCTTCCGGCTGCCTGCAAAGTAGGCCAAGGATAAAAAAGGCCGTGTCCTTGTTATTTCCGAACAGACGGTTTTCCATGTAAAAAAGCTGGCTGTGCCGGTCAAACAGCGCAAAATCTTCCATGTCGGAGACTGGGGCGGCGCAGGCCGGCTTTACGGCAAAAATAAAAAACATAGCATGTTTTCTCACGGCTCCATGAGTAGAGTGTTCCTTTTTGGTCTGTTTGGATTTTGCGCCGTGGGGCGACAGTTTCCGGCTGATATTGCGCATGCATTCACAGTGGACAAAACCGATTTTGCGCAGGATTTCTATATCCCATTCAGGGCGTCGCACATGGCTGATTTCCAGCAGATCTTTATAGGCGTCGCATTCTTCCAGAAGGCGTCGTAGCCCGGGTTCCTGCACATTTTCGGACGAGCGCATCGTTCCATAATCAGCGTCATAATTTAAAAAGCATCCTTCCGGCTTTAAAACACGGTATATTTCCTGATAAATTTTTTTAGGGTTTTCTGCCGTCCATATGGTATTACGGCATAAAACGGCATCAAAAGTGGCCTCCGAAAATTCCAGTTCATCCGCGTCCATTTTAAGAAAGCGGATTTGCACCTGAAATTCACAGGCCGCATACCGGGCTTTCCGAAGCATTTCCTCCGACAAATCGACGGCGGTTACCCGGTGCCCTAAGGATGCGGCTATGACGGCTAGAAATCCGGTTCCCGTTCCCACGTCCAGGATATTCAAAGTACCGTCCGGAAGATGTTTTTTCAATTCCTGAGACCAGAACTGGAATTCCGGGCCATTCAGATGTTGCTGCCGCATTTCGTCATAAGTGGCGGCTCTTTGGTTCCAGTAGGCTTCAATTCGGTGTTTCAAATTCATATTACCCTCTTTCCTTTTGTATCCCTCTTTCAGAAAATGATATCATAATCTGTTTGGAAAAAGCAACCATTATTATTTAGTGCATTTTTGCTTTCCATTATCATTATCATTTGAGACAGAAATAGTTGACAAACAGACTGGTTTGTGTTAAATTAAATTTGTACCGAATGGTACAAAATAAATATAAATTCAAAGTGTGATTTCCTTTGGGAGATCATGAAAAGGGAAACGGGTGCGAATCCCGTACAATGCCGTTGCTGTGACAGCCGAGCCGATTTCATTATGCCACTGGGAGACCGGGAAGGGGAATAAGGCGTGGACGCTCAAGTCAGAAGACCTGCTTTGAATGTATCTTCAGCAAGCTGCGGGCCACAGCCGGAAGATTCGGAAAAGACGACATAGCCGGAAGCTGTTTTCCGGCGGAATCAGGTTGTCAGAAGGATGAATCATATTTGAACAGGGCTGCCGCCCGGCTGATGCCAGCCGAGGTGGCGGCTCTGTTTTAATTTCGTAATATCCAGGAAAATGAACTAATGGTGCATTTGTGTATATGTTTTTAGATGAGGTGGGCAAATGGGGAAATATATTGCAAAGCGGATGCTGGCGCTTTTGATTATATTATTAGGCTTGTCAGTATTAACATTCTGTCTTACCAGCGTTCTGCCCTCAGACCCGGCACAGCAATTGATGGAAAGTATGGGAGCCGGGTCAGATCCGGAAGCGATTGCCAGAATTAAGGCGGAATATGGTCTGGACCAGCCGTTGCCGTCGCAGTATAAAAACTGGCTCGCAGGAATACTCCATGGCGATTTTGGGCAGTCGGTGAAATATGGACAGCCTGTGTCCCTGATTCTCGCCAGAAAGCTTCCCAATACGGTCAGGTTAGCTTGCGTATCCTTTGTGCTGATGCTGCTGATTGCTTTGCCCTTGGGAATCCTTTCGGCAGTTTACCATAATAAAACTGCGGATTATGTGATCCGGTTTCTGGCTTTTATCGGGGAGGCTCTGCCCAGTTTTTGGATTGCGTTGGTGCTGATCTATCTGTTTTCTGTCAAACTGCATCTGCTTCCGGTGGGAGGCTCGGAGAGTCCCAGACATCTGATCATGCCTGCCGTCACACTGGCTTTGGGCATGGCTGCTTCTTATATCCGTCGGATTCGCACGTCGATGCTGGAAGAAATGAATCAGCCCTATATTATAGGAGGAATTTCCAGAGGCGTTTCCAAAAAGCGGATCATTTTGTACCATGTCCTGCCCAACTCCCTATTAACGATTGTAACGCTGCTGGGAATGTCCTTCGGCGGTTTGCTGGGCGGTACCATGATCGTGGAGACGATTTTCAGCTGGAATGGGATCGGAAGTGCTGCCGTAAACGCAATTACTAACCGGGATTATCAGCTGATTCAGGGCTATGTCATGTGGATGGGCGTGATCTACGTATGCGTCAATCTGCTTGTGGATATTCTTTACCGGTATCTGGATCCCAGGATTCGGTTGGGAGGAATGGAAGAATGAAGACAAAAACGAGAAGGAAAAGCCGCTATACCAGCTTTTATTTTTGCCTGGCCTGCGCTGTTTTGTTTACTCTGTTTTCTGTCTGCGCCGGGTATTTTGCACCCTATGATCCGTTAAAGACGGATTACGGCAGCCTGCTTGCGGCGCCGTCGGCAGTGCATGTGTGCGGCACGGATCAACTGGGCAGGGATCTGTTTTCCAGGATTCTTTACGGAGGGCGGACATCGCTGCTGATTGCCTATCTGGTGACGGGAATTGTTTCTGTTTTTGGCATTTTTATCGGGATTATAAGCGGCCAGGCGGGGGGCATCGCAGACGAAGTGATCATGCGCCTTGTAGATGTGCTGATTGCGTTTCCGGGAAACATTTTTACACTGGCTATGGTGGCGGTCATGGGTACTGGCATACAGAATCTGGTGATTGCCATGTGTTTTACAGGCTGGACAAAATATGCCAGGGCCAGTCGTTCTTTGGTTTTGTCTATTAAAAATGAGAATTACATTATTCAGGCCAAGCTGGGCGGAGCCTCCTTTTTCAAAGTGATTTGGAGGTACATTATGCCGAATGTGGTTCCGTCTCTTCTTGTTTTGATGGCGCAGGATATCGGGAACAAGCTTTTGACAGTCGCAGGACTTTCCCTGCTGGGGCTGGGGTCAAAGCCGCCCACGCCGGAATGGGGCTTTATGCTCAGCGAAGGAAGAAATTATATGTCAGAGGCTCCTTGGCTTTTGCTGTTTCCTGGAGTGGTTATATTAATCAATGTAATTATTTTCAATTTGCTGGGCGACAGTCTGCGCGATATTATGGATCCGCATTTTTAATAATCAGGCTGTCAACGCTTGCGGCCGTTTTTCGGATGATACAAATTGGAGGCGCGCGAAATCAGCGGAAGACCGGCGGCAAAGCTTGATGTGATAGAGAATTTATGAAAGGGGAAAAGTAAGACATGAAAAGAAAAATGTTTGCGATGTTTCTCTGTGGCGCATTGGCCATAAGCCTTACCGCATGTGGAAGTGATAATAAGGAAACAAAAGGGGCGGACACAAAAGAAACAAAAGTGGAAACGGCCGGCGTGGCTAATAAGGATGAGACAGAGGAAAGCGAGGCGATAGACAAAGATTCCCATATTAATATGGCGCTTTTTACTTATATTGAGGGCTTGGATCCGGCAGAAGGCTGGGGAGGCTGGAACCTGACCCGCTGCGGCGTCGGTGAGACGCTGATTACGGTGAACGAGAACATGGAATTTGAAGGCCAGCTTTCTGACCAGTGGGAACAGATCGACGATTTAACCTATCGTGTCCATATCCGCCAGGGAGTTAAGTTCAGTAACGGCACGGAATTGACGCCGGAAATTGCAAAGGCATCTTTGGAACGGTCCATTGAATTAAACTCTAGGGGCGGCGCTTTAAAGGTGGCTTCGATTGAGGTGGACGGAGAAAACCTGATTTTTACGACGGAGGAACCCTTCAGCGCGTTTATTGCGAACTTGACGGAACCGATGTACTGTATCATCGATACGACTGCCGATTTGAGCGAAGCTGCGTCCAAGCCTGTATGCACGGGGCCTTATATGATTACCGATTATGTGTCTGAAGAAAAGATTGAGATGGCCGCCAATGAAAACTATTGGGGAACAGTTCCTGCCATTAAGACCATAACAGCATTAAATATCGGCTCCGATACTAAGGTGGAAGCGATTCTGGCAGGGGATATCGATCTTGCCCAGGGCGCGAATAATACTACGTTGGGTCAGCTTGAAGGCGCCGGGAACATCGACCTGGTAACGGTTACTGGGACGAGGGAGGATGATATAACCTTCAACTGCATGGAAGGAAACCCGCTTTCCGATGTGAATCTGCGGCAGGCTCTGTCTTATGCCACGGACCGGGAAGTGATTGCGAAAATTGCGGGTAACGGTTATGCTAAGCCCCTGGGAACGCCCTTCCCCGCTACGGTGGGCTACGATTCCGAAAAGGTGGAAGGCCAGACCTATGATGCAGATAAAGCTGCGGATCTTCTTTTGGAAGCGGGGTATCAGGACAGTGACGGGAACGGCTTTGTGGAAAAGGACGGCGAGGAGCTTGTGATTACCATTTCCCTTTCCAGTTCTTCCTCTCCGGCTGTTTCGGAAGCATTGAAGGATATGTGGGAGACCCTGGGCGTCCATACGGAGATTGAAATGCTGGAAAATATTAAGGACAAGAGAACCGAAGGAAGCTTCGATGTGATTTTTGGAGGCTGGCAGACCGTAAACGCGGGAGATGGGCAGTATTATCTGGCATCCCGCTGGCAGACAGGCGGCGTGGATAATTACGGGAATTATTCCAGCGAGGCTTTTGACAGTGTTATGAAGAAGCTGGATGAAGCGTTTGACCAGGAGAGCCGGGTGGCCGCTTTTGTCGAGGCGCAGCAGATATTGTCCGACGAATGCCCGAATCTGTGGCTGTATGCCAATGATAACATTACGCTGGTCAATACGGATAAGGTAAGCAATATTACCATGTTTCCCATCGATTATTATCTGGTAAGCCCCGAATGGGGGACGGGAAAGTAAGGATGACGGCATGAACGTTTTGCGTATTGAGGACTGCAGTATCAGTTATGGAACACAGGCTCTGGCAGTGGAGCGAGTTTCTATGGAAGCGAAGCAGGGAGAGATTGTCAGTATCGTGGGAGAAAGTGGAAGCGGGAAGTCTACACTGCTTCGGGCCATTATGGGGCTGCTGCCTTCCGGAGGAACGGTTGTTCATGGAAAAATATGTTTTCAGGGCAGGGAACTGACTGCCATGTCGGAAGCAGAACTGCAGGTAATCCGTGGAAAACATATCGCCATGGTGTTTCAGAATCCGGGAGAGACGCTGGATCCTGTCAAACGGGTTGAAAGTCAGTACCGGGAATCGATCCGCGCCCATGAAAGACAAACATCAAAAAGTCGCTGCCATGAGCTGGCTGAAAAAATGCTTCAAGCCATGCATCTTGCCGATGCAAAACGGGTACTTCGGTCTTATCCTGTCCAGCTCTCCGGCGGCATGAAACAGCGAGTGGGCATTGCCATGAGTATGACTGCCAGGCCAGCGCTTCTGCTGGCGGACGAGCCGACCAGCGCTCTGGATGTGACGATTCAGGCGCAGGTAGCGCGGGAGATGAGAGAGCTGCGGGATCAATACGGAACCGCGATTGTACTGGTTACTCATAATATGGGGGTGGCGTCATATTTATCTGATAAAATCGGAGTGATGAACCATGGAAGGCTGGTAGAGTTTGGAACCCGTGACCAGATCATATTCCATCCGGAGGAGGCTTATACAAAGAAGCTTTTGGAGGCAGTGCCTAAGCTGGGGGGCGAGCGTTATGCAAGGTGAAAAATCGCTGGTGGAAATTTCACATCTGCACAAAACATTTTATGTGGGAAAGAGGAAACTTGCGGCGGTTTCCAATGTAAGCCTGTCTTTGAAAAAGGGAGAATGCCTGGGGATCGTTGGTGAGAGCGGCTGTGGAAAAAGCACGTTGATTCGCATGATTATAGGAGCGCTCCGGCCCACCTCAGGACAGGTGTTGGTGAATGGTGCGGATTATTGGTCTTTAAAAAGACGGGAGCGGCGGGCTTTTCACCGGAGAGTTCAGGTTGTGTTTCAGGAGCCAGCCAGTTCTTTCAGCCCCAGGATGAAGGTCGGCGCGTATCTGATGGAACCAAGGATGAATTATGACAGAATATCCAGGAAGGAAGCGGCAAAGGAGGCAGTCGGGCTTTTGGACATGATTGGGCTTCCGGCAGAATTTATGGGCAGGTATCCCCATGAGCTTTCAGGCGGCCAGCTGCAAAGGGTGGCGATTGCCAGGGCTCTTTCCATTATGCCTGATCTTCTCGTATGTGACGAAGCGACAGGAGCTCTTGACGTATCCGTTCAGGATCAGGTTGCCCGTTTGCTGGTGAAGCTGCAGGAGGAACGGGAAATCGCCTGCCTGTTTATCGGCCATGACCTGGCGTTGGTTCGAAGTGTCAGCCAGCGGATCGCTGTGATGTATTTGGGACAGGTGGTGGAAATTCTGAACAGTGAAACATTAGAGAGGGATGCGGTTCATCCTTATACGAAGGCGCTTCTTGGCGCGGTGCTCGATGTCTACTGTGATCAGGAGAAAGAATTGCCGCTTTTACGAGGAGATCCGCCAAGCCCTCTGGAAGTGCCAAAGGGGTGCGTATTTGGAGGTAGATGTCCTGTTTGCGAAGAAAAATGTATGGAAGAAAAACCACAGCTGTGTGAGGTGGAAAAAAGCCATTTTGTAGCTTGTCATATGGCTTGATATGACCTGTGGTGCATAGGGTACAGTCTGCTGATCTTAAGGAAATTCTCCGGATCTCCTCAGTTTTATTAAAATTTTGCTCTCTTTTTCAGAAAATGGCAGGCTGGCGGGTTTGCCATTTTCTAAACCTTTGGATTATATGGTCTGGTAAGAATTTTCCTCCTGAAGCACCCAGGGAAGGTTTGCGGAAATCTCAAGCTGTATCACCGGCGCCGGGAAGTTTTCTTCCAACAGGCAAACTGAGTCCGTAAAACATATCCCAAAATCCGGGGAAACATTAAAATATTCCTCCTGGCAGATAGATTCACGCTTTTTGCCCTCTTTGTTCGGCAGTGTTCCGCAGACATGGTAAAAACCGCCGTAAAGCAGCGTTCCGTCCTCATTTGTGTAATGCACATAGCATTCGCAGGGTTTCCTGATATCAATCCCAAGCTGCGCAAAGAAAGAGCGTACCGGCTGGGGAAGTGTCTCGGCTGCCCTGGCGAAGTTCCTGCAGCCGTCACAGTCGCACCCTCCGGCGGCCAGCCCGTGTTTTTCATAAAAGAGTTTTGTTTTGTAAACGTCGATATCAGCTTTGTATGGCCCAAATTCAAAAAGCATGTCATTTCCTTTCCGCATTAAAAAGAATTCCGTTTTTGTATTTTTTTAATGACCTCATCTAAAAAACACTGCACCTTATGTTCCTGTAAAAGCTGTTTTTTTAAACAGGCATACATATATAAGTGCGGAGGACGGTCAAAATCCATGGGGATGGAAATCAGCGAGCCGTTTTCCAGTTCGTCCAGGATAAAGGTTCTGGGAAGCAGAGCGTATCCGTCGCCGTTTTTCAGAAAATAAATTAGGTTCCAGATCACATCGGTCTGGATACGGTAATGGAAATTGGCCGGAAAGGTGCTGGCGTACCACTGTTTCATGTCACGGTTTACATGAAAAAACAGCGAGGCGTAAACAGGTATCCTACCCAAGGCTTCTTTTGAAATCCCGTTGACATATTCAGTGTTATGTCTGCCGGTGGCCAGAATAATTTCGTCTTCGGCCAGTGTAAGGGTTTCATAAGATTTGTCATAATTAGGGAGAAAGGAAATGCATATGTCAACTTGGTTATCCTGCAGGTAATTCATCATGTCAGGGGAACTTTTGCTGGTGAAGTTCAGGGAAATTTCCGGATGGGCTTTTAAAAAATCCGGAACCAGGCGGCGCATATAGGCATAATAAATGCTGTCGCTGATGCCTATGTTCAGGAACCGCATCCGCGTGTTGCTCCGGCTGATATTGTCCAGCATGGTCCGTTCCAGATTTACCATGTTTTCGGCATAGGGAACCAGCTTGTATCCGGCGGGAGTCAGAGAAAGGCCTTTGCTTGCCCGCTCAAACAGTTTTTGTCCCAGATGGTTTTCCAGTTCCTGGATGCGGGAGCTTACGGTGGATTGCGTGATGTGCAGCTGCTGCGAAGCTTTTCTAAAATTTTTGGTATCCGCTACGATTAAAAAAGTTTTCAGGGATTCGGTATTCATGGCTGTGTAAAGCTTGTAAAAGAGCGGAAAGGAGAAAAAGATGCAGGAAGAAACAAACAATTGCTGTCATGAGCATCACGACCACCACGACCACACTGAGACGCACTGCCATGAATTGGGCGCCAGCCATAA
>Ga0137307_100810_pt1 | contig 34903 bp, 44 predicted proteins | sample NAcewD2O_March_2_FD_97180 | JGI IMG/M metagenome (GOLD analysis project Ga0137307, IMG submission 97180) | Mouse cecal microbial communities from Vienna, Austria - N-Acetylglucosamine amended D2O_March | ecosystem: Host-associated > Mammals > Digestive system > Large intestine > Cecum | place... | reverse complement strand
CGTACCGCTATTCTATGGCCCCCATCTTCCGCGCTGAACACGAAATTCAGCCGGAAGAGGACCGCCCCGCCGACGTGGAGGAATCCGCCGCCGCTCCTGTCGTGGAGGACGTGGCCCCCTCTAAGGTCGTGACAATCTCCCAGCCCGCCGACGACGGAACGGTTATTGTCATGATCGGTCAGCGCGTCGAATGCGTGTGCGGGGCCTGCTATCCCGTACAGGGCGGAACGGTCGTCGGTTTCTTTGACGAACCCGCCGGACGCTTCACCCGCGGCGGCGTTTATGCCCTGATTCGCTGGGACGACCGCCCGACCCGGCCCGAACGGGTCCGGCTGTCCGATATTCACCGCCGGGGCTGGCGGTCCGCGAACGGGTCCCCGTTGGGTGTGTTCGTCTGCTGATACTTAACCGGGGCGGCGGAGGTCGCCGCCCCTCCCAAAAGAACGGAGGTTTTGAAAATGTGTAAATCTGTTGAAGAATGCCGGGAAGCAAGCACGCGGATTCCCGGCAAGGTGAACGGCCTTGAAGCGTGGATTTTCCGGGCCGAAAGATTCGGGACATACGGCGTTCGGTTCTATGATCCCGCCGAAATCGTCCCCGGCTTTTCTTTCCAGTCCGATCACGACGGCGTTTTTGTTGCCGTCGAAAAGCTGTAAAGGGGGCGGCGCATATGCCTATAAAACCGCACCGCGCAACCCGGACGGCCCGCACCCGCTCCCGCAAGTTTTCCGGTCACTGTGAAGCTTGCGGAAAGCCCCTTTGCAGTTGCCGGGCGTATCAGTACACGGACGAAAGCAACGGCGCAATCACCGCCAGCGCGCCGTTCCTGTGCCGTGCCTGTTACGAAAAGAAATACGGGGTCAGGATTCCGACGGAGGTTGACGCGTACAAGGCGCGCTTGCTGAATGTGCTGGGCCGGTATGCCGATCAAGTCGGCGGCATTGAATCCGATCTTGCTTTTCGTGTTATGCGTCTGATCGAAAATACCGATTGATTGCCGCGCCGGGTAGAATCTGCCCGGCGCAAAAAATTTTCAAAAAGTTTTGATTTTCCTATTGACTTTATACTAACGTTAGTATATAATCATAATCAGAAAGAGGACAACAACAAAAATATGGAGGTTTTCAAAATGAAGTTGAATAATGAAGATAAGCGTCGTCTGGTGCAAGTTCTTGAAATGTCCGTGATTCCTTGCTGGTCTGAAATGTCCTTTGATGAAATGGCCGATTATCAGCGGTATTCAGTAGCCGCCACCCGGAAGATTCGCGGCACTTACAACAAGATTCAGAAAATTGCCGCAGAATGGAATATAGACAGGTATGACGTGATCGAGTACGTGAAAGGCAATATCTACAATAACGGGACCTTGCTTCTGTTCTTGCTTATGAATTGCCGCAATACCCAAATGAGGTCTGGCGATTTGGCCCAGCGAATCTATGAAGCAACCGGAAATTATATTTATAATCTCAAACCTATGCTTTTCGGTCTTGACTGTGTAACCCAATGCGACCCCATTTCTTACACTGACACGCTGGGGCTTGATTGCTTGACCGTCAAGTGACAGCCGCCAACGCAAAGCCCGCCGGTTCAATCCCGGCGGGCAAAATTTTTTCAAAAAGTTTCGCATTTCCTCTTGACATTATACTAACGTTAGTATATAATCATAATCAGAAAGAGGACAACAGAAAAAACACGGAGGTTTTGAAAATGAAAAAGACGACGAACAAGTTCCAGCGTGCTTACATGGTAGCGAAAGCCCGCGTTCAGGAAATCGAATCCCGGCAAGAGGAAATCGAAAAGAAGTACATTGCCGACAAAGGCATTGTCAACCCGGACGGCTCCGCCCCTGAATTCCTGTGGTGCATGGACGACGACGCGGCCTTTGACAAGGCGAATGAAGAGGTTTCCGCCCTGATCTCCGCCGCCGGTCTGGAAACCGCTCTGAACGCCGCGAAAGCCGATTTGAAAGCCGCGGAAGATCGCTTGATTGCTTACGGCCTGTCCCTCGCTCCCGCCGGTGTCCGGGCGACGCTCGAACGGGGCGTGAAGCAGAACGCGGCAACCCGGCAAAAGCTGATCGACCTTACTTTCCGGCTTGACGCTTCCACGGTCAGCGCGTAATATATAGGCGGGCGGCACAAACCGCCGCCCGCCCCATTAAAAGAAAGGGGTTTCTTTATGGAATACAAAGTTCAGCTTTACACCTATGAAAACGGGGATTTCGTCAAAAAGGAATCCACCGCCACCCGGTATTATTCTTTGTCGCCCTACCTTGACGGCGACGATGACGGCGACGAAATCGACGTTGCTAACGTCTTTGACCTCTGGAAAATGTGGCAAGAGGAAAAGGCCGGGGACATTGCGGCGGGTGAACGGGGCCGCTGGAAATACCACTTTTACCGCCACCAAATCGTTGTTGAACCGAATCCCATTTCAGGAAAGCCGGGTTTTGTCGATTATGTCACCCCCGGCAAAGTCTACCGCCGCGGGAACAAGGTTTTCTTTAAGGCCATTTCCGAATAGTCACCAACACAAAAAGCCCGCCGGGGCGAATCCCGGCGGGCTTTCATTCTGTCCGAATCGGACAAGTTTATTTTCAGGGTTCCGACACGATGATTCCGGGTTCTGCGTTCAGCTTTGCGGCGATTTCGTCCGCTTCCTCCGGTGTCAGGCTGATAACAAGCGGTTCCGGTTCGATGTATGCCGCAATATTCCCGTTCGTCCCCCACGCTTTTTTTGCTTCCTCCAGCACGCTCTCGATCATTTTTTCAATGTCCTTTTCGCTGAAAAGCAGTTTCAGCACGGCGGGGATTCTCTGATAAATCCAGTCGGACACGGCGGCAAGCTTCAACTTTCCTGTTCCGCCACCGAACTGCTTTTCTGCCTGTGTAACAAGGCTAAAAAGAACCTTGTTCAGCACCTTTGTTTCGCCGCGCTTGACAAGTACGACGATCAGGGCAAGGAACGCAAGGATAACCAGCACGCTGTCCCAATTTGCGAACAGAAATTGAATAATATTCATTGTTGTTTCCCCTTTCTTTAGCCGACGACGGAACAGGCGGATTCAGGAACCCAGCCCAGCCCGTCAATGTGTACGCCGCATTTGCGGCCCGGATAATAATATTTAACTGTGTATGTGCCGTTTACGGCCTTTCCCTGCCCGTTCCCGTTGCTATCCCGGTATAAGGGGCCGGAATACTTCACCCGCGCACCGACGCGCATTTTCGGGGCCGGGGCGGTCCCTGCGGACGTTGCACCCTGAATGTCTGCAAGGTCAACCCAGCCGTAAACCGTGGACCCGCCGCCGCTTTGCGCGATAAGGTGAACCGGGTGTTTTGCCCCCAGCGCAAGCTGTGTGACCTTTGCCGTTCCCGGCTTACACGCGGGGCCGCTGTTTGCGTTTGCACTTGCATAATGCGCCGCGCCCGTAAAATGCACCACGTCGCCCACAACGGGCATTCCCGCGCCCTGCGTATCATTTGACCCCGTAGACGTTGCGGGCGGCTCTGTGGGCCGCGTGGCGGTTCCAGCGGGGGCTTTGACCGTAACCGCCGAAAAATCAGGCAATCCGAACCCGCGAATATACCGCCCATTGACGGCAAGGCTTCTATACCCCACCGCGTTGCTCATGTTGCCCTCAATCACTTTGATTGTGGACCCTGTGACAGATACCACGATTCCGACGTGATCGGGCGCGGCTGTATTGTCGGTTGCCGCATAGTTCGGGCCGTCGTTCCAGTCGTAAAAAACCACGTCGCCGGGGGCCGGAACGTATGCGTCGTTTTCCTGCCAGCGTCCCAGCTTTTGGTATAGTTCAATCATTTTTCCGCAACCGACTTCCTTTGGCATGACCGCCAATGCGCCGCCCCGAATGCTTACAACGGACACAAAGCACGCGCACCACGCGTCGGTGTACTTCATGGGGTAGCCGCGGGCCAGCGGCTTGTCCGCATTGTAAATGTCGATTATCTTCTTGTGGCTCCCGTCGCTCTCTTTGCACCCGAAAAAGCTTTCAGCGATTGCAACAATGTTCGCCCGGTTCTGCTTCTCTTTTGCTGTCATAGTTCCTTGCCCTTTCTCCGCTCCCGCGGCGTACTTGTTATAGTAGGTCTGTCCGTACCCAGCGCGGCGTTCCTGCGCCGCTGTGCTTTGATCTGCGGGCCGCTCGAATTTCAACAAAACCGCGTCGGACGCAGCCCGAACCGAACCCGTCGTTTTCAGGACGGACAGAACCGCCGCATAACCCGCGTTCAGTTCATGAAGCAAAAATTCAAGCTGTGTTTCAAGGTCGCCCACCGACGCGCCCCGCGCTTTGACGAACTCTAAAAGGGCCTTTTTTCGGCTCCAATAGGTCCATTGTGCAAGGCCGTACCCAGCGGAATCGTTCACGAAATTTCCGTATGCGCCGGAATCTACCGCCGCCGTGTACGTTTCGTCTGTGAATCCCAGCTTTTTTTCATAGCTGTTTTGAATGTTTGTCGGCTTCAAGCCGCTTTCGGCGTACAGATTCCCCATAAGGCCCGCCGCCCCGGCCGGGGTCATGCCCTTTCCGATCAGGAAATTATAAATCTGTTCTTCCGTCGTTTTTCCTCTCAATGCCATTTGTAAAACCTCCCGTTTAAGGCTGAATGTTGTTCAGGTCAACGGGCAACCCCTCTGTTTCGGACGGGTTCGCCTTTTTGATCTTCACGACGTTTTCCGCCTTTGCTTTCCACGAATAGAAACCGATAACCGTTGCCGTAGGGGTTCCCACGTATGCAAGAAAAACCCCTAATTGCGAAAGGTCAACCAGCACCGCCCAAAAGCCCAGCCCGAATCCCGCAAAATAAGTCAAAAGGACCGCCGAAAGAACAAGCTTTGAAAACTCAATCTTTCGGGCGGTTCCTTTTTCCTCTTTGACGGTCTGTGTGGCTCTGCTTCGCGCGTGTCGGCGTTTCCTATACTGCCGCCGCTCAATCAGCGCAAGGGCGGCAATGCCGCCGATCAGTCCAGCGGCAACGGCGAATACATATCCCATGCCGCACCGCCTTTCGTTATCCCTCTGAATGCTCCGCGTGATCGGTTATATCCTCCAGCCGCGAAATCCTCTTGTGCGCCTGTTTTGCGGATTCTTCAACGGCGGTCAGGCGGGTTACAAATTCCGTATTCATCTTTCTTTGTTCCCGCTGTTCCTGCTTGATGTCGTCGATTCCGCTTTTGATGTAGCCGATTTCCGTAAAAACGGTCGCGTCGTTTTTCGCTTCGTCCGCCGTGTCTTTTTTCCCATTGCGGGCAAAAGCGGCCCATCCGAAAATGATTGCACAAATCGGGCTTAAAATCCCGATGATTGTTATAAAATCCTGCATTGTGTCTACCTCCCGCAAATAAAGTCCATGTAAACGTTTTTCAGCGAATACGGGGCAATGTCAGGCGGTTTCCCTTTCTTGCCGTACACGGCGCATTCATAGGCCCATATAAGCCACCGCGCCGTGTCCTCTGCCCAAATCGCAAGGGGCATAATCAGGAACCACAAAAGGCCGAACGCCGGGCAAATCTGCCCCAGCACGTTGCCGGGCTGATTGCTATAATCCCAAATGCCCAGCCCCAGCCAAAGGTTCAGCACGCACCCGCTTACAAACTCGACGGCAAGGACGATCAACGCCCCAATCATTGCTTGCACAATGACCGGGGCGCGGTAAAAACCGGGCCGCTGATTGATCGCCCCCACAAGAACCCCGCAAAGCCCGCCGACAATCAGCATTGCAGGGTGGGACCGCCCCCGAAAGAGGATTTCAAGGGCAACATACACGGCCCCCAGCGCGGCCCAAATCGTCAAAACGCGTTTCATGCCGCACCCCCGCCCGCGGCGGCGATAATTGCCGCCATGCTTGCCGCAAGGTCTTTCGGAAGTTCCGCCCCGTAGACAATCGCGGGCAGTTCTTCCAGATCGGCCCGCGCAATCCACGCGTTCATGTGATTGCAGTATGTCCGATGGTAGAACACGTGGGCCGTTGCCGCCTGTGCAAGCGCGGTAAACTCTTCCGCCGGGTACATACGGCAAAGTTCCCCGTCTGCGTGATAGGGAACCGCCGCCGCGCCCTCTTTGACCGTCTGCGCCTGTGCCATCAATTCTGTTTGGTCGTGTTCGGTCAGGCTATACCGTGACCCGTCAACTTCAATCCCCGCATAGATCGCGGCGGAACAGGCCGCGCCGATCTCTTGCTTTTTCACCGCGCGAACCTGTGCAACGTCGTTCCAGTCGGCGGGGGGTTGAATCCCCATCCGCTCCAGCCGTATATTGCGAATACTGTCTTGCTTGTGTTGTACGCTCATTCAAAATTCCCCCCTGCCGAAACAATGTAGCAATCGCCCGTTGCCCCGTTTCTCTTGACCTTGATTCGGAGATTGAACCCCCATTTCGCCGCCGTCTTTGTGGTATTGCTCAAAAAGAACTTGTTTCCACTTGTGACGGCCTGTGTCACGTCCTCCCACGTGGGCGACGCGTCAAAGGCATTGTTGCAGGCTTCAACGGTAAAGGTTGCCCCTGTCGGAATCTGCCGCGTAACGCTCATGATTGCCTTTGTAACTGCGTCGTCGGAAGAAAGCGGGGTTGCCAGCGTCATTTCGATTTCGGTTTCGTTCTTTGTGAACGTAAAGGTTCGGGTGGCTGTTCCGCCGACGTTATCCGCGGCGGAGATCGTCAGGGTATGGGACCCGTTGGCAAGCTTCACCCATTCCGCCGCCGTGACGCTGAACGAATAGTTCTGCCCGCTGGTCGCGGTATAGGTCCGCTTCACCGTGTTGTCGATCTTTTCCGTGACGGTCAGGGTTTGCCCGCTGTCCGGGTCTGTGACTGTGTAAGCCTGATTGAACGCCCCGGTTTTCGTGCCAAGATCGCCGTTGTTCCCGCTGATTGTGGGCGGCGTGTTGTTTATGACGGTTCGGGTCGGGCTGGTGCTGTATGCTGATTCTGCGCCCGCGCTGTCGTAGGCTTTAACCCTGTATGCGACGCTTTCCCAGCCCTGCGTGATCGTGTCGGTATAGGTTTTATTGATACCTTTGTAAAGCTGTTTCCACGCGCCGCCGTTGTTCTGCCGCTCCAAAATGTACCCGGACAAATTGCCGTCTGCGTCCGTGGACGTTCCCCATGTTACGGTCAGGCTTTGCCCCCCGCGAACCGTCGTCGGAACGGTCAGGCTGGGCGGCGTGCTGGGGGCGCGATTCCAAATGATTGTGTATGCGCCGTCAGAATCCGGGGAATCAGATACCAAGATTGAAGATAACAAATTACAAAGCGGGCGAACGCCCCAGTAGCCGCCGCCCGCGTCGCCCCAGCCCAGCGCGCCGGAGGAATGGACGAGGCGGACGTCGAGCGAGTCGGACGCGTAAGCGTCGCAAAGCCAGTAGTACCAAAACGAATTTGTGTTGAAACTGCTGTTTGTGTACTCGCTTTTCGACACACATTCCGCCGTGGGTTTCGCCCGTCTGGAAGCGTCGTCCGTGAACAGGGCCAGCTTGCTCCCGCATACAACGTCGCCCGTCAAGCCGACTTCCGTTGACGACGCAAAAAAGATTTTGTCGGTGCAAGTTTCAGTTCCGCCGCCGTCCACCGACGCTTTGCCGACGGTATGCGTTGTAGTAAGCAAGGCGGCGACAAAGCTTGCCGAGAACCCCGCAAGAAATCCCGCTTCCCCGTCGTATTCGTTGTAGTTGCTCCATACGTTAGCGTTTGACGGGGGCGCGTCTGCGCTGTGCTGTGCGGCGTACCATTTGCCCGCCGCCGCTTGACTGTTCAGCCACCGCCGGATATTCGAGTAAATCCAGCGGTTATTTCCGTAGGAACGCCGGTTGCTGTCGCTGTTGCCGCTCTCGATAGCGTCAAAGCATTTCAGCGAAATAATGCGTTCTGTAATCAGCGTCACGGAATTTGCAGGATAACCCGCGTGGCCCTTGTCGGCAATCTTCCAGACAATGGGCTTGCCATTGTAAAGCGTTCCCGTGTCCTTTACCAATGTACCGACGGCAAGAGAACTTAAAGCTTTTGCCATTATGTGACACACTCCTTTTCTGAAAGTTTTTCTTCAAATAGGGTTTTATACAGTTGGTCCATTTCGCGGATAAGGTGATAGCAATTCCCCTTTTCCGCGTGGCTCCGCCAGCTTCCGTAGGATTGTTTAATCTCCCGCATGGTGATTTTTCCGCGGTCCAGCAAAGCCCGCTGTTTCTTTAGCTTCCGTTGTTCATTGCTCTTGCTTGCCCTCCTTACTTTCCGAATCACTTTGCCGCTGTCGGTCAGGTATGAATGAAACCCTAAAAAGTCAATACCGTTCCGCAAAGGAAAGATGTTCGTTTTGTTGTTCAAGGTCAGCCCCAGCCGGGCAACATACCGTTCTATTTCGCGGCGGCAATACTGCAAGTACGCCTTGTCCTCATGTATCAAGTAAAAGTCGTCCATATACCGCCCATAATAGCGAATACCCAGCTTTTCCTTGATGAAATGATCTAACCCCGAAAGGTACATGACCGCGAACCATTGTGAAGTTTGATTTCCAATCGGAACGCCCGGATTCTCCGTACTGTCAATAATCATATCGACAAGCCATAGAACGCCGGGGCTTTTGACGTACTGCCGTACCATCTGTTTTAACGGTTCATGCTGAATCGAATAAAAATACTTCGATATGTCGCATTTGAGAACCCAGCCGTCGGCGTAATCGGCGGCTTGCGGGGCGGGCCGCGGCAACCCCTCCTCCCGGCCCTCCCGCTCCGCCTTTGCCTTGTGTGAAAAATAATAGGACCGCATGAACTCTTCCAGCCTGTATAGGCCGTCATGCGTCCCGCGCCCGCGCTGTGAAGCGTAGTTGTCCCGGATAAAGGCGCGGGAAAATGCTGGTTCAAGTATGTTATCGCATAGGGAATGCTGAACGACTTTATCTTTGAACGCGTTTGTCATAACGACGCGCTCTTTCGGTTCGTACACCCGAAAAACGAAATAGTCAGACGGTTTATACGTCCTGTTTTTCAGCATTTCCGAAAGTAGGCAAATTGCTTCCAGCAAATTCGCTTCAAACTTTGCGACGCTGGCTTTGCCCCTTTTACCTCTGCGGGCTTTCAGGAACCCCGCATACAGGTTTCCGAAATCATATACCCGCGTAAAATCTGCGTCTGTCATTATAAAAACTCCTTGCCGTGTATAGAATCCGCCTTGCAGGGCGTTTCCCACCCCGTCAATGCTTCATCATCGGACCCCGCCACGCGCCCGCGGCGGGGCGGAAGCTGGTTCCCGTGGGCACAAGCTTTCCCAATCTTGTATTTACCGCCGCCCTCTCACCGCGGCGGAGGGATACACCTTCCTTTGATAGTGGGCCTCTGTTTTCGGCTTTTGGCTTACTCAATCGCGGAAATCCACCAAAGCGGGCGAACGCCCCTGTTGCCGTTGTACGCGTTGTTCCAGTTCATCGCGCCGGAGGAATTGACGTTGCGGACGTTGTACGAGTTGGACGCTACAAGGCATACCCCAAAGAAAACCCGGCGGGCTTTATCGCCGCGCCGGGGTCCCTCTCTGCATAGTTGCCGCCCTCTGCTGATCTTGCTTGCGCCACTTCGCCGTCATGTACTTAACGTCCAAAACGGCTTTTGTCCATGCGGCGCATTGATCGTTTGAAATAAGTTCCAGTTCAAGGGAAAGTTCAATCAGAAAAAGGACTGTCTTGCATTTTGTCAAAGCCTTTTTCTGTTCGTATCTTCGTTCCCGGAACTCTTGCAGGTCGGCAAGGTCAAGTTCGTTTGCTTCCTGTATATGCTGGAAAATATCAATCGTCAGGTCGTGTAATCGGTTCACAATAGTAAAGCGATACTTTTTCGGAAAACGCCTGTCATTCGTCATTCGGAATGTATGCTTTACAAGGTCTTTCGCCTTTGTGATTATGGTAAATTCGCTTTGTTCAGCTTGTTTCGGCGGCGGGTTCATTTCAAACACCGCCTTTCCCTGATTCGCGCAACCTCCGCTGGGTTCCCGTCAAACGTGAACCCGTGTTCTGTGACAGTAAGAACCGCCCGCGCCCCGGTGTAGGTTGTCCCGCTGATCGTCAGCACGTCAGCGGCCCCGCACCGTTCGCAAGGCGGTTCAATTTCTGTAAACAGGTTCCCAATTATGCAGGACAGTTCCCGGCGTGTGCAAGCATATTCCGTCAACATTCGATTCTCTGCCGTTCCGCGTTCCAAATACCCTTAGTCAGAATGATTCCGTCAAGGGAATCAAAAGACACAAGAAGCGGGTTCCCGGTAATGTTTTTGAAAAGTCCATCTTCCACACGGGCAATGCGGCTTTCAAGGCCCGCGGCAAGATTCAGGGCTTGCGCCGCGTCCTCTGCCGCCTTTGCCGCTGTTTCAACCGCCGCGCTCCATGCGGCCTTTTCTTCCGCCGAAACGTGAATGTCTGCGTCCTCTGTATGCTCGATCAGGCCGGAAATAGCCGTGTCATAGTTTCCCATTGTGGTGGGGTTCACGTGAATATCGCTGTTGTTTACATGGGCGTTCAGGTCGGTAACGTCCGCTTTCTGCTCGAACTTTGCTTCATGGGCCGTCTGCGCGGCGTTGTGTTCCTGAATGTCCTTTTTCGTCGCGGTCAGGGCGTAGGGATCAACGATGAACGTAATAATTCCCGTGTTTGAAAACTCGATGTGCATTGTCACTTCAACTTCGCCCGCCGCGCCGCTGGTAATTATGACTTTTTCCGTGTCCGGCGTGTTGCAAATGGCAATCGTGTATTCGCCGTCGTCCAGAACCGCCATTTCGCGGATAGTGAACCCGCCCACGTCGGAGGGGATAACCGCTATAACGTCAATCATGTTCGGGGAATCAGGGTTGACGGTCACGCTGGACACGTCCCCGCGCCAAGTTTCATTTTTTAGGCCCTGCATATCTGCCGACGGCACGTAATAGGCCCCGCCGCCGTCGCCGACGGCAAGGGTTGTCAGGTTGATTTTTTTACCCTCCAACACCGCTTCGCGGGTTCGCATGGTCCCCACGTCGGTTACGATAGTTCCGAATTTTTTTGTCGTTTCCTCTGGCATTGTCTATCCCTCATTTCTCAAAGGTTGAATTTGAAGCTTTCGCGTCTGCTGTGTGTAGCCGCCGAAAAGCATTGACCCGCTGGACGTGATGAAGTTTGTAAGCGACGGATTGATTTCAAGCCGCGTCGCAAACGTCGCAACGGCCCCGACAAACACGGTTGCTTCCTCTGTGAAGTTGTCCGCCAAATACGGCCACACTTCAAGGCGGGTTCCGATTGCGTGATACCCGGCGACGTGAATTGTCGTCGCTTGCTCCATCTGGTAACTGATCGTTTCCAAATGGGAACGCAAATTTTTATAGAACCGCACCCGCTCCAATACTGCCGCTTGCTGTTCGGCTGTCACGCCCTCCGCCGCACCGATAATCACTTTGAAGCGGAACGGGTCGCCGCCGTACTCGAACCACTCTTGAACCTTTGTGCCAGGGAATACGGCTCCCAGCGCGGTTTCAACGGCGTACTTTGTCCCCAGCCGCCTGTGTACCCTTACGCTGTCTTTAATAGTCCGCCGTTTTACCTCTATCGGGTAAGAATAGTCGTACCAATCGACGTGGAGATCATAGGCCAAAATATCAAGGGTCTGTTCGTCCAGTTCGTCAATGCGGGCATAGATTATGTTTTGCTTGATCTGCCGTGCCGTGACCTGTAATTGCTCCGCTATGGTCTGTGCAAGCGCAAGCATATTCGGGTCGTTTTTCAGGGCGGGCGGAAGCGAACGTGTAAAGTCGATTGAATACAGGTCATTCACTCTCTGCACCCCCGTTCACCGCCGACGCGCTCCCGCTCAAAAGCGCAACCGCATTGTCAGGAACGACGGCAAAGGCCGGGGAACGGATTTCAACGCGCTTTGCGCCCGCTTGCATAAGCAGGGCGGTTAAATAGGACGGGTTCACGTCCCGCCCCATTCTTGCCCCCTGCCATTCGCGGAACGTCTGAACCGCCGCGGCGATATTTGCCGCCACCGTTTCCGCGCTTACCGCTCCGCCCTCTTGCGTGTAATAGGTGAAGTCGATAGCATACGAAACCGTTTCAGGGGCCGCAACGGTAACGTGATCGGTCAGGGGGCGCACATTGTCCGCGTTCAGAATGTCCGAAACGGTTTTCAGCATTTCCGTTCCCGGCAATTCGCCCCCTGCAAGCAGAACCCGCACGTCAACTTCCCCCGGTTCCGGGGAAGTTGCTTTCACGTCCACAATCAAGGCCGACGCGGTTTTTGCGAAATACTCATAAGCCCCCAGCGGCCCTGCGGTCGAAAAGGTTTCCATGCTCTCCCGCATTCGGTCATAAAAGGCCGCGTCGCTTTCCTTGTCCGCTCCGCCGTCCGATTCGGACACATTTTGCACGGTTCCAAAATACGGGAAGATGTCTACAAGCTGATTGATCTGTCCCGGAACGAACCCGTTTCCGATTTCCCCCGCGGTCAGGCATTCCGCGGCAACGTCCCCGCTTGTGTCGCCCGCAAGGATTGTCAGGGTTTCCAGCGTTTGAAACATGATTTCCCCGTCAACCGTTGCGCGTGTCCCCGCCGGAATGATTGTCGCAACCTCCAGCGGAATGGAAAGCGTGAACCGCAACGTCGTTTTCGCCTTTTCCGGCTCCAAACGGTAAGCGTCTTTGAATATCTCTGCAAGGGAATCTAAATATTCCCCCTCTGCATACCGCGGCACGTTTTGTTTTGCCGAAAAATCAATGTTGACCCGCTCTTGAATGATAATGTCCGCCACCCAAAGGATAAACAGACGCGCGGGGTCTGCCGGGTATAGCGTCCGCCCCGTGAATGCTTCGTAAGACTGAATCAGGGCGTTTTCAAGTGTCGCCGTGTCCGTGTCTACAAAGGAAATTTCGGGATAGCCCCGGTTATTCGTCGTCAATTATGTTCACCTCCACAACTGGAATCAACGCGCCGGGCCGTTCCCCTAATTCAAAAGTCACGTCGCCGATCTGCGCCCGTGGTTCGTATTGTTCCACCGCTTCTAAAACCTCTGAAATCAGGATAGGCTGGGCCGTCTGAATCGGCTTGTCAAGAAACCGTTGTGCCATGCCCAGCCCCCTGTCAAGAGGAACGGAAAATTTCGGGGTCGAGATAATGACCGCTACATTCTGCAAAATCTCTTCTTCCCGTGTTGCGGGCGCAAGATTGATTTTCGTTAAGTCGTAGGCTTTCACAATGTACGCCATTTTCTCACCCCTTTATCTGCTGGAATATGATTTCATTGTTACGCTTACTTTTGAAACAAGCAGATTGCCGCGGTTGTCGTAACGGTCAAGGGAAGTCGAAACTTTCGTAATAACCCACTTGTTTGTGCCGTAGGCTTTCGGCCCGATGATAAGCGGGTGAACTTCTCCCCGGCGCATTGCTTGAAGCAGTTTTGCAACCTCTGAAATGGGATTCACGCCTAAAAAGACGGAAAAGAACATGGAAAAACTCATGCTTTCCACTTCCCGCCCTGTGTACTCCAAAAGCGGCTCTTTCAAATGCCTGTCATGGGTCGAATACTTCGCGCCGCTGTCCCATTTCAGGCCCGTAAACGTCTTTACTTCATTTCTGGAAACGGCAAAGGTAATGTCGCCCCAGCACCCGATCAAGGCCATTTCTTAAATCCCCCCAATCACGAACCCGTCGCCGTCGCCGTTTGGCAAGTAGATACAAAGCACAAAATCGCCGGGTGACGGCAACCACGGCTTTATAATCAAGTCGTGCTTGTGGCTTTGAAAGGCCGCGTCGCCGCTCCCGCCGCTTTCGTACTCCGTCCGATACGGGGCGTAATATTCGGGAACCCACGGCGGGTTTTTAAGCACTTTCAGCGGGCCGGAAACGAACGTGTCGCCCTTGTCCTTAAAGGTAACGCGGGCGGTCCGTTCCGCAATATCCACGGACGAAACCCAGCCCGCTCGAATAATATTCTTTAATGCGGTTAGTTCGCCCATTAGTAACCCTCCAAGACGCGCCGCAATGTGATATTAGTTTTATAGCCGCTCGACGAAATCGTGTGCGACGCGGTTTCGATGATGTACTTTCCGTCGAACGCTCCAAACCCCTCAACTTTGACAGTTGCCCCCGCCACCAGCCGCGCGTCGCCCGCAAGATTAAAGCTTGCTTTGAACTCTTGTGAATTTTTTTCGCGCAACCGCTTTTTTGCAAGGGTCAGGGCTTCCGCATTGCTTGAAACCTTTTCGTTTACCTCCAGCACCTGTCCGCTTCCGTCCTTTTCTGCGTCAGGGGCCTTGTAGGTTGCTTCATAGGTCGTTTTTGAAGTAGGGTCCGTATACTTGACCCGGCAACTGCTGTAAGCCGTGTCGTGAAAGCTGGTCCCGAATGTATATTTTGAATAGTCGCCGTCGCCGCGCTTGATCGTCCGCACCGCGTCTTTTTGCTCATACGCCGCCGCGTCGAAAAGAACAATCATTTTCGCGGTAACTTTTAAGGAAATTCCCGCGGCTTTGCAAAGCCTTTGCAAAAATACAATGTCCGATTCTGTCACTTGCTCCCGGCGGTTGTAAAGCGGGTCAAAATCCGATTCAAACAGGCATTTCAAGCCGTTTGCGGCGGCTATTTCGTTTGCAATGCCCGAAAGCTTGATTTTCTCCCACGCCTTTGTCTTTTTCTGTGTCCGAATTGTGGAAGTATAGGGGATTGACCCGGCCTTGATTGTGACTTTCGCGGGCGGGCCGTTGCCGTCCACGCTGTCAACCTGAAAAACGCCGCAATCAAGAACCCGGTCTTTCCCGTCCGATTCCCAATTCTTTTGAATGATAACAGCGGAAATCTCTGCGCCCTTTGCGCCGCCGCTCTGCGTCATGGTGTCTTGCTTTGCCGCGGTCTTTGTTACTTGACTTTCGGCGAACCACCCCTTTTGATCGACGTGGATGGGGTATGGAATACCGCTTTTCAAGTTCAGGTGTGTTATTTTCCCCTGATAGTTTGAAAGCGTCGCGCCGGGGTTGCCGTTTCCGTAACTGCTATATTGCGGCCTGCCGCTTACGGTTACTTCGTCGCCGATCTTCCAGCCGCCGCTTTCACTATCTTTCTTTGCTGGGGCCGGGGCGGGCTGTGCGTCAGCGTTCAGCCAATCGCCCAGCCACACGCCCTCCCGGTCGTCAAGGGATAATTGCAAATCGTCTGTTTTATCCTCTTCGTTGTCCGTATAGGTCAGCGAAAGCAAGTGTTTGTTAATGTCCGCCGAAATGTCCACGCCCTCAAAGGTCAAGCGGACCTCTGCCCGTCTTGCGTTCATAGCGTCCGCCCCCTTTTCCACGGCGGCAACTCTGCCGGAATCCGCGCTTCCGGCTCTGGAATATCAAGCGTGATTCCTGCGGGGAAAATGACAAGGCGGCGAAACTGCGGATTCGCTTTTATCAGCTTGTCGGTATAGGCTTCGTCGCCCAGCGTCTTGTAGGCGATTCCGTCCCACATATCCCCGGCAATGGTGGTGTATTTAGTCATAGTTCCGCCGCCTTTCGTCCTCTTCCTGTTGCTTCATGCGGTCGTCAAACTCGTTCAAAAGTCTTTCGTCCCGCTCGTTCAATATTGCTTCTATGTCCTCCGCCTGTGCGTCGCTTCCAACGTGGAAAACGGGCGCACTGTGAATGACGATACCCGCGCCCCGCGGCTCTGCCGCTGTCACGGACGGGGCCGACACGCCACCCGCTCCGACGCGTGCCGCCGAAAGCGCGGCTTGCAGTAGAGGAAGCAGAGTAACAACCGTCGTTCCGTCCTGCGCTTCGCGGGCCGCGTTGATGTTGTCAAAGATTCGCCCGGTCTGCGCCGCTGTAAACACGGTCCGCCCGCGGGCGTTTGTGATAAGTTCTGCCCCGGCTTCACCCGCAATGAATGTGTCGGGGGTAAATCTTGAACCTTTCGCCAGCGCGGGAATCAAGGGAATATTGATACCTTTTCCGCCGATTCCGGGGACCCAATCGGGAATTTTAAGCCTGTTCAGCCCGCCGATCACGGTATTTATCACATTGATAATTCCGTTTACAACGCCTGTGCAAATGCTCTTGATTGATTCCCATATACCGCTGAAAATGCTTTTCACACCCTCCCACGCTTGCTTCCAGTTGCCTGTAAAAACTCCCGTGATAAAGGTAATTAGCCCGCTCAAAATCTGTGTCAGCCCGTCTATAATGCCGGAAATCATTGTAACGGCTGTCGCTAACTGATTCCCGAACAACTCTGCCACCATCTGAATAATAGGCATAAGGGCTTCAAGTAACTGTTGCAGTAATGGCAGAATCATTTCTACCAGCGGCATAACCGCCGAAACCACCATCATAATCAGGTCGATCGCAACGGGCAAAATCCCGTCTATGATCTGCTGGATAATCGGCATTAGTGCTTCAAGTAGCTGTTGCAGAATGGGAAGCACCGCTTCTATAATCTGCATGATGATGGGTACAAGGGTTTCGACAAGCTGAATCAGCACGGGCAAGATCGCTTCCACAATCTGCCCTATGACGGGCAATAACTGTGCGATAAGGTCAAACAGTACGGGAAGCACCGTTGCAATGATTTCCCCAATTAAAGGTACAATTTGTTGAATCAGGCTCCCAATAACGGGAAGCAGGGAAGTTGCAAGCTGTCCGAACTGGTCTAACAAGCCCGGCAAAATTGCTTTTAGCTGTTCCACAACGCCGATGATTGAATCGAACACGGCAACACCCGCGTCGCCGAAATGCTCTTGAAAGAAATTGCGGGCATTCCCCATATTTTCACCGCTGAAAACGCCCTTGATTGCCGCGCCGACGTTCTGAATCACGCCCCACACTTTATCAAAGACGGCCAGCGCACCGTCGCCGAATGTCTGTTGAATCCAGCCGCGCACTTCTTCAAGGTTGCCGGAAATCAGTTTGATTGCAAGGGCAACGCCGCCGATTATGCCGACAATGGGCAAAAGCTTTCCTCCGATACCTCCTAACCCCGAAAACAGGCTTTTTATACCTCCGCCCGTTCCGGCAAATGCTTTTAACTTCGTGAATGCGCCTTGAACCGCAAGAACGCCGCCTTTGATCTCCAAGAATCCAAGCTTCCCGGCAAGCGCACCGACTTTCAGGCCCGCAAGGGCGGCGGCAACTTTAACGATTGTTGACAACAATTCCGGGTTTTCCTGCGCCCATTCCGAAAACTTCGTGACCAGCCCGGACAGTTTTTCCGCCGCGGTCGTCACATAGGGCAAAAAGGTATTGCCCAGCACGATTGCAAGGTTCGATAACGCGGTTTTTGCCTTGTCGATCTTCGCTTGCGTCGTGTCCATCATTTTTTCATAGGCGGCTTGTGCCGCCCCTGTGCTGTCTACCATTGCGGAAACTTCGCTGTTGAACCCCTCAACGCCGTTTGCCATCAGCGTAAGGGCCGCTTTGCCCGCTTCCGCGCTTCCGAACATATCTGCAAGGGTTTTCCCGCTCTTGTCTGCTTCCGTCTGTAAGATGTTCAGTACGTCCGCAAGGCTGTTCCCCTGCGCCATTAGTTCACTAAAGCTTCCGCCCGCGGCCTGTCGCAATACTTTGTCCGCCGTCGTGCCGCTTTTCCCTAATTCGTTCAACATACTGTTCATGTATGTTGTCGTTTCGGCGGCGGCAATGCCGCGGGAAGTCATGATTGAATAGCCCGCGCATAGCTGTTCCAACGCGACGTTGTTTGCGTTTGCGGTCGGAATGATCTTGCCCATGACCGACGACAATTCCGCGACGGTAACTTTGCCGCGGTTTTGCGTCTGAATCAGCATATTTGAAACGGATTCCGCTTCCGATGATTCCTTGCCGTAGGCATTCAGAATCGTTGTCAGAACGTCCAATGCTTGCCCTGTTTCGGCAAAGCCGCCTTTTGCAAGCATGGTCGCCTTTTCCACGAACCCCACCGCGTCGGCGGTATTCTGCCCCGCTGAAATCGCGTTGTAAACGTCCTCCGCAACCGCATTCGCGTTGACCCCCAGCGCGTTTGACAGATTGATAATTTCTTTCTGCATTTGCGATAAGGGAACCACGTTTTGATCGGCTATTGTTCCGACTTTCGCCATCGCCGTTTGAAACTCTATCGACTTTTGAACGGGTCCCGCGTAGATCGCCGCACCGACGGTGGCAAAGGTTCCCAGTGTACCCGCAAGCTGTGTTTTGGTCTTTGAAATCGCTTCATTGTTTTTTTGCTGTGCCTGTGCGATACTTGCCAGCTTTTCCTGATTCTTCTTGACCCTCTCATAACTTGCGGCCAGCCGTTCGTTCTCTTCCGTCAAATGGTCGGTGTCAATCCCTGCGTCGCGCAATTCGTTTCCCAATTCACCCAGTCGGGCTTCCTGTTCCTCGATTCGGGCGGTTGTCTGTTCAATCTGGCGGGCGTTCCGCTCCATCTTCTGCCGCAAGGCTTCCGACGGTTGTTCCGTTTGGCTCATTTCGCGTTGCAAACGGTCGTGTTCCTCTGTCAGTTGCGCCAGCTTATCCTTGTTCGCTTGCAGGGCCGCGCTCTGCTTTTGGAATCCCTCGATCTTCCCGGAAAGTGTGTTGATTTTGGAAAGATTGCCTTGTAACTGTCTTGAAGCGTTCATTGCGCTGTTAAAACTGGAATTAAACCCGCTCCCCAGCGTCGCTTGCAGTTTGAAAAGCAATTCAAATTCTTTTCTTCCCGCCAAATTTTCACCCCCTTTGCGCCTGTTCTTTCCTTGCGCGTTCTCTGTCCTCCGCGGCGGCGGCGTTTATGTCACGAATCCACGTCATAATTTCCGCCGGGGTCATATCTAACCAAAACGGAATCGGCGTGTTCGTCGCCCGTGCAAGGCGGTAACATTCCCGCCGCCACCAGCGGGCCGGGCTTTTTAATAGCCCGTAGACAGTAAAAAATCCCGCGCCGCATTGGTAATGCGGTTAAATTCGGGCAACGGCATAGCGTCCAGCACGTCGCTTCCGATACCCGCGGCCCGCGCCGCCAGCTTGCTCTGGAAGTTGCGGGAAATTTCGGGTGAAAGGGCATATTCGTTGTTCATCTGCATTTCGGTTTCAATGGCCACCATGTCCCGCCCGGTCAACCGCTCGAAATTGAACGTCAATTCGGTGTAGGTCGCGCCGCTGTACTCAAAGGGACGCTTGAACTTGTGCGTATAAACGCCCACGTCGCCCTCTGTGGCCTTTCCCGCCGCTTCCGTGGTAGATGTAGGGGTGGCGGCTTCCGCCGCTCCTGTGGCCTGCTCTGCGCCGATTTCGGCTATATTTGTTACCTTGCCGCTCATCGTCTTTTCCTCCGATTCAAAATTTCATATTTTCAGATACAGAAAAAGGGCATAGGAAAGCCCGGCGGGAAAATCCCTACCGGGCTTACTTGCCCAACGCCTTTCGTACTTCTGCCAAGTAGTCAACGCCGTTGATAAAGTAAATGAAATTCAGAATGTCGATTTCCATGACCTTTTCCCCGTTGATGTACGTGGCGAAATAGGTTGCCGCATACTCCCCGGACGCTTCCGCGGACGCGGCGGGGGCAAGCTTGCCGGGGGCAAACTTCGTCGGCGTTACCATCAGGACGTGTTTTACTGCCTGTTGCACGTGTTTTCCCGCTACATTGTCCCAATACTGCTGGGACGCGCGGAGATCAAGCTGGTGGTTACGCGGTTCGTTCAGCTTAATTGCATACGGGGTCACTGTGCGGAAATTCAGCGTCAGCGTCATGGATTCAATTTGACCTGTGAACGCGCCGTTGAATGCGCCGGAAATGCCCGCGCCCTTGACCTCTTCCGCAATCTGCGAAACTTCGGGAAGCGTCACTTCCGCCATGCCGTAAAATTCGGTTGCGTCCTCATATACGGCAAAACTGTTAATGCCTATATCTGCTCTCATTGTTGCTTCCTCCTTACGCCGTCAACGCCGCGGAAACATAGTCCACGTCGTATTCAAGCACAAATTCGCATTCTTTCATAGGGCTGGGCGGGGTCATGAAGATATGGAAAACGGCCTTGCCCGCCATAAGTGCAACCGTGCTGTTTTCGTCCTCCCTGAACTCGACGCGCCCGCCCAGCAACTTCTCTTCATTGACAAGGCCGTTCAGCCAAATATTGACCGAATCAACAATGCTGTCGATCAGCCGCCGGGTCATTTTCTTGTCAACCTTGCTCCAATAGGTCAGAATCAGGGAATTTGCAACCCAGCCGAACATACGGGAAACACACGTGAAATAGTTCTTCACGTCGGTATCAGCCGGATAACAGGCGGTTTCATTGCCCCAAAGCACATAACCGCCGATGAAGTTCAACGCGGTAACAATGCCGTTGCTGTTCAGGTAGTTTGCATTCTGCAAGTCAAGCAGAATTTCCGTGCCGTCGGCAAGAACCGCGCTGTCAATCTGCAAAAGCTTATTCGACGGGCTTTCCGCCGGACAACCGCCGTTGTCCGAATCGGTCTGCCCCATGCGGCCCGCCATCTGTACGGAAAGATGAAAAACGCGGTCCCCCAGCTTCACCATAGGCCAGCAAAGAATCTGCCCTTTGTTGTTGATGTTCTGTGCTTTCTTCCACGCGGGAACGTCTGCGTAATGGGTCGCTTCCGCCGTGTCAACGTCAATCAGGGCTTTTCCCTCGAACACGCCGTTGATCGACGCGGCCTTTGCAACCATGACCGCCGCAACCGTGGATTTATGGGACCAGCCGGGGCAAAGCACCAAATCGGCGACAATCCCATATTTCGGGAAAATGGAATCGTACAGTTCAAGGCCCGAACTCTTTTTCGTGTTCGTGTCAAAGCCGCCGATGATTTCATTTTCCGTAATCGCGGCGGGGTCCACCGCGTCAAACGAAATTGTCAGTTCGCCCGTGCTTGCGGGAATCGCTCCGTCCTCCAGCACTTCAAGAATCAGGCTTTCGCCCTCATAGAACAGGTCGTAATCTGTCCCAGCGGCGTAATACCGGCTTTGCCCCTCTGCCGCGCCGTTGTTCTTTACGCGCACGGTTTCTTTCAGGGCTTCAAGGGGCAAAAGAACCTTGCTGTCGCTGATCGGATAGTTCTTTTCCTCTACCGCCTTTTTGTGCTTTGCGGGGTCAAGGATATTGACGAACACGACGGGGGAAACGCTATAAAGCTTGAATTGCGAATAGATCATTTCGCAAAGCGGGTATTTCTCCCAATCGTCGCTATACCCCAAAGCGGAAACCGCTTCCGCGTAATTCTGAACCATGACAGGCTCATTGACGGGGCCGCCGACGGTATGAACCGGGGCCGCTCCCACCACAAAAGCAACGCCGCAATCAGCCGTAACAGGGGTCGAAAGCGACGTGTCAACCTGTCTTGTCGATACACCGTGATAATAGTTAGGCATGATTAAACCTCCTTATTTCCGCGCATTGCCGAAACAATGTCGCCGTAATGCTTGTGGGCGATATTTCCGGGGGTTTTCACCTTGACGGAAAATGCCGCCAGCTTGTCCGCCGGAACAATCAGTTTTTCGATCTGCGGGTAATCTTCCAGCGCGTCGGAAAGGTAATTTTTCACGTCCTCGAACGTCCCGCGGAACACGGTATTTTCTTTCAGCCGTCCGCGGGGAAGCGACGGCCCAGCGTAAACAAACAGGTTATACCCCTGCGGGGCTTCCTGCTTGCCCTCTAAGGGCTTTTCCGGCTGGGTGGTGTTGTTATCCTCCCCGGCTCCGTCGCTGTCCTCTGTGCCGCTCTGCGGGCCGTCTGTGGGGGCCTCTCCGTCGCCCGCCCCGTCGCCGCCGTTTTCGTTCTCTCCCGCTCCGCCGCCGGGCGCGTCCTGCTGGCCCTCTGTGCCGCTCTGTACGGCGTTTTCTCCGCCGGGGGTGTCGTTACCCTGCCCGGACGTTCCGCCGTCCTCTGCGCCACTCTGCGGGCCGCTTTCGGGCTGTTCTGCGGTTTGTGCCGCTCCCGCCGCTTTCAGCGCGTCCATGATCTGCGCTCTTGTCATGCTGTCGTCGGCGGCAATTCCGTTCAAAACGGCGATTTCCAGCAATTCGTCTTTCTTCATGCTGGGCTTAAACTCTATTGCCATATCCTTTGAACCTCGCTTTCTATAATTGGCATACTCCAATTAGTCATCATTTCGCCCAAGTAATACGGGCGCGTGCTGTCCGGGTAAACAATCGTTTCAAGGGGCGGGCGCAAAATATACCGATCTGCAATCATACCGTCGCGCATGAAAGCAATTTTAATTCGGGTCAGCAGATTTAGAACGCACCGTGCGCCCTCTTCCGCGTCCTCTGAATACGTCGCGGCAACGATTCGCACCATGCAAAGGCTTTCGGGGTGTTCCCCCGGCTCCTGCGTGTCGTTGCTCTTGATGTACTGCAAAAGAACATAGGGAATCCGCTTTGTTTCCGCGTCCTTGTCAGGCAACCGCATTGTATAGACTTCCGGCGGGCGTTCCTTGTGTTCTCCGCTCTTCCTGTCTACCCGAACGGGCAAAATCAGGTCTTTTGTTTCCTTTTCGATGAACGCTTTCATTGCGTCCAGTAAATCCAAAGGTGTCATACTACCTCCCGTACCCGTTCAGAATGCGGGTTATTTCATGCTCAACGCGCTTGTCGATGGTGTCTTGTGCCGCTTCCTCCACCTTGTCAAGCACGTTTTCGTTTGCCATCATGTGCGCGGTTGACGGCCCGAAAAGCTGTTCGGAGGAATCGCGCCGCCGCGTCATTCGTTCAAATACGCCCACACCGTACTTTCCCAAATTAGCGACGAAAGCGTGTTCCAGCCGCTTTCCGCCCTCTGCTTTCAGCACCGAAACGGAAACCGTCTTTTGCGCCGGGGCCGACGGGGAAACCTTGAATCGTTTTAGCGGAATGACCGTCCCGGCAAACTCGATTGAACCCACCAAGTCGCCCGCGGTCGCCCGCTTCATCTTCATGTTTTGATTCGCGGTAATGTCCCCTTGCTTGATGTTGTACGTCTGCCGGATTTCTTTTCCCGATTGCGATCGCACCGTACCCAGCGCACGGTTTATCACATTGAAAAGAACCCGGTTCGGCGCACCGTGCAAATCGCCCAAAAGCAAATTGACCCGCTCGATCTGTTCGTTTGTAATCTCAATCATTCTTCCGTCAACCCCTCCAAGTAAAGCACAATTTCCCCAGCTTCCGGGTGAACCTTTGTAATCGTGTAAAGGTCGTCGCCGATCTCCACGGGTTCACCTTTTTTCGGGGTTCGTTTCAGCAGGGAAAGGGGAACGTACATGACAAGATCGACAAGAACCAAGCCGTCTACATGGTCCGTAGACGGCTTTTTCCTGTCCTGTGCGCCGCCATCGTCAATAATGACAGGGCCTTTATAGCGGGTCCCTGAAATCCAAAATTCGATCACGTCGGCGTGTTCGGTGCTGTTGTGGAATACCGCCGTCAAATCCCGCTCGACTTGCGCTTTGAAGTTCATACAAGGCCCTTTGCAACGAACCAGCTATTGACCTCATGCGGCACGGTCAGCGGGCGGCTGTTCAGTTGCAGGAAACGGCGGTCAGGCCGACGCTCCACCCATGTCTGCGGCACTCTGTCGCCCTCCACAGTCGCAAAGCCCTTGCCCTCTTCGGGAATCATGGTAATTGCGCCGTAGTAAATGGAATAGTCCGCTTCAGTGGAAAGCAAGGCCAGCGCACCGTCGGGAACCAGCGGTTTGTCCTGCGGCGCGGCGGGGTCTGTCCAGTCGTCAAGGAACCATTCGTTATACTGGTAAATATCCAGCCCCAGCTTGTGAATGGTCCCGATGTAGGTTACGCCGTTCGGAAGCTGGCGGGGCTTGATAACTGCCAGATCATACGCCCGCACGTCCAAAACGTCCTTGACTTTCGGGTGTTTGACGAACGCGTTTGCAACGTCTTTCGCCATAATGCAGACGTTGCAGTTAATGAAACCGTTTTTCTGCACGGTTTCGTGCCACCGCTCAATGTCGGCCAGCGGGTCGGACGTGTCGGCGGACCATTTCAGCGCGTCGGTCACGACGGTTTCGGTATTGCTGAAATCAAAGTCGATCACTTCGTTCAGCCCCTCGCCGATAATGGGAATCTGCCCCGTGAAAAGGGCGGTCGCCGCCATCCACTCTTCCCGGCGTACGTTCATTTCGTCCAGTTCGCGGAAATCACGCGCCAGCTTTTCAACGGCCCGTTCCGCGGGGGTTCTGCCGCTATACGGGTTTTCGCCCGCGGCCCTCTCCAGCAGATCGTCAACGGTCGTAACCTTGTTCGGGGCAAGCATGGGCGGGGTATAGCTCTTTGTCTGATACCCATTGTTCGGAACCGTCCTGCCGCCGATTTTCGGGTGAACGAACGGGGCAAGGGCGCGGTTTCCTTTCCTGAAATCCACGTCAACGCTCTTTGTCACGAACGTCTGGCGGTTCTTGAAAAAGGTGTCGCGGAAAAACGTATGCACGGGGGGCATACGCTCCACAATTTTCCCCATTGTGCGGGGAGTATAAATGCTTGTTTCGATAGCCATTTTCTTTTCCTCCTATCACTTCAAAAAGATTCCCAGCTTGCGGAAAGCGGGTTTCAGGGCTTCGACGGTTACGCCGTCTTGCAACGGCAACGCGTCGGCGAAAAATTCGCCTGTCAGACAACACACAACGCCGCCGTCGGTGCTGTCGTCTGCCGCAATACCGTACAAATCAGCCAGCCCGTCTGCCGTGGCTTCGCTGATTCCGTCTGCGGTCTTAATAACGGGGGCATATTTGCGGACGGTTGCGCCGCTCTTCACGTCCCCGGCTTCCGTTACAACGGGAAAGTCGCCCGCAAAGAAATTCACGGGGCTTGTTTGGTCCTTTTGGATTTCATACATGGTGTTTTCCTCCTTATTTCGCCGCGGGGAAAAGCTTGTCAAGAACCGCGTCAACCTCTTTGTCGTCGTCCTTGTCCGCCGCTCCCTCAATTCCTGCGCCCGCTCCCACGTCGCCCGCGTTGCTGTTCTTCGCGTCGTCGGCGCGGTCCTGAATGTACTTGCCGCCCTGCTTGCGCTGTTCAGCGATAATCTTTTTCGCAACGTCGCCCGCCGCGGTCGGCTTCGTGAACTTTGCTTCGTTCACAATAGCTTCAAAGCCGGGAAGCGCCACTTCTTCAATGTCCTGAATCCGTGTGCGCTCCGCCGCGGTTGCCGCTTCCTCGATCTGCTTTGTCAGTTCAGGGAATGCCGCTTTCAGGTCGGCAACCGTCTTTATGTCCTTGATTCCGTCCATGTTCTGATCGCTCCTTTTCGGTTCTGTTTTAGATTTTGTATTTGAAAAACCGCCCGGCGTGTGGGTCGCAAGGCGGTTTAACAACGAAACGGGCATATTCGGGAATTGTTCAAGGTTCATTGATACGCTGTTTACAATGACCTTTGCGGCGTTTTCAACGGTCGTGTCGGCTTCCTCAAACATAAGCCGATCACAAAAGCCCGCGTCAACCGCCTGTTTCCCGTCAAACCATGTTTCCGCCGCCATAATCGCGGCGATTTCTTCCGCGGCCTTGCCCGTTTTCAGGGCATAACCGTTTATAATGCTTTGTTTTATCACTTTCAATTCTTCCGACGCTTTCGCAAGGTCAGCTTCGTTGAAGTAACCTAAAAGGCCGATTGCCGGGTCATGCACCATGAACACGCCGTTTCCCGGAATCTCGATCACGTCGCCCGCCATTGCAACGATTGTCGCCGCGGACGCGGCCCAGCCGTCGATCTTGACCGTGATTTTCGCCGCATTGTCTTTCAGCCGGGTATAAATGGCATTTGCGGCGAACACGTCCCCGCCGCCGCTGTTGATTCGCACGACGATTTCAGGGACGTTCCCCAGCGCGTTCAATTCCTCCGTGAATTGCAGGGGCGTTACTTCGTCGCCCCACCATGTTTCGGAAGCAATGTCGCCGTATAAAATCAATTCCGGGGCGGCGTTTTCATCCGCCGCGGCCCGGAAATCCCAAAATCGCTTATTGCCCCCCTTGCCCTGTGCCGGGGATTTCGGGTTTTTCTGTTCCTGCGCCATCTTGTTTTACCTCCCTTAATGCTCTTTCTTCGCGCTTTAACTGTGCAATGTTGCGGTCATAATCGGACCCGTTCATTTCCATTGCTTCACGTCCACGGGTAGAAAAGCCGTTTTGCACCCGCTTTTCTGCCGCTGTGACTTCCTGAACAGGATTCAAAAGCCCCTGCGCGGGGCCGTTCCATTCCGCACCTGTGAAAGCCTTTCGCCTGATCGGGTCACTAAAAAAGCCGGGCGCGGGGATTCTTCCCTTTGCGACGGCTTCCGCGAACCATTCTTCATAAATCGGCTGGCAAAAGTCATTCGCAAGCCATGTCCGATACATTTTGAACATTTTCCATGCTTCCAAAAGCGCACCCCGCGACGCGCTATACGACGCGTTGAAATTCTTTACCAGCAGTTCGTAAGGGATTTCAAGGGCCGCGCCGATCTGTCGGCAAATGGCAACCACGAACCCGTCAAAGGCTGTGTTCGGTCTGCCGGGGTTTACGTCGTGGGCCTTTTCGCCCTCGTTCAAGTCCATAATCAGGCCGGGGGCAAGTTCAATCGAATTTTCGTCCCCCGCGTCCACCTGATCTTCCGACGAAACGACTTCGCCGAAACCGCCGTCGCTGGACGCTGATTCCTTTTCGATGAAGATAGCAAACAGGCCAGAAACCACGGCGGCGACAAGTTCCGCCTCTGTATAGCGGCCTAACTGTTTTAACGCTTCAATGACCGGGGCAAGGAACGGCACGCCGCGTCGCTGTCCTATCCGTTCCCGGTTCATTATGTGAATCACGTTCCGCCGCCCCGTCTTTTCGCCCCATGCTTCAACCCGCGTCCAGCCCCTTTCGGTCATATCGTATGACAAGGGATGGTGTTTGCTGATATGGTATGCGACGACTTCCCCCGCGTCGTTTGTTTCAACGCCGCCGACAATGTGCGGGTCAAGTGTCCCGTTTGGATTGCTTAACCTGTCCGCTTCAATCAGGCAGATTCTAAGGTCATAGGGCATATTTACCCGCGTTGTAATGGGAAGCGTCGCTATAACGTCGCCGCTCATAAGCCAATTCAGGAAAGCAAGCTGTTGTAATTCATAGAAATTGTCCAGCCGCTCCAAATCGCACGCCGGGGAATCAGCCCACAAAGCAAATTCCCGTTCGATCTTGCTTTCAAGTTCCCGCGCGGCTTCCTCTGTCATTCCCAAAACCTCATAATCAACTTGACTTTTCAGTTTCAGGCCGGAACCGACGACGTTTGTTCTACACGTTTTCAACGCGCCCGTTGCAAGGGGAACCCCCATGTAAAGATCGCGGCAACGCTGGCGGAGGGTCGAAAGGTTTTCTTGAATGTCCTCTTTTGCTGAACCGCCGCCGTATGTCCAGCCGATCATGCCTTTTTTGGTATGCGACGCGCCGTAATTGCTATATCCGCTGTCCAGTATTTCAAGTTTCCGGCGGGCCGCGGCGCGTTTCACCGCCGTTTGCGGAAATACGGCGGCAACCGCTCTGTCAAAGATGTTCAAGGCGTTTCACCGTCCTTTCTTATAGGTCCCGCGGAACTGCCCTGTATATGCGGTTCCTGCCGCCGCGCTTTTCGATGTTCTCCAGCCGGGCAACTTCGTTCGTCCAGTATTCAATTTCTTTCCTGATCTCCGAAAGATTCGCTTTTGTCAGGCTCCGCGAACCTATCGTGTAACTTTGGTGGGTCGTAACCTCCAATTCGGCGTTTAACCATGCGTCAAGGTGTTTTCGCGCGATTTCAAGCCGTGTTTTTCCCTGTGCCATTTATAGAATACCTCCGTTCGTTCTTGACCGTCTGCCGCGCTTTTTCGGCGTTGCCGCTGGCGCGGACGGGTCAGGCTTTTTCAAAACCGGGTTCGCAATTTCAAGCGCGACGGTCGCATAATTCCGAATGTCCAGCGGTTCATTTCGCTTGTACCCGCCGTCTTTCAGGGTCCAGACGTATTGTGCTTTACCTTTTTTGTAGGTCATAACCATTTTTTCAGCGGTCAGCCCCCGAAAATATTCTTGCGTATATCCCCGGTCTTTGTCTTTTGGAAAATGGCAGTAGTTCGGCCCCTCTTCCTGCACCGCCAGCCGCTGATATAAAATCGCCTTGCCCGTGTCAACTCCAATCGTGAACAGGGGCGTTTTTACACTGTTTGCGGTTGACGGCCTATTGAAATACGGCACGTCTGCGCCGCCTTTGCCTTTGATAGCAAAGACACGGCGGGCCGTCCGCTCTTTGCAGAAACGGTAAACCTGATTCGTAAAGTGACCGCCGGAATCCACGCAAGTACAAATTATTTTCAGCCGCCGCCCGTCCGCCGTCGTGAACGTCTGTGAAAGAAAAGCGTCAAGTTCATTCCAAACAGGCTTTAATTTCAAGTCGCCGTATATCGCTTGATACCGAATGCCCCAGCTTTCCTTGTCAACGCCCCAGCCGACAACTTCAACCTCGAAACGGTCGTCCTGCACGTCAACGCCCGCGGTCAGCACCAGCACTTCTTCCGGCACTTCGCAATTATATTTTTCCCGCCGCTTGTAAAGATCGTCGGTTTCGATCTGTTCGCCCTCTTCTTCCCATGTCTGCCCCATTTCGGTATTAGTCCAGACTTTGAGAAGTTCAATATTCCCTTTCTTCTTTTCGTCGTTTGCGGTAATGAATTTCTGTACGATCTCCCGCCACTCGACAAACATTGAAGCAAGGGCGTTCAGGTGAAAGCCCCGCACTTTCCGTTCGGGGAACCGTGCGACGAACTTTCCGCCGCCGAAATGCTCTTTCCACTCTGTTTCACTTGACACAACGCCGCATTCTGGACACGCGCACGAAATTTCTTCAAGGTTGTTCGCGTCGAATACGATGTTCGCCCATTCAAGAGGGGTCAGCGCACCGCACGCCGGGCAAGGCACGTTCCATTCCTCTTGCGTGCTGTGTTCGTACTCAACTTCAATTCTGGAAAGCCCCTTGATCGTCGGCGTTGACACGTCAACTTCTTTTTTGTTCCAGAATGTTGTAAGCCGCTTCCCCGCAAGCAAAAGGGGGTCGCCCTCATTGCCCGCCGTCGCCGGGTATCTGTCGATTTCGTCGGCAAGCAATATCCGAATTGGACGGGAAGCAAGGGACGACGGGGAATTTGCCCCGACGATCGTTACATGACCGCCAGGGAAAATCTTTTGCAAGATCGTGTTTCCGCTGTTTCTTGCCTTGTCGTTTACCTTGTCCCGCAAAACGGGGGTGTCGCGCAACATGGGGGAAAGACGGTCTTTGCTGAATGATTCGCCCATCTGTATAGTGGGTTGCAATACCATGATCGGCGACGGGTCGTAGTGCATGAAATAGCCTATCGGGTTTAGAATGAACCCGTCCGTCTTTCCGATCTGCGCCGCGCTCATGACGACAACTTTTTGAATGCTTACGTCGCATATCGCGTCCATGATTTCTTTCTGATACGGGGCCTTTGACGTGCGCCAGCGGCCCGGCTCTGCCGACGATTCAGACGAAAGACGGCGGTATTCGTCCGCCCATTCCGAAATTGTCATGTCCGGCGGCGGGGCAAGAACCGCGAAAATCCGGCAAAACAAATCAACCGTCGCTTGCTTCATCGTCCTTTGCCCCCTCTCCAAATGCGGCGTTGAAGTCTGAAAGTTCCTGCAATGCTTCGTCGATATGCTCTTTTAGCAGTTTGAATATTTCCGCCCTGTCCGTTTTCCTGCAAAGAACCGGGGCCAGCTTCGCGGGGATAGCCATAAGCCGCGCTTTGAAGTTCACCAACATATCTTTCATGACGGCTTCTATGTCCTCCGACGCATGAAGTCGGTTTTCTTTCAACTGCAATTCGTATTCTTCGTTTTTCCGCTTCGCCCGAACCAGTTTTGCCCGCTCGGTGTTGTAGTCTATCGCTTCTTCGCTTTCCGGGTTCCGCTTTCGTAGGTAGTTTATATAGCGGCGGTTTGTGTCGATCAGGTCGTACAGGCCGGGGCGAACCTCTGCAATCACTTTTTCGTCGCGCAACTGCCGCACCCGCCGTTCGGACACGTCCATAAATCGGGCAACCGCTTTCACGTCGTAAAGTTTCAAGTTTTTTCACCCCTCCCGATCTGCGCGAACCGCTTTTTTGACCCCCTCCCCCTAAAAAACGCCCGCCGAACCGCGGAAGCGTTCAAAAATTTTTTGTCCCTGCCCCTGCGCTGGGGTCGCCGAACCCGCAAGCTTTGTCAGCCGCCGAAAGAACCTATCGCCGGGCCGCAGTCACACGTCTAAATCGTCCGAAAGATCGTCGCTTTCGTCGTCGATCTCGCCTGTTTCGGGGTTTACCTCGAACGCGCCGGATAATTTTTGCTTCGCAAGATTGTACTTGCGTTCTTCAAGCCGCACCCGGCGGCATTCCAGTTCATACCCCTTGATTGAATCAAGCAGTTTTATAACGCGCCCGTGTATCTTGTTCAATTCTGCTTCAAGCTTCATTGTTCGGTCAAACGCGCTGGCTTTTATAACCGTCTGCATAGTGACGTTATATGCGCTCTCTTCCAGTTCCCGCGCCCTGTCGCCTGTGGTATCCTGCAAGGCCGCAAGCTCCCGTTGCAGACGTTCCAGCTTCTTTTCCCGCTGTCGTGTCGGCGGCTTTCCTCCCTCGCCGCCGTCCATATCCCAAAGCAAGGAATCTTCTTCCCGTTGCAGGGCTTCCAGCTTTTCCCGCTGTTGCTTCAACCGCTCTTGACCTTTCGGCGTTCTCATTTCCACCACGCGGTCTATATACAGACTGTCAGGCTCCGCCGCTTCAAGCGCGGCAATCTTGTTTTGCAAGTCGATTTCCTTTGCTAAAAGCTGTTTCAACTCTTCAAGCATATTTGTTTCGGTGTCCAGTGTTAGGCCCTCAATATATGCCCGCTGTTCCGGCTGGAGATCGTCAAGGCGAACCGCGGTATATGCGCCGTGTGTTTCCGCATTCCTGTTCCCTGTGGGCGCACCCGCTCCCGCGGCGTTCTTGTTGCCCGGCTGTCCGCCGCGCTTCCGGGGCGGTTTCTGCGCGTCAAGGGCGGCTTGCCACCCGTCCGCGCTCTTCCACTTTCGAACCTGCGCGGGGGTCGTGCCGACGCTCTCCGCAACCTGTCGGGCGGTCATGGTCCCGCCGGATTCCAGCCATACCCGGCGGGCTTCGTCCCGCGCCGGGCTTCTTTCGCGTGCCATGCGCCCGCGCCCCCTTTCGTTTGTTTTTCATTTTCCGCCCTGCGTACCCCGGCGGAAGCGCATAAAAAACGGGCCGTGTTCAAAACATGGTCCGTTTTTCATCATGCGGGCGGCGTGGAGGATTCCGCCGCCCGTTTCGTTGTGTTCACTTTTCACGATACCAATTATAGCAGATAAATCAGGCAATGGGTGGCAATCTTATTTTTGCGGGAAATTGAACCGCGAAACCGCCTTGTTCTGCGAAAAAAGCCTTGCAAGCCGATTCAAAGCTTCGTTCCGAATATTCCGGCATTGCCGGGGGCTGTAATTGACCCGTGCCGAAATCTGTTCCCATTGTAGGCCGTCTATGTAGAACCCCAAAACAACCGCCCTTTCATGGTATGTCAGGCGGTTTAATTCCGAAAGGATTTCCGCCCCGATCTTTTCAAGTCTGCTGTTTTCCCGGTTCAAGCTTTCAATCGTGTTCGTAACCGAACGGGGAATGTTCAGCGCGGCCCGCTCGACGGGGCTTTCACCTCCGCCGCTTCCGTGGGGCATTCCGTCCATATTGACCGCGCCCAGCGTCGTGTAATACTGATCTTCAAGGTTCTTTATAACCCGCTCGTTCAGTTTGATTGATTTTTCAATATCACGGTAAAACCGCAAAACCGAAATAACCTTTTCCCGCTTCATCGTCTGTTTTTCCTCCTGTGTCTGCTTTTAGGGCGGCTTGTATATCCGGCGATAGGGCCTTTCCCGTTCGCACCGCCTGATTTCCGCCCGGTATCTCTGTTCAATGCGTCGCGCCCTGTCCCGCTCCGCTTTGCGGCGGCGTGCGCGGGGTTCCGTTTCTATGTCTGAAATCGCCTTTTCCAACTCTTCAAGGATTTTCCCCGCAAGGTCAACCAGCGTTTCCGCCGATTTCTGCATTATGTATGCGATTTCTTCCACAATTTCCTGTATGGTGCAAGTAACCCTTTCCGCCCACGCCCGCGCAAGGTTATATAACAACTGTGCTTCATCGTCCGTCAGCGTCATTCGCTCAAAATAGCCTTGAATTTCCCTTTCGTTATTCATCGGCGCGGCCCTCCATAGCTTCAAGGGCTATATAAAGGGCGTGAACGTCTGCCGTCCAGTCCCGCGAATGGTCGAAAGATTCCCCTTTCCCCATGCAGTATTCCAGCAGATTCTTTAATTGCAGGGTGGCGCGGTCAACGCTCATTCCTTGATTGTCTGCCCGCTCCGTTCCCGTAGGCGGCGGGGAAGATGGGGCGGGCGGTTTATCCTCGGCTTCCGGCTGTTCCTGTGGCTCTGCGCGGCCCTCTGCGGGCGTTTCCGCTGTGGGTGGCATTTCTTCCCGCCGCTTTGCTTGCGGGGGCTGTGCAGCGGGCTGTGGCGCACTTACGGGGGACGCTGGCGGCTCTTCCTGATATTCAATCGGGGGCGCGGGCGGTTCCTTGACTTCCGCCGCGGGCGGCGTGTCCTGCTTCCGCTCCCGTGCGGTTCTGATCGAGATTTCCCCGCTTGCCCTGTAATCTTCAAACGCCGCTTGCTGGTCTGCCGGATTCAGGCCGGAAAGTTCATAGGCCGTCGAAATGTTTATGCGGTCCTCTTGTAACTCCGCTTTGAATGCGGGGCAAAGGTTCCGAATAATCGCGTCATACCTCCCGATCTGTGTTGTGCTGGTATGAAGCACTTTTGCGATAAAGTCCCGCGTCCCGTCTGCTTGAACCTCTGCACCGCCGAACGCCGTTGCAACGATGTTTTGCAGGACGGCGACGAACCGGGGCTTTGTGCGGGCTTTTTCCAGCACTTCCCGCAAGAACCGCACTTCTTCGATCTTGTCCCATGCGGTTTTCTCCCGCTGTGAATTTGTGACAATCAGCATAAGGCCGTCGCGCACTTCCTGATCTTCCGCCGCTTCTTCGTTCGGCTCAATGTCGCACGGCACGAACTCAAATTGCGGCTTTCCCTCTTCCACAAGTGCAATCGACGCAAGCCGCCGCCTGTGTCCCGCTATGACCTTATATTTCCCGCCGTCCTGCGGCACGACGACAAGGTTTTGCAGGACCTTTCCAGCGATTTCGATTGCCGCTTTCAGTTCGTCGATCTCCCGCATGGAATAGAAATTTTCTTCCGACGGCACAAGGTCAAAGACGCTGATTCTTTCAATCCGGCTTTCAGCGGGGCGGGGGACAGGCTCCCCGCCGCTTGCCGCCGCCTTTGACGCTTCACTCAAAATCTGATTCAGGTTAAATTTTGCCATGATGTACGCCCCTTTCTGTCCGAATCGGACAAGCTATTTCTTCCCGCGCTCTAAATACTCCCGCACAAACGCTATATAGTCCATTGCGGCCCCGCTCCGACGGCTATATTCTGCAATGGGGGATTCTGCAAAGGTGCTTTCCGTCACTTTCTCCGAATATCGAATGTGCGTGTCGAAAACCGGGTATTCGGGCTGGCTCCGCAACCACTCTTCGCCCTGCCTGTCCGCGTCTGTGCGCTGAAAACAGGTAATCAGGCAACCCGCAAGCCGCAAGCGGGGGTTCAGGTCGTCCCGCGTGTCCTCGATCTGCTCTTTCAGTTCCGCCAAACCGTCAAAGGCGTATTTGTCAATTTTGATCGGAATAATCACGTCGTCGGACGCGACAAGGGCGTTTATGGTCGAAATGTTTATGTCGGGGGCGTTGTCTATCAAGCAATAGTCATATTCGCCCGCTATGGGGTCCAGCGCGGCCCGCAAGCGCGTTTGTTGCGGGCGGGTGCTGTCCATCATAACTTCCAGATTCGCGCGAATCAGGGTCATATTTGCGGGCAGTACGTCGATTCCCTCGAAACGGGTTTTCTTTATGGCTTCGTGAATGTCCAGCCGCCGCGCGGTCAGTACGTCCGAAATGCTCTTGTCGTCGTAGGAATGAACCCCGAACATTTTTGACGTGTTGCCCTGCTTGTCGTTATCCACAATCAACACGCGCTTACTGTGGAAAACTGCCAGAACGTGGGCCATGTTGTCAGCGGTCAGCGTCTTTGCAACGCCGCCTTTCAGGTTGATAATTGAAATGATTTTCACCGTGCAAACCTCCTGTTCTGATTTTGCCCCGCCGGGCGGCGGGTCTATCGCTGAATCAAATGCACCCGCACTTCCGGCGGCGCGTCCTGAATCTCAATCGGGGCATACTGCCCGGAACGGTCCAGTTCAAAGCGAAATTCAACTTTCCCCGTGCGGACGTAATGAACGCACGCAATGTCTGTGATCGTGTGAAGCTTCCCCGTTGTGTCCCTGATTTTGTCGCCGATTTCAAGCGGGCAAAATGCGCTAAACTGTGCCTTTATCATTTCCGTTTCCTGCCTTTCTTCTTTTTCTTTCCCTGTTTCCGTGGAGCGGGAGGGGAGGGCGGCGCGGCCTGTTCCGGCTTTACCTCTTCGCTTATGACTTCGATTTCCTCCACGTCCCGCGGGTCAAAGACAATCACGCACCCGCCGGAATCATATTCGCCCGCGGCCCACGCCGCTTTGAATGCGTCCAGCGCGTCCTTATAGCGGGGATAAGGGTGGGTCTGTTCGGAGTAATACAAAGCCATCATCATGCGTTCGTCGTCCGCTGTGTCCCATGTGAAAAGGTGATACGCGGAATAGTCGTCATATTCCCAAAGGGTAAGCGGGAGAATCAGGCCGTCGAACTGTTCATTCGCCCGCTGTATGTTCTCGAAATCCCGATAAGTAAGCCCCTGCCCGGCGTATCTCTCCCGAATTTCAGGAATTGTCTTGCACGCCATGT
>Ga0137307_100808_pt1 | contig 34960 bp, 26 predicted proteins | sample NAcewD2O_March_2_FD_97180 | JGI IMG/M metagenome (GOLD analysis project Ga0137307, IMG submission 97180) | Mouse cecal microbial communities from Vienna, Austria - N-Acetylglucosamine amended D2O_March | ecosystem: Host-associated > Mammals > Digestive system > Large intestine > Cecum | place... | reverse complement strand
TCAATTTGCCTAAAACAGAGCTTCCAATGGTGCCTTTTGGCATTTTAACACCGAAGTTTTCGGTCACCGACGCCCCGATTACCGCAAAGGTATCCTCATTTTCCAAGGCTCCTCCGCCCTCCATCTTTTTTGAATATGCCAAAAACGGCACATATTCCCTTGTATGGTCGGTACCGCTGTAAGTAGGGTCGTTCCCGTGGTCAGCCGTCAGCATCAATAGGTCGTCCGCTTCCAGCTCCTCCAAAAGAATCCCCAGCTTTTTATCAAACTTCTCAATTTCTTCCCCATAACCTTTTACATTCCTGCGGTGTCCCCATACCGCGTCAAAATCCACCAGATTGACAAAGCAAAGCCCGTGGAAATCCTCTTTGCAGATTTCAATCGTTTGTTCCATTCCGTGGACGGAACTGTCGGAATGATATGTCTGTGTAATGCCTTCCCCGCAGAAGATATCATTGATTTTCCCTACTCCAATCACATCCAGGCCGGCATCCTTTAAAGCATTCAGCACCGTTGGCCCGGTCGGCTTCAAAGCATAATCGTGGCGGTTGCTGGTCCGTTAAAATCCCCCTTTCTTTTTCCCTACATAGGGCCTTGCAATAACTCTTCCTACCCGCCACTCATCCTTCAGCGTAAGTTCCCTCGCAATCCGGCAGCAACGGTATAAGTTTTTCAAATCAAAGGTCTCTTCATTTCCGCAGATTTGAAGTACGGAGTCGGCCGATGTATAGACTATCATCGCCCCCGTGCGGATTTCCTCTTCGCCCAGCTCTTCTAAAATTTCCGTACCGCTGGCGCTCTTATTGCCGATTATCTTTTTCCCGCACCGCATTTCCAATTCCGCTATCAATTCCGGCGGAAATCCCGTATCCGTAAAAGTCCGGAATGGAGTCATTGTTTTTATCCCCATAATTTCCCAATGGCCGGTCATCGTGTCTTTGCCGTTGCTCGCCTCCCCCAGACGCATATACCGTCCAAGCGGTTCCTCCACGCCCTCCATTTTTCCTGCCTTATGAAGATTCAAAAGGCCCAGCTTCCTAAGGTTCGGGATATCCAACATTCCCATCTTCTCCAAAATATGCCCGAAGGTATCGGCCCCGGCATCGCCGAATCTATGGGAGTCCGGCATTGCTCCGATTCCAAGGGAATCCAGAACGATTAAAAAAACCCTTTTATATCCGTTCATTTTTACCTCCATTTCTGCACAGCTTTATCTCAACCTTGTTGCGGTTGCGCATAAACAGGTTTGTGGATGCCTTCCATACTGCTTTTTAACCCCCGATTGCGCCACACGCTCCATTGCCGCCCGGATGTTGCCATCAGGCCAGATTTTCAGGGCCAAAGCCTATGGGCAGCAACTCCTTTAACGTAAAAATTTTATATTCTTCTTTGCTGATTGCCAAAATAATCTGAAAAGTTTCCGGATTGCAAAACTCCATCATCACTTGACGGCAAACGCCGCAAGGGGCCGTATATTCCATCCCAATTCCGTCTTTGTGCCCTTTATCCGCTCCTTCAGGTGCAACCGTTAACGCTGAAAGGGGCTGCTTCCCCGCCTTACCCCCTACTATGCAGATTGCCAGGAACCCCCTCTCCCCTTCACTGACCGCTTTAAAAAAGGCCGTCCGTTCTGCACAATTGGAAGGAGTATAAGCGGCATTTTCTATATTGCACCCGGTATATATTTTTCCGCTTTTTGAAAGAAGCGCAGCACCCACCCGGAAGCAGGAGTATGGCGCATACGAATATTCCAGCTGCCCTATAGCAAGGGAAATCATTTCACCTATCCTTTTTTCAACTATTTTCTCATTTATCTCTTTCTCTTCTATCTTTTTCTCTTCTATCTTTTTTTCATCTTCCTTCCTTTCACCTATCTTCCCGTCTATCTTCTTTATATCCATATTCACACCCCACTTCTATGCGGTTTTTATCTCAGTTTTGTCTAAACTGGGTAGAACGGTTTTGCGGCAAGCAACGCTTGGACACAAATTCCCCATTTAAAAATTTATATTTTCAATTCTTTAATCTTGTTCCTTCGTTTCTTCCTCTTTAACCAGTTTGACAATCCGGCTTGTGCCAAGGCGGTCAGCGCCTAACGAAAGGAATTTTTTTGCATCTTCCATCGTAGCAATGCCACCGGCCGCTTTTATTTTTACTTCCGGTCCTACATGCTCCGCAAACAGCCGGATATCATCAAAGGTTGCCCCGGCAGAGGAGAATCCTGTAGATGTCTTAATATAATCCGCTCCCGCATTTGTTACAATTTCGCACATTTTAATTTTTTCTTCTTCTGTCAATAGACAGGTTTCGATAATTACTTTTAAAATATTTTCTCTACACACCGCCTTCAAAATCCGGATTTCCTCTTCTATACAATCGTACTTTTTATCCTTCAGCCAACCGATATTGATAACCATATCGATTTCGGATGCGCCGTCCGCAAGGGCTTCTTTTGCTTCAAATTCCTTTGCTTTTGTGGTCATATATCCATTCGGGAAACCGATAACCGTGCAGACTGCCATCTTCCCCGCCAAATATCCGATGGCCTGTTTCACATAGGCCGGAGGAATGCATACGGACGCGGTTCCGTATTTTACGGCATCGTCGCAGATTTGCTTTATTTCTTCCCATGTTGCCGTCGGCTGCAGCAATGTATGTTCCACATGCTTTAAAATTTCATTTCTATCCATTTCCTGTTCTCCTAATCGTTTCCCTTCTCCTTGTCTTCTTTTATCAAAGTGCGGACTGCTTCCACCGCCACCTGAACCGCCATGTCCGTATCATGCACTACCGGGTTTTCCAGCCCCAGCTTTTCCCTCTCCTGATTGGCAACTACGAGGAAACAGGAGCCTGCCCTTACTTTCAAGTAACTTGCCACTACAAATAAAGCCGCCGATTCCATCTCGGAAGCCAGGCAACCCAGCCTTTTCCACGCTTCCCACTTATTTATCAGCTCATAGCTGACCGGTTTCGTCTCCGGTTCGTGCTGCCCGTAAAATGCATCTTTGCACTGTACTACCCCGACATGGAAAGGGTATCCCTTTTTTCTGGCCGCTGCTGTCAAAGCATTTGTCACGGAAAGGTCTGCCACCGCCGGAAATTCCATCGGCGCATATTCCCTGCTCGTTCCTTCCATACGGATTGCCCCGGTGGCAATCACCACATCCCCGCTTTTTACTTCCGTCTGCATACCGCCGCAAGTTCCGATACGGACAAAAGTATCGGCGCCACAGCGATACAATTCTTCCATCGCTATCGATGCGGAAGGCCCGCCAATTCCGGTGGAAGTCACGCTGACTTTCTCCCCGTCCAAAGTCCCCGTATAGGTAATATATTCCCTATTATCCGCAATCAAAACCGGATTCTCCAAATATTGTGCAATTTTCACACATCTTTTCGGGTCGCCCGGCATAATCACATATTTGCCCACTTCCCCTGCCGCCACCTGTATATGGTACTGCCTGCTTGCATCTTCCGAATAATTTTTCATGCCAATCCTCCTTTCCGCCATATCGCTTCTCAAACATTGAATGCTGCATTTCTATTACAATGGCTGCTGCATTTTACGCGCCGTCCATATGTTAATGCAAAAAGGAGCCGGTATCCCCGCTCCTCCTTTTTGCAAAAATATCTAACCGTGAAGCCGATTGCCCTGCCAAATGCTCCCACAATCCTCTGTTTTTATTTCAACTGGCCATCCAGCACTTTCGCCGCTTCTTCCATTGCTTTGTCGATTCCGGCGGGGTTCTTGCCTCCGGCCTGTGCCATATTCGGCCTGCCGCCGCCTCCGCCGCCTACTAACGCTGCAATCCCTTTGATTAAGTTACCTGCATGAGCGCCTTTTGCCATCGCTTCTTCCGTAGCGAACGCAACCAGATTCACCTTCCCATCCAAATCGGAAATAAGCACGATAACGCCTTCTCCCAACTTGGCTTTGAGCTGGTCTCCCAAATCCCGCAGGCCGTTCATATCCACACCGGATACTTTCGTTGCCAAAAATTTTACGCCCTTGATATCCTGCACCTTGCCCATTACATCGCCAAGGGCATCTTTAGCCGCTTTACTCTTCAAGGACTCGTTTTCGCTTTGCAGAGCTTTCATTTCCGCCATCAAATGCTCCAAACGTTCCACCAATCCGGCCGGTGTAGTTTTTGCTGTTTTTGCTGCCTGCGCAAGGGTCTCTTCCATTTCCGCATAATATGCCAGTACACCGTTTCCGGTCAGGGCTTCTATCCTTCTCACCCCTGCCGCCACACCGCTTTCGGATATTATTTTAAAATTAGCAATCGTGCCCGTATCCGCCACATGGGTGCCACCGCAAAGCTCGGTGGAAAAATCCCCCATTTTAACTACACGTACCGTTTCGCCGTATTTTTCTCCAAACAACGCCATCGCACCGCTTTTTTTCGCTTCTTCGATTGACATTACACTGGTAATAACCGGAAGCGACGCTGCAATTTGTTCCTGTACTATTTTTTCTGTCTTTTCAATCTCTTCTTTTGTCATAGCCGAAAAATGGCTGAAATCAAAACGGAGTCTTTCCCCGTCCACATAAGAACCGGCCTGTTCCACGTGGGTGCCAAGGACCGTCCTAAGCGCTTTTTGCAGCAAATGGGTTGCGCTGTGGTTTTTGCATGTATCCGCCCTTCTTGCCGCATCTACCTGCAGGGAAGCCCTATCCCCCACTTTCAGCATCCCCTTTGTTACCTTGCCGATATGGCCTACTTTGCCGCCCAACAATTTTACGGTATCCATTACCTCAAATTCTCCGTCCGGGGTGGTAATCCTGCCGATATCCGCACATTGCCCGCCCATCGTCGCATAAAAAGGTGTTTCTTCCACAAAAACCGTTCCTGTTTCCCCATCGGTCAGCGCTTCCACAATTTCCGTCTCCGTCGTCAGCACCGTAATGGAAGAATCATGAGCCAGCCTGTCATACCCTACAAATTCTGTGGTTACGTTAGGGTCTATGGACTCATATACCGTCACATCCGCGCCCATATAATTGGTCACTTTGCGCGCCGAACGGGCTTTTACCTTCTGTTCTTCCATCGCTTCTATAAAGCCTTTTTCCTCTACAAAAAAGCCTTTTTCTTCCAAAATTTCCTTTGTCAAATCCAGAGGGAAACCATACGTGTCATATAGTTTAAAGGCTTCTTTTCCATCCAGCCCTTTCTTTCCTTCTTTTTCCATGACAGCTTCCATCTCCGCCAAAATCGTCAGCCCCTGGTCAATGGTTTTATTAAATTTGCTTTCTTCCTGTGTCAGCACATTAAAAATAAAATCTTTTTTCTCTTCCAGTTCCGGGTAGCCATCCTTACTTCCTTCAATTACCGTATTGCTCAAATCCGCAAGGAACTGCCCCTCTATCCCAAGCAGCCTGCCATGTCTTGCCGCACGGCGGATAATGCGGCGCAGCACATATCCCCTGCCTTCATTGGTAGGCATAATGCCGTCGGAAATCATAAAAGTTGCGGAACGGATATGGTCGGCAACGATACGGATGGACACATCCCATTCGTATTTTTCTTTATACCCTTTCCCTGCCAGCCCGCAGACTTTATTGCGCAATTCCTGAATCGTATCCACATCAAAAATGGAATCCACATCCTGTACCACTGTGGCCAGCCGTTCCAAGCCCATGCCGGTATCAATATTTTTCTGCTCCAACTCGGAATAATTCCCTTTTCCGTCGTTGTTGAACTGGGTAAACACATTATTCCATACTTCAATATAACGGTCGCAGTCGCAGCCTACGGTACAGCTCGGTTTGCCGCAGCCGTATTTTTCCCCCCTGTCATAATAAATCTCCGAACAAGGGCCGCAAGGGCCGGAACCATGCTCCCAAAAATTATCCGCTTTCCCGAAGCGGAAAATCCGCTCCGGCGCAATGCCGATTTCCTTATTCCAAATCTGGAAAGCTTCTTCGTCATCCTCATAAACGGAAGGGTACAGCCTATCCGCATCCAGCCCCACTACTTCCGTGAGGAACTCCCAGCTCCAGCTTATTGCCTCATGCTTAAAATAATCGCCGAAGGAGAAATTGCCCAGCATTTCAAAAAAAGTTCCATGCCTTGCTGTCTTGCCAATATTTTCGATATCCCCGGTACGGATACACTTCTGGCATGTGGTCACCCTTCTTCTCGGCGGTATCTCCTGCCCGGTAAAATATGGTTTTAAAGGAGCCATCCCCGAATTAATCAAAAGCAGACTGTTATCATTATGGGGAACTAACGAAAAGCTCTTCATCGCCAAGTGCCCTTTGCTCTCGAAAAATTCCAAAAACATCCTTCTTAACTCATTTACTCCATACTGTTTCATGGCTGTCTATGTTCCTTTCTATCCTTAAAAAGTAAATTTATCTGCAAAGTAAGCATCCAAATCGGCAATCGCCACCCTCTCCTGCTCCATAGAATCCCTGAAACGTACGGTTACACAGCCGTCCGTCTCCGATTCAAAGTCATAAGTCACGCAGAACGGGGTACCGATTTCATCCTGCCTGCGGTATCTTTTTCCGATATTCCCCCTGTCATCAAACTCACAGTTATATTTCTTGGATAATTGGGTAAAAATCTTTTCCGCCCCTTCGTTCAATTTCTTGGAAAGCGGCAATACGCCAATCTTTACCGGTGCAAGCGCCGGATGGAAATGCAGCACGGTGCGCACATCCCCTTCCCCAATTTCTTCTTCGTCATAAGCTGCGCAAAGGAAAGCCAGCACTACCCTGTCCGCGCCCAGAGACGGCTCGATAACGTAAGGCACATATCTTGTATTTTTTACATCATCAAAATAAGATAAATCCTGCCCGGAAGTATTCTGGTGCTGCGTCAAATCATAATCCGTCCTGTCCGCAATCCCCCAAAGTTCCCCCCAGCCAAAAGGAAACAGAAATTCGATATCCGTCGTTGCTTTGGAATAGAAAGAAAGTTCCTCTTTATCATGATCCCTGACACGCATTTCCTCTTCCTTCATCCCCAGCTTCTTTAACCAGTCGATGCAAAATTGCTTCCAATAAGCAAACCATTCCAAATCCGTATCCGGCTCACAGAAAAATTCCAGCTCCATCTGCTCAAATTCTCTGGTACGGAATGTAAAATTACCCGGCGTAATCTCGTTACGGAAGGATTTCCCAATCTGTCCGATGCCAAAAGGTATTTTCTTTCTGGAAGTCCTTTGTACATTTTTAAAATTCACAAATATTCCCTGTGCTGTCTCCGGCCTTAAGTACACGGTGTTCTTTGCGTCCTCGGTAACGCCCTGGAACGTCTTGAACATCAGGTTAAACTGTCTGATATCTGTAAAATTATGTTTGCCGCAGGTAGGGCAGGGAATCTGATTGTCCTCAATAAAAGCTTTCATTTTTTCCTGCGTCCAGCCATCTATAGAACCATCCAGCTCTATTTGGTGTTCCGCCGCATAATCTTCAATAATTTTATCCGCCCGGAAACGTTCATGGCATTCCTTGCAATCCATCAAAGGGTCGGAAAAACCGCCCAAATGCCCGGAAGCTACCCAAGTCTGGGGATTCATTAAAATCGCACAGTCCACCCCCACATTATACGGGTTCTCCATGATAAATTTCTGCCACCATGCTTTTTTTACATTGTTTTTCAATTCTACGCCAAGATTGCCGTAATCCCACGTATTGGCAAGACCGCCATATATCTCGGAACCGGGGTATACAAATCCCCTCGCCTTTGCCAACGCTACGATTTTATCCATTGTTTTTTCCATCTTTATACCCATTCTCCTTTCCTGCTGCATCCATTTCCTTATTTATAAATAATATAATATTTCCCCAAAGATTCCCCGTTTTCTCCGGCCTTCATCTCCGCCCGGCCTTTTCCCAGGGCTTCCACATTTTCCCCCACATATAAGATTTTCCCTGCAACCTTAACACGCATAGGCGACTCCGAAATCAGTACCATCGAGCTTCCCATCCCAAGGATATCATCCTTTCCGATGGTCTTCTCCCCATTTACATCCGTCATGGAAATATCAAAAGAGTGCCCTGCTTCATGGGCCTGGGCAATCGTTCCGGAAAATAAAGCCTTGTTATTATATGGGTCTGTATTATATGCCGAATAGACATCCGCCGAAGGGTATTTGACGCTTACTGTCAGTTTTCCATCCGTGTTTTCAAACTTATCCACGGTCACATTCCCTTCTTCCAGGCCTTCGTTAAAATCCGCCACCTCAGCTAACAGCATATCCCTTAAATTCGTTTCATCATAATAGGACTTATCAAACGTCTCCGTCATCGTCTCCAAAATACTTCCGTCTTTTAAAATCTCAACTTCCGCCCCTGCTGCCTCAGCCGTTTTGCTTTTCCCTTCTTCTGTTTCCCCACAGCCGCACAGCACTGCGCTTATCAAAAGTATGCCTGCAATCCATCTGAATTTACCCATTCCACTATCCTCCAATACCAGATTTCTCCCCTCCGGTTTTTCTACAGTAAAATCCTCCATTTACATTCACACTATTATATCCGACTTATGCCCTTTTTTCAACATAAAAATGATTCCGCTGCCGGAAATCGGCAACCGCAAAATCAAAAACCGGACCGTTGCCTATCCGCCCTATTGACCACTTGCCCTCTTTTAAAAAACATCCCCCAGCCCCTCCAAAATATTTAGGCTTTTCATCTCCCTATCCATAAACTTTTTCCGGTACATCCCGGCAATTGCTTTCAACTCTTCTAATATTTCTTCCGTCACAGTAAACGTATATAATTTTTCCACCGGGCTTTTTTCTATGTAATTCATGGCATACACTGTGGATTCTTCCCACGGCCTATTTTCCGGCAGCCCCGGATATTCCCCGTTTACTTCCAACGCCTTGATTTCAAATATACAGCGTACCAGTTCCTTTTCCAGGCTTTGTACCGTAAGCGCCCTTAAGGATTGGTACAAAAGTTTCAGCATCCCAATCTCATCGGCATTTTCCCTCGTATAGTAATCAGCCGTTTCGAGAAAATACATCCCATAGCAGGCCGCCGCAAAATCATCCCTTAACGCCTCGAAATAATTCCTAATATCCGCTTCCATAATGTTATAGGAAGACCTTCCTTCATACAGCTTAAATTCCCCGAAAGCAAAAGGGGATGCCGCAGCCACCAGACGGCTGTTTGGCTTTCTTGCCCCTTTGGCAAAGGCGGAGATTTTCCCCCTTTCTTTTGTCAAAATAACGACGCGCCTATCGTAATCCCCGATAGGCACTGTCTTTAGCACGATTCCTGTTAACTTTACAAACTCCTGCATACGGGTTGTCCCCCATAAATATACATTCTTCCGATATGTTCCCTTTTCCTTGCGTTTCCCTAAATTTTAAGTAATCTTCCACACTTCCGGTACTTAAGAATTGTTGCCAGTAATTTAATCCCTTCATCTTGTGCCCCCTAAATTTTCTGTTACTGTTAGGGTTCGCTTTTTTTATCTTTCCTATTCGGATTCTTTGGGATTATAACCGAAATTTTTCATGTATAAATCACTGTCCCGCCAGTCCTTCCTCACCTTGACCCAAAGCTGGAGATTAACTTTACATCCCAGCATATCTTCGATTTCCGGCCTTGCTTTACTTCCAATCCGCTTTAACATTGCCCCTTGTTTTCCAATAATAATCCCCTTATGGGACTCTCTTTCGCATACGATAGTCGCTTCGATGTCCGCTATGGTCGAAGACTTGACAGCGCTTCCAAAAGCCACAGCGCCCTCTTTCTTTTCTTTATTCTTTTCTTTGTCTTTTTCCCTGTTCTTTTTTCCCGAAGCTTTGCGGAATTTCATGCTTTCAATTACAACCGCAATGCCATGAGGGATTTCCTCTTCCAGGCAATACAATGCTTTTTCTCTGACAAGCTCCGACACAATCTGCCGCTCCGGCTGATCCGTCACCGTATCCTCATCGTAAAAAGCTTCCCCATAGGGCAGATACTTCATAATACAGGACACAAGCACATCCGTATTATCCCCCTTCAATGCCGATACCGGAACAATCTCGTCAAAATCCATTTCTTTCCGGTAAACATCGATAAACGTCAATACCTCTTCCCGCTTCACTTTATCCGTTTTATTGATAACCAAAATCACCGGGGTCTTCACTTTTTTCAACTGCTCGATAATATGCCTTTCTCCAGCCCCAATAAACGTAGTCGGTTCCACCAGCCATAAGATAACGTCCACTTCCGTAAGCGAGCGCTCCGCAATGCGCACCATATAATCGCCCAGTTTATTCTTCGCTTTATGGATACCCGGGGTATCCACAAAAACAATTTGCCCCTCTTCGCAAGTGTACACTGTCTGTATCCGGTTGCGGGTCGTCTGGGGCCGATGGCTTGTAATCGCAATCTTCTGCCCAATCAAATAGTTCATCAAGGTAGACTTCCCTACATTGGGCCTTCCAATCAAAGTAACAAATCCCGATTTAAAATTCTCTTTCAACATATCCTCCTTCATTCGTTAAACCAACTGTAAGGCTATTGATAATATCTTCTTTAGGAAGAATTGGCCCAACAGCCGGATCCTCTGCCTACAACGGGTCGCAATAGGAACATGCTTTCTTTGCACGCAGTGCCCATCTTCCTCCCTTATGAAAGGTATCAATTGATACCTTATCATTTGATATCTTATCAATTGATATCATATCAATGGAACAATGCCTCCAATGACTTGAACATTCCTTTGTTTTCCTTCAATTTCTCCTCACTGCCCACTACGCAAAGACAGTCCTCCTCCATAAATGCCCGGATATGCCCTGCCAATCCGCGGATGTCCTTTGCCGTTGCCGACAAAAGTTCATCCCTTTCCCTCTGCACATGCGCAAAGGGAAGCTTTGTCATATAACCCGTTAAGGAATAAAGCCCTTTTGCCGCCGGAGTCATGGGTACATCCATTTCACTAATTGCACCGATAACAAACTGCGTCATCGTCCGTTCATCCGCCTCAAAGCCTTCGATATATTCCGCCGCTTTCTCATATACATCTACGGTTTTTTCCAGATTCGGGTCCCGGTAAGAAACGAAATAGCTGTCCCCTGATTTCCCGAAGCTGCACATACAGCCGTAAGCCCCGCCTTTTACCCTTACCCGGTTCCAAAGATAATCGTATCCCATCATTACTTTCAATACTTTTAAAGCCCCTGTGTAAGGAAGCCCTTTCCGGATAAAATTCCCGGCCCGGCAGACATATTGCACTTGGGCGGAAGTTAAATAACCTTCGTTTTTCTTCTCCAATTCCGGCTGATATTTCTCTTTTTCCACCGGAACCGTAAACAATTTTTCCCTGAAAGCACGAACCAATGCCTCCATCCCCTGCAGGCTTTTCTCCTCCCCGGTATAATCCAGCATAAAATTCTCCGGCCGGAAAATGCATTTTATAAGCATTTCCAGTTTCCCTGTTAAAGTTTCTTTTTCTTCTTCAAAGCCGCTTTCCAGTTTTTCCAGCAGGCGGTATTGGGGGATTCCGCTTATCTGCCCTGCTATGGCCGCTGTGGGAGACACATAGGACAAAGCCCTCACTGCAGCCAGGGAGTGCCCTGCCGACACCATAGATGCCTGCATCCTGGATTCCACCTCCGCAATGACATCATATAACCGCCTTTCATCCGCAAAATTGGAGCGCAGCGCAATTTCCTCCACCAGCCGGAAAACTTCCGCCAGATTTTCATAAAATGCTTTTGCCTTAATTTCCAAAGTCACTTTATATTCCGGCATATGCAAGGCATCAATATACGTATTGGCCACAATACCGATGCCGCCTGTTTTAATATTCGTTTCATGATACAAACTGCCGTAGGAATAATTTTCCGTGTCCACCATACCCAACACATTTTTCAGGACGCCGATATAAGGGAACAATTCCGCCGGTACATGGCTGATGTCAAAGATGAAACGCAGATACCCTATCCCATCGGTGAAAATATTATGGAACAATAACAGCGTATCGTCTATCTGCCGTTCTTCATTCACATAGCCTTCCGCCTCTTTTTTAATATCTTCCCTTTTCAGCAACGGGATTTTCTCCAAATCTTCTTTGGCATTGGGTTCTTCCTGATACCGCTCCAATTCTTCCGTCTGCCGGATTAGCCCTTCGATTTCTTCTTTGCTTAAGGATGCCTTATAATCCTGCAGTTTCTTTTGCAGCCCGGCTTCCTTTTTTGCTGTCAGCCCTTTGCTGGGCGCCAGGACAAGAATGGATTTATGCCCGTTGTCCAGCAGATAATCCCGGATAAGCCCTTCATAATATCCCTTATCCAATTCCCCTTTCAAAGCCGCAAAGGTATCCTTTGCCTCCACATGAATCAGCGGCTTGCTGTCATCATAAAGCCAACTGTCCAACGCCTGCAGCCCAAGAATCAGCCCTTTGGGATAACTGCCGAAATCCGATTCCCTATATTTAAATTCAAAATAGTTCAGCCCTGCTGCCAAAGCCTTCCTGTCAATCCCTTTCTTTGCCTGTTCCTCCAGCGTTCCTTCTATCAACCGGACAAATTCTTCTTTTTGGCTCTCTTCCGCCCCCTTCGCCACAATGGAAAAATAGGGCTGCATCACGCCATTGTCATAGTTGCTATAGATTTCTTTGCCAATCCCCTGCTTGATTAACGCTTCCTTTAACGGGGCGCCGGGCGCCGAACAAAGCGCATAATCCAGCACCTGGAAGGCAATATAAAGCTTCCTGTCCAGATTATCGCCGATAACCGCATTGTAGGTAAGGTACGTATTCCCTTTTTCCGATTCCCCTTCCATAATAGAAAACTCTTTCCGGATTTCTTTTGGCGCTGCAAAAGCTTCCTGCACTGTTATTGCAGATTCCACAGAAAGGGCATCGAAATGGGAAAGATACTCCTTATCGATAAATTCCAGTTTCTCCGCCATATCCATATCGCCGTAAAGATAAATATAGCTGTTGGAAGGATGATAATATTTTTTATGGAAGTCCAAAAAGTCTTCATAAGTCAAACTCGGAATCACATCCGGATCCCCGCCGGATTCGGTGCCGTAAGGCGTATCCGGGAAAAGGGAATTAAGCACTTCCCTGTCAAGGACATCGTCTGGAGAGGAAAACGCCCCTTTCATCTCGTTATAAACTACCCCGTTTATCGTCAGTTCATCTTCCGCGTCCTCCAAATCATAATGCCAGCCTTCCTGCATAAAGATATTCTTTTCCCGATAAATATTCGGATAAAAAACCGCGTCCAAATAAACATGCATTAAATTCTGGAAATCTTTGCCGTTGCAAGACGCTACCGGATATACTGTTTTATCCGGATAAGTCATTGCATTCAAAAAAGTATTGAGGGAACCTTTTGCCAATTCGATAAAAGGGTCTTTGACCGGGAAATTTTTAGAGCCGCATAATACGGTATGCTCAATAATATGCGCCACGCCTGTACTGTCCTTGGGCGGGGTGCGGAACCCGATATAAAACACCTTATTGTTGTCGTCATTGGAAAGCAAAGTCAATCTCGCGCCGGTCTTTTTATGGCGCAAAAGATAACCATAGGAGCTTAAATCCGGCACCTGCCTTGCCTCTATGATTTCATAGCTGTTTAATTCTGCAATTTTCTGTTTCATCCGTTGATTGTCCATCCTGCATTTTCCTTTCTTTCACGATTGCATCCGGGTGTCAAAAGGGCTGCCCGGCAATACCGCTCCATAGATTTTTGTACAATCTGCCAAGCGTTATCGCCGGGCAGGTCTTTTGGCACTCGAATCATGACTGCAAAGTTTTCCGGTTCTTTTTATATGGAAAAACTCATCACTCCCAGTTTGGAAACAATAATCTCCCTGATTATCATCCCCATCTGCTTCTTCCTGGCAAGGTTTAGTTCCGCCAAATCCTTCAACGCATAAACCTTGTCCTTATAGCAAATTCTCACTTTCCCTGTCAGGCTCTTCTTCTCTTCCGGAAGGCTTACTTTTACTTTCACCTTAAGTTCGAGGAACGTCTGATAGGCAAAACTGTCAGCCGTCATATAATAAAAATGGCTTTCCAATGTGGTAGACGAATCCACATCTTTCAAAATATAACGGGAAATAATCGTCTTAAGCTTAAAAGCAATCATTTCCTCCTCTAAAAGTTCGGCATAGCTATATCTGGCGCCTAAATAAACGGCGCCCATATCCTGCATAACATATTTGAAATCTTTATCCTGCGTTAAATTTTGTCCATCCATATCTTCCATCCGCCGGCAACTGCCCTGCCTTCAGCCCCCTGTACTATTCCTTATTTTCATTCCTGTTCTGCCGCAATATACTCAATACGGTTACCGCTTAGGCGGACTGCCTCCCTGATATATTCCTCCGTAAGCCCTGTTTCCTGCACAAGTTCTTCTATTGTCACCTTTTTTTGCATCAGCTCCGAAAGTTCTCTGGCCTGGTCCGCCACCTGATTGACCTGATCTTCTATTTTCCGGTTCCGCCCGGATTCCTCTAAGCTGTCGCCGATATACGTTTCCATCGCATCCATAACCATCTTCCCCAGCATCCCCTCAGCCTCTTTCGGATGCTCCAGACAGCCCAGCATCGTAACACCCACCGCGACGGCCACATTGCCTTCCCCGATTAAATCTTCCAGGTAAACCCCTTGCCCGCTATAGAGTTTGGCGATTTCCACCACTTCCGGAAGGAAAAGCTCTGCCAGCCTTGCCTGCGCCTGCTTATCCCCTGCCATTGCGGACAGCGTAACCGCTTCCTTTTCCCCGCTTCCGGCCTTATCTATCCCTTCCAGTTCCTCTAAGTAGGTATCCAAATAATCCTTTTCCTCCCCTGTCAGATAATCATCCGGGTTGGGCGGTTCACCGATTCCTATTTTATGCTTCCCCAAATAATCTATCACCAATGCCAACTGGCCCTTTTCCAAGCCAAGCTCCGCAAACTCTTCTTCCAACTGCCTTTGCGAAATGCAGTTCCCTTGTTCTTTCGCCAATGCTTTTACTTTTTCCAGCGTTTTTGCAAACAAGATTTCCCTATCCATGTTTCATGCCCTTTCCGCTGCGCCCTGCTAATATTTTACATGCTGATGAGTGAACAAATGGTCTTTACAATATTCGTAATTGCCTTGGCACTTGGAACAATAGCGGAACTCCAAATCGTCTCCGTCGTTCTCCGTCCGCCCGCAGATGGCGCATTTATGCTTTGTCGACCCAGTATTCCGCTTCACTTCCCGTTTAAACTCCTGCCGTCTTTTCACCTGTTTGGGAGACATATGGATATGGCTTTTGCTGGTTAGCATAAACATGACGAAGTTGCACAAAGACGCCGCCATAGCAAATCTGGAATAAACATCCCCTCTGATAAAATCGGAAAGCAGCAATATCCCGTAAATAATTCCAAGCACTTTTACTTTAATCGGTATTAAAAACATCATATACACCTGCACTTCCGGAAAAGTAGCTGCAAATGCAAGGAAAATCGACATATTGACATAATATGTGCTGAAATAGTTTAAAGAAACGTACTCCATAAGCCCGGCGGACACCCCACCATTCAAATAGCAATAACCCAGCATCAAAAAACTGCCGATTACCGTAAAAACCATACCGGAAAAAAGATATACATTATAACGATATGTTCCCCACCGGTTCTCCAGCGTGGTTCCCAAAGAATAATAGAAATACAGCATCAACAAGGTTAAAAACGGATTGCTCATTCCCGGCGGAATAACTATCCATGTGACCAGCCGCCAAATCTGCCCATGCAGGATAGCATACGGATTCAACGACATATACAACAGCAGTCCTGGCATAAGCAAGTATATAATATATCCTAATGCATAACACATAATCAATACCAGCGACAAATTTCTAATCGCATACTTGCCAAATTTTTTTTCAAAATTGCTCATTCTTACAACCTTACCCTTTCTATAGCCCGCATACTCTGATAAAAACATGCATCCGTTCTTCTATGTCCCTTCATCCGCCAAAGCAAAACGAAGCATGAGACTCTCTGCGCGTGAATATATTCTAACATTCCCTTATTTAAAAGTAAAGATTCAGGCATCAAAAGTCTATCCGGCCGCATCGCCCGGCAGATTCCCTATATCCGGGCCAAAGATGAGCCTCTGAACACGATTTTCGCCTTAAGAAGAGCATCGGAATGCCCCGTACAATCAATAGCAAAACAAGTTTTACGACAAATTTTTGTGCCATCTGTCAAGCGGCGCTGCCGGGCAGACCTTTTGACATCCGAATCAATATTTATAAATAAATTCTTTATAAATTCTTAGCAATGTTTCATTGCTTTTTGCAATTTCGTGTCGTATAATGTCTAGGTATGCCCGGAGTTACTCTGCCATACATTATAATAGGAAGAATCTGGGAGAGAAAACGGAGGCAAAACAAACTAACACAGCAAAAGAAAGGGCGGATACTATGAATGAGTTCAATTTCACTTTGGGAATCGACATCGGTTCAACCACTGTAAAAATAGCAATCTTAAATGATGCCCATCAAATATTATTTTCCGATTATGAACGGCATTATGCAAATATCAGGGAAACTCTCGCGGGTCTCCTGAAAAAGGCATATGACAAGCTGGGCAATATCGAACTTCATCCTATGATTACCGGATCGGGCGGCCTTACTCTCGCCAATCATTTAAAAGTTCCTTTTGTCCAAGAAGTAATTGCAGTTTCCACCACGCTTCAGGAATTGGCGCCTCAAACGGACGTGGCCATAGAGCTTGGCGGGGAGGATGCAAAAATTATTTACTTCGAGGGCGGCAACGTGGAACAGCGTATGAACGGCATTTGTGCCGGCGGTACCGGTTCTTTCATCGACCAAATGGCTTCCCTTCTGCAGACGGATGCTTCCGGCTTAAACGGATATGCCAAAAACTACCAGTCTTTATACACAATTGCAGCGCGCTGCGGGGTATTTGCCAAATCCGATATCCAGCCGCTGATTAACGAAGGGGCTACCAAAGAAGACCTTTCCGCCTCTATTTTCCAGGCGGTAGTCAACCAGACGATTTCCGGCCTTGCCTGCGGCAAACCGATTCGTGGGCACGTTGCTTTTCTAGGCGGCCCTTTATTCTTTTTATCCGAACTTAAGGAGGCTTTTATCCGCACCTTAAAATTGGACGAAGAACATATCATCAAAACCGAACATTCCCATCTCTTTGCTGCCATAGGCTCCGCCTTGAATGCCAAAGAAGAGGTGCATTATTCTATGGAGGAAATGACGGCAAAACTTTCTTCCGATATTAAGATGGAATTTGAAGTAGAACGGATGGAACCGTTGTTTGCCGACGATAAGGCTTATGCCGCTTTCAAAAAAAGGCATTCTGCCCACCATGTCGGCGCCTCCGATTTGGCTTCTTACAAAGGCAACTGTTTCCTTGGCATCGATGCGGGAAGCACCACGACGAAAGTAGCCTTGGTTGCCCAGGACGGCACCCTTTTATACTCCTTCTACAGCAGCAACGACGGCAGCCCGTTAAAAACGGCAATCCGTTCCATTAAAGAAATCTACCGTCTTCTGCCAAAAGACGTCCGTATTGTCCGTTCCTGCTCCACCGGCTATGGCGAAGCATTATTGAAATCCGCCTTTTTGCTGGATGACGGCGAAGTGGAAACGGTGGCCCATTATTATGCCGCTGCTTTTTTCGATCCGAAGGTGGATTGTATCCTGGACATCGGCGGGCAGGACATGAAATGCATAAAAATCAAAAACCAGACCGTAGACAGCGTGCAGCTCAACGAAGCCTGCTCCTCCGGCTGCGGCTCTTTTATCGAGACTTTTGCAAAATCTTTGAACTACAGCGTGGAAGATTTCGCAAAAGCCGCTTTGTTTGCCGAACATCCCATCGACCTGGGCACCCGTTGTACCGTATTTATGAATTCCAAAGTAAAACAGGCCCAGAAAGAAGGGGCGGAAGTATCGGATATTTCTGCGGGCCTTGCTTATTCCGTCATTAAAAACGCTTTATTTAAAGTGATTAAGGTTTCCGATGCTTCGGAGCTTGGAAAAAATATTGTGGTGCAGGGCGGCACATTTTACAACGATGCGGTACTGCGCAGTTTTGAAAAAATTGCGGGCTGCGAAGCCATCCGCCCGGATATTGCGGGCATTATGGGGGCTTTCGGCGCAGCTTTAATTGCAAGGGAACGCTATACGGAAGGATACGCTACCACTATGCTCTCTATCGAGCAAATCAGATCCCTTCAATTTGAAACAAGCATGGCAAAATGCAAAGGCTGTACCAACAATTGCAGGCTTACCATCAACAAATTCAGCGGAGGCCGCCAGTTTATTTCCGGGAACCGGTGTGAACGCGGGCTCGGGAAAGCCAAAAACGAAAGCGGCATTCCAAACCTTTTTGAATATAAATTAAAGCGGATTTTCGGTTACAAACCCCTTTCCCCCGATGTGGCAAAAAGGGGGCGGGTAGGTATCCCCCGGGTACTGAACATGTATGAAAATTACCCGTTCTGGTTTACTTTTTTTACAAAACTTGGGTATCAGGTGATCCTCTCCCCTTTGTCCAACCATAATATTTATTCGCTTGGCATCGAATCGATTCCCAGCGAATCCGAATGTTATCCGGCGAAACTGGCGCATGGGCATGTCAGTTGGCTGATTCATGAAGGGGTTGACTTTATTTTTTATCCTGCCCTTTTTTATGAGCGCAGCGAATTTGAGGCGGCAAACAACCATTACAACTGCCCTATCGTTACCTCTTACTCCGAAAATATAAAAAATAACGTGGAAGAAATCGGGCGGGGGGAAGCCGTACTGCGCAACCCGTTCCTTTCTTTCAGGGATATTAAAACCGTTACGGAAGCATTAATCAAAGAGTTTTCCGAACTTCCCGCCCAGGAAATCATCGATGCGGCAGACGAAGCCTGGACAGAGCTTGGCAACGCCAGAGAAGATATGAAGCGAAAAGGGGAGGAAACTCTCCGGTATATGGAGCAAAACCATATGCGGGGCATCGTCCTCGCCGGACGCCCTTACCATATCGACCCGGAAATCAATCATGGCATTCCGGAATTGATTACTTCTTATGGCCTCGCCGTACTGACTGAAGATTCCGTTTCCCATTTGGCCCAGCCGGAACGACCTTTGATTGTATCTGACCAGTGGATGTACCATTCCAGGTTGTATGCAGCCGCAAGCTTTGTGAAGACGAGAGAAGATTTGGATTTAATACAGCTAAACTCTTTTGGCTGCGGCCTGGATGCGGTTACCACCGACCAGGTCAACGATATCCTCACCGGTTCGGGGAAAATATATACTTGCCTGAAAATAGATGAGGTCAGCAACTTGGGCGCGGCACGTATCCGTATCCGTTCCCTTCTTTCCGCAATCCGTGTCAGGGAGCAGAAAAAACAGGAACGGGAAATCCACCCTTCTTCCATCGTAAAGGTACCCTTTACGGAAGAAATGCGCAAAAATTATACGATTCTTTGCCCACAAATGTCGCCTATCCACTTTGAAGTGTTAGAGCCGGCTTTCCATGCCTGCGGATATCGTTTCAAAGTATTGTCCAATGATAACAAGCGGGCTGTGGATGTGGGATTAAAATATGTCAACAACGATGCCTGCTACCCTTCCTTAATTGTGGCAGGACAGATTATGGACGCATTGCTGTCCGGCGAATATGACTTAAACAAAGTAGCGGTCATTATGTCCCAAACCGGCGGCGGCTGCCGCGCTACCAACTATGTGGGCTTTATCAGGCGCGCTTTGGAAAAAGCGGGGATGTCGCAAATACCTGTCATTTCCATTAATATGGCAGGCATTGAAACCAATCCCGGCTTTCACTTAAACGCGGACTTACTTTCCCGCGCCGCCTACGGAGCCGTTTTCGGGGATATTTTCATGCGCTGCATTTATCGTATGCGCCCTTATGAAATGGAACCGGGCGCAGTAGAAAAAGTCCATGCCAAATGGTTAAAGAAATGTCAGGATTTTGTATCTGCAAAGCATTTGAACCCTTTCAAATTTAAAAAGATGTGCCAAAATATGATTGCTGATTTTGACGCAGTTCCCATTTCCGACGTACCGAAACCAAAGGTAGGCATCGTCGGGGAAATTCTGGTGAAATTCGCCCCTGTGGCCAACAATCATTTGGTAGAGCTACTGGAAGCGGAAGGCGCGGAAGCCGTAGTGCCGGATTTGATGGATTTTATGCTTTACTGTTTTTATAACCAGATTTACAAAGCGGAAGAACTGGGTATGAGCAAGAAAAATGCCATGTTGTCCAAACTCGGCATCGATGCCATCGAACTGTTGCGGGCCCCTGCAAGAAAAGCCTTTGCAAAGAGCAGGCATTTTACTTCTCCGGTTAGCATTTACCAGCTCGTAGATTATGCCAAATCCATCGTATCCATCGGCAACCAGACCGGCGAAGGCTGGTTCCTGACCGGGGAAATGGTGGAGCTGATTCACGGCAATGTCAACAATATCGTCTGCACCCAGCCTTTCGGCTGCCTGCCGAACCATGTGGTAGGAAAAGGTGTTATCAAGGAACTGCGGAAACATTACCCCCTTTCCAATATTGTTGCCATCGACTACGACCCCGGCGCCAGCGAAGTCAACCAGCTCAACCGCATCAAACTTATGCTTTCCACGGCACAAAAAAACCTAAAAAAAGAGCAGGAAGAAACGGAGGATAAATCTGCCTGCTGAAAATATGTTTGATTTACCAAAGGAAGGGGGCTGTTGCAAAAGTCGATTGAATAATCTACTTTTGCAACAGCCCCAAGAAGTATCGGTCATGGATGCCCTTTGCTTCTGACCCATTCCTCTTTATCCCATCTTTTTCACCGGATGCCGGATAACCGTCCTCCATTTTTCAGGGGCAACCCTCCTTGCATCCGACAAATAAATCTCATGGTGCAGCCTGTCTGCGGAAAAATCATTTTCATATCCGTTTTCCTGTACATACCGATCCATTACCGCTACCGTGGCCGGTTCATCGTCAAAGGCGCCGATATGCATACATTGGACGCACAATCCTTCTTTTATTGTCAAAAACTCCACCTTAGAAAAATCCTGCTGTTTCTTCCGGGATGCTTCTTCTATGACCCACGCAAAATCTTCCTTCGTTACAAAATCAGGCATTCTGATTACGGATAGCCAGCAAAAATCTTCTTTCCTGCCATAATCTACCCCTTCTATGCCCTGCTGCCACCAAAAGCCTTCTAGCGGCGGCACAACATAGTCAAAATACCCTTCTATCTGCCGGCTCCCTTTTTTGCTCATTTTAACGGTAAAGGCAATTCCGTAAAGAAGGCCTATGGCCGCCTTGTATTCCCCGCCTTCGTCATTCGGGTTCCCTTTCCCTCTTACCGCAATAAAATTCATAGCAGGAATCTCTATGATTTCCGGCCTGTTTTTCGGCAAATAAAATTCTTTGTATTCCTTCTTATAATCAAATGCCATACGAAACCTCACTTTACACTGTTTTTGCATACATGGAACAGCCTCATGGACACACTATAGACACACTTCCTTTACTTTTCTACAAACGACCCTATTTCCACCAGATTCCCTTCCGGATCCGCAATGTAACATGCCCTCTGGCCCCAAGGCTCTGTTGTCGGTTCCATAATCCCTTCTGTCCCGGCAGCCGTCACTTCTTCATAAGCCTTGTCCACAGCCGCATAGTTTTCCACGCTCAACGCAATTTCATAATGCCCGTTTACCCCGGAACAATAAGAAAATCCCCGGCCAGTCATTTGTTCTAAATCCGTCCTCCGGTAAAGCATAAACAAAGTTCCGTCTTTTTGCAAAAGTACATTCGCAGCATTTTCATCTTCTTTGATTTCAAAGCCGAGTACATCCCTGTAAAACTTTACCATAACCGCCATATCTTTTACCAATATCCCAAATCCGTCCAATTTCATCCCTGTCATTCCTCCTTATAAAGATTTCTTATACTTTCTGCTATGTTCCGAAGCCCATCTTTGATTTCTACAGGTTCCAGCACTTTCACCTTTGAGCCGAAGGTAAGCAGCCAGCCAATCAGATGTTCCACATCCTTATAGCCAACCGTAAAAAGCAGTTTTTTGTCTTCCGTTTCCGTAAAACAATGCATACCGAACTCTTCCACCAATCTCCATTTCATATCCGGCTCAAACAATGCTTTCACTTTGATTTCCCCGGGGAATATTTTTTCGTCCGACAAGTCCGGCAGCGGAACTTCTCTGGGATGAAAGACGGCTGCGCTTTTCTTCAACTCTTCCAGGCGGTTTAATTTAAAAAGCCGGAAGTCTCTCTGCTTTAAGCACCATCCCCACACATACCAGCTCGACCACTTAAAAATCAAGTAATAAGGCTCTATCTCCCTGCCGCCTTCCCCATTCGGCCCATAATACCGGAAAGAAAGCAGCTGCCTTTCTTCAATTGCACTCTGGATTATCTCAATCTTCGGCGCCAGCGATTCCTTATACCAGGAAGAAAGGTCAATCAAAATGGTATCCCTGCCGCTGACAAAACAGGAAGAACCCACCTTCAGCTTCTCCATCAACTGCCCATAATAATGGCTGCCGCTCACGCTGTCCAGACTGCGCAGCCCCGCCAAAATCATCTGCATATCTTTAGAGGTAAGCAATGTCCTGTCCATCCGGTAGCCTTCCATAATGTGGATTCCGCCTCCCGCCCCCTGTGCCGTATGAATGGGAATCCCAGCCTTGCATAAATCCTCAATATCCCTGTTAATCGTCCTACGGGATACCTCAAACCGTTCCGCCAGCTCCGGCGCCGTCACCTTTTCCTTCTGCAGCAATACCGAAAGTATCCCAATCAACCTGTCAATCTTCATATGAACTCCTTACGCCTACCATCATAACAAACCAAACACGTCAACTATATGTCATGTTCCTCCCGCTTTTCTCGCTTTTCTCGCTTTTCCCTCTTTTCCTTTTCTGTTCCGGAGTCTTCCCGGCAGCACAGATTCCCTGCTTCCCTTTCCATTCCAGAAGCTTCCCTACCGCACAGATTCCCTGCTTCCCTTTCCATTCCAGGAGCTTCCCACCGCACAGATTCCTCTTTCCCTTTCCGTTCCAGGAGCTTCCCTACCGCGCAGATTCCCTGCTTCCCTTTCCGTTCCAGGAGTTTCCCAACAGCGCAGATTTCCTCTGCACTTAGAAAAAACAGGTGTATCGGAATGCTCCGTACAACAAAACGCACACAAATTTTTGTGCCATATAACAAACGGCTCTGTCGACAATGTCATTTAGTTAGTGTCTTAGTTCAGCCGTGAGGAACATAAAATGCGCAAGGAACCCGTTAAAAAGCGTCGGCACTTAACGAGGTTCCTCACGAGTTTAGTGTCCGTTACGCTTTTTATCGAGCGAAAGCGTGGTGACGGGGCATTTTATGTTCCTCACGGCAGAGCAGCAGGGTATTTGACCCTCGCGGCAGTCTTGCTCGCGGGAATAAAATCCGAATTGTACCAATTCCTATGAAAGAAATACAACGTCCTCCCCGCTAACTGCCTTAAAGTGTTCCTTCGCACAATTCCTTTTCCATGTTTCCGTCAAGCACGGTTGTATACCCTCCTTAGCCTCCTTTGTTTCCACCACATAGAAAGTGTGTTCCGCCGCGCCCTCATAAAGGGAAATTGCCCAGCCCGGGGTATAACGCCCTGCCGGGGTAGGAATGGAAAAACCGTCCGGAAGCTTTACATATACTGCCACTTCCGCGGCCTCTTCCAGCTTTTGTATCAAGGCTTTTTCGCTTTCCGAGTCATAGATGACATAATCATACAAATATTTATCCACTTTCATGGCGTTCATCCCCAGCTTCCCTTTTATAGAAGCCCCGTCAAAAATATCCATATCGTATTTTTCATCCAACGCCTCATAAGCAATATGCCCCGCAATCACTGCCGCCTTCTGCTCATTGATAATCCCGGAAGCTTTCCTGATAAACTCTTCCGGATTATCCTTAAACTGGTCAAATACCGGTTCTTCCATGCCCGTCAGGATTTGAACGGTTTCCCTCCTCGTCAGCCCTGTTTCCCCCGCTACTTTTCCAACCAAATCATATTTCACCTCATGGCAGGCTGTCCTCGTCTTGCCCCCTTCATACCGGAAGGAAGTTAGTTCCCCCATCGAACCCCCGGAATACAGGTTTTCTTTTGACCGGATATCTTCTATTTGCCCGGATTCCACCCGGAAGAAAATTTTTGATACCTTCAAATTATGATTCAAGGCATTAACGCACCGCTCCACCAGCTCTTTCTTATCGAAATCCACCTTATATACGGACTTTGTACGGATTCTGGCCCAAAGTTCCCTAAATTCCCTGCTCTCTTGCTTTTCCCTATTCAAATGCAGCTCCACGTTACTGCTGCGGGCGTTTTCTGGTATTTTGACAATGTCGTCATAGGAAAAGCTTTTGCCCTCTGTTCCATTTGCCATCCTGTCCACCACCGTTTCGGCAATTTCTTCTTGCAGCCCTCTGGCAAAACTCTCATAGCTCTCACCGGCAATTACCGTCAGTACATTAATTTTATGCACATCGCCGCCAAGGGCATTTTCGTCCATGCGCTCCCCCTTTTGGTTCACGCAAAGCCGCAGCCCCCGCCCCACTTCCTGCCGCTTGCGGACATCGCTGCTGCTTCGCTTTAAGGTACAAATCTGGAATACATTCGGATTATCCCACCCTTCACGCAATGCGGAGTGGGAAAAAATAAACCTGACCGGGGAATTTTTGGGATGGCAGTCCAAAAGCAGCTCCTTATTCCTCATAATCAAATCATAGGCATCCAAATCATTGGAAACCATCCCTTTCCTGTCATCGCCCGCAATCCGGTTCACCATGCGCCCTTTTTTGTCCACGGAAAAATAGCCCGCATGGGTATCCTCTGCCGGAATCGCTTCCAAATATTCCCGGTAACCGCCGCTATCAAGCTCCTGCTGCAGATTGCTTATAATATCCCGATACTCTTCTTCAAACATCCGGGCAAAAATACCGTTCCCCGCCCGTCCTGCAGAGTCATATTCTTTATAATGGACAACCTCATCAATAAAAAATAAGGACAAAACTTTGATGCCCTTATCAAAAAGCTGCCGCTCCCTTTCCAAATGCGACAAAATTGTCTCACGGATTTGAAGCCTGCGCAATTGCTCTTCTTCCACCCTACCGATGGCATCCCCGGCATAGACTTTAATACCGTTTGCAAACTCCACGGAATTATCATACCCGTCAACCACCTTCACAGTAAATCCATCCTTATATACGGAAAGCCTTCCCGACTGCTCATAGAGGTCAAAACCGATGCCCGCCTTTTTCCATATTTTTTTCACGCCTAATCCAGACTTCCAATCAAACTGAAGAACAGCCACAGGCGCAGGTCCACCCACATGAATGCTTTCCAAATAGACATAACCGTCCGTTGCCGCCGTTTCCATCTTTGCAATGCCTTTTACTGCAATTTTCTTAACCAGGTGCATACGGTATGCTTCCACCGCGTCAAGCCGGTAAACCATATTATAAATGCTGTCTTTCTTATGGGTAGCCGAATACCTTAGCGTCATCAGCGGATGAAAAGCTTTCAGGTTTTCCTTTGTCTGTTTCCCTTCCACGGATTGCGGCTCATCAATAATAACAATAGGGTTTGTCCTGGCTATCATATCAATCGGCCTGCGGCTTCCAAAATCGTCCAGTTTCATATAAATCCTTCTGGCTTCTTTTCCTTTGGCATTAAATGATTGGGAATTAATAATCATCACGTAAATAGAACTATCGGACACAAACCGGCCAATCTCCGCCAGTTTGGAAGACTGATAGATAAAAAACCTTATCTTCTTCCCATATTCTTCTGCAAAATGCTCCTGGGTCATCCCAAACGACCGGTAGACGCCTTCCCGTATGGCAACACTGGGAACAACGACGATAAATTTGCACCACCCGTATTGTTTATTCAGTTCGTATATCGTTTTAATGTAGGTATAAGTCTTACCCACCCCTGTTTCCATCTCAACCGTTAGGTTGAACTTTCCCTCCAACCGGCAGGATGGTTCCACCTGGTAGCTTCTCTGCACCCGGTTTAGCTGTTCCAAAATCCGTTCATCCGAAAGTTCCGGTACAATCCCTACATTAGGCCAGACCATAAAATCGTCCGCCTCCTTCCAATCTTTCCGGAAATCCCCCAAGTCTCTTTCCGTCCTGTCAGAAGGCAGAAGGTAAGGCTGTCCGGCAAATACATCCACCACGGCTTTTGCTGCTTCCGCCTGAAACTTCTGATGTTTAAACTGCAGTTTCATTTCCCTCTCCTATCCGTCTGCTTTTCCACTCTCCAAATCCCCACAGATTCCGGCTCCCGCATAAATTTATCCATTCATGCCTCTTAAATCACTTTTACTTTAGTGTCGGGCGCAAGAAGCCGAAACAGCCCGCCCATATTCATTTTGTCCGGGCTGCCGGAAAAACAATTGTCGCAAAACACCGCCTTTGACGGCCGTTTCCCAGCAATCTCCCTTATCACTTCATCCGTAATATTCTTGGAAAAACAAGCCGCCAAATCGCCGCCATTATAAAAATGCACTTTACATCCTTGTATTTCCCTTGACTCATACGGCAGCGACAAAGGCAGCCCCCACTCCAGCAAACAGCCAAATAGCAAATCCAAATCCGAACGGCCCTCTTTTACGTTGGACTCAAGCCCTTCTAACATCGACTGGCTATAGTCGGAAGCAGGGAAAAAAACATTTTCCCCATTGTCTGTATCCACGTAAAATGACCGGTATCCATAATCGATTTCCGCATTGGTATCTTTTTTTATTTTTTCCCCAGCCCGCTTTATCCTTTCCCGTCCGATTTCACATATATTCTTATATCCGCATTTTGCTGCCTCCGTTTTTTTGCCGCAAACTTCAGGGGCTTGGACCAATATATATTTCCTGTGCCCTTTCGTCTCCGCATTCAATTGCATTAATGCATGGGCCGTAGATGCCGAGCCGGAAAAAAAATCCAAAACGGTATCCCCGTCTTTTACATTGGCCACTTTTATAATTGCCCGCAAAAGCTCCACCGGCTTTGGATTGCTGAATATGTTTTTCCTGCCAAACAAGTCTGTCATACAGTCATTTGCCCCTTGGTTATGCCCAAATTGCTCATGAGGCCACCAATTCGTCGCACATTGCCCTTCCTCTTCCCGTTCGGATTGGTAATATTTTTTCCGCGGCATTCCGTTCCCGCCTTTTGGGAAATAAATCCTGCCTTCCTGCAAATAAGTTTTGTACGTTTCCTCGTCCCCCATCCATTCCTCGTCCAGGATTTTTCCGGTAGGCGTCACAATCTTATACCGGCTCCCGCTCTGGCCCGAGCCTGTTTTCCAGGGTTTGCTGGCCCACGGGCCTTTTGGGTCCCCATCCGCGTTGGTAAAGTTTGCCGTCAAATCCAGCTTCCCTACCCCCGCTTTCTTTAAACATACACTGTCCTTTGCATATACCAGAATATGCTCCGCCACAATGCCTATCATTTTCGTCTTATCGTTAGGCTGGTTATGCCTTCTCCTCCAATGGATGTGCCCTTCAAAGTTCTGTTTGCCAAAAACTTCATTACAAATCATTTTCAGGTTTTCCACTTCATTGTCATCTATGCTGATAAAAATAACCCCTTCTTCCGACAGCAATCTCCGCGCCAGCAACAATCTGGAAAACATCATGGAACACCATTTCGAGTGGAACCGCCCGTCGGAATCCGCATTTATCCTCCAATGTTCCCTTCCCTCCCCCGCAGACCCGGCCTTCGCCTCATAATCTTCTGCCGTTTCTTTAAAAGAATCGTTATAAATAAAATCATTCCCCGTATTATACGGCGGATCTATATAAATCAGCTTGATACTTTCCAGATAACTTTCCTGCAGCAGTTTCAGCGCCTCCAGGTTATCCCCTTCAATATAAATATTTCCGGTCTTTTCCCAATCGATGCTTTTATCCAATTGAGGACGCAGCATTTTTTTGATTGGTGTATTGGCATCTATCACCGCCTGTTTTTTCCCTACCCATGAAAATCCAAAAAACTCTTCGCCGGCAATCTCTTCTTCGCTTAATAGTTGTTTTAATGCATCAAAATTAATCCCTATCCGTAGTTCCCCGTCCGCACCCACTGTTTCTGTCACACAGCCCGGGAATAAACTCCGTATCTTTCTAATATTTTCCTCTACCAGTTGGTTTTTATAAAAACTCATAAACAAACCTTTCTGCAAATGTATCCATACTACTTTTATCCGTCTTTTTCGGAAGCTCCATTTCCACCCTTCTATCCACTTGGAGGGAATCTGGCGTTCCTCTCACTTCTTCTACAATTATATAAGATATGTTTTTAGGAATGGGGTAATATAAAACAAATAGTTTCGTTTCCAGCCTATCCCTAAGCAGGGCTAAACTTTTATATTTTAATATATCCCGGTTTAAATAATTGGAAAGGCATTGTTCCCGAAAAGGGATTTTGGAATGGGCTGTATGCTTTTTAAACCCAATCACTGCTGCCGCCCGGTTTTGTCTATCATAAAGAACCGTATCCGCATCCCCCGGCCAGAAATATTGCTGCTTTGATAAATAGCCTTCCAGCGAGGAAGTGGAATACCGTAACCCGCCTCCGCCGATTGAAACCGGTTTTCTGCGCAAATTTTCAATCTTCTTCTGTATTCCATCCGCATCCCAATAAGAGATAGGGTTGTGCCGATACATGGACAAATCCACCTCCACCACGTACTCTTCCCCATTTTTCCATCGTTCTTCGGTTACATCCCGAAACAGCATATACTTTTCTTTTATCCCCTGCGTTTTCAAAAACCAATAGTTGCTATTGGCTTTCCCTTTCCCGTCACATGCCAAAATCAAGTCCAGCAGTTCTTTTTCGTTCTTATGCCAAATATCGTCCGTATCGCTGATTCTCTTTATCCATACTTCGTCGCATACGGAATCCGTGCTCCAATCCACAAAAAAATCGAAGGAAGCCGAATAAATCGAATATCTCCGGAAGTATTCCGAATCAAACCAGTCCTCCGGGTCACCACACACATTATTTTTCTCCGCTGTCTTCGTCCTATCGGACGTAAGCGCCAAAATCGGTTTACGAAGCATAATCCATCCCCCAAACCAAGCCCTTCTGCCGGCAGGCTTATCCCCTTTCTACGTATATTAGCCTATGTATTAACCTACAATCAGCTTTCTTCCCTCACGTATATATATCCATACCCCTCTTTTGCCTCTTTCTATGACAGTTTATCACATATGGAAGGAAAACACAGCAAAAATATGAGCAAAACACGGAAATCGGTTTGCATGGGGAAAAAGGAACAAAGGGCATCTGTGCCCTGTGCTTCCTGAAACCGCCTTCCATAACGGTTTCATCCTAAATATGAAACATTTCGTAAGTAAAATTACTACTTTTAGGCAATAGCCACAAAAACCGATTGATGCATGCTTCTCTTTCTGTTATAATCAACCATAAGGAAACATATTGGAACCGGTAACGGATGGGCATGGAAAAAGGTGGTATTTTTATGAAAAAATTATTTTATTACGCAGATAAATATTTGGAAAAAAGCGATTGGAAGGACTTGGCTATGATTAAATTCTGCCTGTTTTCCATAGGCATTTTAGCCGGCATAAAAATACCGGCAAAGAATAAGAAGAAAGCCGGAATGGTTGCTTCCGTCCTTTTTGCCATTACTTACATTCCCCTCATGGCAAAATTTTTCGCAGTCATTGCTGAAAAGGACGCATGAATCCCGCCCGGCTTTAAGCCGGGGATGCCTGCTTGGCTTGTGCGCCTTATTGGCGACATTCATCTATCAATTGATTCCATGCTATGCTTTGGCATCAAAACGATTCTGTATATTTACTGGATTTTCTGGTTTTTCCGAATTTGTTAAATCTTCATTTATCAGTGGAATCCCTCTCTTGGCATTTCCCCATGTTTCATTATATATCATGCACATTTCCGTCTGTCTGGCGGCTTCCGCATTTGTAGTATACATTGTCCACCCATTATTGGAATAAGTTGCCACCATTTCCCCATTTTTATCGTAAAACTCTATGTATTCACTGTTTCCCGATGGCAGTTTCTGATATTTTACTTTCCCTTCCAGCAGGGTTGCCACCAAATCTATCGGCTTTTGTACATTCTTGCGGTTTCTCGAAACAGCTTTTAACCCGGAAGTGATAATCCCTTTTCTGTCCGGTGCCACTTCCGATGTGTAGCTTTTCATTAGCCTGTTAAACTCCTCAGATTTATTCTGGAACTGCCCCTTTGCAAAATCCTTATAAGCCTGTTCCCTGATTCGCTTCCTGTATTCCCTATCACTGATACCGCTTTTCTTTTGGGAGAAAACATATTTGTCATTAAAGTCAGGCAGATGGATACCACCTATATTTCCTGCCCCCGAAAAACGTCTCTGCTGTAATGAACCTATAGTCGAATTAAGCTGCATGATTCATCCTCTCCTGCAAATTTCCTGATTGATTGAATATTCGTAATGTTGGGTTGGGTTATTGGTAAACTTATTTTTTTCTATTATTGATTGGGCATTTCATACATCGGGTTATTGCCGAGTATTTTAATGTTATTTTTATCCATTATTAACCGGACATTCTATACATCGAGTTATTACCAAGCTTATTATTTTATTCATTCTATAAAAGGGAGTCATGGCCTAAAGCCCCTATCATCCAAGCTGTGAACCACTATCCGCCGCAGTTCCCCTGATTCCCCCATCTACCGGGAACCGGAGAGACCTGCCCGCCTGTACTTTACCCGCAGTCTACGTTTTATATTATAACTGCTCCAGCTTCTCTAAAAACGCATTGTAAAATTCCCTTTCTTTGATGCGGGCCTGCTGTACCTCTATGCTTTTTGGGGTATACGCTATGGGATGCTCCAAATCATACAGCGCTTGTTTTGTTGCCCGAATTGCGGACTCCACGCTGTTCCCCAGAATATCCGTATTCTCCGTTTCCCCTTTCAGCACTTTGCCAAGTCTCTGTACCATCATCTGCGATATATGAGTCATCATTCCATTCTCCCGGATTCCCAGACCATTCGCATTTACTTCTTGAGCCGCTTTCATCCACGCATCTTTTACGCTCTGCGGGGCATTAGGGCCAACCATATCAAATGCCCTTTCGTCATAATCGGCTTTTTTATCTTGTGGCACCTTTTCCGCCACAGTCTCCATAAATCCCACAGCTCCTGCCTCAGCACTTCGTTCCGTCTTCTTTGTTCCGTACCATGCCGGATATCCTGCTGTTCCTATACCATGAATACTCATTTCTTTTACCCTCCTTTATCACTGCTTGTAAAACCTTACTAAACTGGTGTCTATGCTTATCTATACTTTATCTATACTTATCCGAATACCTATTGCCAAAAGGCTGTGGTATCTGCCATCCGTCCAATGCACCATTTCCACCTCAATACCACTGGCTTCTGTTTCTTTTCCCCTATAATCAAAGACCCCGCTGCAAGCAACGGGGTATCAAACTTGCAGCGCTGCAGAGCAGCCCTCGCGGCAGTCGCCAAATGTCTGCAAGCAGCCACTTGGCTCGTTGCTCGCGGGAATAAATATCAGTTTTCTATTTTTCATGTATTTTGCTCTACATATATCATTACTCCCTTATAAAATTTATCGGCAACGGTGCCCTGTCTTTAAACCCGAACTGCACAAAATGACTATATATTGTATTCAATGACTTATAAGCAGCATTGTACAAAGGCACAAGGCAAAGATTGCCAAATAACACTTCCCTGCCATTTTATAAATTCTTAAGTTTTATTTATGGCATTGCTTTTCATCTGCAAAATGAAAATATGATATATCATATATCCAAATCATACAAAATGCAGATAAAACCCCATTTTATCAGCATTACAGACATTTTTCACTTTTCTCTGCTTTTCTCTATACTTTTCTCCGTTTTTGCAAAAAATCTATTCTCTCTGTAAAATGATAATCTGATGCTCTGTATATGCTTCCTCACCAAAATAATATCGAAGTGCCAACATCACAGAACCTAATACATCATTCAACTGCAAATAAGCCACATCATCTAAATGGTCTTTTTCTAAAATGCTCCTGTATTTCTCTAATACACTGTTCAAATTATCTATCTCAAAAAGTAAATTTTCTTTTCTCGTCATATCTGATCCCCTCAATTTTCTTTCAGTATAGCAAAATCAGATACCTCATATCATTATAAAATCAACGGATTCCGCATTCATTTAAGTTTGGTATCCCTCTAAAGAAACACATCAAAAAAGGAGTCAGTTTCCCGACTCCCTACAGGTTATAGCGATTCTTTAAATCATGGAAAATGTATCTGACTTCAATATTTTCCCAATACTGTTCTCTGATTCTTAGCGCTTTAAAAGTTTCATATTTCTTGTTGTTATCGCTAAATTCCTGTGTCTTAAAATTATAACTTTTTCGTTTTGCTTCTCGTTCAATTTCTGCAACTACATCAATATCACTATAATAGACTGTTAATGAAAGTTTTGGCATATATCCCAAATATCGCTCCAACATCAAAAGTATGTAGCAAATCTGCTTATAAATTTTTTCAAAGGTAAGTATTCCTATCTCGAATAAACCTATTTGAATAACATCCTCTTTAAATCCATCGAAGAAGAACCCCTGCATTACAAACTGATACAGATTATAGAAATACTTATTCTTGTCTTCTTCATTTTTATAAGCATCTTTATCTAATTGTCTTATCTTTCTCTGCCTAATCTGCTCTGAATAATCTATATCCATCTCTGCTTTCAGAAAGTTCTTACCAAACAGGTACAAATCCGCTGCTAATGCATTAAAATCCTGCATAAAAGGCTCGCTGCTTCCACACATAAATTTATCATAGAACTTCTCATATAATGCAAAAACATCCTGTCTGTTCTGTGTTGTCTGGAATGTAATAAAATTCTCCTCCAATAAATCCAATATTCTTTGAATGCTGATTTCTTTCTCATTTTTCAGCAGATACCTGACAATCCTTTGGATGATATACTCATTCATATAAAAATTCTTCCATAACTTTCTTTCAGTGATTTTAACAGATGATACATTCTGACTTGGCTTTGATTCATATTTTGATTTTACATATTTAGACAGGACATAGATTTTAGTTCCAGTTGTGGTTGCTTCTTTCTCCAACAAAAGCCCTTTTCCACACATATTGATGAGCTTTCTTGTAATTGATTTCTCGCTCAAATCATATATTGCTTTCCCGTAAGCATATATGTGATCTGATAACATAAAACCTGTTCCTAGAAAATATATAATGTCAAACAAATCTCTGTTACTGTCAAAAATCTCCTGTTTTATTGATGGTTTAATGATGCCACTGTTTACATTCGGCATATTTAACCTCCTTCCCCCGTTTTGGGCTATTTAAAGTTTTCCTTAATTTTAAGGTACTCTGATTATACAAGAATCCAACTTTTTTATAATTCCTGGGTGCTCGGTAGGATGCTATCATACAAAAGGCAATCTGCAAAAATAACAGATTGCCACAATAAAATTCTATGAAGATAAAAATTAATTCTGCATTTTAAATTTAATGTCAAAGTTAAAATTGCCTTTCCAACTTCCTGCAAAGTTGGTTTTATCTACTTGAATACTGCCATTTGCAGTTGTTCCACTTGCCACATCATCTTCTTTCATAAAAACTGTCTTCTGCTGTGAAATATCCGCTTGCATAGAAGAAATTTTACTTCTATCGGTAAGTGTTAAGCTACTTTCAGGAATCACTGTCAATGTATCATTGTAATAGAATGTACCGTTTACCGAAACAGTATAATCTGCATTTCCTTTATTTCCATCTAGGACAATTATTTTAGGTATGGTTACACTGAAATTGGCAGGTAAATAATCCTCTACAATCAGATTACCATCCTCATCAAAGACTATTTGATAGCGATTGCTTGCATCTACATCAAAAGTATATTTGTAAGCATTTCCATTAGAATCATATTTTGGCAGATTAGGGAATATATAATTGGTTTCATCAGAAGGTAATTCTACTTCTTCAATAGTCTTTCCATTCTGCTTTAGTTTTAATTTATACTTATCTGGTCTGAAACCATCTGCATTATTGTTATCATTCCATTGGAGATTGGCCTTTGCTTCTGTTTCACAAAATTCAAATATTCGATAAACAGTTGCTCCATCTGTTGTAACTTTAGCACTTGTATCAGAAACATATTTATATTGGTTATAATAAGCATTGTCTGTTTTATCACCTCCAATATCAGAGCCTTTAACAAGTGCATCATAATCAACTAATTTTGTTATTCTTCCAATTTCATTACCATTGATATCTTTATCAATATATATAACTGTATATTGATTTGCTTCCCAATTTGCTGTATAGTTTCTGTTTCCATAAGAGCCACTTGGAATAATAGCATTTGTACAATAAGTATTTAAATCAGTTCCTGTCCACCCTAGAAATCTATAACCTGTTTTAGAGGGATTCTTTAAGATAATATCTTCACTATCTTCATAATAGTTTAATGGATTTTTTTCTATTAAATTCCCACCATTTAAGTTATAAGAAATATTATACTTATAATGGTATATTTCATATTCCGAATCAATTGATATTCCATGACCTGCAGATACAGAACAACCATATGCTACTCCTATAGCAGAAGCTGTATAATATCCTGTTTCATTAATCCTATAATAATAAGTATTCATATCTGCATAGAAAGCTCCATTTCCCTTTTTAATTTCTAATATTCCAATATTATTAGTTTGGTTTGAAGAGTTATAAGGGATTTCTGTCTTTGAAGCATTAGATAATTTCACAACAGCATAGGAACCTATATGACTACACGAAGAACCATATATTTGAAATTTTATAATGCTGCCTTTAGGTAGATAAGCATTCATAAATAATGGTACTTGTTCCTCATTAATAGAACCCCAATTTTTATAATCATCAATTGTAATAATTGGCTTATATTTTTCAGGATTGGCATATGCATCTTTTAA
>Ga0137307_100807_pt1 | contig 34962 bp, 39 predicted proteins | sample NAcewD2O_March_2_FD_97180 | JGI IMG/M metagenome (GOLD analysis project Ga0137307, IMG submission 97180) | Mouse cecal microbial communities from Vienna, Austria - N-Acetylglucosamine amended D2O_March | ecosystem: Host-associated > Mammals > Digestive system > Large intestine > Cecum | place... | reverse complement strand
TGTAAAGATATAATCTTTTCTAGTCATCAAAAAACTATTAACACTTAAAAACTCTCTATCTCTTTTCTTCTTAGCCAAATCTTCCAAATAAAGTTGTGCCATATTCCGATTGAATCTGTGTTGCACATCTTCAAAGTGCATTACTGCCTTATCCAAACGATCAAACCATAATTCTAAAAATTCATATTCGATACTATCGCCTATACGCTTACTTCTTAATTCTAATCTGCCATAGTAAGGACTTTTTCCATTACTCTCATCATTTTTGTCGTAAAATTCAGCTTCACGATACCCATTCTTAGTTACAAGACTTTTGGTTCTTCCATTCCAAAAATTCCTGGTATCATGTGTGTTATAATCACTAGCTGAATCTGCAATACAAGCAATAAGCAAACGATTCAATTTAGTGTAATTTTCGTAGTAACGACTTTCCATTGTGTTAAAGCTCAGATCTATCCGTTTCCATCTGAAATCTGTTACACCAATTTCATCAAATAACTTTTGTACCACTTCTTTGAACTTTGAATATGAATCAACAATATATCCATTACAATTTTTATTAGGATTGATACGCATATATATTTCATCCTTATTTTGTCTAACATTGTATGATTCAATAAGATTGCTCCCATTTGCCTTATCAAAATCCTCAATATGACTTGTAGTGCCATTTCCTGTGTGAATTCCCACATTAGTTAATCCTTTACCATAAGCAATTAATTTGTTTTTGTTCATATTATTTGTCTCCTTTGTTATTATTTTTGCTTTTGGCAGTTGGAGTGGTTCGTTCACATACTTATTCTCTTTTTGTTCATCGCTTTTTCTGTTTAAAACACATCACACACCTTTTGATAAAAAACGCATTTAAGCATTTGGCATAAAAAAAGCAAGGTATCTTTCAACCTTGCAATTTCTTCAATATATTTTTATTTGTTATCTCTCAAAATTCGATTCACTGTACTTCTTGATAAACCCGTTTCTTTTACAATATCTACAATTTTCATCCCACTATCTGCTAATGCTCTTACAACATCCCCCTTTGCATTTTGTTTTGATGGTCTACCCCCATTTCTGCCTCTTGCTTTAGCACTTACAAGACCTTCTTTCGTTCTTTGGCTTATTAAATCCCTTTCCAACTGGCTTAGACCACTCATTACAGTTAATAGAAAATCATTATAAGGATTATTGCTTGTGGTATCTAACCATGTATCTTTCAGGCTTATAATCGAAGCACCCTTATTTTTTATCTTTTCGATTATATCCAATAAATCTTTTGTACTTCTTGAAATACGTGTTAGATCAGTAATAATTACAACATCACCTTCATTCAATTCTTTTAACATTCGTTGCAATTCTGGTCTATCTTTCTTAGTGCCTGTCATTTTTTCTTGATACAAAACACGACTATCTACACCAACTGCTTTTAAAGCGTCTATCTGCCTATCCAAATTCTGTCCATCTGTTGAAACTCGTGCATATCCTACTAACATAACATTCATCTCCTTTGCTTTGATTTAAGTATATTATACCAAAAACGTGTCAATATGTAAATAGATTTTGACACGTTTTATGAATTATTTTTAAGGATAAAATGCTATGCTTTGAGGCATAAATGGAAATGTGCCAAAAACAATCGTTTTTGACACACTTGCTTTTTAGACATCCAATTTTTCAAATGTAATATTTTGAACTATACGCCTATTGTTTTTTATAGTCTGCTTTTTCAAAAAATTATACTGACTTTGAGATATTATATGTTTATTACATCTTTTACAAAAATGAACGGTGTCCTTTAATTTTACACCAAAGTTTATAACCTTTACCTCCATCTTACAGTTATGAACAGGACACATATCGCTATCCCGCTCCATTACAAAAAGTTGATTTATAGCAACATCCCTAAAATGAGATTGGTCTTTTGCTTCTTTATTATTAAATTCTGTCAGTATCTCATTCTCATTATTTTGGCTCTTTCTTTCAGGATAATCCATAATATACAACTCTGGAATTATTTTATTAACACCGCAATATTTACGAATTACCTTATATTGATGTTTATTAACAAATCTTCGTTTACAAACAGGACATATTCTTGATACCATATCATTTCTGCCATTATGTATAATTAAGTCTTCTAAAGAATTTTCACAAAACGGACAATTCAAATTGTCTTTATATATTTCTGTATTTGTCGCAATCAAAGAATCCATTTGAGAATTATCTATTGTTTTCTTATTTATATGATATGAAGATTCTTTCATGACATCCGCCATCAATTCATCAAATGTTTTCTCTATCCTATTTCGTTGTATTTGATATGCATTATCGGGAGATTTACTTCCTTTTTTGAACAGCAAAATATAGTTTTTATTTTTTTGAATCCTGATAGTGATTGCACGATTTTCCTCTACATTCTGATACTCAGTATATTTAAGTACAATTATTTCACTATCTTTTAAGTCAGGCTGTTTACACAGCAAATATAAAAATATAGGGTAATCATACTTTTCGTTATATGCTTTTAATTTCTGTTTATCATCATCAGAAAACGTAAACAGATAACTAATATCATCTTCATTCTTTCCATTTGTTTTCGGTGATGCATATTTGAAAAACAATATACATTCCTGTGATGTATTAGTCATTACCTTATAAACTTGTCTAGGTTCTTCTTCATGCGACATCAAAATAGGTGATGCATCTGGATTGTACTGACATAATGCATCTAATATTGCTCCGTAATAAAAATGATTCTTTTTTAACTTTGCCATAAATTTACCTTCTTGTGTATACTGTTTTCTATTCCGTTTTAATAATACCACTTTGACAACAGAAATTCATCATTTTTCTACAACCAGTTCTTAAAATAGCAATTTCATCCTATTGTCTGTAAAATATTCCTGATTGGATAATTCCATCTTTAATCTGTTTAATACTTGCATTGTTAAATCCCTTCCTGTTCTTAGATAATAAAAAAGGACTACTATATTTCAAGCAATCCTTTGTATTTTCTAATAAACTTCTCCATAGTGCAACCACAAAATATCTCCTCTTATCAATTCATAACCAACATCAAAAATAACGCCTGTTTTCTCAATATGTGTAGTTACCCACTTATAACTCAAACTACTCACATTATTTTCTTCTGCCTCTCCATATTTATTAGATATTTTATCTCTAATTTTTTTCATTGCATCTTCTATATCTTGATTAGTCATATCAGATGTATCAATTTCCCATTTCCAATTAAGGATTCTATTACCATCTGTTGAATATATGATTGATAATTTACCATCATAACTGCACCATTCTAAATCATATATTTCGACATCATGATTGTATTTATCCTTTTCCAAGATAAATTTACCGCCAATTTTATTATGTACATCGTCTTTTGTCATATCAAGAGTAAGAGATAACCCATTAGGTATAGAATCACTAAAATGTTTACTACAGAAAAATATTCCACCTATCATTAGTAACAGCAATAATACTATCAATATAATAAACTTTGGTTTTATTATTTTTAATCTCTTTTTTATTTTATAGCCACAACCCGGACAACTACTCGCCTTGTCTGATATTTCCTTTCCACACTCAGGACACTTAATTAAAGCCATAGCAATATCTCTCCTTACCACATATATCCACATTTAGGACATTTATATGTTTTCCCGATCTTGTCACTTGCAAGACCTGCTACTCCAACTGATATAGCCCTGCTTGTAGTAGATATCTTATGTACATTTTCCTGTCCACAATTAGGGCATTTAATACCATATCCTTTACCAAATTCCTGTTTCTTTAAGTTTTCATTTACTTGTCTGTTGTACTCCCTATAATATTCTTCTCCTTTCGATTTTGCACTTTCATCACACGCTTTTACAACCAATAGTGCAACCCCTGCAATAAGCAACAATACTACAATAACCCCCAAAGTAAAACCATAGTCCATAACGCTAATCCTCCCATAAGATTATATCCTTTTTTATTGTACCTCACAAATGTTCCAAATTCCACATTTTTCTACATGAACTGAAAATCTTGTGCCATCTGCAAGGTAAACATTCACTATATTGTTCTTGTCATCAACTACTATATCCTGTATCGGCAGATTATCCGTATCATTCAATACATCAAATAACCTGTCCTTAATCTCGTTCTTCTCCATGTTTATCCTCTAAGCACCTAACACTTCTATGAATATTATATCTGTGAATTATATTTCTGTTACCCATTATATAAAATAGTGAGAGAAAAGTAAAGGAGATTTTTCTATGGAATATGGTAATTTGCATTTACGAATAAATGAAATATTAGAAGAAAAGGGTATCAGCAAGAACAAGATTTGTAAAGACCTTGATATTCCCCGAACCAACTTCAATAAATACTGTCGAGATGGTGTCAGCCGTTTTGATACTGGATTGATATGCAAATTGTGTTGGTATCTTAATATAAATGTAGGAGAATTGATCGAGTATAAGCGTCCTGAAAAATAATATGCTTTCGATAATACGTTCGATAATGGCTAAAACAGCCATTTTTCCATAATTATGCCTATCACAATATATGTTCGACAAATCAGCAAAAACAGCCATTTTACAAGATATTTAAGGATATTCTACTATATTTATAACATTTTTAAGCATAGTTCGGTAAAAGCCTTTATTTTCAATACTTTTGGGCTTTTTCTTTACAAATCTTAAATATATAAATATCTTCAAAATCCTTATTTTACCTACTATTCCTGTGATTGCCCTATTTTATATCTGTTCGGTAACAAATTATAATCTTGCTTTGAAAAGAAATCCTATTCATATTTTGATATTCAAATTTTTAATCCAATGCGTGAATACATCAGATACACCCTTTCCACAAAAAACTGCTGCCCTCTCAAATGTAAACCATCCCGACATACAAAAAGACACCACTACCTATATCCCCATAAGTAATGATGTCTTAAATTTTTACTATATCAAGGCTCGCCATTTGTCGTAACTTAGTCGTAAAATACAAATATCAACCTTTCAAAACGCCTGTAAATGCCTTATTCTTGGCATTTTACTTATCAATACTCTTCATCGTCGGAAACAACAACACATCCCTAATCGCCGGCGAATCTGTCATCATCATCACCATCCGATCAATTCCAAATCCAATCCCCCCGGTAGGCGGCATTCCAATACAAAGTGCATTTAAGAAATCCTCATCCGTATGGTTTGCCTCTTCGTCCCCCGCTGCCAAAAGCTTCTCCTGGGCCTCAAAACGTGCTCTCTGGTCAATGGGGTCATTGAGCTCAGAATATGCATTGGCCATTTCCCAACCGTTCATAAAGAACTCAAAACGCTCCACATACTCCGGGTTCTCCGGCTTTTTCTTCGTAAGAGGCGAAATCTCAACGGGATGATCCATAATAAAAGTAGGCTGAATCAAATGATCCTCCACATACTCCTCAAAAAACAGATTTAAAATATCTCCTTTCCCATGCCTGTCCTCATACTCAATATGGTGTTCATCTGCCAGTTTCTTCGCATCCTCTGTAGAATGAATATCGTTGAAATCCACATTGGCATACTTCTTCACCGCCTCCACCATAGTAAGACGTTCAAAAGGTTTGGACAAATCCATCTCATGCTCCCCATACTTAAGTACAAGGGAACCTGTTACCTCTTTTGCCACATAACGGTACAAATTTTCCGTCAAATCCATCATACCGTGATAATCCGTGTACGCCTGATATAACTCCATAAGGGTGAACTCCGGGTTATGCCTGGTATCTAATCCCTCGTTGCGGAATACCCGGCCAATCTCATACACCCGCTCCATGCCCCCTACAATCAGGCGCTTTAAATAAAGTTCCAGGGAAATCCGAAGCTTCAAATCCTCGTTTAAGGCATTAAAATGGGTCTCAAAGGGCCTCGCCGCCGCCCCTCCTGCATTGGAAACCAACATGGGAGTCTCCACTTCCATAAAACCTTCCCCGTCCAGATACCTGCGGATACTGCTGATTACTTTGGAACGCTTAATAAAGGTATCCTTCACCTCAGCGTTCATAATCAAATCCACATAGCGCTGACGGTATCTCATATCCGTATCCGTAAGACCGTGAAATTTCTCCGGCAAAATCTGAAGGCTCTTTGACAACAGTGTAACAGAAGATGCATGGACAGAAATTTCACCGGTTTTGGTTTTAAACACTTCCCCGGTAATTCCAAGGATATCTCCCACATCATATTTTTTAAAGTCCTTGTAGGAATCCTCACCGATGCTGTCCCTTGCCACATATGCCTGAATATTCCCCTTAAGATCCGTCACATTACAAAAAGACGCTTTCCCCATCACGCGTTTAAACATCATACGTCCCGCAATGGTAACCTGCTGTTCTTCTAAAGAATCATAATTCTCTTTAATCTCCATGCTGTGGTGGCTTACGTCAAATTTCGTAATCCGGAACGGGTCTTTCCCGTTTTCCTGAAGCTCCTGCAATTTCTCATGCCGCACCTTTATAAGCTGATTAATATCCTGCTCCTGTACATTCTTCTGCTCTGCCATTTTATCCTCCTGTTTTACATGGAACGCTGAATTTCCAAAACTTTATATGACAATTCTCCTACCTGTGTCTCCACTGTGACAGTATCTCCTACCTTGGCTCCCATAAGCGCTCGGCCCACGGGGGACTCATTGGAAATTTTCCCTTTCAGGCTGTTTGCCTCCGTGGAACCCACAATTTTATACTCTAATTCCTCGTCAAACTCGCAATCTAAAATGTGGACGGTACAGCCAATGCTGATTTTATCCAGCTCCACTTCCTCTTCCACAACCACTTCCGCATTTTTTAAGATTTTTTCAATCTCTTCGATACGGGCCTCAATATCCCTCTGCTCGTCTTTTGCAGCGTCGTACTCTGCGTTCTCGGATAAATCCCCCTGCTCTCTGGCCTCTTTGATTTTCTGGGCCACATCTTTTCTCTTAACTACTTTTAAATCCTGTAACTCATCCTCTAACTTTTTCAATCCCTGATACGTTAAAATATTTTTTTTATCCATTCCTTTTTCTACCTTTCCTCATTATTCTTTACCGTAAAAAGCCCGTTCAAATTTGTCTAAAACAGGCCGTGTCTCCTCAAAATTTATGCCACTGACAATCATTGTATTATACCCGATAGGCAGGGCAATGTCAATATTTCCTGCCCTTTCCCATGGCTTTTTAAATATGGGGATATAAATTTTCTCTCCGAACAGGGCCTGAAACATTAGTTTTTCCTCCCGTTCAAAATCAAGAAATACCTGACAGGACTCCCCTGACCCCAAAAAAGCCGATAATCTGTCCTTTTCTTTTGGGAAAACTTCTATAATAAGTCCTTGTTCCTCATACATCATATCCCTGTAGTTTTCAAAATATTCGGGCCTGTCTGTAAATATGGCCATGCGGTTTAAATCTTCCCCCAGTTCTTTAGCCGCAAAAAGGGTTTTTTCCGGCTCCTCCCCGTCAATGAGAACAGGGAAAAAATCCCGGTAGCTGATTTTTTTCTCCAAAAGCACTTTCTCTAAAATCTCCCGGATATAGGGAAGAAAAGGATTGTCCCGTTTTTCTTCTGATTTTTCTGCTTCCGGTGCCTCACCGCATTTTTTCCACAAGCTGCGCATTTTATTCCAAATGCCCAAACAGAAAGGATTTTTCTTCATTGCAACACCTCAAATCCACAAACGATTACGGTGTATTATATGACAGGACTTCCTGAAATAGAGCCTTAAGCTCCGTAAAATTTTCCACTTCGTTTATCCTTCCCCGCAATTTCGATGAATGGGGATATCCTGCGGTATACCAGGCCGCATGTTTCCGCATTTCCCGGATTCCCGTATATTCCCCCTTATATTCCAAAAGAAGTGCTGCGTGGCGCAAGAGCATATCCGTCATTTCTTTAAAATCAGGTTTTGCCATTTCCTCCCCGGTCTCAAGGTAAGTTAGCATCTGTTTAAAAATCCAGGGGTTTCCCTGGGCAGCCCGTGCAACCATAAACCCGTCGCACCCGGTTATTTCTTCCATGGCGGCCACATCCGCCCCGGAAAACAAATCCCCGTTTCCAATCACCGGTATGGAGACAGCCTCCTTTACCTGGCGGATTATATCCCAGTCCGCCTTCCCGGAATAGTACTGCTCCCTGGTTCGCCCGTGAACCGCAACTGCCGCAGCGCCGGATTCTTCCGCAATATGGGCAAGTTCCACGGCATTGATATGGTTTTCATCAAACCCTTTCCGAATTTTCACCGTCACAGGCTTACTTATGGCCCTGGCCGTCTTTTCTATAATTTTTCCTGCCAGAACAGGGTCTTTCATAAGGGCGGAACCGTCCCCGTTATTTACCACCTTTGGCACCGGACATCCCATATTGATATCTAAAATATCAAAGGGCCGCTCCTCTATCTGTTTTGCCATCTCACTGATAATTTCCGGGTCTGAACCAAAAAGCTGCAGGGAAACCGGACGCTCATTTTCATGGATTTCCAAAAGTTCTTCCGTATTTTTATTTTTATAAAAAATGGCTTTTGCGCTCACCATCTCCATACAGATCAGCCCCGCCCCCTGCTCTTTGCACAGCAAGCGAAATGGCAGGTCTGTTACCCCTGCCATAGGCCCTAAAATTAAATTGTTTTCCAGTGTTACGCTGCCGATTTTAAGCGGTTTCATTTCCTACCCCTCTTATTTCTGTTTTTCAAAAATCAGCCGCAGCCCTGACAAGGTAAGGATAGGGTCATAAATATCAATACAGTCCGTCTCATTGGCAATAATTCTCCCTAATCCCCCGGTAGCCACTACTTTTACGTTGTCGTAACCGGACTCTTTTATCATATGCTTCACAATATACTCCGTCTGGCCAATCTGCCCGTAAACCAATCCTGCCTGCATACTGCTGATGGTTTCCTGGGCCAAAATAGACGCAGGTTTTTTTATCTCAATCTCCGGCAGCTTTGCCGCCTCATTCCAAAGGGCCTGGGCACTGGTGCGGATTCCGGGAGCTGTCACCCCTGCCACAAAAGCTCCCCTACCGTCCACCAAATCGTAGGTGGTCGCTGTTCCAAAATCAAGGACAAGGGCCGGGCCGCCGTAAAGGTCATAGGCCGCCACTGCGTCCACAATTCTGTCCGCACCAATCTGCTTGGGATTCTCCGTCATAACCCGAATCCCCGTCTTAATCCCCGGCCCTACAATGGTAGGGGTGATATCCAGATATTTAATCACGGCACTGGTGAGGGAATGCATGACATTGGGCACAACAGAGGAGATTATGACTCCCTGTATGTCCGATTTTGAAATCTGATTCCTCTCTAACATATCTATAATACTGATTCCGTACTCGTCTGATGTGCGAAGCTGCTTGGTGGTCATGCGAAATGTTGTCAGCAGTTCTCTATCATTAAAAATTCCAAAAGTAAAATTTGTGTTTCCCACATCTATTGTCAAAAGCATAGCGCCTTATTCCTCCTCAAACTCTCCCAAAATTATAATTCTGTAAAACATTTCCAAAGACTCCAGCAGCTCTGTTTTACTGCGCTGCAAATCCTTTACCTTTAAGACACTTCCAATTTCATCATAGAGGTAATCCCCCTCATCCGCCGATGTGCGAAACTCCAATTCCCCATCCTCGTTAAAAAACACTTCCAAAATTCCCCCCACATCTTCCGTAAAGAGCACACACATAATTTTTAACTCGTCTCTCACCCGCTGGGGAATCCCCTGGAATATGGGATTTAAATAAAATTTTTTATCGTATGCGCTGGATGCGCACAATACAATTTCCTGCTGTTCCATCTTCACCTGTCCTTTAAAATTTCCGAAAAATCATTTTACACATATCCGTAAATTCCCCTTACAGACACTTCCCCTGCAAAAACCAGGCGCCGGCCTTTTTCTGTGTCTACAATAAGCTCCCCCAAATCGGTAATTCCCACCGCTTCCCCCTCAAAATATTCCATAGGGTCTGACACCCTTACCTGCCTGCCTTTGTTTACAAGATACTTGTCATATTCTTCTTTCAGGCCGGAAAGGTCATTTGTTTCGGAAAATATGCCATAATAGTGCTCAAAAGATTCACACACCGCCCCTATCAACTCCGCCCGCTTTATTTTATCTTTTCCCTCCAGCAAAAGGGAGGTGGCTATGGAGGATATTTCTTCCGGAAATTCAGTGTTTCTCACATTGATGCCAATTCCCACCACAACATAGTGAATCTCCTCTATCTCCGTGCTAAGCTCCGCTAAAATTCCGCAGACCTTTTTCCCACCTAACACAATATCATTGGGCCACTTAATCTGAGGTGAAACCCCTGCATAATCTTTTAGTGCCCTTGCTACGGCAAGCCCTGCAATTAAAGTGAGCATAGATGCGGACTGGGGTTTTATTTGGGGTTTTAAAATCAGGGACATATACACACTTATTCCCGGAGGAGATGTCCAGCTTTTTCCCCTCCTGCCCCTGCCTGCGTCCTGCCTGTCCGCCACCACTAAAGTCCCGTGGGGCTTCCCTTCCTCCGCAAGCTGTTTTGCCCTTAAGTTTGTGGAGTCTGTCACCTCATAATAGTGTATTTCTTCCCCAATCCAACAGGTTCGCCTTCGGCTCTTCAATTCGTCTTCATTTAAAACATCCATGGTCTCTATGAGACGGTATCCCTTATTGGAAACCGCCTCAATCACATAGCCTTCCTGTCTGAGCTTTTGGATTCCTTTCCAAACTGCCGTTCTGGAAACTCCCAGCTTATCACAGAGATACTGCCCCGACACATACTCCCCGGTTTCCCTTAAAGCACTTAATATTTCTGATTTCAACCCTGCTCTCCTAATGTGGCCAGCATAACAGCCTTAATGGTGTGCATACGGTTTTCCGCCTCGTCAAATACCACAGACTGGCTGCCCTCGAAAACTTCATTTGTCACTTCAATCTCTTCCAAACCAAATTTCTCATGGACTTCCCTTCCGATAACCGTTCCCAAATCATGGAAAGCCGGAAGGCAGTGCATAAACACGGCATCTTTTCCTGCAAGCTCCAATACTTTCTGATTTACCTGGTAGGGCATAAGTTCTTTAATGCGCCCTTCCCACGCCTCTTTAGGTTCTCCCATGGAAACCCACACATCTGTATAAATAACATCCGCATCTTTTACAGAAAGTTCCACCTCTTCGCTTAAGGTGATATTTGCCCCTGTCTCCTCTGCGATTTTTCTGCACTGTTCCACCAATTTTTCTTCTGGAAAATAGTTTTTGGAAGTGCAGGCCACAAAGTCCATGCCCAGTTTTGCACATGTCACCATCAGGGAATTTCCCATATTATACCGGGCATCTCCCATATAAACCAGTTTAATCCCCTTTAATTTTCCAAAATGCTCCCGGATGGTAAGCATGTCCGCCAGCATCTGGGTGGGGTGGAATTCGTTGGTTAAACCGTTCCACACAGGCACCCCTGCGTATCCTGCCAGTTCCTCCACAATTTCCTGCCCGTATCCTCGGTACTCAATGCCGTCAAACATCCGGCCCAAAACCCTTGCCGTATCCGCAATGCTCTCTTTTTTCCCAATCTGGGAACCTGATGGGTCTAAATATGTCACATGCATCCCCAAATCATGGGCTGCCACCTCAAAGGCACACCGTGTCCTGGTACTTGTTTTTTCAAATATTAAGGCAATATTTTTTCCCGTCAAATGCGCATGGCTTTTCCCCTGCTTCTTTTCTTTTTTCAGCGTCTCCGCCAGGTCGATAAGATATAAAATCTCCTCCGGCGTATAGTCCATTAACTTTAGAAAATGACGTCCCTTTAAATTCATAACTTTCCTCTCCTTTAAAACTTAAGAAAACAGACAGAAGGTTATCCTTTTCCCTGCAAAAACCTTCTGGCTGTTTCATTATTCTGATTCTATTCCTAATTGTTCTCTTTGCCAACTTCTACAACAGCTTTTGCAAGCCCTGCGATACCCTGTATCTCTGATGGAATAATAATTTTGGTTGCCTTGCCGTCCGCCGCTTTTGCAAATGCTTCCAAACTCTTTAACTTTAATACGCCGTCGTTGGGGTCTGCCTCTTTCAGGAAACGAAGTCCGTCTGCATTGGCCTGCTGGATCTTAAGAATCGCCTCCGCCTGACCTTCCGCCTCACGGATGGTTGCCTCCTTATGGGCCTCCGCACGTAAAATTGCCGCCTGTTTCTCTGCTTCTGCGTCAAGGATAGCAGATTCTTTTTTACCCTCTGCCACAAGAATCGTAGATTTCTTTTCCCCTTCTGCCTTTAAAATGGCTTCCCTTCTCTCACGCTCTGCCTTCATCTGTTTTTCCATGGCATCCTGAATCGCTGCGGGAGGAATGATGTTTTTAAGTTCCACACGGTTTACCTTAATTCCCCAGGGATCTGTTGCCACATCAAGGGATGCCCGCATTTTGGTGTTGATCGTCTCACGGGAAGTCAGAGTTTCATCCAGCTCTAAATCACCGATAATATTACGAAGTGTGGTGGCGGTAAGATTCTCAATGGCCATAATCGGGCTCTCCACCCCATATGCAAATAACTTGGGATCTGTAATCTGGAAAAATACAACCGTGTCAATCTGCATAGTTACATTATCCTTGGTGATAACGGGCTGTGGGGGAAAATCAACTACCTGCTCTTTTAAATTGATTTTCTTTGCAATCCGATCCACAAAGGGCCTGCGGAAATGAATTCCCACGCCCCAGGTTGCCCGGTATGCCCCAAGGCACTCTACAATAGCCGCATGTGCCTGAGGCACAATCTTAATACAGCTTGCCGCTACAATTAAAGCTATAATAAGCAAAATAACAATTACAACAAATGCTCCCATTTTTGTCCTCCATAAAATTTTTACATACAGTTCCTGATTAACATAGTACTATAAATGAAAGGAGATTACAAGAAAATCTTGTAATCTCCCATAATAAACCACTTTAATATAAGATTTAGAAGAACACATTTCCTCCGATAACTGTTCCGCCGTAACCGGAACTTGCACTTCTAAACTGCAGTGCACCGTTGGTATTGTCCGCACCGTTGATCGCTTCCTGAGCTGCCTGTAAGCATGCGCTTCTCACACCGCCTGCTGCAACATTTGCAACACTTCCGCTGAGTGCCGGCGGGAACTGTCCTGCCTGGTAGATAACACCGGAAATTGTTCCGGGATATCCGCCGCTTCTTACACGGTTCATAACAACAGAGCCAACTGCCAGCATTCCTTCATAGGAACCGCTTCCTGCCTCACACTGAATCAGAGCCCCCAGAAGAGTTACCTCATCTGTGCTTGCTGACATAGCCGGTTTTCTTCCAGCTTTCTTAGCTTCCTCTGCTGCTTTTGCAGCTTCTTTCTGTTTTACTTCCTCACTATTTAAAGCTGTGCCTAAATTTAAAGCCACTTCCACATAATCTTCGCTGACATAAGCGGTGGAATCAGAAGTTTTCACTGCTACCCAGCCTTCTGTCTCCTCTGCCTCTTTGTCTACTTTTAAGCGATCGCCGTTTGAAGCTGTCGTTACAATTCCAGCCTCCTCGTTAGGCTCGCTTCTCAAGCGAAGTCCATCTGTATTTACAGTTGCATATACGCTGCAAACCTCATTTGCAAGCTGAAATGCCTCATCGCCGTATACAAGATATTCATTTTTTACAAATCCTGTTACATTTCCAGAAGTAATTTCTGTCCACTCATCCCCTACTTCAACGATTTCAGCCACATCGCCGCGGTAAAACTTACCTGCCAGCTCAGAAGTCTCATCTGGAGCTGTACGGATGTTCATATCCTCCTCCACATTCGCCATTACCTGGTCAGACCACTCTTCGTTTTCTGTGTTCTCTGTATTTTCCTCAGGCTGTGCATCCTGGGAGTTTTCTGTGTCCTCTTCTGGCTGTGCCTCCGGATTTTCTGCATCTTCCTCAGGCTGTACGTCCTGGGAGTTTTCTACATCCTTTTCAGGCTGTGTCTCCTCTGGATTCTCCTCAGTTGATGACTCTTCCGGGGCTTCTGTATTATCTTCCGGCTGTGCTTCTTCCACATTCTCTTCCTGCTGCACACCCTCCGGATTTTCTTCATTTTTCTCCGGCTCAAGCTCCTGGACATCTTCCATATTTTCTTCTGCCTTTGCTGCTGCTGCGCCGTTTTCTTCTGGCTGAGTTTCCTGGGCTTTTTCCGGTGCCTCAATATTTTCGGGCAATACTTCCTCTACAGCTTTATCCGGCTGTTCCTCTACATCTGCAACTTCCATTGCTTCAAATACTACCTGGGAGATACCAGCAGATTCCTCTGCATCTGCAACTTCCATTGCTTCAAATACTACCTGGGAGATACCAGCAGATTCCTCTAAAACTTCTGTGGAATTTTCTGCAGCCTCCGTATTCTCCTGTGCGTTTGCCTCTGCAACAAGATTGCTCTCTGTTCTTACAATGCTGGCTGTCATTAAGCCATTCGCAGCAAGCGCATCTTCTTCCATTTTGTGTAATTCAGCAATAATCCCTGCTGTACCTGTTTTTTCCAAAACAACAATACTTGTCTGTGCCACTGTAACGCTCTCTTCCGTGGAACCTGTCAATGCGGTGAATGTTGACACAACTGCTACTGCTGATACAACTGTCATGCTTTCAATCACTTTTTTGTTTAGTTTCATCTTATAGAACCCTCCAATTGCTGTAATTCCCTTTCAAAATGCGTTATCTCTTGTACGGATGTTACTTTTCACATTTCTATTCAGAATTATTACATTTATTACAAAAATGTTACAATGTGATACTAGCATAGACAGAGCACTTTGTCAAGTTTTTGGAAGTTTTTCTTAAGAATTTCTTAAATACATCCTTTTTCTTTGGGAAAGCCTTATATCTCAAGGCTTTTAGCACTTTCCCCACATGGCTTTTTCTCTGGAAAATCCTTTTTTTACACAATGTTTTAATAAAAATACAGAGCTGTTTCATAAAAAACAGCTCTGTATCGTAAATATTACAAAATTATAATCTCTTTAATAATTCTTCCCGCTGTGCTTCAAATCCTGGTTTTCCAAGAAGTGCAAACATGTTTTTCTTGTAGCTCTCCACACCAGGCTGGTTAAATGGATTTACTCCCAACAAGTATCCACTGATGCCTACTGCAAACTCGAAAAAATAAAACAGCTCCCCAAGATAAAATTCATTCTGTTCCGGTATTTTTACCATAAGATTAGGCACGTTTCCGTCTGTATGTGCCAGTATGGTTCCGTTCATGGCACTCTTATTTACAAAGTCCATGTCTTTTCCTGCAAGATAATTTAAACCGTCCAAATCCACTGGTTCTTCCTCAATCAGAATATTCCCTCTGGAATTTTCTACATTCAATACGGTTTCAAACATAATTCTTGCCCCATCCTGAATAAACTGTCCCATTGAGTGTAAATCTGTGGTCAAATCTACAGATGCGGGGAAAAGTCCTTTTTGATCTTTACCTTCGCTCTCCCCGTAAAGCTGTTTCCACCACTCGGAAACATAGTGAAGGCTTGGCTCATAATTGCAAAGCACCTCCACAGCTTTTCCTTTACGGAGTAAGATATTGCGCACTGCAGCATATTTCAGAGAATCATTTTCCTCAAACTTCTGTTCTAAAGCCAGTTTCCTTCCCTCTGCTGCACCTTCCATAAGCTTGTCCAAATCAGCACCGCTGACTGCTATGGGAAGGAGACCCACTGCTGTGAGGACAGAGAAACGTCCTCCAACATCATCCGGCACTACAAATGTCTCATACTCTTCTTCTGTAGCAAGATTTTTAAGGGCACCCTTTGCCTTATCCGTAGTTGCATAGATACGTTTTGCAGCTCCGTCCTTACCATATTTTTCTTCCAGTTTTTTCTTGAAAATACGGAAAGCAATGGCCGGCTCTGTGGTAGTCCCTGATTTGGAAATAATATTAACTGAGAAATCTCTGTCCCCAATTACATCCAAAAGACCTTCCAGGTATGCTCCGCTGATGCTGTTTCCAGCGTAATAAATTTCCGGTGTCTTTCTTGTTTCTTTGGAAATATTATTGTAAAATCCGTGTCTTAAAAACTCAATAGCTGCTCTTGCTCCAAGGTAAGAACCTCCGATTCCGATAACCACCAAAACCTCGGAATCCGACTGAATTTTCTCTGCCGCTTTTTTAATCCTTGCAAATTCATCTTTGTCGTAGTCCACGGGCAAATCAATCCATCCAAGGAAATCGTTGCCAGCCCCGTCTTTTGCAACCAACTGTTTTTTTGCATCCTCCACCAGCCTGCTCATATAACTCATTTCTTCTTCACTGATAAAAGAAGATGCCTTTGAATAGTCAAATACTACCTTGCTCATGTGTGAACACTCCTTTGCCTTGTGATAATTTATTTTAACTAATCACTATTTTAGCAAATCTTGGCATAGGATTCAAGTACTAACCTAGAACACATCGGAAATCACTTCCATTAATAATTCCGCATCCTTTTGGCTCTGCTTTTCTTCTTCAGACTTCTGACTCTTTTTCACCGGTTCAAACTCCCGCCTTCTCTGGTAGGTATGTATCGGCTGCATTTCTATTTCCGGCTCCGGCATCTCCTCCTCTGCCTCTTCCTCCTCTTCCTCTGCTTCTGCCTCTGTATCCTCGGACATCACAACATCCAGATATTTCCTCACCTGCCTGCATATTTTACGTATTTCCCTCTTCATTCTTGAAAGCTGGAAAAGCGCTGATAAAAGTATCAGCAATAATACACCTACAACTATCATTTCCAGCAGAACATGATTTTCTCCTATGTAAGTAAGCACTTTTTCCGGAATTATTTCCTTCTGAAACATAACTGCCTCCTTTTTTATTAATTGCCATCCACATAGATGTTGATATTATTATAGGGAAAAATTTCTCTAGTGAAAAGGGGACATGCTATAAATTTCACCGCAAGTTTCCCCCTTTTGCACCATCAAAAACCATAGGCAGCCATAAATATGTGGAATTTGACACAAACCGCCTTCTCATTAATTTCTTGACTTTTTTTCCAGAGGGTATAATATAATGAAAGAAACATTTAGAGAGAAAGGTAACAGGTATTCTATGAAAAAAATAGTTCTCACCGGCGGAGGCACTGCCGGACATGTCACCCCAAATATTGCTTTACTGCCTGCATTAAAGGCATTATCTTATGAAATTGAGTATATTGGTTCCTATCAGGGAATGGAAAAAGATTTAATTGAAGCTATGGAAATTCCTTACCATGGCATATCCTCCGGAAAACTAAGGAGATATCTCGATATCAAGAACCTTTCCGACCCATTTAAGGTAGTCAAAGGCTTTGGGCAAGCATTTCGTCTTCTAGGAAAAATCAAACCAAATATCGTTTTCTCCAAAGGCGGTTTTGTTTCCGTGCCAGTGGTTCTTGCAGCCAAAATGAGGAAAATTCCCGTAATTATTCACGAGTCGGATATTACGCCTGGACTTGCCAATAAAATTTCCATCCCCGCTGCAAGAAAAGTGTGCTGTAATTTTCCCGAAACCTTAAAATATCTCCCTTCTGTGAAAGCTGTACTCACAGGCTCCCCTATCCGCCAGGAACTTCTGCAGGGAAATCCCGAAGCTGCACGTTCCTTCTGCCATTTTACATCTAGTAAACCTGTGCTTCTTATTATTGGAGGAAGTTCAGGTTCAAAGGCAATTAATGACGCTGTCCGGGCTTTGCTGCCAAAACTTTTAGACGATTATCAGATTATTCATCTCTGCGGGAAAGGAAATTTGGATAATGACTTAATAAATACAAAAGGCTATGCACAGTTTGAATATATCAGCCAACAGCTAAAAGATATGTTTGCCCTCTCAGATATGGTTATCTCCCGCGCCGGAGCTAATGCTATCTGTGAACTTTTAGCATTACACAAGCCAAATATACTGATACCGCTTTCTGCCGCCGCCAGCAGAGGCGACCAGATATTAAACGCAAAGTCTTTTGAAAAACAAGGATTTTCTTACGTATTATTAGAAGAAGATTTAACAGAATCCACACTTTTATCTGCCATCCGCCAAGTTACGGAAAAGCGAGATACTTATATTGCTTCTATGAAAAAAAGCGGCCAGATGGACTCCATTCAGACAATTGTGGATTTAATTGAAAATAACGCGAAAAAATAGTAAGGCTTCTGCCACATTCAAACATGGAATGTGGCAGGAATTATCCCCCTCCAGGTGTTCCCAACAGGATTTCGTTACATTTTTAGCTCAGAACAGATTTCTTTCATCTCTTCCTCTGTATATGTCTCATGGTTCCATCTTAAAATGTCATCATTTTTCATATCCTTATATCTTGGAACTAAGTGCAGATGAAAGTGAAATACAGTCTGTCCGGCAATCTCACCATTGTTCTGAAGAAGATTAAAACCGTCGCATTTTAATTTTTCTGTCATGTGAGCTGCCATTTTCTTTGCAAGTTTCATGGCTTCCCCCGCTGCTTCTGTATCAATCTCATAAATATTCGCATAATGCTCTTTTGGAATAATAAGTGCATGTCCCTTAGATGCCGGCGCTGCATCCAAAATCACCCGGAACATATCGTCCTCATAAATACTGTTTGTTGGAATCTCACCAGATGCCAGTTTACAAAAAATACAATTATCATCTCTCATTTTCTTATATACTCCTTTCCTGTTTTATGCCAAATCCATCGCACTTCCTACTCAAAATTAAAGACAGTATCCAACATTCGCAAAGTCTTAAAATTCCCTTTCGCTGTCATCTCACCTGTCATAAAAGCACGCTGGAAAGTCATTCTTCCGCTAACTATATTATTCATCACCTCGGAGCTGAGTTTTGCAAAGACATCAATATTCTCCTCCTTGCCATAGTGACAGGTCATTTCCCCGTCTTCCACCTGAATATACAACGGCTTTTGTTTTCCCTCTATCATCAGAAGATACGTAGCCTTAAAATCCTCCTGTGGTACAAAATGGCTCTCCAACTCCGTAAGATACATAGTGTCTTCTTCATCTTTGCTCTTACCCAAAATATCCTTAAACATAGAGGCCAGCTCTTCAATATCTTCCTTCTGTTTCTTTACATAGGAATCATCTGATACATATTTGGACAGCTGCTCACTCTCCTGAGGTGTCAAATCCATAGACTGGGTTCTTAACACAGTCTGTTTTACAGCCTGATTGCTGGACGGCAGGGCTTTAATCTTTTGGGATATGGTACGGTAAAGTGTTTCCGCCTTCTTTTCAATAATTACCGTATATTCCTCATTCAACTCAAAAGTGACTAAATCCTCCACATATCCGCACAGGCCCGAACAGGGCTGCCCCCCCAGCATCTCCCATGCGTTTTCCAGAGCCAGAACGCCTTCTCTCTCCCCATAAGTGGTAGACATTACAATTGGCTGCATATAAAGCTCACTCATCAGCTCCTTATCCCCGTAAAGCCAGCAGGAATCTAAAAATTGCTGCATGTAACCTCCGATTCCCAGCCACTCTACCGTAGTTGCCAGAATGATTCCATCCGCCTCCTTAAAGGTGTGGGGCAATGTGGAGATTTCATTTTTGTGCTCATAGATATTGTAACGTTCCACATTGACCCGAAGTTCTTTTAAAACGTCCTCCATTTTGTTTACCACATACAATGTGGGATCATCCAGTAACCCTCTTCCTCCATAGTAAATGTTTATCTTCATATTGTCCTCCGTCTGGTACTCTTATTCTATCTTTATCTGCAATACATATAGTATAAAAAATTTTGAAACTAAAATCAATCTTTTCTATATATTCCCATGAGACAAAAAATCAAACATAAGAGAAATCCTCCGGCAAAACCGCCTATATGCCCCCAGTTATCAACACCTGCTGTGGTAAAACCGTTATAAAGGTTTAAGGCCAGCATTATAAAAAGCCCTTTCAAAGTAAGCCCTTCCACTTTACCGTGATTACATACTGCCGCCGCAGTCAGCCCTCCCAACACTCCAAAAACAGCCCCAGATGCTCCGGCAGACACCACAATTTCCCCTGCTTTTAAATCCATTGCAAAAGACAAAGCGCTGCCTGCAAATCCGGAAAAGAGATACAGCAGTACAAAAGGCAGCTTTCCCAAAAATTTTTCCAGCCGCATTCCGGTTAAAACAAAAATAAACATATTATTTAGCAAATGTTCTGCGCCGAAATGTAAAAATGTACAGGACAATAGCCTCCACCACTCTCCATTTTCCAAAATATAGGGAGTGTACGCCGCCCCCCAGGCTGTCATAAATTCGCTGTCGTATGTGCTCCCGGCGGCTTCTAAAAAAATCCAAACAAGAATATTTGCCGCTGCAATTGTTACAGTGACAGCCGGAAGAGTTTTTATCTGTTCTCTCATGCCGCAAAATACCTCTTTTTCTATTTACTCTATAAGAATTATAAGGTATTCTCCCGGTTTTGCAAGTATTACACAAAACGGTAGGCTTCATCCGCAAACCTTACTTTATCATTTTTGGACAAAGGAACCTTTTCTTTATACCCAAGGGCTTCCCCATTTAAGTATGTTCCATTGGTAGAATTTAAATCTTCAATAAAGTAATTTTCTTCTTCCCTGTAAATTAATGCATGGTGACGACTTACGGAAGAAGTAAAAATTACTCCGTTTGCCTCCCCATCCTGGCTGCCCACTAAAAACACCGGAACGTCAATTTTAAAATTTCTTCCTCGCCCATCCCCTTCATACCGCAGTTCTCCCAGAATTTCTTTTCTCTCACTCCCCAAAAATACTGTGGGATTAGAAACTTCCTCCTCTGGCTCCTGGGGCTCAAAGATAAACTGCTCTTCTTCCCCCTTACTTCTATTTCTCTTGTCCATCATCCACTGCGATAATATTTTTTTCTTTGCACAAAATCCATTTTTTATAAAACCGCACCTCTCCTTTTGCCTTTTCTTTACCTCCTCCCGCTCCTGCTGTATCTCACATTCTTCCCTTATGTCTGGCTCCTCCGGCTTAAAATTTTTTTCTTCTCTGCTAAGCCCCTGCGCTGCCAGCTCCGCAAGATCTGACAGTCTTACATGCTCTTCCTGGCTTTTTTCATATATTTTATAACAGATTTCTATATCTTGCTGTGCCCCATGCTCCATATGTTTTAAAAAAAACTCCATAAAATTTCCCAGGGAAGATTCCAAACTTTTTTTATTGCCTGGTATGTAACAGAAGCTGATTTCTTTTTCATTGTAGTTAAGATATATCCTGTCCGGCTCAAGACACAATTCATCTTCCAAAAGCAAATATTCCCCCAAATTCTGTGCAGTACGGTTCAAAGACAAAATAAAATTTCCTAAAAAGTCCCTTCCTAGTTTATGAAACCTTGCATACCCTTCCAAATCATGTTTTCCGCTGATATCATACCAAAACTGAACTTCTTCCCCCTCATACACCCTCTGAACAGGAAGAACGCCTTTCACTCTGTTCTCCCTTAACATAGGCATTTGATACCCTAAGCCTGCACTTTCAGATTTCAAAATCATATAACTTTTTCCCTGACACCGCCTGTACTCCATTATTTTAAATCCTCCCACACTTTTTCTGCCAGCTGCATTTTCCTGATTTTTTCCTCCGGCACAAAATTTTTCTCCCATATATACCCAGAATCCTGTTTTACTTCTTTATAACAATCAAAAGCCTTGTAAATTGGCAAAAACATCGCCATAAAAATTAAAGGCAACAACAATGTAATCTCTACTGTATAGGAACCCTCGAATCTCTTCATTTCCACCTCAAATTATTAAAATCACAAGATACGCCAAAAATAGAAAAGGAATAAATGGTATCTTCTCCTTTTTATTCCTATGAAAAAAACATATTGCAATAAATGACCAGCCTGCTGCAAAGAAAAATGACAAAAGCATAAGGGCCAGGTTTTCTTCTGCCCCCAGATACAGGCCTGTCAACATAAATACAATACCATCCCCCGGTCCCATCTTTCCCCTGCTTAGAATGCAAAAAAGCAGAATCATCCCTCCAAACAACATTCCTCCCAGCATATTATAAATACTCCGGTTTTGAAATATAATATGGCAGATTAAACAGGCCATTGCAGAACCCAAAGTGACCATTAAAGTAATTTGCTTCCTCTTAATATCCTCCAGGCAGTGAAATCCCAAAGTCCCAAGCAATAAATACTGTTCTAACATAATTTCTCCCCTTTCCCTTTACCTGCTGCACTTACTGCAGCTGTACCTGTCTCCTACTTCCGATAAGAACACGGCGCAAACCATCCTTAAAATTTTACTGCAATTCCTATTACTGTGAAAACGATTCCCATAATCTGTCACATACACTGATTTGCCTTTTAAATCTCTCCCACACTTGCTGCATGGATAGTATTTTGCTCCGTCTGCATTGCGGCTGCTATCGATTTTACCTTCTGCTATACTTTTTACCTTAGGCTTTAAATACGTGCAATTCCTGTTTTTGTGGTATGCCCTTCCTGTGGAAGTTATATATACAATTTCCTCTTCCTTTCCCGATTCTCCGGAAGACAAATTTCTCCCCGTCCATTTACGGCATTTTACCTGTTGTGTCACCTTAAAATTATATTTTCCCAACAGAAGAAGCGGAATTTTTATCTGGTAATCTGCTCTCAAAGTAATAAAATCACCTTTAAACTCGGAACGCAATAGAGAAATTCCCAGGTTTCCCCCGTTAATAAACTGCCCTGCAACTCTGCTGGCCTTTAAGTTTTTTTGCAAAATAATCCCGGCTGAAAAACTGTTTTCAGATATTTTTTTAACGGAAGCTCCATAGGAAGCCACTGACAATTCCCTTCCAGTCTGAATCAGGGCGTTATCCACTAGCTGCTGCACTTGCAAAACCCGGAAGAAAAACAATAGAATTGTCATAAAAGTTACAAATACAGGTAAAATAACTATGGCCTCTGCCATATAGGAAGCTTCCGGTCTGCCGCTCCCCTTAACTTCTTGGACGAAGTTTCTTTTTCTTCCTGGCAAATTATCTATTGATAACAATAACTGCTCTCCTTTCCAAAGCTGTAACCTCCCAAGGTATCTTTCCCCAAAAGGGAGGAAAATATTGTATCCGCACTGTATTCCGCCTCTATTTTCATACGAAGAATCATACCATCCATTTTTCCATGTAAAAACCCTGATTTTTTCATCGTATACTCCATAAGATCCATACAACGGTAGGACACCTTTTTTGTAGAAAGGGCATACATAAAAGCCTGAAGGTAATCCTCATAGCACAATCCATGGTCTGCTCCCTTCCCATTTTCTGAAATTACATCTCCCAGATGAAACAAGTCCGTCCCCCAGTCTCCAGCGGTTTTCATCAGGGGCACTTTTCCCCCTCCCAGTAGTACCTTCACATCAAAGACACTTTCCCCATACGCCCACGCCGCTAATATGCCCTGCTTTACCACCTCAATCACTGCTGGATTGCCGCTAATTCCTGCTAAAATCGTTGCAGCCGTCAACGCTTCGGCTTGTTTTGCTTCATCTGTACATAAATAGGCAAAATTTGCAATTTCCCGTACAAGAAGCATTTCTTTTATCACATACTTCAGGTTTTCTTTGTCTGTCCCTTTCCCTGCAATTACGTACTCTTCCCCGTAAGATAATCCTCCGGATTCCACAGGTGAGAGAAAATTCCCTACATATCTGTTTATATACTGCTGCATAAAAATTCTGTCCATCGTCCCTGTCTTAACTGCCCCCTGATCTGTTCCCTTTCGGCAGCTTCTTTTTAAAAGGCTGCCTTTTGTATCCACCGACTTTTCAGACAACGATGCTCCCTGTGGAAGAACCAGAGATAAGATACCATGGTTTCTCATAAGGCGATTTGCATCCAGGGGATTTTCCCCGGGGAGAGAAGCCCCTTTCCTCTGACTCCCTCCCCCTGTAAGCTTTTCCTCTCCCTGCTTTTGTGTTTCCTGAGACGCCTGCTGCCTGATACAATCAAGGGCGGATTCCGCCGAGGCAATTTTTCCTTCCGGGCTCTCTCCCCTATTTTTTGCATCCTGAATCCCCTGAATACGTGTAACTATCTCCTCTGCCGCCCTCTCTCCAAATTTTTCTTTATACACTGCTGCCGCCTGGCTTTGAAATACTTTCCCTTCCCTGTCTGTTGCCAGCAGATATGTCTCTGTATTTACCCCGTCCACATGCATTTTATAAAAATTTCTTCCCCCGCCTGAAAGATTGTCATAGAGCAGGGCCTCCATTTCCTCCTCCCCGGCTTCTATTTTAAAATTTTCTCCTCCAAAACATCCATCCAGCCAGAACATATCATACTCATGAAGCAAAACCGGCTGGTATCCTGCAAACAGGGATTCCTCCGCCAAATTTGTATACTCCGCAGCATCCGAATCAAGACCGAAAAACCTTGCAAGTTCTACAATAACAAGGATAAAAGCACCTATACAGGCCACTAACAGTGTAAAATAAATACTCAAGGAGCCAGGATATGCCTTTTTATATTTTTTTGGCATTTGTCTCCACCTTTTTTAATAATTCTTTCATCAATGGTTCCAGTTTTTCCTTAAAAAGAGCCACCAGGGCAATCAAAACCACCAAAATCAAAACTACTTCCACAACGCCGTTCGCCTCTTCTTCTTTTAAAAATCTGTTCATTTCTCTCATATACAATCCTCCTATTGTTCCATTAAATATTTAAACTTAATATAGCCGGTATTAGAATAATTCCCATTACCAAAAGCATCATTAACATCATGGGGAAGAGCATTTTTGTCCCCGCTTCTTCTCCCAGCTTTCTGGCCATATGCTTTCTTTCAGAAAATACCCTGTCTGCCTCTTCGTTCAGCCGTTCTGTCAACTTCCTATTGCCCATATGCTGACAGGACAACAGCAGGGATACCAGTTTTCGGTAAGGCTGCAGTTTACAGTACTCCCCAAAAGACTGATAAGCTCTTTGCCAGCTTTTTCCATTGTCTATATCAATAAGCATCTGGTGAAGTGCTGCATAAGCAGGATGTTCCTTCTCCCTTTTTCCTTTCGGCAGCTTTCCATATATCTGATCCATTCTGGAAAATGCAGTTGAAACTGTCATTCCGGCACCAAGCAAAAGAGAAAGTTTATTTACAAATTCAGGATATTCCAATAACATTTGTCTTTTTCTTTTCTCCTGCTCCCGTATTCCCTGCTCTCTTTTGACATACCAAAGGACTGCTGCCCCAAGAAATCCACACACAAGAAGCTTCCTCTCCTGCTCCCCATCTCCTGCTAAAAGTCCTGCACCTGCCGCCCACAGGGCAAAGAAGGCAAAGATAAGACACGGAGCGCGAATGAGTGACGTCTTCTTTCTGTCTCTGGTTATTATAAGATATATTGCTGATATCAAAAAAAATCCCAAACCTAACATTTTCTACACCTCAATTTTTACAATTTTGGCTCCCCAGGCCATTGCAGCCCCATAGAGAAACAACACAAACGTCATTACTAGGATTCCAAAAAGATTTCCATATAAAATACCTATAAATTCAGGAGAGGAAAAACGGAAAAAAACCAACACCACTATAGGTACAACACTCATAACTTTTTCCTCTAAAACTTTCTGGGCAATAGTGGTTTCTATTTCCTCAGAGACCTCAATTTTATCACAGATTCTTTGGATGGTTGTCTGGATAATTCCTGGGAAATCCCCGCCTCCCCGCTTTGCATAGCAAAACACTTCCACAAAACTCCCAATGTCCTCACAGCCGCTTTCCTCTGCAAATTCCTGAAGTATTTTCTCTAAATTTTCCCGCATTCCAAGTCTTCTTTTTAAATTTCCAAGCTCCTTTATCAACACGGATTTTTCCCCATATAACTCCGTAATATCTTTCTGGGATTCTATAAATGCATTTTCTATGGAGTACCCTGCCAAAAGGCTGCTGCTCACAGCATACAAATAATCCTTAAATTCCATAATTAAATTTTTTCTTCTCTTTTTTCCCTTGTATCTGTCTGCTGCCAAAAATGCAGGATAAAGAGTTGCGGGCCAAACCGCCATTACCCAGACACAGTCATAAAACAGCCAGGCAATTAAAAAACAGATTCCTCCTGATAAACTACCGGCAGCTGCGGCTTCCCATAGATTTAAATGCCAAACCCTGCGTTTTCCCACTTTTCCCTGTGAAGCAATTCCCCTGTCTTCACCCATATCCCCTGAATCCTCCCTTCCTTCTCCCCGGCCTCTTTAAACTGGTACAAAGAATTTAATACTATCTCTCCATCCTCCATTCCTGAAAGTTCTGCAATCTCTAAAAGTTTCCTGCTCTTATCTCTCAGCCTTCCCAAATGGATTATCACATCAATTCCAGAAAGAATCTGACCTCTCACTGCCCATATGGGAATATCCATTCCCATAAGCACCATAGTCTCCAGACGGCTCAGCATATCTTTTGCGCTGTTGGCATGTCCCGTCCCAAGACTCCCGGAGTGGCCCGTATTGTTGGCGCTTAAAAGATCTACTGCCTCCGCACCCCTGCACTCTCCCACAATCAGCCTGTCCGCCCGCATCCTTAAAGCTGTACGTATCAAGTCCCTGATACCAATAGGTGTTACGCCCTCAAAACCCGCCTGTCTGGTCTCTAAGCGCACCAAATTTAAAATCCCGTTTAACTGGAGCTCTGCTGAATCTTCAATGGTAATCACCCGCTCCTCCCTGGGGATAAATTGGGAAAGGGCATTTAAAAAGGTGGTTTTCCCAGTTCCCGTACCCCCGGAGACAAATATGTTATACCCCGCTTTTACCAGTTTTTCTAAAAACTCCACAATCTCCTTTGACAACGACTGGTATTCCAGTAATTTTTCCATACTCATGGGCTTTTGGGAAAACTTGCGTATGGACACGGCGGAACCGTCTAATGACAGGGGTTTTAAAACGATATTCACTCTGGAACCCTCCGGCAGCCTGGCATCCACAATAGGGGATGCCTCATTTACCATGCGGTTTGCCCCTGCACAGATTGTCTGAATGAGGTCCTCAAGTTCTTCCTGGTCTGCAAAGTGCCTGCCGTAGGAATACAATTCTCCCTTTTTTTCATAAAATATTTTTTCCGCCCCGTTGACCATAATCTCCGTCACTTCCTCATCTTCCAGCAATTCCTGCAAAATACCGAATTTACGAAAAGAATAAAACATATTCCTAGAATTTGTCTTTCTTTTCTCAAAAGACAATATCTCTGTCTTATCTGCCCTGGACAACTCCTTTTCTATGCATTCCACAACCTCACCATCTGAAAGCTCCCGGTTAAAATCCATTTGCTCCAGAACTCTTTCCTTCATTTTTAAATATAATTTCCTGTCATTCAATTTTTGGACCTCCCAGCCAATTCCTCACATAGTCTCCCAGGGAGCCGTACAAACTTTTTTCCAAAGAAAACGGCTCCTCCCCCAAAACCATTTCATCCGGCAAAAAAATATGCTTTAATCTGGATGCTGTACTCTCACTTTCCTTCTCCAAATAACCCGTAAATTCTTTCATGCGGATGCGGTTAAGCCCTCCTTCTTTTTCCAGACAGTAGATATTCTCAAAGAAGGACAACATTTGGGCAAATCCTAAAAATACATTTCCAAAATCTACGATTACCACATCATACCCACTGTTGTTTTTCAGATCTAAAAATAATTCTTCATAAAGATTTTGAGGGATTTCTGATAAATGTTCCGGGTTAACAACCGGAGGAATATAATCGAAATTAAGAATTGTTCTGCGAATCCGATGCAGGCCTGTCTGAAAATTCTGGCCATTCTGCATCATCCCATAGATAAGATCTCCAATATCCTCTGTGGCATCCGTACCGGTAACTCCATAAAAACCACTGTGTTCCTGGAGATTGATATATAATAATTTTTCATGTTCCCCTAATATTTGAGCCATCGTAAGGGAAAACAACATCTGGCTGCACACATGAACCGGGGAGTACACCCCTGTCATCTTTGTCCGTTTCCCGGAAACAAATTCCTCCTGGAGGGGATTTTCCTGCCATAAAAGAGCAGAAACTTGAGAAAAAACTTCTTCCACTGGCTGGTATTTAAAAACAGAAGGCAGATGCTGTGCAAAGCCGGGTATACAATCTTCCCGAAATAATATAATTTTTGATGAAATCTTCTCAATTTCCATTTCCTCCAAACACGCACCTGTGACTAAAAGAGCATCAAATACTTCTGCTTCCGCCGCCCGCTCATATGCTCTCATATCCCAAAACGTCCAGACTTTAAAAAAACATTCCTTTTTCCGGACAAGGTACGCTGCAAGCTGCTTTAAATACTCCCTCTCCTTATCCAGCACCGCTACTTTTAACTGTACCAAAACAAACCTCCTGACTTTACAATGGGTATACCGTACATGCAAATCCATCCGAGGAAAACTGCAAGGGAAAATGCCATCTTAGACTTTGGTATCTCCTCCGGAAGCTCATAGGGTATTATTTTCTGATATCTGCACACATAAAAAAGATAATTACATGCATATTTCAGCTTTTCTCCCCTGTGATTATCCCTTAATAAATAAAAAAGAGAGAGTATTCCGCCTGCTATAAAACTGTAAAAAATGCAAAAAAGCAATTCCTCAATGGTAAGTATACCGCCTATCATGGAAAATAACTTGATGTCGCCTGCCCCAAGGACATGCATAAGAAACATAAGATAAAATAAGATTACAGGAACCGAAATGTTCCTAAGAAAAAAATATATCCCTCTGAAATCATATTCCTGAACTTTACTGAGCAGCCCAAGGAACAGCCCAAATAGAATCAGCTTATTGGAAACCCTTCCAGAACGAATATCCTGCGCCACTGCAATGACAAGCAGGAAAAACAATATTACAATTTTTACTTTTCCAATGTATCACCTCTCTCGTAGTTTGTAGTTAGCATTATAGTAGCTGCAGCCTAATTTGTCTACTGCTTTCTGAAAAATTTTCCATTTTTGTGAAATTGTCACAACATATTATAAAAAACAATGCCGTAAAGCAGCCCAAGACCGCCTGTACCAAGGGTTCCCACTGTCAAAACACTAAAGGGGTTAATTCCCACTGCACAGGCAATTCCCAACTCAGCCAAGGCCATATTGCACAGATAAATGCCTATGATTCCCAATAATCCCCGCACTAAAAAATTCAGCAAAAACTCAGCTTTCTGCCGCAAAAGGCCCATAAAAAGCACCAAAAGGCAAATTCCAATGATTACCAGCATCCCGGTATTTTTATTCATTTCCATATTTCTATTCCTCGTCCACTCTTTGGTACAATATATACTTTATTTTCAAAATTATTCCTTTTTTGTATAAATCCACATTCTATTGACTATAATTTAAATATATCATATTTATGAGAAGGCGGGGATGCTATGAAGCGAATGCTGAAAAACAGTGTTTTTTGTGACAAAAACTATGCTGTGCTTTTAGAGGATTTGGACAAAGCCAAGGTGGATTTAGATTCCGCCTATGCCAACCTTGCAAATGTGTTGGACCAGGACCTTATCGACTGCTATATCTATGAGCTTCAGTCTGTGCAGATGCGGTATAAGTTTCTTCTTGGCCGGGTAAAGCAAATAGAGGATTCTTATGCAAAGAATCCTCTGGAAGCTTCAGGTACCTGATATGTCTCAGTCAAATCATTTTTTCCGTATGTAATCCCAGCATAAACCTGCTGGGTATTGCGCATTAATGGCTGTGAAGAATCCTGCTTTGCTGCTTCCTTAAAAGCATCATGCAGGTTTTCCATAACCATTTTTGCATGGTTTAAATCTTCCAGCCCATTCCTCATCACTGACTTTGCCAAAGATTCTTTGGCAAAGACATACAGAGAATATAGGTCTTTTGAGACCGCATATTTAAAATCTAAGGCCCGCATCAATTCGTCAATACATTTCTCCGCCTTCCGCACAGATTCCTGGAACTGCTCATTCTCCTTTCTGGAAAATGCATCTTCCGCCTCTGTTACATACGCAAAGAAAATATCATAAATTACCACAATCATGCCGCCTCTGTTACACTGGGAAATTCTTCTGGTAAAATCTTTTACCTGCTCACGATTCATGTTTTATACTCCTACTGCAATAGCTGCAATACCATCTGGGGAATGTCATTTGCCTGGGCAAGCACTGAGGTTCCTGCCTGCTGCAAAACAGTATATTTGGTGTACTCTGTCATTTCTTTTGCCATATCTGTATCTTTAATATGTGAGTAAGCAGTCGTCACATCCTCCCCTGCCGCATCCAGGCTGTCCACCGCATATTCCAGGCGGTTCTGGTAAGCACCGATTCTGGAACGGATACTGCTCACAGTTCCAATCGCATTATCCAAAATGCTGATTGCCCTGCCTCCGCCATCTATCATGGTTACATCCACTTCGTCCAGATATAGATTTTGGCTGGAAATTTTGGGAATGGTAAATTTCATAGTCTGATGTTCATTTGCCCCAATCTGCAGTGTCATTTTTCCAATATCTGTCACTTCTATATCCACATCTCCTGTCTGACCTGCACCCACCATAAAATCCATGGAAAATCCTGAAACATCTGATATCATAATCCGGTTTCCATCCGTCAGCACTGTAGTCTGAGGCCCAAAGTCTGAACCTAAATCTGCTGAAATGTCAATATTCAATCCTGCTATAGCTGTGCCCGGTACTCCTAAAAATGCTTCCATTTCCGGTGTACTGCATTTAATTTCAACCTGTGATTCCACTCCAAATTTATTGCACACAAATGCAAGCTGGTCACCGTACTGGTAAGGTGTTCCCGTGGGTGTATATCCCCCTGTTTCCGGGAACTGCTGTAAATTATTGGTTCCATCGGAAGGAAATACATTCACATTCCCCTTTGCTGCACCGTCTCTCAGTTTCTGGTAAAACTCATCCGCTGTCTCCTTACCTGTAAAACCAATTTCATACCCGTTGATAGAAACTTTTCCCGCCGGAACAGTCCCTGTGGTAGCGGTAAGGGCTGTAGACTGGGTGGCCGCCGCATTGACAGTCATTTTGTAATGTCCCGGCTCCACTTCATCTGACACTGCCATCCGGGTTACATCAATGGGGTTTGCCGGATCAGAAGATGCGTAAACTCTTGTATCGGAACTTCCATCTAATAACTTCTTTGTATTATATTCCGTATCCCTGGCAATTCGGTCTACTTCTTTCCTAAGCTCTCCAATTTCTTCCTGCATTGCCTGCCTGTCAGCAACCATATTGGTATCATTTGCCGCCTGAACAGACAGCTCACGAATTCTCTGGAGCATACTGGTAATCTCTCCCACAGCCGTATCTGCAATCTGCAATACGCTGATTCCGTTAGATGCATTCTGGGATGCCTGTGCCAAACCGTCAATCTGAGCCTTCATTTTGTCGCTGATTGCCATTCCTGCCGGGTCATCTTTTGCATGGTTAATTTTCAGTCCTGAAGATAAGCGTTCCATTGACTGCGCAAGTCCGTTTTCTGAGTGGTGCAAATGTGCGTTTGTAATAACTGCTGACATGTTGTGATTAATTTTCATATAATTTTACCTTCCTGTTTTTTCTACTGTTCCGCATCCATGCCGTTTTGGTACATCCCTGTAAATCTCTTTGTTCTGCAATCTATATCGGACTAAAATTCCAGTTCCTTAATGCTTTCCATAAAGCTCTTTGCAATTTCGTATAACCTTGCCGTCTGAATTTCATATGATTCACTGTCCTTTTCCGGAACCTCTCCCATGGCTGAATGGGAAAACCTATTGAAATCCAATTCATCCACATAAGCTGCCTTTAAGATATTTTCTCCCTCCACGGGCCATCTGCCCGTAATACTTTCTGCATGGGCCTCTATCCTATCTCTGGTCTCTTTCCTGTCAGCGGCAACAAAACCTGAAATTCCCTTTTCCTCCGCCCGGATATTTGCCGCAATCCTGCCTGCTTTCTCCGTCTCAAACATAATTTCCACAATGCCTTTTTTCTTCGTGCCCCGGACAATCTTTAACGACATATTGGTAACTTCATTTCCCACCAGCACAGGAATGGTATAATTCTCTTCCTCCGCCATTTTTCCCGCAATGGAAAGCTGTGCATTCATAAGCTTTAACTCCCGGATATCCATGCTGGTAATGTGCTCCTTGTCGGCAATCATGGTCTTCATAACGTTTTCCGCTGTCTCCGCTAAAACTTCCTGGGCTGCAGCCATCTCTTTGGGTGTTTTCATAGCGTTGGCAAATCTTTCAAGGATTTCCTCCTTAATGCCCTGGAAATCCACCTCCTCACCGGAAAATACCTCATCTTTATTAAATAGCTGGTTAAACACCTGATTCCGCTTATTCATCAACCGATTTGCAGCAAGGACATTATCCACAGTATTGGGAAGATCAAGTTTAGATAAAAGGCTGTAAACCTGCTCCTCCGTTACTGCGGCCTGGCGCACTTCCTGTGCCTGGGCTTTGTAATACTCCTGATCTGCTTTTGCCTCCTCTGCCTCCGTCTCCTGAGACATCTGCATTAGGGCCTGTTTTAACTGCTCCGGAGTGTAATCCTCCCATCCCGGACTCTCCATCAGCTTCTGCATTTTTACCGGAGTTAGGGTCTCTAAAACATCTCTCATGCAATCAGACTGATATGCTGTCTCAATCTGATCTGTAATTGATTTGCCCACAGTGCCATCCACACCGGAAAATTCGTCATCCACTGTATAGTCCATGCCGCTTTTCTTAGAACTGCGCACAGCCGTCAGAAGATTTCTCATGGTCAGTTCACCGCCCTGGGCTATAAGAGCTCCGATAGCCGCCCCATCCGTCTTCTCCACCTGGTTCATCAGGCGGTAAATTCCTATGTAAGACTCTCTCTCCTCCGGGGAAATCTCATTGTTGTGCTCCAATTTCCAGAGATACTCGCTGAATCGCTCATTGTCTGCCTCCGGGCTTTCTAGCCGAATTGCCTCCGCCTGTTTATTTAAGGTATCCAAATCTGTGTCTAGGGGATTGATTCCCTGATGAATCATCTCTCTGACAGTTGCCGGGGTCAGATTTGCAAAGGTTCTCTGCACCCGCTCATCTGCCGCCTTCATGGCAAGTATGGACCCTTCATTAATCTCCAGGCTGTTGTAAGCTAAAATCCGCACTGCCCTTTCGTTGGCATCGTTTGCCTCAAGTCCCAAATCCTTTAAAATATCATCCACATTGGCAAAAGCCTTCTTAATGGAATCACCTAAATCTGCCCTGGGGGCTGTCATCAGCGTCTCATAACTCTCATTGGCCTTATCTAATGTGTCCTTTAATACGGTTCCCGCCTCGTGGAGCCCGTTTACGGTATCTAAATCACGTCCTTGTATGCCTAAAAGGTAAGCGGGCATCTGCTTTAAATCTGAAACCTTCTGAGCGGTCTCTGCAAAAAGCTGGGTCATGCTCTCTGTATGGTTCACCCCTGTCTTCTCTCCCAAGAGAGCTTCATAATAATTATTCTCCTGTTGCTTTAAGCTTTCCACCAATTCCTCCAACGGCTTAGTATCTATGGAAATCCCCTGTTTTAAAAGGGCACGGTTGGCCTCAGTAGTCATAGCCAGACGGGTTTCCTCCAAAACACGCTTTGCTTTCAGGAACATTAATGCCTCATGGGAAATCTCCTCCCCTTCAGCTGCTCCTTTCGCTTCAGCAAGCACAGGGCTGCTGTTTGTCTGATTCAGTTTTCCCTGTTTTCTAAGCTCCGCCGTCTGCTCTAAACTCTCTATGGTAATTTCCATATTGTTGGCAGTAAGATATGCCAAATCTTCATCGGAAGCCTCCATAACCACTTCCATGGCGTGTTCTGCCTGGGCTTTCAGGGTGTACTCCGGCAAAAGCATGGCATCTTCCGGCCGTCCGCCCTCCGACACGGCAAGCGCCACTGCTGAAATCACCTGGGATTCCTCCATTGGCAGCTCTAATCCCCTCAATTTTTCCACATAGGAAAAATTTTCTGCCGTAAAGGGAATCTGGCTTTTTATCATCCACTTACTGTCCTCTATGGTTTGGTCATTTACCTTTTCCCCCGCCTGGGTAATCACCTGCCCTATCCGCTCAGTTAAAGAATCAAAATCAATCTCCCCGTCCTCCGGAGGCGTATAGCCTGCACTTCCGGAAAACTCTGCGAGAAAAAGATTTGCTATGCTTGGGGCAAGCCCATTATCTAACATATATTTTATGGCACCGTCAGAAGGCTTTGTCAGCTCTTTTGCCTGGTTTAAAGCCTCAAGCCCTTCTGCCATATTCTCCTGGGAATCCGGCAGGTCTGCCTGGGCAAATTCCCTTTCCAACTGATTGGCCGCCGCCACACTGCCTCCAATTGCCTCCAATTGCTCCCTGGTAAGGGAATCTCCCATAGCGGAGACATCCACTCCGGCTTTTGCAAGCTGTGCTTTTATCTTATCCGTGACTGTCACAATGGTCTTTCCATCTGTCTCGTGAATAGAAAAACCTTCCTCCTGGAGTTTTCTGTAATCTTCCGGAGACAAAGTGTTGGATAAAACTGCCATCTGATTTTTTCTTTCACCAGCAGACATACTTTCATTTTCCATCTTTTGCTGCAGTTCCTCTATTGCACTTTTCCCGGTAACTTCCTCTTTGTCATAACCGCTCTGGCCCACCTTCTGGGCCTTATCGAAAGCATCCACCTTTGCCTTTGCCACTTCTGCAAAAGATGCCCCATAGTTTGCCTTGGCAAAAGGCTGTTCTTTTTGTATATTTGGGTCAAATACACTGTTGTCTATCTTCATATTCTGTTCCTCCGATATGCATAGCCTCTACATTTCCATGTCTGTGATACAATCTGTATTTTATTTCGGTTATTTGGAACGGAAACTAAAGAGGGAATGGGATATCTAATTTTTAGAAGACCACTTCTATTACAGTATAACTGGAAACTTTAATTCCACTAAATTCTTCCAAAACCCGAATCAAATATGCTTGATCTTCGAGTTGTTTGTAATTACATCCAAATATATCAAGGCCCATATGTATTCCTGTATAATTATGCATATCAACCTTCTTTAATGGCTCT
>Ga0137307_100806_pt1 | contig 34962 bp, 37 predicted proteins | sample NAcewD2O_March_2_FD_97180 | JGI IMG/M metagenome (GOLD analysis project Ga0137307, IMG submission 97180) | Mouse cecal microbial communities from Vienna, Austria - N-Acetylglucosamine amended D2O_March | ecosystem: Host-associated > Mammals > Digestive system > Large intestine > Cecum | place... | reverse complement strand
GGGCAATGCCATATGGTATATGGCTTGCTAATTTTGCTTTTATTTAGTTGCCTCCGTCAATCGGAAAATTTAAAATGGCTTTGCAGCCTTTCTGGTATTCACTTTCAATTTTCATTGTCCCGCTATGTGCATCTGTAATCTGACGGACAAGAATTAGTCCGAGGCCGTGCCTTAAATCTAATCTGTCATCTGTGCTTTCCATGTAATGCGGTTTTTCATTTAGTTCTTTCAATTTCTCGGTTGACAAGCCAATGCCATTATCTGATACGGAGAGGGAAATGCTTTCGTCCGTACAGTCAAGAGCCAGTGCAATATCACAGCCATCCGGGTTGTGGCTGATACTGTTCTGCACAAGGTTGCCTACCGCCCTCGAAATCAGGCGGGCATCACAATCAAACAAAACGGTTTCTGCCGCAGGTGTAATTCCGATATTTATGGAATACTTACCGGGCAGGCCTGTATTGAGTAATTCAGCAGTATAGGAGCGCAGTAAGCCGGCCAGGCTGACAGGGATTTTATGGATGGGCTGCATTTCATATTCCAGACTGGATACGAGATTGAGATCCTGCACCAATTCTCTGATCTTGACACTTTGCTGCCGGATAATTTCAGCTTCTCTGCGGATATGGGAATCTGCGCTGTTTTCATGTGCAATCCGTTCAGCATACCCCATGATCATGGAAAGGGGCGTCCGTATATCGTGGGAAACACCGCTGATCCAGTTCGCACGGGCCTGGTTCTGCCTGCTTAATATGGCAGATGCCTTGTTGACGCTGTCTGCTATTCCCGACAGCTCCCCGTGCATGGAAAGGGAAGCCGGCCTGCCGTTTCCGAGCGTTACAATCGAGGTTATGATCGGTTCAGCGTTTTTAAGGATTTTCCGTTTCGAGTAATAATATGCCAGAAACAGTATTGCAAGATCAGCCGCCAGTATCCCCATAACAAAAAATGGAAAGGTTTTGATGGAACGCAGCGAATAGTAGTTGCTTGGTAATTTCATATAACTGTCCTGCGGATATCCTAAGACCAGCATACCATCGTCTGTGTTCCTGATGAAGACCGGGTAACCTGCAAGATAACCTTTTGCAAATACAGCTACATCCTGGACAGTAAAACGCTCTGGTATCTCATCTGGCGCGTCTACGTCCCAAACCCTGTCCCCTTCCATATCAAGATAGACAGCCCAGATATGATTGGTTTTTAACTGCCCGGATATCTCGTCTGAAATGCCTTCCAGGGAAGCAGATTCAGCAGCAGCCTCCAACATATTTTGTGGCGAAAAGCCGCCGTAGTCTTTTGTCACAACCCCATAAAATGTCCAGGCAAAAGCCAGACAATTGATAAACAGCAGTATGAGGACCAGCCCCGCAAAGGATGCCAGATATTTTGATATATATTTCCCAAGTGATTTCATGGCTTCACTTCCTTGTATTCAATTTATAGCCCAACCCTTTGACCGTGATCAGGGAGACAGGACTTGACGGGTCGGCCTCAATCTTCTCACGGATTCTGCGGACATGGGCATTCAGGCTGTTCTCGTAGCCAAAAGGGTTATCACCCCACAAGGCTTCGCATAATGTGTCCACGGTCACAATCCTGCCTTCACTGCGGGCAAGTGTCTCCAGAAAAATATGTTCCTTTGCTGTCAGCGGGATGGTCTTGCCGGCTTTGTGGACCTCGGCCCGGCCAAAGTCGATGGTGCAGCCGTCCAGGTTTATAAACGGTGTATCTTCCTTATAGCACCGGCGCAAAACGGCATAGATGCGGAACAGCAGTTCCTGTGGCAGGAATGGCTTTGCAATATAGTCATCCGCCCCAAGCCCAAGCCCGGACAGCCGGTCTGCGGCCTCGTCCTTTGCGGTCAGAAAGATTACCGGCATATCTGAAAATGTGCGTATCTGCTGCATAAGGGAAAAACCGTCCCCATCTGGCAGCATGACATCTAAAATGGCAAGGTCGGGTTTCTCGTTTTGGACTGCTGAAATTCCTTCCTTTACGGAAACAGCAGTCACAATATTCCCAAAGCCTTCATCTGACAGGATTGCTGTAACCATTTCCAGCAGCTCCGGCTCGTCATCTACAAGCAGGAGTTTTTTATTTTGTAAAAATGTATTATCCATAATCGTCACCTCCGTGATTCCTTAATTATAGCATATTTTTTTGTTTTGGAAGATGTTTTGCAAAAAAGTAAGCTAAAAGTAAGGCTGTGGGAAAGTTAATGTCAGGTTGGTGTTGTACCATAGAGACATGGAAAGGAGATGTTGATATGGAATACATTATTACCACTGAACAGTTGACGAAAAAATATAAAAATTTTGTTTCTGTCAACAATGTTTCGCTTCACATTCGGAAAGGCAGCATTTACGGTTTCCTTGGCCCCAACGGTGCGGGGAAATCCACTACCATGAAAATGCTGCTGGGGCTGACAGCCCCGACAAAAGGCAGTTTTGCCATTGACGGCAGGCATTTCCCGGAAGACCGGATCACCATACTGAAAGGGGTGGGTTCCTTTATTGAATCGCCGTCTTTTTATGCAAACCTTACCGGCCGGGAAAACCTTGATATCATCCGGCGGATTTTGGGGCTGCCGGGGGATTCCGTCGATGACGCACTGGAGCTGGTCGGACTGGAGGAGTTTGGAGGCCGTCTGGCAAAGAAGTATTCGCTGGGCATGAAGCAGCGGCTCGGTCTTGCTGGTGCGCTGTTAGGCAGGCCGCCTGTCCTGATCCTGGACGAACCGACGAACGGCCTTGACCCTTCCGGCATCCATGAGATTAGGAATCTGGTGAAGTCTCTTCCGGGCCTTTATGACTGCACCATAATGATCTCATCCCATATGCTCTCTGAGATTGAATTGATGGCGGACGACATCGGCATCCTCAATCATGGAAACCTTCTGTTTGAAGGAAGCCTGGAGGAACTGCGGCATAGTGCAGGGCAGGCGGGAAATAGCCATAAGATTAGCGAAGCTAATCTGGAGGATGTGTTCCTGGGCATGGTGGAGCAGGACAACGCTGCCAGAAAGCAGAGGGCAAGATTATGAATGCACTGGCTGTCGAACTTCGGAAAGAAAAACGGACGGGCGTTATCCCGTTGCTGCCGGCTGTCGGTATTCTGGGCGCAGTTTATGCCTTCCTCAACTTCCTTGTGCGGAAGGATGCATTGCTGGGACTCCCGCTTGCGCCGATGGATGTCCTGCTGACCCAGCTTTACGGCATGATCATGGTCTTGAATATGTTTGGCATCATAGTTGCCGCCTGCATGATTTATAATATGGAATTTAAAGGAAACGCCGTTAAAAAGATGTATATGCTCCCCATGAGTGTTTCGGGAATGTACTTTTGCAAATTTTTGATCTTGTCAGCCATGTTTCTGTCGGCTGTCGTCCTGCAGAATCTGTCACTTATGTGGATTGGTATGGCAGAGCTGCCGCAGGGGGCGTTTGAAATGGGTACGCTGGTTAAATTTGCAGGCTATTCATTTCTGACGTCAATGCCTGTACTGTCATTTATGGTTTTGGTCTCGTCCCGCTCTGCCAATATGTGGATGCCGTTGGGTGTTGGGGTAGCCGGGTTTTTGAGCGGTATGGCATTGGCTAATTCGGGTTCCGGCCTTCTGGTGGTTCATCCATTTGTCATAATGCTGAAACCTGCAGTTGCCATGAGCGCAGAGCCGGATATAACGGTTGTCACAGCCGCTGTTATTGAGACATTGCTTTTTCTGGGCGCAGGGCTGTGGATGGCAAAGAATCTACGCTATGAATAAGGAGGGAGTGTAAGAATGGATTTTGGGGAAGTTCTGAAAATTGAATTTATGAAAGTGAAACGATCGAAAATCGTACCATTGATTTTTATTGCCCCGTTGTTGGTGGTTGCCTCCGGAGTTGCAAACTTAAGTTATTATTTTACTCCGGAATATACAAACGCATGGCCTGCCATGTTCATCCAGAGCGCACTGGTTTATGCATACTATCTGTTGCCGCTCTCCATGATCGTGGTTTGTGTGATGATTGCGGGACGGGAAACGGGGAATAACGGGATCTTAAAAATGCTGGCCCTGCCGGTCAGCCGGTATTTACTTTCCATGGCAAAATTCTGTGTGCTGGTATTCTATCTGTTTATGGAGATGGCCGTGTTTTTGGCGGTATTTGCAATCGCCGGGACAGTTGCAACAAGGACAATGGGGGTGACTGAAACATTGCCGGTTTTCTATCTGGTGAAATGGTGTGCGGGGTTGTTCCTGACAATGCTGCCGTGCGTGGGAACTATGTGGGCGATCACGGTTCTGTTTGAAAAGCCGCTGCTTTCTGTGGGACTGAACCTGTTCCTGGTCATTCCCGGCGTACTGGTCGCAAATACACCGTTATGGATAGCATACCCTTATTGCTACAGCGGTTATCTGGTGTCCTGTTCCCTGCATGATTTTACAGTGGAATCTGGCACAGCGACATTTATGCTGTTTCCTTTCCTGCCGGTTGCGGTTCTGGTCTTCGTATTGATGCTTGTGGTTGCTGTAATAAAATTTGGAAAAAAAGAAATGAGGTAAATGATTAATTATCCTAGATCACGGAGGAGATGCAAAGGCTTTTGCATTACGGAAGAAGCAGGAGGATTTTATAAGAGCGAGAGGACAGGAAAGCGCTTTTGTAATCCGCTATGGAAACGGCGGTCAATGTGAGGTGTATTTTTTCATGCCTGTGAATCTCAATGGGCAGTTTTACATTTTGGATGGGAACAGTTATAATAGAGCAGACGGCAAAGACACATTTACCTTAATTGATGGTAAGGCGCTGGTTTCACAAAGTGAATTGTCGCAATTAGGAGTTCTGAAACTGCAGGAATGTGTGATCTTGGAGAACTCCTATTTGAGGTTACGTTATGAGGTGATTCGTTGATGCGTCGATCCGCTCAGCGCAAATACTGTTATTTGGATAAAGAGAGCAACCATATCATGATAGAATACAGGGCAGACAGGAGTGAGAAAGAATGCTGTATGTAGCAGTATGTGAAGATGACAGTTCTCTGCTTGCGAACATAAAGAACGAGGTGCAGAATTATTTTAAGGAAAAAAATATCATGGCGATGCTGGAAACCTATGACCGCAGCGATCTGTTAAAATATGACATTCAGGAAGGAAAATATTTCGATCTTGTGCTGAGTGATATTGAGATGCCGGATACGGATGGTATGAAGCTTGCGGAGCAGGTCAGGAGCTGTCTGCCGGATGCTATCATCATTTTTGTGACGGCATATTTGAAATATGCCGTGGATGCTTATGAACTGGATATCTTTCGCTATATTCCAAAAAGCAGTCTGGATGAAAAACTGCCGCGGGCTTTGGACGACGTAGTAAAGCGGATGCAAAGCCAGGCTGATAAGAGCTACCTGATACAGACAGCCACAAAAATAGAAAAAATCATGCATAAACAGATCATCTATATTCAGAAAGACGGGAAGAACGCGATGTTCATCTGCACAGATGGCAGTGTGAAAAAAGTGAGAAAGAGTCTTTCGGATGTATATAAAGAACTCCATTCGGAAGACTTTGTTTTTGTGGAACGGGGCAGTATCGTTAATCTGGCACAGATCACAGGAATTCGGCAGGACAAGATCCTGCTCAGCAACGGCGTGTGCCTTCATGCGAGCCACACAAGGATGGAGGAAGTCAAAAACCGGATGGTAATATATTGGAGTGAGTATGTATGATATTCTTATCTGAGTTTATTGAGTGGGTGGCCTGTCTGACCGAGATTGGATTACTGTCCTGGCTGTTTTGGGAAGCGTTTAAAGAGCAGCGGAAAAATGCCGGCATATACTGGGATTATATCTATGTAGTGTGTATGGCGACATGGGTATTGTTCATCAATAATATAGTACTCTATTCATCCTTTACGCTTGTGCAGCTTGTGGTCATAAGCAGTATGGTGGCACGGGCCCTTTACAGGGTCAGTTATAGAAAGCTCCTGTCTGCTTCTCTGTTTTATACGTTCTGTTTCTGCAGCACAGACATGCTGGTAAGCAGTCTCTATCTCTCTCTTGGCGACCGATGGAATATAAATGGTGATACGATCATGACATTCTCCCTGCAGAGAATAGGACTGGTCGTTCTGGCAAAGTCTGTCATGACCGCGTTTATAGTTTTAATGAAAAAGTGGCTGATCCCGGTCATAAGAAGCGATTATGACAGAAGTATACTGTTGATAACAGGAGCCGCCTTTTTAGGCTTTTTATATTATCGAGAACGATCACAGAGCGTTTTTATGGTGGAATTGTCCAGTATCTGGGGGTTGACGGTTGTTCTCTGCGGTCTGGGAATCTATATCGTCTATAGTTATCTGGAAAACCGCAACGAAAAAATCCGGAACCGGATGGCGGAAATGCAAAATGAACTGCTGCGGGAAAACTATCAGATGGTAAGCGATCTGTATGAAAGCAATGCAAGGCTGTATCATGATCTGAACAATCATCTGAACATCCTGTATCAGATGATCGCTGCACAACGGCTGGATGAGGCAAGAACATATATCAGTCAGATCAGCGAACCAATGAAGGAACTTATGCTGAAAAGTTTTACGGGGAATGATATCATTGACGTGCTCCTCAGCAGTAAAAAGCAAAAAGCGGAGCAGCTTGGAATAAAGGTGAGCATGGATGTTGAGTTTCCGTCAAATACAGGCATCCGCACAAATGATGTCTGTACGATTCTCGGAAATTTGATGGACAATGCGATCGACGGAAGCAAAGCAACAGAAAATGCAGAGGTGTGTCTGAAAATATGCCGGGTACATCGGTTTCTCGTGATCCGGGTCTACAATACGATCTCCAGCCGGCCACTGATCGATGAAAGGACGGGCAGGCTGGTTACGGACAAAGAGGACAAGACAAAGCACGGCTGGGGAATGCAGAGTGTAAAGGCCGCCCTGGAAAAGTATAACGGAACCATGCAATACCAGTTTAGTGAAACGGAATTCAAAATAACAGTCATGTTGTTTTTTCAGTGAAACACGCGAAACGAAGGAAGCCACGTACCAGGATGGCTTCTTTTTTTATGTTACGGGAGATTCGCGGACATAAAACCCGGGGTTTACGGACATAACAGACCACTTTTGGACAGGGTGTCCTATACTATACAAATAAACTGCAAAAAAGGAGATGGAGTATTTATGAAAGTGAAGAAAAGCATTATTTTAGTGACAGCATTATCATGCCTGACCTGTGCGGGTTGTGCGAAAGAACAGCCAGAGCCCGTGACAGAGATGGACAACGAAATCAGGACAGAGGAAACAGAGCAGACAGAAAATGCTGTTTCCGGACAGGTGTTCCCGGAGAGGTTTGAGGAAACCATAGATGGCGTGTGTTTTGATATGGATGTGCGGATTTCTAAAGAGGCAGACATGGAGAACCTGCACAGAACGTCGGCGACACTTCAGTGGCCGGATATAGAAAAAGCCAAAGCAGTGTTTGCAGCGGGCAGGACGGTAGTGGAGGAGCAGAACGACACCGGATCGGGGGAGGACGGCATCGAATATCCGTGCTATCAGGCTGATTATGATGACGATACTTTTTTGTATATCAGCTCAAATTTGACATACAGCCATACGCCGGTGTTTGAGAAGATCAATGGAGCATTCCGCCTCTATTCTCATAATAATACGGAACGTTATGCAAAAGACACTGTACTGGAAGCCGGCGACCCGCAGATGCTGTTTGAAAATGTGCTAAAGAGCATCCGCGACGCGGGTTATCAGCTTGAAGATGTCGCATATGATTACTTTGCACTGGACCATGAGACCATGGCGGAAGAATTCATGCTCCTTGATAAAACGGGTGAAACCGTAAGCACAGAAGGGATTTCCTGGGGAGTGGAGGATGACTGCTATTTTTATACAGCAGTCCAGCTTCAGGAAGGGCTTCCCATATACTTTGGCAGTCAGGATTTTCCGGAAGACGAAGAGGGGAATCGGCCGATCCACGCGCTGTGTTCCGCGAACGGAATAGAGAGACTGGATGTCTCGCGGCTATATTCCTTTTCTGAGCCGGGCGAAGCCGTAAGTCTGCTGGATCTTGATACGATCGTGCAAACCGTATCGAAGAAATACGGAGATATCGTGGGGCCTTCCTATACCGTGAAGCGTGCAGAATTATACAAGATGCCGGTGAAAACGGCGGACAGTACCTATGATGTAAAGATCGTATGGCTGTTTGAAGTGCAGGAGGCAGGAAAGGACAGTGACACCGGTGAGGCATATGAATATACACAATATATGTTTGTTGATGCGACAGACGGGACGGAGGTGTTTATTTAGTGAAAAAACGGCAGGCATATGTTCGAACAGAGGTCGGCCGCCTGTTTGGCAAAAAGGAATTCTATTTTTCTGTTTCGGGAATTGTTTTGATTCTGTTTTTATCGGCGAATGACGGAATGGGGCATATGGGGGATTCGGTTTTGGCGGCTGTATTGCTGTCGTCTTATGATGCCGGATTTTTGTTGACTTTTTCTCTGGCAGCTATTCCATATGCAACCGCTTTTACCGAGGAACTGGAATATAATTATGCCAGATATCTGGTGATCCGCGGCAACCTGAGAAGCTATGTCTTTTCCAAAATGCTTGTCATTTTTATATCTTCCGTGCTGGCGATGGGGATCGGTATCACCTGCTTTGTCGTATGTTGTGCGGTAAATATGCCCTGGCTGGACGAAGGAATGGCGGAATACATATTGCAGTTTGGCGGTTATCGTTACTTTTTGGCGCATGGACATTATCTGCTGTGGTTTTTACTTTATGGAATACAGTGGGGGATGCTGGCGGGTATTTTGTCGATGGCGGCAGCGTTTTGTTCCCTTTTTTTATCAAATAAGCTGCTCGTATATTCTGTACCGGTCCTGCTTTATCAGGTGTTGACTGAATTTGGTGCAGACAGTTTTCGAAGAGCGGCGGCATTTGATCCCCGTGTGATTTTCGACGCAAGATACAATATATGGAACAGCGATTTTAAGATGTTCACATGGGCGCTTGCACAAGGAGGAGCGGCATGGCTGCTCCTTGGCCTTGCAGGCATATGGCAGCTGAAAAGGAGGATATGAGCAGAATGTTATATGGTCGCTTTTTCCGGCAGGCGCTTACGGAGCGGGTGTTTTGTTCCAGAACTTACAGCGTGGTATTTTTGCAGGGTGTTATCCAGTATCTGTACATGTGTCCTGTTGTACGTGCTTCAAAAGATATGGAGTGTGGTGCGTCACCATGGGTATTTCCGTTTCTTTCGTCGAATCTTTTCTTTTTGCTGTTGTTTATGGTTGGGATCGTTTACTCTTTTTCAGACGTTCCATTTATGCAGAACAAAAACATGTATCAGGTGATTCGTACAGGTAGGATGAGATGGGCAGCAGGACAGATCAGCGTGATCTTCGCGCAGGCCTTTTTGCTTATGGCTGTAAACGCGCTCTTTCCCATGCTTTTACTGGCTGGATCTTGTGAGTATACACTGGAATGGGGAAAGCTGTATCATACCCTGGCATTAACAGGTGGTTCTGAGGCGTATCGGCTTTTGTTCGCTTTTTCCTATGAAGCGATGCAGAGATTTTCACCGCTGGAACTGCTTGGCCTGACGGTATTGATCGGCACCCTAGTGATCGCTTTTGTCGGCCTTCTGATGTTTGCTGTCAGTCTGTACATAAACAGAAGTGTTGCGGTCACGCTGGCATTTCTTATGGTGGTCATGATTTATCTGGTTGAGAATATTCATCCATTGTTAAGAAGGGGGACGGCAATGTTTGTACCGGTCAACTGGATGCGGGTAACCCAGATCGGGATCAAAATGCATGACAGTTTTATGCAGCCTTCGGTTGTGTATATGCTGGCGGCATTGGCAGTTGGCATTACAGTTTGTGCAGGTCTCATATGCATAAAGATCAAAAGGATGGAATTTCAATGGTATAAAGAAGAATAGGGGGGATGTCGGATGGGACAGTGCGTGATAGAGATTGAACATGTAAGCAAGTCATTTAAGGGGATGCAGGTATTGAACGATGTAAATATGACCTGCAGCGGTGGAAACATATATGGGATAGTCGGTCATAACGGCTCCGGGAAAACCGTATTATTTAAGTGTATTTGTGGTTTTCTGCGGGTGGATTCCGGCAATATAGCAATAAACGGTAAAGTGATGGGAAAGGATCTGGATATGTTGAAGCATACGGGGATCATCATTGAGGAACCCGGATATATCCGCAGCTTATCGGGCTTTCGTAACCTGGAATATCTGTACCGGATATCGAACAAAAAAGATACGGCGGCAATTCACGCCGCCATGTTGAAGGTGGGACTTGACCCCTGTGCCAGGAAAAAAGTCTGCAACTATTCACTGGGGATGCGTCAGCGTCTGGCAATCGCACAGGCGACCATGGAAGATCAGGAGATTCTGATTTTGGATGAACCGATGAATGGTCTCGACAAAGAAGGAGTTGCGGAAATGAGAAAATTTTTTTCGGATCAAAGGAGTATGGGAAAATTGATACTATTGGCCAGTCACAACAAAGAAGACATTGAGGTGCTTTGTGATGAAGTGTATGAAATGAGTCATGGCACATTGAAAAAAACGGCAGGTTAGTTCTTCAAGCTCCCCGGTCTTTAGTTCGCTGTCATCCCTTCACAGGGATTTCAATCTGTACAATGTAGTATTCGATCCGGTCAACGACATTCTCATTGATGCCCGTCTCGTAGGAAAATTCGTGGAGTGTCAGGCCGTGTGCTCCGGCAAAAGCAAAAATTTCTTCATACCGCCCGGGAAGTCTGTCAAAGGATCCTTTGTGGAAGGCCTTCAGATAGCGTCCGCCGGGAGCCGTGTGAAGATCCGGCTGGCAGGGCAGGAAAGGAATCTCGATAAAGAGTCTGGAATACTCGTCATATTTGCCGGCAAGCAGGCTGGAGACGGCGATCATGGAGCCATAGGAGGCATCATGGAGTCATCCCAGCCTGTATTTTTCTGTTTCGGCGGTGATCAGTTCCACTTCCTCCTCGAAGGTGGTTTCCAATCACAAACTGGATATGGCTGCTGTTTAATTTCATAAACTTAGACTTCACAAGCTCGGCGGGGTAGTCGTCCTCGGCAATGCGTATCACTTTGCGGCGGGTGCAGACGGTTTCAAGCATGAGCGAAACAATCTCGTCAAGCATACCCCTGTCAATGTTTTTGTCCTGTATCAGATAGCGGTATTCGATATTGTCCTTTATGACTTCCTCATAAGCCCGTACTGCGTCCATGTTTGTGTTGCCGTTTCCTTTCCGTTCCTGCGGCTGTGCCGCTTCCCCTTTGGAAAGGGTGGAAAGGATAGGAATGGAATGGGTATTTAATAAATCCGTATTTGATAATTCTTTACTTGATAGTTCTTTATTTAATTGGAATGCTGGACAGTTCCGTGGCGCTCTTTGTCCATATGTCGTACATCGTTTTTACCGGCGTAATGATTGCGGCATATATTGTGGGCGCTTATGAAAAAAAGACGATGAACCTCATGTTTTCTTATCCGATTGAGCGTAAGCGGATTATTTTGGCAAAGGTCAGCGCGGTGTGGATTTTTAATTTTCTGGCAATGGTGACAAGTAAAATTGTGATTTATATTGCTTTGGTTTTATCAAAATCCTTCATGGGCATAACCGCGCAGAGCATACCAATCGGGGAATTGTCCTTCTGGCTTGACATTGTACTTAGCTCGGCGGCGATGGTAAGGAACTGTGATGAAATTACTCATGACAAATACTTGTCTAAATGTCCATCTGCGTCATCAGAAAATCTTGACATAGCCCGCTATGCCTGCGATTTTCTTCTTTGCAGCTGAACATTTATACGGCGTACTTGTCACAAGTAATTTCATCACAGTTCCTAAGTATTAGTTTTATCGCACTGCCCATTGGTTTAAAGATGAAATCCTCCAAGGCAGCGATTGTTGCGTCACTTCTCATTGTCTGCTTCACGCAGGGCAATATTGGTGGGGCGACATTGGTGAACAGTCTGCCGTTTTATGGAATCCTGCTTGTGGCGGCTGTGGTGTCTGTGTACCTGTCGATCTATAATGTAGAGACAAAAGATTTATGATAGGGGTTCAAGAGAGTGAATGTGAAAGGATTATTTTACATTCACTTTTTTAAAATTAGTTTCATTGTATACGTGTTTGTGGTAAGATAATGACAATCAATCTATCAGAAAATGGGAAATCTAGGGATTCTGATAGCGTTGACATAGATATTTTATTTAAATCATCAACACAGGGTGAAGAGCAAGGACTGCGGGAATAAAGCTGTGTGCGATGTGGAAAAGGAAACAAAGGAATGAAAATATTATTGGTAGAGGATGATGTGGAAATCAGCGAGATGTTGAAAAACTTTCTGATGACGGAAAACTTTGAGGTGGTGACTGCCTATGACGGGGAGAGTGCCTGTGAAAAGTTTTTTGTGGACGAGTACAGTATTGTATTATTGGATTTGATGATTCCAAAAATCAGCGGAATGGAGGTCATGAAAACCATCAGGGTGTCCAGCACAGTGCCCATCATGATTCTGTCTGCCAAGGATACCGATTCAGATAAGACACTGGGATTAGGGCTTGGGGCGGATGACTATGTCACCAAGCCGTTTTCTGTGACGGAGGTGCTTGCAAGAATCAAGGCAAACATCAGGAGAAACACACAGTACACAGCCGCTGCTACGGAGGAGGAAGAGATTCTCACAAAAGGGGAGCTGGCGCTAAATCTGAATGCGTACTCGGTCATGAAAAACGGAAAAAAGGTTGAGCTGACAGCCAAGGAATTTGAGATTTTAAAGCTTTTAATGAAGAATCCAAAGAAAGTATACACAAAGGAGCAGCTTTATTCCCAGATTTGGAAGGATGCTTATATGGGAGACGAAAATGCTGTGAACGTTCACATTAGCAGGCTGCGCAACAAGATGGAGGACAATCCCCGTGACCCGGACTATGTTGTCATCGTCTGGGGAATCGGCTATAAACTGGGGGATGGAAAATGAACAGTTCCTTAGCTGAAGGAAATCACGGAGAAGCTGTCAGAGATTCTCGAACAGGACACCGACGAGCAGATCATGGTTTTTACAGACGACAAGGCATTGACGGAATTGTGCGGTCAGATCAACCTGCTTTTGCTGGACAGGCAGAAGATGAAGGCAGATTTCAGAAAACAGGAAATCGCGTCTAAAAAGATACTTTCCAATATTTCGCATGATATCAAGACGCCGCTGACAGTGATCCTTGGGTATTTGGAAATTATGCGCCTGCGTGACTGCGAGGACGTGACGCTGCAAAAGGTGGAGGCGAAGGCGAAACAGGTGATGGAGCTGATTGACCAGTTTTTCACACTGGCAAAGCTTGAAGCCGGAGACAAGAAGATCGAGATGGTCAAAATAAATATCAGTGAATTGTGCAGGGAGACTGTGCTTGGATATTATGATATTCTGATACAGAAGGATTATGCGGTGGACATCATCATTCCAGAGCAGCAGATTTTTGCGCAGGGGGACATGGAGTCCATCAACCGAATCCTGAACAATTTATTGTCCAATGCCATACGATACGGCAGCGACGGAAAATACATTGGGCTGTTTGTGCGGGAGGATTTCGATTTTGTCTATATAGATGTGGTGGATAAGGGAAAAGGAATAGAAAAGCAGTTTGCCGCCAGTGTGTTTGAGCGGCTCTACACAATGGAGGACTCCCGCAACCGCAGCATACAGGGAAATGGTCTGGGGCTCACCATTGCCAGAAATCTTGTAAGGCAGATGGGGGGCGATCTCCTGCTGCAAAGTCAGCCGGGCGTGCGGACAGTGTTTACCGTGAAGCTGCGGCGGTATCCCATTATATGAAAGGTGGTGAAGCACAATGAATATTATGTTGACAGTCAGTTATGAGATAGACATTCCGCGCGATGCGTTTTTTCACGCAAAAAGCGGAGTGGTAAACGAAGAAATTATGAGACGGCTGGAAACGCTGTTTCCAAAAGAAATCGCGCTGACAGAGAATGCAGACGCCCACAGGACGCACGTAATTCACTATCCTTTGCTAGAAAATAAAAATTCATTGCGCTGCGCCTCCTGCAAAACATGGCTGTATATGCCAGAAAAGGAATATTTGCCAGTGTCTCTGGAATACTGCAAAATGGTAAAGGGAATCCCGCTGTGCCCTAGCTGTGCGTGGGAGCTGGAAGCAGATCTGGAAAATGAGGCATTTGTCCAGAAATTGAAGGAACAAGTGCCAGATAAATAGAACTTTCAATGTTTGTTATAATTGAGGAGGAACACAATGTTTCAGGAAATTTTAAAAAATTATATTGATGCTTTTTTCAAGGTATATGAGGAGGATTTGAAATCGCTGCCCAAACTGCCATATGATGAGGATGAACCGTCCAGTCTATATGTGGGCGAAATAGATGAGGAGGGCTGGATTGAATGGCAGTATGTTCCGGTAGATAGGATTCTTGATTTTTCGGAGCTCGAAGAGGAGTACGCCATTCATCTGTCAGAGGAACTAAAGGAGTACTATAATTCATTTTATTTTTTGGAGCTCTGTGGATTTTGGAACAATAAATGTATTATGCTGGACAAAATTGATGCGGCAACTGATGTATTAGATGATTTTAGAAGCGTGCTGAATGAGCAGGAAGATATGATTGAAATTGGTTCAATGGATAGTTATGCTTCTGTCTTTGTCAAATTCGTCAGTGGACGTGTAGTCTTGTATGACTGGGAATTTGAGGAAGAAGCTGTGCTGGCGGATTCACTGTCTGAGTTTTTTACTAAATTGAAAGTACGTATGGATCAAGTTGAATAAGTTTCAATGGACGGCCTGTTTGAAAAAATACAAGGACTTTAAAGAGGTAGCATCATTTATGAAAATGGAGCAAAAATGCGTTCGAACCATGCAGATCATAGGGTTTTGCTGTTTTAGCATTGGTTTGTGTGCATGTGAACAGAACACTGTGATTCAGGAAACGGACAAAGAAGAACAGCGTATTGAATCAATACTGCCGGATACGTATATTGAAAATGTCAAAAGTGAAGAGGAGATGTCTCTGGAAAACTGCTTGATTCAGACAACCACGCAAGCGAGCATTAACAAGGGGGAGCATTGCGAATTGGCGGAGTGGAAACAGGCATATTTAAATTATCTGGACAACTTCACGGGTGCGGATTCGTTTGTGTACAGTCTGATTTATGTAGATGATGATGCGATTCCTGAGCTGGTGATTGACAGCGGCTTTGGCAAAGAGGGTATTATGGTGGATGGCGGTTGTCAGGCACTGTTGACGTTTCATGCGCATGAGTTGGATGTGTGGAAGCCGATTCGCAGCCGTTTTACGTATATTGAGAAAGAGAATGTAATCTGTGATGTGTGGGAGGGAGTCAGCGAGGACGCAGTACTTCATTCGGACAGTGTATTTACCATTGAGAATGGAAAATGGACTTATATAGGCGGCGGTTATTGGGCGTGGCGGACACGAGGCTTTGCATTGATAAATTATGAGGTATATGAATATTATTGGGAGGAGAATGGTGCTGATAGACAGGTTGGCGAGGACGAATACAACGTGCAGCTCAACGCAATTTATCCGAAGGAACAGGAGAAATACCCGCAGAATTATTATGGATTGGATGAGATTCGTTCTGTCATAAGGACATGGGATTAGGATAGATCGTGTGAGAAGTACAATGTCTTACACCGAGAAATGCCTGCAATACGGCATTTCTTATCTGGATTTGTGATTCCGTGAAGCGCAATTATGGGGGTTAGCGTGAAGCGAATGAGCCACATAAAAGAGAATAGTATTATGATTGTTAAGCATCACAGATGAAGTGAAGGAGGCGAACAGTGTGGAAATGAAAACAAAGCTGCCGATGGGGATAGAAAATTTTAGAGAAATACGCAGACAGAAATTTTATTATGTGGATAAGACAGCATTGATCAGAGAACTATTAGAAAACTGGGGAAAAGTGAATCTTTTTACACGTCCAAGACGCTTTGGAAAAACCCTGAATATGAGTATGCTGAAGTGTTTTTTTGAGATTGGCAGTGACAGCGCGCTGTTTGACGGACTTGAGATTTCGAAAGAAACGCAGCTCTGTGAGGAGTATCTGGGAAAGTTTCCAGTGATTTCGATTACCTTAAAAGGGGCAACTGGGAGAACCTTTGACGAGGCGAAGAGTATGCTGCGCCGATTGATCGGAAAAGAGGCACAACGGTTTCAGGTTCTAATGCAAAGTGACAAACTGACAGCACTAGAACACCAGCAGTATAAAACGCTTATTCATATGAATGATAAAGGCATCTTTACAATGGAAGATGAGGTGTTAAAGGATAGCCTGTTCACATTAACGCAGCTCTTGAAAAAACATTACGGACAGGATGTTATCATGCTGATTGACGAGTACGATGTGCCGCTCGACAAAGCATACCAGTCAGGGTATTATGATGACATGGTGGAGTTGATTAGAAGCTTGTTTGGGAATGCCTTTAAGACAAATGACAGCCTTTATTTTGCAGTGCTCACAGGGTGTCTTCGTATCTCAAAGGAGAGTATATTTACAGGGCTCAATAATTTCAAGGTATACACAGTAAAGGACGTGCGTTATAAGGAATACTTTGGATTCACCGATGCAGAAGTCAGACAAATGCTGGAATACTATGGTTTTACAGAACACTATGATGCAACAAAAGAATGGTATAACGGCTATCTGTTTGGCAATACAGGAATTTATTGTCCGTGGGATGTAATCAATTACTGCGGCGACCTGCGCGATGCGAGTGTGACGGAACCGCAAAATTACTGGGTAAATACAAGCAGCAATGACATCGTCAGGCGTTTTGTCAGCAGGGCAAACACAACAACCCGTGACGAGATTGAGGTATTGATAGACGGCGGGAGTGTGAAAAAGAGAATCCGGCAGGAGCTGACCTACAGGGATTTGGATTCAAACATCGACAATCTTTGGAGTATTTTATTCACAACAGGATATCTGACACAGCGCGGCTTTGACTCGAATGACTTGACAGAGCTTGTCATTCCAAACAGGGAGATTCGCTGGATATTTGTACAGCAGATTCGGGAGTGGTTTCAGGAGGAGTCGGTGAAGGATCGCAAAAAACTGGAAAGTTTTTGCAGGGCATTTCAGGAAAACGACACCAAAGCAATCGAGAAGGGCTTTAATGAATACCTCTGGAATACCATCAGCATACGTGACACGAGTGTCAGAAAAGAGATGAAGGAGAACTTTTATCATGGGATTCTTCTGGGGCTTTTGGCATATATGGATGGGTGGCTTGTGAAGTCAAACGCTGAGTCGGGGGAGGGCTACAGCGATATCAGTATAGAGATCAGACAGCGTGAAATCGGCATTGTCATTGAATTGAAATACGCGGAAAATGGAACCTTTGATGTAAGCTGTCAGGAAGCACTCAGGCAGATTCATGAGAGAAAGTACGAGACCGCGTTAATAGAAAATGGACTGCATACCATTTACCGGTATGGGATTGCGTGTTATAAAAAACGGTGTAAAGTGGTGTCAGAATGCTTTGAAATAAAGGAATAAATTATTGTAGCGGTGCAAAGTGGTGTTTGAGAGTCTTGTGAAGGAGAACAGTGTGGAAATGAAAACAAAGCTGCCGATGGGGATAGAAAATTTTAGAGAAATACGCAGACAGAAATTTTATTATGTGGATAAGACAGCATTGATCAGAGAACTATTAGAAAACTGGGGAAAAGTGAATCTTTTTACACGTCCAAGACGCTTTGGAAAAACCCTGAATATGAGTATGCTGAAGTGTTTTTTTGAGATTGGCAGTGACAGCGCGCTGTTTGACGGACTTGAGATTTCGAAAGAAACGCAGCTCTGTGAGGAGTATCTGGGAAAGTTTCCAGTGATTTCGATTACCTTAAAAGGGGCAACTGGGAGAACCTTTGACGAGGCGAAGAGTATGCTGCGCCGATTGATCGGAAAAGAGGCACAACGGTTTCAGGTTCTAATGCAAAGTGACAAACTGACAGCACTAGAACACCAGCAGTATAAAACGCTTATTCATATGAATGATAAAGGCATCTTTACAATGGAAGATGAGGTGTTAAAGGATAGCCTGTTCACATTAACGCAGCTCTTGAAAAAACATTACGGACAGGATGTTATCATGCTGATTGACGAGTACGATGTGCCGCTCGACAAAGCATACCAGTCAGGGTATTATGATGACATGGTGGAGTTGATTAGAAGCTTGTTTGGGAATGCCTTTAAGACAAATGACAGCCTTTATTTTGCAGTGCTCACAGGGTGTCTTCGTATCTCAAAGGAGAGTATATTTACAGGGCTCAATAATTTCAAGGTATACACAGTAAAGGACGTGCGTTATAAGGAATACTTTGGATTCACCGATGCAGAAGTCAGACAAATGCTGGAATACTATGGTTTTACAGAACACTATGATGCAACAAAAGAATGGTATAACGGCTATCTGTTTGGCAATACAGGAATTTATTGTCCGTGGGATGTAATCAATTACTGCGGCGACCTGCGCGATGCGAGTGTGACGGAACCGCAAAATTACTGGGTAAATACAAGCAGCAATGACATCGTCAGGCGTTTTGTCAGCAGGGCAAACACAACAACCCGTGACGAGATTGAGGTATTGATAGACGGCGGGAGTGTGAAAAAGAGAATCCGGCAGGAGCTGACCTACAGGGATTTGGATTCAAACATCGACAATCTTTGGAGTATTTTATTCACAACAGGATATCTGACACAGCGCGGCTTTGACTCGAATGACTTGACAGAGCTTGTCATTCCAAACAGGGAGATTCGCTGGATATTTGTACAGCAGATTCGGGAGTGGTTTCAGGAGGAGTCGGTGAAGGATCGCAAAAAACTGGAAAGTTTTTGCAGGGCATTTCAGGAAAACGACACCAAAGCAATCGAGAAGGGCTTTAATGAATACCTCTGGAATACCATCAGCATACGTGACACGAGTGTCAGAAAAGAGATGAAGGAGAACTTTTATCATGGGATTCTTCTGGGGCTTTTGGCATATATGGATGGGTGGCTTGTGAAGTCAAACGCTGAGTCGGGGGAGGGCTACAGCGATATCAGTATAGAGATCAGACAGCGTGAAATCGGCATTGTCATTGAATTGAAATATGCGGAAAATGGAACCTTTGAAGCAAGCTGTCAGGAAGCACTCAGGCAGATCCATGAGAGAAAGTACGAGACTGCGTTAATAGAAAATGGACTGCATATCATTTACCGGTATGGGATTGCGTGTTATAAAAAACGGTGTAAAGTGGTGTCAGAATGTTTTGAAATAAAAGAGCAGATTTTTAGGAGGGTGTGATGTATAATCGGTGAAAAACAGTGTTATAAATAGTTGAAATAAGTATCTTATTGTTGAAGAATACGAGAAGCAAATCCGATCATATGACAGACAAAAGAAAGCAAGTTATGTCGGGACGAAACAGTGAAGGTCTTATATACTGTAATCACAGCGAAGGAGGCTGAGCAGCATGGAATGGACAAAGGCAATCAGAGAGGCAGTCCGTTATATCGAAAATCATATAACGGAAGAGATTACAATGTATGATGTGGCAGCGCACGTCAATATTTCCCCATTTTATTTTCATAAGGGATTTAGCATCTTGTGCGGATATTCTATAACCGAGTACATTAGAAACCGCAGGCTGGCGCTTGCCGGAGAGGAGTTGCTGAGCAGTGATGCCACCGTGACAACACTTGCCATGAAATATGGATATGACTCCCCCGACAGCTTTGCGAAGGCATTTACCCGGTTTCATGGATATTCTCCGTCTGCCGTGCGCAGGGACAAAACCATGCTCAAGGCGTTCGCACCGCTGCAGTTAACAATATCATTGAAAGGTGGTTATGCAATGGATTACAGAATTACAGACAAAGAGGCTTTTACAGTACTGGCGTCATCAAAAGTGTTTGATTATGAAAATGCTAAACAGGAGATTCCCGCATTCTGGCAGGAACACTACACATCAGGAAGAGGAAAGTATGTGTGCGGAATGTTTGGGATCAACATTGACCCGCAGATGGGCAATGAGCGTTTTGAGTATCTTATTGCGGACATCTACAATCCGTCAGTAGAGTTTCCAGAGGGACTTGTAGTACGGACAATTCCAGCGTTCACATGGGCAGTTTTCCCCTGTAAAGGTGCGCTTCCGCAGGCTTTGCAGGGAGCCAATGAAAAGATCTTTTCCGAATGGCTTCCGGCGCTGCATGATTATGAGTTTGCAGCAGGGTACTGTATTGAGATGTACGATGCACCCGACAAGTACCCCGATGGAATAAATGATGCAAACTATTATACAGAAATCTGGCTTCCAGTCAAAAAGAAAGGTTAGCGTTAGGAATTGTAGGAAAATAAGTGATGCAGATTGCGCAGGATATTTCTTTGAGGATGTATGTCAAAAAATGTAGGCGTAGCGGGCTACGGCGAGGCTTTTTGGCATGCATAATCAGAGAAATAGCCAAGTCAAGATGCGTCAGTTATTTTTCTACAGTTCCTTACCGTATACGAAGAAAATCCATCTGTACCAGTTTCTTGCCGTTTGGCAGGGGATATTCTTTTTCGGAGAGACACTGGTAACTGATTTTGGACAGAATTTGTCTCAATTCATGGTGATCAATCTGGTGATGAACACGGTTTAGTTCATCAAACGAGTGAAGATAAGGTGAATCGGAGACAAATTCGTCGTCTGTATTGACTTGAATGCCGCAGGAGATATAGTTGGGCTTTACCTGCATGATTACGTCTCGAAAACATGCATAGCCAATGTATTCAATCAGCAGATTTGCTATAACCAGTGAACATGAGGGCAGTTTTGCAGTTTCCGTGGTTAGGTCAAGGCACAGGCATTCTAAACAGCCGCTAAGGTTTGTGAATCTTTTTTGGACTTCCTGAAGGTATGCAGGGTTGAGATCGACAGCATAAACAGTACGATACTGTTTAGTGCAGATATGCTCTAGTCCGTTGCCGCCCGCGACGCCCAGTATCATTGCGCTGTGTGCAGGAAAGGTGTTTAGCTGGTTCTTCATCATGCAGTTCAGTGTTTGTAGCTGCATGACAGTGCCTAGTTTCATGTGATTTTCATAGTCTGATAATTTGATTGATTTCCAAGGGTTTTCCATCATAGACTCCTTTTTATATAGCGTTGATTATAGTCTGTTTTGCCCGTTACCTGTTTATGTTTTTGATATAATGCAGCGTGCAGCCTGTCTGCTTCGCCCATGCTTTGCAATAAGATTTTACCTTGCCAGTGCAGTCCTGATCTCCGACAAGGAGTAAGACAGGCGCTGTAAGCGTAACATCTTGGTTCTCGCGGGCAAAATTTTCATATGCAATCCGCAGTTGTTCAATGAGCTCTGCTTTGGAAAGCGGCGCCAACATAGAGAGCATTTTGTGGTAGGAATAACGCGTTCTGGAAACGAACCATGCGATACTTTTTCGCAGAAGGGCAGCTGGAAACCAGTTTGCCATCGGTGCGGCATGCACTAACCGCTAAAATGGTGCACGGGCCGCGCAGGAGCAGGAAAGAGAAACCAACCTTGCGCGATTACATATAGTATATACCTGCTGAGCATTTTTGGGAAGAAGAATGATCAAAGCTGTTACGCCGACAAGAAGGGCGTTAACATGCTGTGCATAAATCAGTTGATAATCGCAGCGTTTGCAGGTATAGTGTATGTAAAGGTGTATACAAGACAGGTATAAAATTAAAACGCCGAAGGCGGCAGGGAGGATTTTATGGACAAATATGGCAGGTGCAAAGGCGGTTTGTACGGACTGCTGGTTGGCGATGCGCTGGGCGTACCGTATGAATTTCATTCTGCTGAACAAATACCGCCGTATGATAAAATTGAGATGAAACCGCCGCTGGGGTTCTGCAGGGCGCATTCTGCTGTAAAACCGGGAACATGGTCGGATGATGGCGCGCAGGCGCTTTGCCTGCTGGACAGCCTTATAACTTGCGGGGAATTTCAGTTAAAGGATTTTTCAGACAGATTGCTGGCGTGGTATCAGGAAGGACTGTGGGCAGTGGGCGGGCTTGTATTTGACATTGGTATACAGACAGGTGAGGCGCTGAATGCTTACAGGGCTGGAAAGGCACCCGAACAATGCGGTATGCTGCGGCCAGATGGCAAAGGAAATGGTGCGCTTATGCGGGTGCTGCCGCTTGCGCTCTGGCACACAGGAACAGCGCACGATCTGGTTTTGGACGCCCATGCGCAGTGTGTCATTACACACGGAAATCTGTGCAATCAGGTATGTTGTGCGTTGTACTGCCTCGTGGCGCGTTTTCTGCTCAATGGTGCTGCCTGCGAGCCTGCCATTGAGAGGGCAGTTGCGGTCTTACGTGAAATTTATGAAGAGATGCCAGCATATGCACAGGAGTTAGAATGGAGTGTGCGCCCAGATGAACCTTGGATTGGACAGGGTTCTGGCTATGTGGTGGACTGTCTGCGCAGTGCGTTTATGATACTGCTTCGCGCTGCAAGTTATGAGGAGGCGGTGAGACAGGCAATTCTGTTAGGGGACGACACAGACACGACGGCATGTGTCACAGGTGGTCTTGCAGGGATTTTATTTGGCTTTGATGCGATTCCCAAACGCTGGTATGAGGCGCTGCGCGGCAAGGAGGAGGTAAAACGCCATTTTACATTTTGAGGCGTGAGAATGGCGTGAAAATGGAGAAAAATTTGTGTTGCATAATCTGAAATCGTGTGATATACTATCAAAGTGTGTTGATGATATACAGCACCATGACAGCGGATACCCAGTGTCGGGATGCTCCGACCCAGACTTGGTATACTGCGGTTTACAGATTGAATTAAATGGAGGATTTTACAATGATTTCTAAGGAAAAAAAGCAGGCAATTATCGCTGAGTACGGCAGAAAGCCCGGAGACACAGGTTCACCGGAGGTACAGATTGCAATTTTGACAGCAAGGATTCAGGAGTTAACTGAGCATCTGAAGAGTAACCAGAAGGATCATCACTCAAGACGTGGTCTTTTGAAGATGGTTGGTCAGAGACGTGGTCTTTTGGACTACTTAAAGGGGACTGACATTGAGGGATATCGTACACTCATTGAGAAGCTTGGTATCAGAAAGTAATTTTTGAATAGTTCCTTATGTGTTTGAAGGGGCGGAAATATCCGCTCCTTTCTATACATTCAGAAGTTGATTCTGTTTTGCGGAAGAACAGTGATAGGCTTGAATGGAAGTTTGGCTCGAGACCGCTGAAAAGTTTATGAGATCTCGTGAATTTTTCAGTAGTTTCGGCAGGCTTTATTCAAGCAATATGTTATATGAGAATGGGAATGAAGTGTAAATTAATATGCTCGTAGAAGCGGGCGGACGGGAATGAAAAAAGAAAAGGAGAATTGAGATTGTATGGAATACATGACATTCAGTGAAAAGAGGGACAAGTCCTACAAGTCTTACAGTATGGAGCTGGCAGGACGCACATTGACAATTGACATCGGAAGAGTGGCAGCGCAGGCAAACGGGGCAGCGCTGATGCATTACGGGGACACAACGGTGCTCTGTACTGCTACCGCATCAGAGAAACCCAGAGATGGGATTGATTTCTTCCCGCTTTCTGTGGAGTATGAGGAGAAGCTTTACTCTGTCGGAAAGATTCCGGGAGGCTTTAACAAGAGAGAGGGCAAAGCAAGTGAGAATGCGATCCTGACAAGCCGCGTGATTGACAGACCGATGCGCCCGCTGTTCCCAAAGGATTACAGAAATGATGTGACCTTGAACAATATGGTCATGAGTGTTGACCCAGAGTGCCGTCCAGAGCTGGTCGCAATGCTTGGCTCGGCGATTGTCACTTCGATCTCCGATATCCCGTTTGACGGTCCATGTGCGACAACGCAGATGGGGCTTGTCGATGGCGTGTTCGTGGTAAATCCAAATCAAGAGCAGTGGAAAAACGGCGACTTGCAGCTTACAGTGGCATCTACTAGCCAGAAGGTAATTATGATTGAAGCCGGTGCAAATGAAGTGCCGGAGGAAAAGATGCTCGAGGCGATCTACAAGTGTCATGAGATTAACCAGACAATCATTGCGTTTATCAACCAGATTGTAGCAGAGGTTGGCAAGACAAAACATGCTTATACAAGCTGTGCGATTCCTGAGGAAATGTTTGCGAAAATTAAGGAGATTGTTCCGCCTGAGGAGATGGAGGTCGCTGTCTTTACAGATGAGAAGCAGGTGAGGGAAGAGAATATCCGCAAGATTACGGAGAAGCTTGAGGAAGCGTTTGCAGAGAACGAGGAATGGCTTGCTATTCTGGGAGAAGCGATTTACCAGTACCAAAAAAAGACCGTCCGCAAGATGATCCTCAAAGATCACAAGCGTCCTGACGGCCGTGCAGTCACACAGATTCGTCCGCTTGCGGCTGAGATTGATTTGATTCCAAGAGTACATGGTTCAGCAATGTTCACACGCGGACAGACGCAGATTTGTACGGTGACGACACTGGCGCCATTGTCAGAGGTTCAGAAGATTGATGGACTTGATGAGAATGAGACTGCAAAGAGATATATGCACCATTATAACTTCCCATCCTACTCTGTAGGAGAGACGAAGCCGTCAAGAGGACCGGGCAGACGTGAAATTGGACATGGTGCGCTGGCTGAGAAGGCACTTGTGCCGGTGATTCCGTCAGAAGAAGAATTTCCGTATGCAATCCGTACCGTGTCAGAGACATTTGAGTCAAATGGTTCCACATCACAGGGCTCCATCTGTGCGTCAACCATGTCACTGATGGCGGCAGGTGTACCGATTAAGAAGCCGGTAGCAGGTATTTCCTGCGGACTGGTGACAGGCGAGACGGATGATGATTACATCGTGCTGACAGATATTCAGGGGCTTGAGGACTTCTTTGGCGATATGGACTTTAAGGTTGCCGGCACAAAAGACGGTATCACAGCAATTCAGATGGATATCAAGATTCACGGTCTGACAAAACCGATTGTCGAGGAGGCCATCGCCAAGACAAAGGATGCCAGAATGTATATTTTGAATGAGATCATGATTCCCTGCATCGCTCAGCCAAGACCGACGGTTGGGGAGTTTGCGCCGAAGATTATCCAGACGAAGATTGATCCAGAAAAGATTGGTGATGTGGTTGGACAGAGAGGCAAGACGATCAACACAATCATTGAGCAGACTGGTGTGAAGATTGATATTTCAGATGACGGATTTGTGAGCATCTGCGGCACAGACCAGAAGATGATGGACAAGGCGTGCGAGATGATCAAGATTATCACGACAGATTTTGAGGCTGGTCAGGTATTTAAGGGCAAGGTAGTCAGCATCAAGGAGTTTGGCGCGTTCCTTGAGTTTGCACCCGGAAAAGAGGGCATGGTTCACATTTCGAAGATTGCAAAGGAGCGCATCAACCATGTTGAGGATGTGCTGACACTCGGTGATGTTGTTACCGTTGTGTGCCTTGGAAGAGATAAGATGGGCCGCATCAGTTTCTCTATGAAGGACGTAGCGCAGCAGTAATCCGATATAAAATTAGCATCAATCAGGGAGACGCTTCATTGTGAGAAGTTGTCTCCCTGCATGTTTTTGATTGAAACATCAAACGAATGAAAAAGTGGTTGGCACTAGTATAGGAGGATAGGGATTTGATGAACATATATTATATAGGAGGTTCGCCGTGCAGCGGCAAGAGTACAGTGGCAGAGCTTCTTGCTGCAAAATATAATTTATATTATTTTAAGGTGGATGATTTCTTGGACAACTATACTCAGATGGGCGCTGCGCAAGGGTACGAAATTTGTAAGAAGCAAACCTGTATGTGCGCAGAGGAGATTTGGATGAGAGAACCCGCTTTGCAGTGCAGGGAGGAGATTTCGTTTTATAAAGAGATCTTTGCATTTATATGGGAGGATTTGGAGAAGCTGAATGCGGACGGCGTCATCACGGAAGGTGCGGCATATTTGCCGGAACTGATGAAAAGCTTTCATATTCCCAAGGACAGATATGTGTCGATAACGCCGTCTAAGGAATTTCAAGTCGCTCACTACAGTCAAAGAGAGTGGGTTCCCTATGTATTGGCAGATTGTTCAGATCAGGAGAAAGCATTTTCAAACTGGATGGACAGAGATGCGATGTTTGCCTTAGAGGTACAAAGGCAATGCGCAGAGGAACATTATTGTTCTATCATAAATGATGGGACGATAGAATTGGCGCAGCTTGTCAACAGCGTTGAAGAAGTGTTTCAGCTGAAAGCTTTTCTTGAATTTCCTGAAATGGCATAGTATAATAAACTGCGTATTAAAAATGCGTGCATTTTTTTCAACAGATGTGTGAAAAAGTGTGCAACAGATATGAGGAGGAAGAACAAATGGATATCAAAGAGCAAATTAATAAGGTTGTGGAGGAAATCTCCAAGAATCCCAATATTAAGGAGCAGTTTGAAAAAGAACCAGTAAAATTAATTGAGAAGTTGATTGGTGTAGATTTGCCAGATGAGATTGTCACGAAAATCATTGACGGAGTGAAGGCAAAACTCACTTTAGACGGGGTGTCAAAAGTGGCGGATACATTCAAGGGTATTTTTGGTTAAATTCGAATTATTATCAAAGAATCATAGAAAGAAACAGGGAAACCGCTGATGCTTCAGATAGTTTTCCTGTTTTTATGTTATAAAAAGTTTGAAACCTTCCGCGCGGCTGTTACCCTATATAAGTGAAGGGAGTTATACATCCCTGACCCGGTACGATACAGTGCCATGGATATCCAACAGGTAACGTTTATAAACGAATGCCAATGTTTTAATACCGGAGGAGAACAATGAAACAGGAAGAACTGGAATTTTATATAGATGCATACGGCAAGGATTTATTTTCGTTTTGCTGCTGTGTGACGCGAAATCGTCAGGAGGCGGATGATTTGTATCAGGACACCTTCCTCAAAGTATATGAGCTGGGGGAGAAGCTGGTTATTACGACAAATCCGAAAAGCTATCTGATGGGAATTGCGTTGAATCTATATCGAAATTATAAGAGAAAACTCTCTGTGAGACAGCGGATTGCAGGCGTCAGCGTATCGCTGGATGAAACTGCGGAGTTGATTCCCATGGAGGGACCACTGACAGAAGAGGTTATGATTGTCAGAGAGGAATGCCGGATTGTGCGGGAGGCGGTCAGGAAACTGCCAGACAAATACAGGATTCCGATTCTCTTATTTTATATGGAAGAACTATCGCAGGCAGAAATAGCGGCGGTGCTGCGGATTTCTGAAAGTGCGGTTAAGACTAGGGTGCACAGGGCAAAGAAACTATTGAAAGAAAAATTGGAGGGGCTTTTATGAAAGATGAAATAGATTCTTTATTGGAACAGGCGCTATCTCCGATGGAACTGCCGGAACAGGAGTTGAATAACCAGATTCTTCGAAAAATAAAGGAGAGACAGGATATGAAACAGGAACAGATGTGTTACAAGAGAAAGATTCCCGCGGCGGTGCTGGTCGCAGCGTGTATGATAATATTGTGTTCGAGCACAGTACTGGCGGTATACAAGTATCTCAGCCCGGCGGAGGTGGTGACAGAGATCAATGACAATGCGCTGCAAAAGGCATTTCTCAGTGAAGATGCAATACTGGTAAACGAGACGCAGGAAAGCGGCGGGTATAAGGTTACGTTGATGGGAAGTGTGGCGGGTAAGAATATCAGCGACTTTTTGTTAAAAACCGGAAGCGGGGAGGTACATGAGGACAGAATTTACACAATTATCACGATTGAGCGCGCTGATGGCACGCCGATGCCGGACACAAACTCTGATGAATATGGGGAAGTGTGTTTCTTTGCCTCTCATTATATAGGTGGACTCAATCCAAGCTTACACAACATGATGAGTATGAATGGCAGTTATACGGAGTTTGTCAACAATGGGGTCCAGTATCGGGTTTTGGATATGGACAATATAGAGATGTTTGCGGACAGGGGCATCTATGTGGGCGTCAATTCTGGCAGTTTCTATGACATGGGTGCGTATATCTATGATGAGGGTACAGGAGAAATGCATCGCAATGAGAGTTATGTGGGGGTCAATGCGTTATTTCATCTGCCAGTGGACAAGAGCAAAGCAGACCCGCAAGCGGCAGCGACATATCTAAAAGACTTTGAGGAGTCCATGAATGAACCGGACGAGCCAATTGCGCATACAGATTTAGATTCACAGGTAGAAAAGTTTATGGAGATGCTGACACCGGAAAATCTTGATGAGTATGCAGAGCCTATTGAGGAGACAAGGCAGGTGTGCACGATTGACGAGAATGGAAAGCCGCATTATTCCTATAAATTAGAGAATAGTGCAGGCGATGGTGTTGCTTTAACTGATCTGAGCGGCATTCAGCCGGGAAGCAAGGTGATTGATGGGTGGAATTATTCTGACGACGGACTAGAGGGGCTGGAAATTAACGTTCTGATTGTGAATGAAGATGGGACAATTACTTTTGTGCTCTACCAGCCGCGCAAGGACCAGCTTGTGCCGCTCACGAATTAGGCAGAATAAATTCAATACTTGACATACTGTTGTCATATTTCATTTGATATAATGTAGTTATTCAGTTAGAACATTGAATAACTACATTATTTAATTAAAGGAGATTGAGCGTATGGCAAGACCGACAACAAAAACAGATTTGATTGAGGCGGCAAATAGCGGATATGAAGCGTTAATGGCATTTATTGATTCGATGACAGCACAGGAGCTGGAAACTCCCTTTGACTTCTCAGCAGATACGAAGAAAAAGGAGGCGCACTGGCAGCGTGACAAGAATCTGCGAGATGTGCTAGTTCATCTGTATGAGTGGCATCAACTGACACTGGACTGGGTGCCGTCAAACCAGCGGGGAGAGGAGAAGCCTTTGTTGCCCAAACCTTATAATTGGAAAACTTATGGGCAGCTAAATGTATTTTTCTGGAAAAAGCATCAAAATACAACGCTGGAGGAGGCAAAAGAAATGCTGGCGCAGTCCCATCAGGAGATCATGCAGCTTGCAGAACGCTTTACAAATGAGGAGTTGTTTTCAAAAGGTGTCTTTGACTGGGTGGGCAATAGTCCGCTTGGGTCCTATTTTGTGAGCAATACATCAAGCCATTATGCGTGGGCATTAAAAAAGCTCAAGGCGCATCGCAAAAACTGCAAGGCTGGGGGTTGACAAGCGGCAGGGCATCTTCTATACTAGCAGTAGATTCGAGCTGTAAAAACGGATTGATGGCAGATTTGTTCTTTGCAGCTCTTTGGATGAGAGAGGTGAGAGAATGTGGAAATAATCTGCTTTTGAGAACATGAGATCGAGTTGTCGTGGCTTCTGTGTGAATGGCAAGGGGATTCTTTGGCATTTCAAACACACAAAGACTAGATGTTTTCATGTTGCCAGAAGTGGATTATGTTTCGCATAACCTTTTTTTGGTACAGTTTTTTGTGTGCAATTTGGGCGAAATGTAATTCAGAATCATTTGGTGACAGGTGGTTCTTTTTTTGTGCGGGTAAGACCCCTATGCAATTGCACGCGGGTGTTTGGTTCCACAGAAGCCGAAAGGAGGTATTGCGATATGGCGCAGATACAGGTATCAAATTTATCATTTTCATACGAGGGCAGCAGCAATACGATTTTTGATCAGATGTCCTTTACAATTGACACAGACTGGAAACTGGGGCTAATAGGGCGCAACGGAAAAGGAAAAACGACCTTTCTAAATCTGCTGCTTGGCAGATATGAATATACAGGAACCATTCACAAAGCAACAATATTTGATTATTTTCCATATCAGATTCCAGAGACATGGAGGACGAAATGCGGGGCTGAGCTTATGGCATACATGAAACCAGACTGCGAAGAGTGGCGTGTTCTGTGTGAGCTCAATGAACTGGAAACCGATGCAGGGATTTTGTACCAGCCCTTTGAGACACTAAGCTGCGGCGAGCGCACAAAATTAATGCTTGCGGTATTATTTTCGGGAGAAAATGATTTCCTGCTGATTGATGAACCGACAAATCATCTTGACCAGCGGGCGCGGGAGAGCGTGAAGCAGTATTTGCATGGCAAAAAGAGCTATATCCTTGTGTCTCATGACCGGGATTTGCTGGATGCCTGCATTGACCATGTGTTAGTGCTGAATCGGCAGACAATCGAGGTACAAAGCGGTAACTTTTCGAGCTGGTGGGAAAATAAAATGCGCAAAGATGCATTTTCACTGGCAGAAAATGTAAAACATATAAAAGAGATCGGCAAGCTCAAAAAAGCATCGGGACGTGTGCGGCAGTGGGCAGACTCTAATGAGCGGACAAAGATTGGATTTGACCCGATCAAGGAACACGACCGCTTTTTGGATACGCGGGCGCATATCGGCGCCAAGACCAAGAAGCTGCAAAGCAGGGTAAAGCAGATGGAAGAGCGCATTGACAGAGAAATTGAGGAGAAGGAGGGACTGCTGAAGGATATTGAAAATCCTGTGGATTTAAAACTATTTGCGCTGTCGCATCACAAGGAGGTTTTGCTGACGTTGAAAGAGTATGGATTGACATATCTTGGCGCAGAAGAACCTGTTTTTCAAAATTTAAATCTGGCATTGTGCCAAGGGGAACGGGTCTTTCTGCATGGTAAAAATGGATGTGGGAAATCAAGTTTAATTCAGGCGGTTCTGGACAATGCGGCATTGACGGAGGTACACAGCAAGGATAATGGTGAAGCTGTAGACAGAGATACGATGCGGAAAGGCTGTTATGCAGAAAGCGGACTGCTCAAAACGGCATCGGGTCTAAAGATTTCATATATAAATCAGGACACTTCGTTTTTAAAGGGCAGTATTCAGCGGTTCTGTGCACAGCGTGGCTTGTCAGAAAGTTTATTCTGTTCAATTTGCAGGCAGCTTGATCTGGATCGGGTACAGTTCTCAAAAAATATAGAGGATTTTTCAGAGGGACAAAAAAAGAAAGTGCTGATTGCGGCAAGCCTTCTGACGCCGGCGCACCTGTATATATGGGATGAGCCGTTAAACTATGTTGATGTGTTTTCCAGAATGCAGCTTGAGAAGATGATTTTATCGTACAAGCCGACGATGCTGATTGTGGACCATGATGTGCGGTTTCGCGAGCGCATTGCGACGAAAGTGATTGAAATGACGTAATCAATATTTTTATTCTTTTCTTTGTACTTATTATACCACAAAAATCACTAAAATAAAAGACTTGAAATGTACTGCTTTATGGAATATACTTGTAATTTATATAAGCGCATAGTGAAGTGTTTTTCCGAGTATCCTTTTGTGCTTGGGCATAATAAAAGAATCAGGCACAGAGGATATTCGGGCGTATTGTTGTGAACAGTGGAGGGAAGTATATGGAAAGTACAAACTGGCTGGCACTATTGGAGAGGACACAGATACAGAAGGTGATGGAGTCAAACCAGTATACAGAGCAGTATGGGTTGACGCTGAGTGAGCAGGACGCGGAGATTTTGGCACAGGAGCGGAAAAGTACGCTGATCGAGCAGAAGCGTGTCGAGTTTGGCGAGAGTATTCTGCCGCGTATTATCTATGAATTTTGCGATTCGGCATTTATCAGTCAAAGCAATTATGTGGAATCGCTGACACGGCTACAGGAAATCTTCTTTCTGTATAAAAATGAGATGCTCGATGAGATTTCGGACGAGGAACTTTTGAACTTTATGAAGGAGCAGTTTGAGACAGTGTGTTTTGGGGATTTTGATTATCTTGAAGGAACCTGTCTTGACATTTTTGCGCAGGCGGTCAGGGCGGGATACCGCGGCTATCAGCAAACAGGAGGACGCGGTGAGTACGCGGAGTTTGACGAGGTTTTGCGCTGGGACAGGGAGCTGTATCTGGAGGTTCTGCGCGATTTGTGCTGGAAATAGACGTGCTGGAAATAGACGTACTGGAAATAGATGTGTTAGAAATAGACGTGACACACGATAGATTTTTGTAAAAAGGGAGGAGAAAATATGTATGATATGAATGAGTTGCTTCCTGTTGTTGCAAGGCTCACCAAACGATACACAGGCATTGAGAGCAGTTCCGTGTCCTACGAGAAGGCGAATCAACTGATGGGGGCAGTGATTTATTGCATTCGGGAAATAGAAAGCGGTGAAGTGGGGGCTTTGGTCAGCCGCCAGCAGAATGCAATGCAGGCTTATCAGGCTGGTGCGGAACTGGTACGAAAAAAGACCGAGGAGCTGCTTCGTTTTTACGAGTGTTATAAAAAGGAGTTCTGTGCATATGGAAATGTTTATCTTTCAGACTTCTGGAACAAAGGAATGCCAGCTTTTTTTGCGCATTACGACGAGCAGTTTGAGCCGCAGAATACGATTTTGACACTAGATTATCCTGTTTTATCAGATCTGGCGCAGTATCAGGGGATTGATCTTGTTGATCTGTATGTGAGAAGTGTGGTGGCAGAACAACAGTTTTTGGCGATGTTTGGAGAAGCCTATGTGAGAGAGGTATTGCGCGCGTATTGTGCTGACTATGCAGAACTGCCAGAGAACCTTGCCGCGATTGTCTTTGGAAATGTGATTGGTCATATTCTTGCTGGCAAGAAGCTGACAGACAGGCTTTGCGAGGCGGATTTACAGAAGATTTCGGCGCAGTATGCCTTTATGAACATGGAAGAAAACAGCGGTTTTCAGGGACAGATCAGCGAGTTGGCAGCAGCATTCTTAGCGCAGCATTTTGCAGGGGAGGAGTCCGTACAGCAGTATATGATGATGGGGCTGCCGGACATCTGCACACGGATTGGGAATGCTGCTGCCTATGGAAATCTGGATAAAGTGTTTGTATTTTAGTCCCATTCAATTTCAATCGTCTCGCCGTCTTCACGCACAAGCTGGCACAAGTCCTCTTCATCCTCGACCAGATAAGCGATGAAATCCGCCAGACGATTGGCTTTTTCTAAGTTTTTGGGTGTATTTTCATAAAGGGCGACATAGCTTCCGGCTTCGGGATCTGATTCTAGTCCTTCCAGCAAATCTGGCAGGTTATGTTCCAGACAGCAAATCAGAAGTGCTTCCCAATTATAGCCGTTCATATATGCCTGCTCGTTGAGGGTGTATAGTTTCTCACCTAGTGCATATGGTTTGGGGGCTTCGACATCAAAGCACACAGAAACGTTAGCGCAGTTTTCTACTGCGACAACTTTGAGGTAATCCGGCAAATGCAGCTCATCTGATGAATTTGGCGTGAAGGAAACCTCTGTGCATTTTTCGAGTTCGGCGCAATCCTGCTCTGAGATATATATTTGTGCTGTCTGGGATAAGTCATTGCCGCAAAAGCGCTTGGTTTTTAGGCAGTGTATGACATTTTGAACCTGCGCGGCGGCGTCTTTTGTATCAAGCCATATGGCAAGCTCTGTACCACTTTCATTTACGTAGTCATAGCCGTTATCGGTGATAACGCCGTCCGTATAGGTCTCAATGTAGTCAGGTACTTTGTACCGCATATCTAAATCCGCATTGATGAGTTTCTCTGAATTTAGTTTAATAATGATTGTTTGCATCGTTTTTTCCTTTCGTGAATTTATAGGTGAAAAATAGTTTTCAGTGCTTCATCTTCGATGAGTATTTTCTTCGCCAGTTCGCGGTACGGTTCTTCATGGAGATAGGTATGGCGGAACGGTTTGATGGAGGGGGCGAGGTCAATTGCCTTGATGTAATCCTCCACGTTGAGATGAAGCGCAGCAACATGGTCCCAGAAGCCGGTTTCGGTGAAAACCGTGTTTATCCGCTGCCAGCGGTGGTCATGTACGCGGCTCATAAGATAGGTGGCGATACCGACCTGAATACCGTGAAGCTGCGGCGTTTCCAGTATTTTATCCAAAGCATGTGAAATCAGATGCTCGCTTCCGCTTGTGGGCGCGCTGCTGCCGGCAATCTCGTTTGCGATGCCGCTCATCGCGAGGGAGTCGAGCAGTTCTTTTAGAAACAGGTTGTCCTGAATGCTTTCAAACGGTGTGCGCACAAAGCTGTTAACCGCCTTTTTGGCAATCATAAGCGCGAAGTCATTGACCTGTGTAACGCCGTGTGCCTCCTCAAATTTCCAATCGTACAGCGCAGTGATTTTTGACACCATATCTCCGATGCCAGAATACAGGAATTTCTGCGGCGCGCTTTTGATGACCGTGGTGTCTGCGATAATGCCGAATGCCAGACGCGCGGGAACGGAATTTCTGCGGCCGTTCACTATTAAGGAAGCGCTTGCACTGGAGAATCCATCGCTGGAGGCTGAGGTGGGAACGCTGATAAACGGCAGTTTGCGCAGAAAGCCAATGTATTTTGCTGCGTCGATGACTTTTCCGCCGCCAAGTCCGATGACAGCCTGTGTGGCGTTTGGCAGTCCGAATGCCAGATTGATGATATCATCAATGTTGACGGTATCCAGCTCGCAGTATGTCAGAACTTCGATATCGGATTCCCGCAGGGCGTCTAGGACCTTGTATCCGAACATATCAATTAGACCGTTTCCAAAATAAATCACTACCTTCTTGAAACTGCATCCGCGCAGATCAGCGCCGATGTTGTCTAATGCGTTGGGTTCGACTTTTAGAATCGTTGGAATCGCGATGTGGCTTGCGTTAAATTTACTCATTTTTCTACCCTTTCTAAGACTTGTCTTGATACAATCATTTGCTTTTGTTGTTCTAATGTAATGATTGTGATGTTTTAATTTTAGCAGATTCTGTAAAAGGTGTAAAGTCTGTAAAAGATACGACACAGGGTTGTTTCACGAAGGCTTCCAAACGACATCATTTATTATGAACTTGCTGTCAGTCTGTTCGGAATCTGGACATCCTGCCGCCTTCACAGCTTTTTTTCTTTTCAGTTGTCCACATCTGAAAAAATGCGCAAAACATCCCCTC
>Ga0137307_100805_pt1 | contig 35012 bp, 32 predicted proteins | sample NAcewD2O_March_2_FD_97180 | JGI IMG/M metagenome (GOLD analysis project Ga0137307, IMG submission 97180) | Mouse cecal microbial communities from Vienna, Austria - N-Acetylglucosamine amended D2O_March | ecosystem: Host-associated > Mammals > Digestive system > Large intestine > Cecum | place... | reverse complement strand
TCCGATATCTATTGTGTTTGTTTCAAAAATCAGCCTGGTCTGTTCTTCACTGAGCCTGCTGCCCTCTATGTGGTTGGAATTATAGGTCATCCGTACCTGAAGCTCATGGTACAGCCCCCCAGGCATACGGATGTTTTTTTCATCTCTAAGCGTTTGAAGCAAACTGTTATCCGAAATGGTCTGGCATAGCTCATCTGCAGAACAACCGAAAAAAGCAGCCATTTTTTCAAGAACATGAGGAGCGATTTTCTCTCCCCGTCCGATTTTTGCAATTGTACGTGAGGAAATCCCAAGTTCCTTAGCCAGTGCAGTTTTCGTCAGACCTTTTTCATTTAGTTTTTGCAACAGATTGGAATATGAAATCGTGGTGTTCACCTTCTTCCTTTACTTATTATACCCTGAAAAGCTGAAAAGTAAAGGTTCCTTTGTGAAAAAGTAAAGGGAAAGACAGTCAAACACTCTGTAATGTATTATAATTCAACATATTTTATCATCTCCAACGAACCTTATCCCTGTTACCTTACTTCCTGCACAATATAACACTCATCCTGACAACTCCGTCCCTCATTTTTTACCAGAAACTGAAACTCATCATACTCTGTCATATGGTTTACTTTCAAAATCTGCCCTATGTTCTGGCGTTCCGGCGGCGTAACCCTTTGACATACCCAGCGATAACTCCACTCTTTCCCTATCCTGCGCTGATTCTTCCTGATGAAATCTGATATGATAAATGGTGCCTCATAGCTTTTTACGGTTTCCGGTATTTCAATTTCATACTCTTTCTTTTGTTCATCATAATACAGATAACCCACTGTTTTTCCACCATAATAAGCATTTTTAATTGTAAATTTCAACATATTTTTTCCACCTCTTCCAAAGCATTTCCCATATTTTATCCAAATGCTCCTTTGGTAAAACCTTCTCTAAATCCTGCAGAATCTTTTCTTTATGCCAAATTTTCAGTTCTCCATTGAAAAAATTTTTCCCTTTTGGAATCAACCCCAGGTTATATTCTAAAGATTTTGAACCAATAAAATTATTTACTGCTCTGTCTTCCATGACATCAAAATTCCAGAGGACTTTCCCCATTCTCACGATATAATTCATAAAAAATATCATAGACAGCTTTTGTTTCATTTTCTTTTCTGAAATTAACAGACCTGGAAACATACCCCTCTGTTTCCTGCCCGTCAATATTAATTTTTGCAAATACAAGCTGATAGTTTAAATGAGGGATTTCCAATATTTCCAGCAATCTTGACACAATCAGTTCATTTACACATTCGTGTCCAAATATACCACGGTAACTGTCATAATTCGACAGCTTATAATATAACCGCACTCCTTCTTTTTCTTCATATGCCTTAAGAAAACATCCCGGAGTTCCCAGTGATATCTTCTTATTTACCCAATCTAAATGCCTTAAATCCTGGATATCTTTTATAAAATCCTTCATCTCAATTTCTCCTGCACCATTTTGCCTGTTATCCGGCCTCTTTCATAAACCGGGATTTTACAAGTTCATCCAGCTTCTTTTCCGCCAATTTGACTTCATCTATCAATTTGAAAACTCTGTCCAACTTCCCCACAATCTCTTTCTGTTCTCTCAAATCATACAATTTAAATGGAATTTCTCCCAAATCTGAAAATTTCAGATTATTCCTTACACTTCCGGTAGCCATATTTACAATATACTGCTTTGCAACATCACTTTTTAAATAATAAAGCAAATATTGCTGATTCACTTTTTCTTTCACTTTAAAGACCACGTAAAGCGGACTTACAATCACTTTTTCTTCATTCCGTTGCCAGTCAATGGAACCTACATTTATTCTTGATGGATTATATGCAAAAAAACCATATGGGACTACCTTATAATTACGTCTGTCCTTACTCGCAACTTCTTTACTAAAATATCCGGTACAAAATCCTTCTTCATTCGTAACACTATACACCGGAATATTCCGGTCATCTTTATTTTTTTCAGAATATTCTTCTATATAATCACTCAGCTTAACGATTTTCACTCCAACATCCCCTCCAGCTCCTCAATCCCTTTTGAAATTTCCTCCTGAAGTTCCTTAATCTCCGCAAGTATTTCACCGGTGGGCGGATACTCTACCGGAATATACTCAATTTTCTTATATTTGTTAATGGACAAATCATATCCGTTTTCTGCAATTTCTTCTTTTGGAACAAAAAAACTCTGCTCCGTTCTTTTCCTGTCAGCTTCCTTTTCCGGAGAGTGAAATCGCTCAATAATATCAGGTATATCATTTTCCGCAATTTCTGTCCGTTTATCATCCAGGGTAAATCCGTCGGATTTCATATCATAGAACCAGACCTGTTCTGTTCCCCCTGCTCCAGTTTTTGTAAAAAGCAAAACTGCGGTGGAAACACCGGCATATGGTTTGAATACCCCGGAGGGCATGGAAATAACTGCCTGCAGCTTATGGTTTTCCACCAGTTCTTTCCGAATGGATTTATGGGCTTTACTGCTTCCAAACAAAACGCCATCAGGTACAATACAGGCACATCTGCCTCCTGTTTTCAGTAACCGGAGAAACAACGCCAGAAACAGCAGTTCTGTTTTCTTCGTATTTGTCACTGCCTTCAAATCGTCATTGATACTCTCCGCATCCACCGTTCCTTTGAAGGGAGGATTTGCCAGGCATACGGTATACTTTCCGCTAATCTGATTCTGTTTGGATACGCTGTCTCTGTACTCAATTGCCGGGTTAGTAATGGAATGCAGCATCAGATTCATAGCCGAAATTCTCAGCATGGTATAATCCGTATCAAATCCGGTAAATGCCGTACCTGTAAAGTGTCCCCATTGCTCATCTGTCATGGTTTCTTCATGGTGTTCCCTGATATACTGAGCGGCAGACACCAGAAATCCTGCTGTACCGCAAGCAGGGTCTACAATAACATCATCCGGCGTGGGCGCCAGCAATTTCACCATCATTTCCCGTATCTGTTTCGGTGTTCGGAACTGCCCGTTCTGTCCGGCAGTAGCCAGCTTTCCTAACATGTACTCGTACAAATCTCCCTGCATATCCAGGTCTGCAATATCATGTTCATATAAATCATCCAGGCCCGTAATAATCTTTTGCAGTACCTGAGGCGTAGGTATCAAAAATGCCGCGCCTTCCATATATCTGGCAAATGCTGTACTGTCGTCTTCTCTTTTCCCTTGCTCATCCGAAATTTCAATTAATTCTCCTGTTTCACTGTAATCCGGCAGCCTGCCATATTTCATCTTCTTGATTGCCGGAAATACTCTCTGAGAAACGATGTCAAATATTTCACGGGAATCCTTTTCTTTCAGCCTGCTCCAGCGCATGGACTGTCCTGCTTCCGATTGGGGAAAGATTCTGTCTGTCTTCTGGCCAGTCATATTCTCAAATTCCTCGTTCTCAAATTCTTTTTCATCCAGGGAGCGAAGAAACATCAGATAGGTGAGCTGCTCAATCACTGTCAGAGGATTCGTAATTCCTCCTGCCCAGATATCCGTCCAGATTTTGTCAATTTTATTCTTAATTATGCCTGTAACCATGAAATCCTCCATTTTACAATAGGATTTACCATCATTTTCCATAAAATCACAGTAATTCCCACAACTGCTCATTCATCCTGTCATAGATTTTCCTGTCTTCCGCTGAAATATCAAGTCCTGCATATTTTCCCAGTTCAAACAGCATGTCCATGATTTGTTCCGGCTCAAATTTTGTTCTGTTTTTGATCCATTCTTTCGTAACGCCTACTATTTCATGTGCCGCCAGATTTCGGACTTCCCGCTCCACCGTCCGGATGTTTTTCATCAATTCCAGCACATGAACTTCCTTACACTTCTGCTCCATAATTTTTAAAATCACAAGGGAAGAAATATTTGTATGATTTCCCCATCTGCTCTGAGGTTTTATGTTTCTCTCCTTCAGCTTATCCAAAGAAACCAGAAAAGCTCCTTCTCTATTTTTTGTCCCGATATCCTCAAACCGCAATCCACAGTATTTTTTCAATACTTTTTCTGACAGAGAAAAAAAGATGGGCGTTACATCCCGTATAAAGTCCATATATTGTTTTTTCCAGAGTTTTGTCTGCATGGACAGAAGATATTCGTACTCTTTCATCTCCCTGTCCTGCACCACCGGAAACCAGTGGGATACGTTACATTTTCTCCGCATTCCATTGACAAATTTCAGATTCAGCCGGTTACGCTCAATTGCAATGGCAAGGCAGTCCATAAACTGTTCGGAAGGCTGCACAGATAAGGTATTTGCCATCATTCTTGCCGCTTCATAATCGTAAACTTTCAGATATTTATGGATATTTTCTTTGCGGATTCGGTCCAGAAGATATTTTGCATCGGATATACTGCAGCGATTTTCAAACCCTTCTTTCCGGTCTTCATTGCATTCCCACTGAATTTCCAGATTATAATCATCTTTGTCCTCATGATGGTCGTTGCTGGCTTTCCTGGGCGTTGACACCTGAATGGCCTGAATATTGTTCCAGAGCATGGAAATAATCTGCAGAGAACACTTCATTGCCGGGGTTCCGGAAGAAACATTCAAATATAATTTGTCCGGCCTGTCCTGCTCTCTGATTGTGCTGATAATCCTTTCAAAGGAATTGATAAACGCATCAAAAATCTGAACGTTTTCCATGGTTTCATCACGGATGACTTCAATCTCACAGTTCCAGCCGGTTTCCTGTTCCAGGAAACGAACTGCCTGACGGTAACGATCATCCATATCATGGTACTTGCACATTTCTTTTGACAGATATAAATATAATTTATCCGGATGGAATACTCTGCATATGTGCAGCATTCCCCCGTCTGCACAGTTTGAAATGGGGTCTGTACTGCCAATGGCGCTGAATAATACTTTCATTTTCTTTCTCCTCAAATTACAATGATATCTTCTGTTTCAATATCCATATTTTTTCCAAAAGCTGTTACCTGTCCGCTGCCAATTATTTTATACACTTTCACGCTGTCACAGTCATCCACATAATTCGGTATTTCCCGCAGTAGTTTCTGGTACTTTCTTTTGGGAATCCTTGCCTCAAAGGCTGATTTCTGAACACGGAATCCGTAGCCCTGAAGATATTTCGCCAGCTTTATCCTGCGTTTATTGTCTGTAATATCATAAATAATCAAAACAAATACTTCATCTCTTGCTGCTTTTTCATCAATTTCAAAAAAATAATTTTCCATTTCGTCTCCTGAAATCAGTTTCAACCTGCATAAATTTGTCCTCTCATCTCAGCCATATGGGATGATACAGAGAGGCATCCTCATTTTCTATTGCTTTCGTCAATTCATTGATTTGCAGGTCAATTGCCTGACGGAACGTAACTGCATAGTCAATATAATCCAGATATTGGGTTGCTGTCTGCATTTTTTTCTCATACTTTTTCAGGAAAATATTCATTCCTTCTGTTGTCAGATAATAACCGGGTTGATCCCTGTTGTGAAAGAAATGTTCCGTATGTATTTCATGCCCGTTTACCAGGCTCATAACCAGCGAATCCACCAGGGTTGCCCTCCACTCCTCCATCATATCACTGGCCAGCGTGGGGTGTTTCTCCCTGTCACTGTGTATAAATCCAAAATATGGATTATCTTTCACGTCTTTTTCTTCGCTTCGGGCATACCGTCGTAATATGATTTCCTGATTGTGAATTTTGCCGCTGACAATATTTTTCGCCAGTTCCAGAGAAAATTCGGAATCTGCCAGGGCTGCCTGCTTTCTCTGCCTCTGCACATTTATATGATTGGTAGACTGCAATCTGCTAAAGTAAGAACCACCTTTGGAATAATATGAAATATTGATTCCGCGTTTTAAACATTGTACCACGCATTGCATCGTAATTGATATGGGCGCCATTGGAATTCACAAACAGATAACTCATTTCATTCCCCCTTATCTTATATGTATTACAGTATCTCTGCACAATTCTATTGTACCATATATTGAATTGTTCTAAAACAGTTCATTTTAGCGTATTTTATAATTTTTCGTCCCCTTCCGGGGCTTCTTTTTCCTAAATATTACAAGGATTGAGCTTGAGCAGAGATATCCGTAAAGTTTCCGTCCCCTTTCAGGAGCTCCTTTTTCCTAATGAAATTTAAAAATGAATTAAATGACTATGCAACAAGTTTCCGTCCCCTCCCGGGGTCTCCTTATTCCTAATGTCACTGAGAGGCACGACGGGTGCCCTAGAAAATGTTTCCGTCCCCTCCCGGGGTCTCCTTATTCCTAATAAGCATTAGCGGATATTCTGGGAATTGAGTTTCCGTCCCCTTTCGGGGGCTCCTTTTTCCTAATTCGTGCACGGGCTGATTGAACTTGCTTTGGAAGTCGGGTTTCCGTCCCCTTTCGGGGCCTCCTTATTCCTAATTGGTAATGCAAAGTCCTTCACGGGCTACACTGCGTTTCCGTCCCCTCCCGGGGCCTCTTTATTCCTAATCTTTGGAATTTTTGGTCTTCCATTGCCTTGAATTTATGTTTCCGTCCCCTCCCGGGGCCTCTTTATTCCTAATGAGGACTGGGAGATTATCGGCTACGAGGAGAATTAAGTTTCCGTCCCCTTCCGGGGTCTCTTTATTCCTAATGCACTAATTCCCTTATATCCAGAATTGGACGGAGGGTTTCCGTCCCCTTCCGGGGTCTCCTTATTCCTAATATTGAAGCGGAGATTAAACTGGAGGAAGAAAAATGTTTCCGTCCCCTTCCGGGGTCTCCTTATTCCTAATGTGCGCTTTCCACCGTTGTTTAAAACCGAAACTCCGAGTTTCCGTCCCCTTACGGAGTCTCCTTATTCCTAATAAAGAAGATAACAATATCACGATTGGAAACGGGTTTCCGTCCCCTTCCGGGATCTCTTTATTCCTAATTGACAGATAACCAGTGGAAAGACAACCTCAGAAGTCGTTTCCGTCCCCTTCCGGGGTCTCTTTATTCCTAATGAGTTTATCGAAAGCCAGAAGACCACAAGCGTTGAGTTTCCGTCCCCTTCCGGGGTCTCCTTATTCCTAATACCACCCGCCGCACCCCGGTAAAATCAACACCTCCCGGCGGGGTTTGCGGGGGAAAACTTTTTTCTTCCTTCCATATCTTTTTTTCCTGCCTGATTCAGCCGAAATTCCCTGCCAAATCAGGCAGCGGGGCAAAATCACCGGCATTTTGTAATTTTTGCATGGCACAGGCCCATCTGATACCGTTTTCCCTCATAATAAGTTACTTTACAGATATGAGGGGAAACTCCCAGTTTTCTGTCTGAAAAATGTTTATGGTTATCCGGCACTCCCGTTGCCTTAAAAATATTCACGGTTGTCTCCAGCCCCTCTTCTCTGCCAAACAGGGGATACACTTCCGTCTTTGTCACAAATCCGGTTCCGCCTCCTAACCATACCATATCCTGAGACGGCCTGTCCATATCCGGATATTTTTTCAGGAAACACTCGTAATACATCTCTCCGAAATATGTCATTGCTTCTTCCAGGTACTCTTTCGTAATCCCGCATATATCGGAATCAATGGTGAGGCTGGTGCGAATAACAGTTTCCGGCCGCAGTACTTCCCGCAGCACATTTAATTTTTTCTCTTTTCCGTCAGTATGCAATTCTGTCCTCTGGCACAATACCAGATCTTCCATGGACAAAGGCTCGCTGTCACTGACTGTCATACCGGCCATCCTGTCATTTACCGCATGATTCGGAACTTTTTCCAGCCTGTGCAGCGTTCTGTAACATGCCTGTTCCATGGCAGCCGATTCCATTCTGCAGACAGTTCTGTTCTTTCTCTGATTCCTGCTCAGGGCTCCGGAAATATCTCTTTTTACCCCTTTATATTTTCCGGAATCACAGGCAATATCATAGGCCAGCAACATCGTTCTCAGCATTCCCTTGACAGAACTGCCCGGTACATATGGCATTCCATACGCATCTTTTACAAATTCCAGAACTGCCAGCTTACTGCGAGAATCAATCACAGCATCCTGACATCCCAGCCGGTAACGGACACAATTCTGATATTCCTGTCTGGAAACATGATTTTTTTCCAGCCATTTTCCCAAATCATCCCGACTGTTTCCCAGTATAAATTTCTCATATTGAGACATCAGCTTTTTCTGATTTAAAAGCTGACACAGTTTTGCCATATCCATTACCCGTATCTGTTTTTCCCAGGGTGAAAATGCATACTCTTTTTTGCCGATTTCTTTCCCGCTTCCAATATATACCGGCCCTGCCGCTGTCAGTTCCAGCTCATACTGTTCCAGTACTTTTTTCATGAAACCACCTCCAGAAACACAGGTTTGGCATAACGGTACACAGGATGAGAACCTCCGGCGCTGACGTCATAGATATCTCCTTCAAACCGTTTTCCAAAACAGGAGCCCGCCTGCATCACATACAGGTCACGTTTCTTCTGATGTTCCTTAGCATATGTATCAGAAGCCACAAATCCGCTCCGTTTCAGCAGCAGATAGCTGGCCTTCTCCAGAACTTCCTCCAGCTCGTCTTCTTTTGGAAGACACACGGACAAGGCCATTGATACGGAACTCTCCCTGGCCTCCAGACAAGGTTTCAAATCTTCCGGAACCTTTTCCTGTATCAGCCGAAATCTCCCCAGACCGGCAGTTCTCTTTCCGCCGATTCCGGACAGTTCCAGCGATTCCAGACCCGTTTCCAGCAACCGGATATCCTCTCCGGTTTCTCCTCCTGCTATGATATATAATCCGCTTCCGGGGTGAAAATGGTAAATTCCAACCCGATAAGGCATTGTTTCCTCCAGTCCGCGGACTGCCGCGCTGGTTTTCACCTCTCCGTACCCCAGATTTTCCTGAAACCGGTTGAGTTCCTGCATCACATCCAGTTTCCCGGCAATATAATCCTTCAGTCTGTCTGCCGGAATATAAGACAGTTTTTTATATGCCTTTTTCAGCGTGGAATCCCCCTGCTTTTCCTCTGTCTCTATTTTCAGCATGGGCTTTGGAAGATAACAGGTATGTTCCATACAGGGGAAAGCGTCTGTCAGCCGAATCTTTCCTTCCCGCGTCCGGGCAACCAGCCTTTCCAGCTTCTTATGCCCCTGTTTCAGGCACTCCTGGCACAGGGCGGAAAAAAGCGTATCCGCATGAAGGGTAAATCCTCCGTCTTCCAGAGAGTCCTCTCCCAAATGCACTCCCGTGATAAAGTCAAATTTATAAATTCTGTACTCCATCCCTACACATCCTTCAACAGCGTATTGCATTGACTCATAATATCTTCCGGTATTTCCCCAATCACCGGGTCTGCCGCCAGACCATGAAATTTTACTTTCCCATATCCTCTGGATCCATTGCCGCCCAGATAATCATACTGCAGCAATCTGAATCCTTCTGCCAGCACTTCAAAATCTTCCAGTATTTCCCCTTCTTCTGCCGCTTCGTAGATAACGTCCAATGCAAACTCAGACCCCCGTACCACCCGCTCAATCTGTCTGGGATTGGCAACTGCGGTAATCCGGTCGATACTGTTCTCAAATTTCACTTCCGTAAGACTCTGCAGGCCCTGTTCCCGCAATTCTTTTTCATTGGCCAGCATCATATCAGAGATAAGAATCCGGCTTCTTTTCACCTGCCCTTTTTTTGCAGAACCAAATAATCTTGTGAGCCGTTCACAGTCATCATCCGGTTTCCCGGCGATTCCATCATTATACACCTTTGCCAGCAGCGTGCGCATTTTCCCCTTCAGGGAGCTTCCCGGTATCATGGGACGGTTGCTGCCTGTATCCTTTATCACCGGTGAGTCTACCGCCCCAATAGCTGCGAATGCAGAAGAACCTCCGATATGCATTCCCGTTACCACTTCAATATTTCCTGTAATCTGTATCTTCCCGTACATAACTGTCCTCCCTAATTATCCTTCCCGCCGTGATATCTGTGATAAGCCACCAGAGCTTCCATATACCTGCCAAACAGCAGATAGTTTTTCCTGCTGCCCTGGATTTCACTGATATATTTCAGTATATCCGTATTCTCCACAAATTCCTTTACCACGGGCTCTCTTCCTGCTTCATACAGCACGCGCACCTTCAGGTAATCAATCCGGCCGCACAGCTCGTCGCTGAGTGTTTCCTCTTTCCAGCTCAGGACCTCATTGCCGATATCCGCTGTCATGGACAGAAGATTCCTGATTTTTGAAGTAGTTACCATAGGCTTTTTTCTTTTTGTCTTTTCGTTTATTCTGTTTTTATGAAGCAAAATGGCAGCTTCTGCCTTCTCCACATAATTTTTCTCCGTGATAGTCATACTTCCTCCTTCTCCCGTATCTTATATGCATACAGATTAATGGCTGTCCTTAGCTGTCTGCAGTCTTTTTCCTGTTTCACCCACTGATACATTTTTCGGGAAAATTCCCGATAACGGGCTTTTTCTTCCGGTTCTGCCTGTTCTCCCGGCTCCATCCTTGCCAGGAGATACGCAAATCTTGCCAGATTTATTTTATCTTCCTGTCTGCGGGCCAGTTCCAGCAAATGATAGAGGAAATTTTTGCCCCGTCCTTCCGTATTCCGGAAAAATCCTGCAATCGTCCGGTATTTTTCCTCAATGACTTCCTGCAAAAAAACTTCCCAGGAATAAGTACCGTTGCTGATTTTAAAGACCTCTCCTGTCTCCCCATCCGTTTCCTCATGGATTTCTCCGTCCGGTAAAAAAGTAAGTGCATTTTTTCCAGGCAGCATTTTTGCTTCGTCCTCCAGCTTTGCCGTCTCCCTGGCGCTCACATGAATGGGAAATCCGGGCTGATACAGACCAATTCCCGCCGACAGAGACAGAGTCCCTTCCGTATATTTCTCAAATTCCTGCCGGATGTCAACGGCCAGCTCCAGAATGTCATCCCAGGCGCCGGCCAGAAAAAGGTCGTCCCCGCCGGAATATACCACTGCGGCTTTCCGTTCCTTTTTTCCCTTTCCATCCAGGGAGTACCTGGGCTGTTGTAATATGATATTGATATGGTGCCTGAAAAACAGTGATAACTGTCTGGATAAGGTTGCTGTTCTGGACAGCGTCACATACCGGTTCCCATATGTTTCACTTTCAAATCCTGACACAAATGTCCTGCCCAGGTTGTCCACATCCGCCCGAAGTATCCCAATCCGCTCTATCCCCTCTGCCTGAGCGGCCAGTTCTCCAAAAGTTTCCCCGGTGGTATAATTTCCTACCCATATTTTTGTGGCAATATGCTTTCCGGTAAACATCTTATTCTTGCCGTATGCCCGGACATACCCTGTATCCTCCGTCATACGCTTCCGAAGGCTTTCCCCGTGCTCTGCTGTCAGCCAGACGCCAAAGGGCAACGGAAGCCCCTGCTTTTCCGGCGTTCTGGTAACAGAAAAGAAATCCGTATACAGAATATCTTTTGACATGTGAAGTATGGAGGCGCAAATCTGGCAGATGCCATCCTCGGTCAGATGATCCACCCTTTTGCATACCCTGCATTCCCGCGTGTAATCTGCAGTTCGTTTTCCATTCAGCCTGCGGATTTGTTCTGCGCTGTACCGTGCCGATTTTTTCCTGGATATCTCGTTAGTGACCCCTCGAAAAAGCTCCCCATAAGAACCTGCAGGCTCATCCCGCAGCGTGCTCCCGCTGCACTCCTTCCAGCCTGCGGCCACATACAGGGCAATATCAAACTGTTCTAACAGCCACGCATTCAGTTCCTGCTCAAATTTACAAAGAGCCTCTCTGGTTTTTTCCGTATTCGCCAGGAGCAGATAACAATGGCCTCCTCCCGTATAAATCAGATTGGCTCTGGATAATTCCAGCCGCTCCAGGAGGGTATCCGTGATATGCTCCATCATGAATTCCAGATAAAAAGACCTGGCTCTCAAATTTCTCAGAGCGCCTTCACTATGTATGGTATAGATAAATTTCTGAATTCCGGAAACATCCATGGAAAACAGAAGAAACACATTTTCTTTCTGAACATCCCTGCCATGCACCAACAGGGCGGTTCTGTAATCTTCCGTCTGTTTTTCCTGCAGATAGTCGAATATACAGGAGCTTATGGCCGCTGTCAGTTTCAGATGGTCGTAAAGGGAAATATCCGCCCGTTCATCTTTCGCTGTGGAAGAAGGAATCAGACTGAGGTTTCCTTCCAGGATTTCCAGCAGAGAATTGATATATTCTGCTTCCCATCGTATACCGCGAAAATTTTCCGTAAGTTTCTGCTTTATGGTCAGATAAAAATGTTCATCATACAGTTCTGCCTGTTCTGTTGGACAGTTGATATCCTCTTCCATATTTGCCGTCTGGGAATAATACATCTTCCTGTCATTTCCGTTCAAAATATTAAACACTGATTCCAGCGCCGTATTCCGGACAAAACCCTGTTCCCCGCTGTCATTCTTTCTTCGGTCGGCGGAAGCTGCAATATTATCTGCCAGATACGTGATATAGGCAAAAGATTTTTTATCAATCCGGGCGTCCTTAAGCTCCGCGCCGTGATGATACCGGACAGATTCCAGTACCTCTTTCTCCTCCAGATGTGCTTCATCCTTTAAAAACTCATACCCGCTGACACTGTGCTTTCTCCCGTCTCCCTGCCGGTATATTACTTTTCCGATATCGTGGAGCAGGCCGCCCACAATTAACTGCACTTTCTCCCTGGTCATCTTTTTCTCCCTTCTGTGATCCTGATGGCTCCCATCCCCATGGCTGTTTTTATTCCGATTCCCGCATATTCTCCAAAGTGAAACAGCAGATTCAGAAAATTCACCATGGCCTGAGGGCCATTGATTCTTATTTTTATCTGCCCCATAAATGCCGGAATCCGTTTTCCATGCACGGAATAGCTGCAGCTGTGAAGCTGGTACTGCACAATTCTGCTGTATTTCAGAAGCTGTTCCAGAACTTCCTCACTCTCCACCGTCTCATCTTCAGAAGCCGCATCATATTTTTTCATCAGGCTCTGATAAATCAACTGCAATGTGGGCATACGGACATATTCCTCCTGGCTCTTAAAGGCAGTGGGCGTCTGAAAAGCCACCTGGATATACCGGTCCGAATCCTGAAAATAATAATTGTCCATAAATTCGCTTTTTCCAATTTTCAGAAGCTGTTTCTGAACCACAGACACCTTCCAGTCGTCATCCTCCATATAAAAGCCTGTAAACCCATCACTTTCCAGCGGCAGAATCAGTTCCTGATATGCTTCCCGGTTCGTGGTGCAGACAGTCCAGATATTTCGTCCATTCTGACTGATTACCCGCTGGCTGTAAGGATGAAGCCCCGGCTCATGGAGCTTTGCGGCATACTCTGCTTCCACCTGCTCCATCAGAATGCCCTGCAGTATGACCGCCTTCTGATATGGTATAAAATCATTGTTTTCTGTTTTCAGTTCCATCTGTAAACTTGCCAGCATAATCATCCTTCTCCTGAACCGCAGTTATTATTTCCTGCCTGCCATGATTCTGCAGGCAGGCTTTCTCCATTATTCTGTACATTATACCATTAATTTCCATATTTTTGCATAATTTTTCTGTGTCAGAGCATAAGCAGTATGCTGAACGTATCGTGTTTAAGTACAGTTGCGAAGCAATATTTTCCTCCTGTGCGAATATCCTAGTTTCATTGGACTTCCAGGTGTCAGTGGCACCTGACTGGCAACGACCGGAAGGTCGTGTAGAAAACCCTGCGCATCCCGCCCGGAGGGTTTTATCTTACAGGAAGACACTTTTACGCTTTAGCATGGCAAGTTCTTTCCCGCCAATCTTTTGTATAATTCTTGATTGATATATTTATTGTCGCCTTTGTGAATCTGAATAGAAAACATGGAGCGTTTTGATGTGTATTTTCTGAAATATTCCTCTCATTCATTTTCATTCTTTTTGTATATGGCAATGTCACGTAATTCACAATCTGATATCCCGCATAATGTGTTCAGCGTACGTGTAGATACATTTTCATTTTTTCTCAGACGGAATAATTGTCCGGCTGAAAAACTGTATTTACTGATTAGCTGGTATTGCGAAATATTAAATCACTATACCCATAATGAAACAGGGCAGAGTATCCATTCCACGTTGTATGGCTTTTTATGATTAATTATCATTTTTCATACCCCCAAAATCAGAAATGATACCACAATCAACAAATGAAAAATTCCCAATCGAAAATTTCTTATTCGCAATTTTTTCAGCAAGCTGTCTGCTTTCAATAAATTCATCGGTCACGATTACAAAAAATTGTTTGTCCGACTGATTGACAAGATAAAATTCTTTTTGTGTAAGTCCTGCGCTTTTCCGTGCGAATTTTAATTTTTCGCCTAATGTAATTCCTGTTTCATCATGTTTTACCATTTTATAATCCTCCGAAAATTAAGTCAGCTTTTGCTGCCTCCTTAATTATAATTTCCACAATACTTCATTACAGGAAACACTCATTTTCATAAAGGCAACGCTCCGTAGCATTGCTGTTTTATAGCTTATGGTTAATCATACTTTCCTGCCTGCACTTCGGGCAGTAAAGCAGTCCAGATAAGATGTGGCGAGCATAGTTGCCATATCAGGAACATATATCCACATTTCGAGATGAAACAGACAGGCATTTTCCTGGCTGATACCTGAATTCCTCTGTATCAGTTCAGTCAACGGTTTGAATTCTGGCATCTTTAAAAATTTTACATTTTTATAATCATAAAAGAAAGAAAAAACATGCTGCCCCAGGCACACATGCTTTCTCTTTCTCTCAAATCCGGACGCCTTCTCTCTCGTCCCAGAGCCCCCGCTCTTTCAGGACGCCCTGCAGTTTCTTTCTGGCACGCATGGAAATATGCCTGACGTTATCCGGCGTCGTATCCATCTCCTCTGCAATTTCCTGCACGCTCAGCTCATGGTAATACTGCAGAGTCAGCACTTCTCCATAAGGAGATTTCAGCCCTTTCAGCAGACCGGTTACCAGTTCCTGCAATTCTGTTTCCTCCAGAATGGTATCCGGGCCCTTTTCCAGAATCTCTCCCGTCTCCCATTCTTCCAGCCCGCTGCATTCCTGTATCTGTCTCTTTCGGTACAGATTAAAGCACCGATGTCTGACCGTGGTCATAATATAATCCCGAACCTTATAGGACTCGCTGTCCATAATCTTGTTCAGGTGGTCAGTCAGAATCAGAAATGTCTCGTGAACCATATCCTCCGCATCCGCTTCGTTTTTCAGAATTGCACGGGCAATGCAGAACATCTCCTGCCTGTACTCCTGATAAATAAACTGAAAGAATTCCCGTTCCTCGTCTGTGCCCAGCAGCAGTAAATACCGGAACATATCACCCCTCCATTACTTTTCTGCAACAGTTCGGGGCTTCACCTGAACCGCCGCATTTTTCTTTTGTAACCTCTCCGGCAGCAGAATGCCGGAGACGTACTGATATTATACCGCAAAAAAACATGAACAGGGCGAACATTTGAGAAACGCGAATCGAGATTTCCTAATCCACAAACAATGGTGTGGAATAATACCGGTCTCCGCTGTCCGGCAGCAACGCCACAATGGTTTTTCCTTCCTGTTCCGGACGTTTTGCCAGCTCCAGAGCCGCGTGCAGCGCGGCCCCGGAAGAAATCCCCACCAGGACTCCTTCTGCCCTGGCAATCTCTTTTGCCGCTGCAAAAGCATCCTCATTTTCCACCGGAATCACTTCGTCATACACCTCTGTATTCAGCGTAGCCGGCACAAATCCTGCGCCGATTCCCTGAATTTTATGAGGGCCTCCTGTCCCCTGGGACAGTACCGGAGAGGAAGCGGGCTCCACTGCCACTATCTGAATCTGCGGATTCTGTGATTTCAGGTATTCTCCCACACCGGTAATAGTGCCGCCGGTTCCAACCCCTGCCACAAAAATATCCACCTTTCCATCGGTATCTGCCCAGATTTCCGGCCCGGTAGTTTTTCTGTGGATTTCCGGATTTGCCGGATTTTCAAACTGTCCGGGAAGAAAGCTGCCCGGAATTTCCTCTGCCAGTTCTTCCGCCCTGGCAATGGCCCCCTTCATGCCTTCTGCGCCCTCTGTGAGCACCAGTTCCGCCCCGTAAGCCTTTAAAATATTTCTGCGCTCCACGCTCATGGTTTCCGGCATGGTGAGAATCAACCGGTACCCTTTGGCGGCTGCAATGGCTGCAAGGCCGATTCCTGTATTTCCGGAGGTAGGTTCAATGATTACGGAACCTTCTTTCAGCTTACCCGCAGCTTCCGCATCCTCAATCATGGCTCTGGCAATACGGTCCTTTACACTGCCCGCCGGATTAAAATATTCCAGTTTCACCAGGAGCTTTGCTTTCAGTCCATGGCTTTTCTCCAGGTTAGCCGCCTCCACAAGAGGGGTGTTTCCAATCAGATTCAGAGTTCCCTGATAAATATTTGACATGTTCTTGTTTCCTTTCATAAATTATTTGCTGTTTACAGCCTGAAACGCCTGTTCCAGATCTTCAATAATATCGTCAATATGCTCGGTGCCCACAGACAGGCGGATGGTATTTCTGCAGATTCCCTGTTCTTTTAATTCCTGGTCATTTAACTGGGAATGGGTGGTGGAAGCAGGATGGATGGCAAGGGATTTCACGTCCGCCACATTTGCCAGCAGGGAAAACAGTTCCAGATTGTCAATAAAATCTTTGGCTGTCCGGTCATCCCCTTTGATTTCAAAAGTAAAAATGGAACCGCCTCCGTGCGGGAAGTATTTCCGGTACAGGGCCTGCTGCCCTGCGTCTTCGGAAAGGGAAGGATGATGTACCTGTTCCACCTGAGGATGGCCGCTCAGGTATTCCACCACCTTCAATGCATTTTCCACATGGCGCTCCACCCGCAGAGACAATGTTTCCAGCCCCTGCAGAAACAGAAATGCATGAAACGGAGAAAGAGTGGCCCCGGTGTCTCTGAGCAGAATGGCCCGGATTTTTGTAACAAAGGCCGCCGGTCCCGCCGCCTGTGTGAAAACTACTCCGTGATAACTCTCATTGGGCTCTGTCAGACCAGGAAATTTCCCGGAAGCCTCCCAGTCAAATTTACCGCTGTCCACAATAACGCCGCCGATGACCGTTCCGTGTCCGCCGATAAATTTCGTAGCGGAATGCACCACAATGTCCGCACCGTATTCTATGGGCCGCACCAGATACGGCGTTGCAAAGGTGTTATCCACCACCAGCGGAATCCTGTGCTCGTGGGCAACTTCTGCGATGGCCTGAATATCGCTTACATCCGAGAGGGGATTTCCCAGCGTTTCGATAAATACGGCTCTGGTATTTTCCTGTATGGCTTCTGCAAAATGTTCCGGGCGGGAAGGCTCCACAAAAGTTGTGGTAATTCCATATTCCGGCAGCGTATGTGCCAGCAGGTTATAGCTTCCTCCGTATATATTATTGGCCGCTACTATGTGTTCCCCGCTTTTCGCCAGATTCTGAATGGTATAAGTAACTGCCGCTGCCCCGGAAGACACGGCCAATGCCCCAACTCCTCCTTCCAGAGCGGCAATCCGCTGTTCGAAAATATCCTGCGTGGGATTGGTCAGCCTTCCGTAAATATTTCCCGCATCTTTCAGGCCGAACCGGGCCGCCGCATGATCGGAGTTGTGAAATACATAAGAAGATGTGGCATAAATTGGAACTGCCCGCGCGTCCGTAACCGGATCCGGCTGCTCCTGTCCCACATGAAGCTGCAGCGTTTCAAATTTTAACTTCCTGTCCGTGTATGGTATTCTGCTCATATCTTTCTCCTTTTCCTCTATTTCCTATGTGTTTAGTAGGTTATTGGTTTACAGATACTATACACTCTTTTTTCCGATAAGTCAACCGGAAATTTTCCAAATCCCTTCTTATCTGTCATAGCTTTCCAGAAAATGATGTTTTACGCCCTGTTCCTTGTAAGCAATCACAGTGCTCAGATTCACATTTTCCACACTCCGGAAAATATTGGCTTCCACAAAAGGATTTGTCTGTTTTAATTCCTGTATCAGCCTCTTGACTTCTTTCCGTTTGGAAACAGATTCCCGGTCCGGCCCCTCAAAAGCACAGTTCTCCGTAAACCGGCAGGCGCACTGAAGAAATTTCAGACCGTTATAATCCCGCCAGCGCCGGATGGCGTCTTCCCGGATATAATACATGGGGCGGATTAACTCCATTCCCGGAAAATTCGTACTGTGCAGCTTGGGCATCATGGTCTGTATCTGTCCGCCGTAGAGCATTCCCATCAGAATTGTCTCGATGACATCATCGTAATGATGGCCCAGTGCAATTTTATTGCAGCCCAGCTCCCTGGCCTGATGATAGAGGTGTCCTCTGCGCATTCTTGCACAGAGATAACAGGGAGATTTCTCAATTCCATACACAGCTTCAAAGATATCTGATTCAAACACCGTAAGGGGCACCCCCATCCGCGCCCCGTTCGCCTCAATCATGTTCCGGTTCGCCTCCAGATACCCTGGGTCCATCACGAGAAATTTCAAATCAAATGACACTTTCCGGTGTTTCTGCAGTTCCTGAAACAATTTGGCCATCAGCATGGAATCCTTTCCGCCGGAAATACAGACTGCGATGTTATCTCCTTCCTGTATCAGCTTATAATCCCTGACTGCTCTCGCAAAAGGAGAAAACAGCTCTTTGTGAAATTTTTTCCGAATACTCTTTTCCATATGTTCTGCTTCCGTATTCCGCTCCATCCTTCACACGCTCCATCCTCAGACATATTTTATTCTTATATATATTTTTATACACATTTTTATACACGCTCCAGCACCAGAACATAATCCCTGCCAATCTTTCCGCCCATCCCTTTTCTTGGAATTCTGATATAGGGATTCTGTATGACATAGCTGAACCGGCTCCAGGTACGGTAACCTGCTGTACAGGCAATTTCCTCCAGTACCCGCCAGCTTTCCACCGTAACTTTCCGGATGGTACTGTTGCCAATCACAATCATATAACGGCCTCCCGGCTCCATCTGGCTGCGGACTGCTTTCAGGTTTGTTTCCATATCCTCAAAAAATTTTTTTACGATTAAAGCACGTTTCCGGTCCTGCACCGCGATTTTACCGTAATATTCTTTTAAAAGACTGCTTTTTTCCAGTATATCCAGTCTTTGGTCTTCCTCTTTCGCGTTAATTTTTTCCGTTCCCACATACTGCTTTTTCTTTTCCCGGAGAGAATCTTCCGTCAGTGTACCCAGCCACAGATTTTCCAGACGCATGGTTCTTCCGTAATCGAAGGCATTGATATAGGGGGGAGATGTGACAGCCAGACCAATCCCCCCCGGAACGGAAAAATCCAGAGCGTCCCCCGCAAGAATCCTGGTAGTCCCCAGATGTTCCACTGCTGACAGTTCCGCAACCATCTGCCGATACCTGCGGAATACGGAGGTAAATTCCCGTTCCACCGGCGGCGGTATTTTTTTTACCTTATTGGAGACATAGGGTTTGGGAGATGTATCATCCGCATTGGAAACTTTTTTTATAATGGAGGCCATGCACAGATGGAAAAAGTCTCTCACCGCCTGTTCGGTAATTGTTTCCGTACAGATGCGCATCCGGCCAAGTTCCGCAATTGCTTCCGGAGAAAACCAGTGTTCCAGATTATCAATTTCCGGCCGGTAACACATTCCGTTCCCCCTGAAAGTTCTGTCCAGAATCCGCTGAAATTCTTCATCCAGCAGCTTCATCTGTTCTTTGTTCAGCGGAGTGGTCTTAACTTTGATAATCAGTTTCGCAATGTCGTCTATCTCTGTGCCGCAGGCATGGAAACCCCGGAGATTTGCCTCCAGCAGCGTTGTCCCGCTTCCGGAAAAAGGGTCAAACACAATGTCTTCCTCCCTCCGGGCGCAGGTGCGGATTCCCCATCCCGGAAGTTCCGGTATGAATTTACAGGGATACTTAAACATGCCATGGGTGTATGAGTTGGGATTGGGCTGCTGAATCACATATGTGGCCCCCTGCAGGATTTCATCAGGCAGCGTCTCCACTTCCACTATTTGTTCTTTCTCAGACATACCACACTCTCCCTTAAATATTTTCCCGTTTCTTTCGTCTTTTCATACTGCTGGGAACTGGTGATAATATAGCGGTCCACCTCTATTTTATCCACATCAAATCCAATCCTTTCTCCGTACTCCGCCAGTATCAGATCTGCCGGAAATACCACGCCGCCATAGGCGGAATTTCCCACCACAATACAGCAGAACCCCTCTTTTACCAGAACACGGTAGCTCTCTCTTAAAACCTGAAACATATCCCGGTAATACAGGCCCAGCATTCTGGGAATTTTTTTGTCCCACAGCTTCCGGTCCTCTAATTCTTTCAGCAGTTCTTCCAGAATCTGGCTTTCCGGCTCCGGTTCGGAACTCAGATCTCCATTCAGATGAGAATGGAGGGACTGATTTCTCAGTTGTTTCAGATCTCCGTAATCCGACACAAACTTTCCAAACCACAATTCCAGCTTATAGATTTCCGTGTAATCAAAACAGTTGGCGTAGGGCGGGGAAAATATAATTCCCTCCACGCTGTCTTCCTCCAGATAGCGGTTCATATTCAGACAGGAATCCTGATACAGCCGGATATTTCCCGGCTGGCGATATTCCTGCAAATCCGTGTATATCTTCCGATATTCTTCCAGCAGCATGTTATGGGCGTCCTCCGGCGTCACCACTCTGGGTTTCACATATTTCTTTATTTTCAGTCCGTTCCCGGCCTTTCTGTAATTGGACAGGGGCTCCAGACAGGACAGCCAGCCCAGCTTCAGCAGATTCCGCACTTTTTCTGTCAGATGGGGGGCAGATTCTATTAATACTCCGGCCCTCATAAAATATGCTTCCACCTGCTTATCAAACACTTTATGGCTGATGGAAAGTCCGGGCAGCACATAGTCCGTTCCCGGCTCCGCCGCCTGCTCCAGAATCTCCTCAGACGCTTCCCGAAACTGTTCCTGTTCTTCCCCGGAACAGGGTTCCAGCTTACATCGGGACAGAAAACAGGAAAAGGGATTCACTTCAAATCCGACTCCCTCATATCCCATGTGCTCTGCCGCCAGCAGCGTACTTCCGCTTCCGGAAAAAGGGTCCAGGATTACACCCTTCTTATGTACGGAATATTCCTGAATCAGCTGTTCCACCATTTCTGTGGAAAATCCTTCTTTATAGCGGTACCACCGCTGAAAGGGTTTATCCAGATCATCGGAATAATTCAGCAGACTTGTATAAGTGGCATTGGAGCTTTCCGGGTAAATCATGTGGTACCGTTTTTCCAAATCCATGTATTTATAATGCTTTGTGGTCAGATCTTCCATCTGTTTCCTCCCGTCTGCACGCTGTCCGGCATATTTGATTCCGGACTTCAAAACAGGGCTGCCCGATACGGCAGCCCCGTCTTTCTTCCTGTTTTATTCATCCTGTTCCAGGTATTTCTGTAAGGTACGCATACATTCTTTCAAATCAATGGGTTTGGCAATATGAGCATCCATCCCCACCTCCAGACAGTGCTGGGCGTCATCGGAAAATGCATCTGCCGTCATGGCGATAATGGGCAAACCGTTGTCAGACCGTTCCAGCTTACGGATTGCCACCGTCGCATCATAACCGTTCATCACCGGCATACGGATATCCATGAGGATTGCATCATAAAAGCCGATTTCTGACGCTTCAAATTTCTCAAGGCATTCTCTGCCGTTGATTGCCCGCTCCAGAATCAGGCCCACGGAACCGAGAATCTCACTGATAAACTCCCAGTTTACATCAATGTCTTCCGCCAGAAGAATATGCTTTCCTTCAAAGTCGATTTCTTCTTCCTCATCTTCCTCGCAGGTAATGCCCTCCATATATTTCCGCAGATACAGGTACAAGGTGGACTTAAACAGAGGTTTGGAAATAAATCCTTCAATTTCAGATTCTTCCACTTCTTCCAGTTCGTTCCAGTCATAGGCGGAAATCAGGAATGCAGGCACTTTCTTGCCCTGAGTCACATTCCGCATTTCGCGGATTACCTCAATTCCGTTCATATGGGGCATTTTCCAGTCTACCAGAACAAAATCGTAGTCATTGTTCTGAAGATGCCGGTCTTCAATCATGCGGATTGCCTGCCGGCCATCCAGCGACCACTCCGTATGTACCCCCAGTTCCTGCAGATTTGCCACGGCGCTGGTACATAACTGCTCGTTGTCATCCACCACCAGCACATCCCAGTGGGGAAGCATCATATCCTTCTCATCTATATCAGATTTCTTCAAATCCAGTGCAATATGGAATCTGCTTCCTTTGTCCTGTTCACTCTTCAGTTCAATGGTACCGTCCATAAGATCCACAATGGCCTTTGTAATGGACATTCCAAGACCGGTTCCCATAATCTTTGCCACCTGGTCAGAATTTTCCCGCTCAAAGCTGTCAAAAATCTTCTTCTGGAATTCTTCTGACATTCCGATTCCCGTATCTTCCACAATAAAATGGGTGCGCACATACTCTTCTCCCTGGGGAGAATCCTCCTGGTAGAGATGTACGTCAATCCGTCCTTCTTCCGGTGTAAATTTGGTAGCGTTGGATAGCAGGTTCAGAAGCACCTGGTTTAAACGCACCGAATCACAGAATACATTTTCTGTCTGTATGGACTGGATAAAGATATCAAAATACTGATTTCTGGCTTTCACCTGAGGCTGCATGATATTCACAATATCATCCATCGCCTCCCGCAGAGACATCTGATTCATATTCAGCGTCATCTTGCCACTCTCGATTTTGGACATATCCAGAACATCGTTAATCAGTCCCAGCAAATGCTTGCTTGACAGCTTCACTTTGCCCAGACAGTCTACCACACGCTCCGGGTCTTTAATATTTTTCAATGCGATTTCCGTCATTCCGATAATGGCGTTCATGGGCGTTCTTATATCATGGCTCATGCTGGAAAGGAACTCGCTTTTTGCCTTATCTGACTGAACTGCTTTCTTTCTGGCCTCATTCAAATCTTCCATCTGCCGGATGGAAAACCGGAAATATTTGATAAACATCACGGACATGGCAACCAGAATCATCACGGAAGAAGCAATCATAATAATCAGACGCTGTACATCCAGACTGCTGATAGGCGTATCCATGGCTTCACTGTTCATAACCGTAACCAGATACCAGTCCAGATTTTCCGCAAGGGGCGTACAGTATGTATATCGCTTTTCTCCATTGATGGAAACCAGCCTGGAATAGGCCTCTCCGTTTTCAATGGCCTCCTGAAGTTCCTTTATATATTCCTCCGCTCCTCCTTTATGATTATCCCGCACTTCCGATATGATACGGTCAAAATAACTTTCCCGGTATGCATTTCCGCTCCGGATTACAAAGTTTCCTTTAGAATCAATAATGTGAGAGTAAATCAGCGTTTCGTCTGAATCCAGAAACAGCGCTTCTTTCAGATAATCCATGGGAGCGCCCGCCAGAAGGGCAACGCTTCTGCCGCCGTCTTCCATGGGATATTCCGCCTGTTTTCCCAGAATCAGCATCCGCTCCCCCCTGTGGTTAATTCCCATTGCCACAATACTGCCGTCATTTTTCAGAGACTCCAGAAGCCCTTCATCCTGAAAGACGTCCAGCTCATCTCCGTAAATATTTTCTATGGTACCGTCTTCCCCATACAGAGCCAGAAAATCAAAATCCCTTACTTCTCCGCCCAGGGCAAGTTCTTCCAGCAGTTCTTCTCCGTAAACAGCCGATTCCGGCGGCGTACGCTTTACAATGCCTTCAATCTGTTCCAGCCGCAAACCGATTACCGTGCTGAATTTCTGCTGAATCTGTGTATTCATTTCGGACATATAAATCTCACTGATTTCATCAATGGTACTCTCTGTCCGCTTCCCCATAATCAGCACCAGCCCGATAAATACAATGACACATATACTAATTACGCTGATAAAGCTGTTTCTCAAAAATCTCTTAATATTTGTTTCCATATATTCCTCCACACCACACACATTCTAATTCACTGCGTTATAGTATCTGTCAATCTCTCTCTTACACTTTACCAGCAGTCCCGGAAGTTCCGGTCTGACCGCGCCCGTATCACGTACCAGTGCTCCCCGTACAAATTCAAACTGCATATTGTTGTGCTCGCGATAGCGGTAGAACATACTGTCAAACTCATCGGCCAGCCTGCATAGCTGGGTAAAAACCGTATTATGATTTCCCATAATTTTATGGGGAAATCCGTTTCCGTCATACCGCTCATGATGATGAGCGCACATGTCTCCGCATATATGTACAAAATATTCACAATGTCTGGAATAATTCAGGTGGATAATACTGGAACCGGCTCCTGTATGGCCGTATATATCGTTACTCATTTCATCCTGTTTTGATGATTTGAATTTAAAATTATTAGGAAGCAGCATATTGCCGATATCGCAGAAAAATGCTGCTTTGCTTACCAGTTTTACATAGACCTGATCTGTTTCGTCCAAATCGTTATAATACCCGTTCAGCAGGATTTCCAGCAAATCTGCCATGCGCTCGTAATGGCCGCAGTCCTGTCCGAAATTTTTCAGAAATCTCCGGTATATACTTTCCAGATCTGCAATGTACTTCTCTGTCTCCTGAATATCTTCTTCCGAAAGGCTGTTTCTGCCCAGCATTCCCAGTCTGGTTTCCAGCCGCCAGAGCACTTCTTCCCGGTCATAGGGCTTTCGGATAAAACCGGAAATATGGTACCGGGCGGCGTTGGCTACATTTTCTCTGGTAGCTTCCGCAGTAATGAGAAAAACCGGAATATTGTTCACCCTGTTTTCTTCCAGCCGTTTCAATACGCCAAATCCATCCATTACCGGCATGGATACATCCAAAAGAATCGCGTCCAGGCTGTTCCCGTTTTTCAGAATCTTCTCAACCCCCACAGAACCGTTCTCAGCCTCCAGGGTGGAAAATTCTTCACTCAAAATCGTCTTCAGCACTTCGCGATCTACTTCCGAATCATCAATGATTAATATTTTCTTATACTCTTTTGTCATTTTACCAGCCCGTTATTACTTATTTTACCAGTCCGCTATTACTTACTTTACAGAGAACTTTCTATGACATTTAAGATTTTTTCCTGAACAGGCAGTATATTCACAAGAACCTCTCTTGCTTCCGCCGGCTGGCCGCTCCGCAGCAGGTTCACAATTTCGGTATATGCATCATATAACGGGGTAACGGAAAGATTGCCGGCTGCTCCCTTAATGGCATGAGCCTTCTCCGTAATATCATCATAAGCCTCATTATCATAATCAGGCTCAAAAGAATATGTCTTCATCATTTTCAGAAATGTACCCAGCATTTTCTTATAAATGGCGGCGTTTCCTCCCAGACGTTTTACGCCCTCATCCACGCTTACTCCCAGTTCTCTCAATTCATCCAGTAAATTCATTAAAACAACTCCTTTTTCCCGATGCTTCCGCAAATAGCTTCATTATATCTTATAATTCACAGTTTATCGACCTGTATTTCAGGCAACACAATGTCTGCCCACATTATATCACAGTTCTTTTTTTCCCGCAACTGATTTCCATACCTTTCAAAAAGGGCTGCTGCAAAACACAGCCGGTATACAATATATGCATAAGACCAAAGAGTCTGAATGCCATATTCTGTATACAACGCCTGTTTTGCAGCAGCCTCCTGAATGAAATCCGGATATTTTGCCTGCAGCGTATTTTTTAAATGGAAATATGGATGAATCCTTCCGCAGGTTCTGCCGGACTGACGGTTCCCGTCTGATGATACAGCAGGGGGTTCTGCGGCGGCTCCGGTTTCTCCTGTGGAATTTCCGGACGGGAACAGTTAAGGCTTTCTGACAGTTTCTTTCCCTCCTCGCTTACTTCCAGCGTGTCTGTCTGAGGAATTTTACTGCTTTCTGTCTGTTCCTCCAGCTCCCGGTGTTCCTCTCTCCGTCTCTCGATGGTCTCTTCCAGTTCCAGCTTTTTCCGTTCTTCCGCTTCTACGGCTTCCTCTTTCATGCCTTCTTCCGCTTTCTCCTGATACGCTCTGGTTTTTCCGGCAAAATCTGAAGCATATTCCATAGCCCGTTCCATGGTACCCATATCGCCTCTTCTTCTGGCTTCTTTGAATACTCTCACAGGCACTTTCAAAAGATTATAGTTTGTGCTGGCTCCCGCCAGGCCTTCCATGGTTTTTACATGCATAGCCTTCCTCCTTTTCTGTCTTTACCTTTCTTCTCGTCCGAAGCTGTTTCAGGTATTAGCTTTCTGTATCAAAAGGCTTCTCAGATGTCATGTAAGATTCCGGCAGAGGCAGCAGCACGGAAACGGTAAATACCGAATATCCCGGCTCCGTTCTCACGGTTCCGTTATATTTTCCGGCAGCTTCCCTCATATTAGACAGCCCTGTTCCATCTGCTTTCTTTCCTGTTTTACCGTCTTTGGCCGCACCTTTCACAGGCTCCGGATTTATGCTGTTTCTGGCTTCCAGCAGGAAAAAAGAATTCCGGACGCCGGACTGTATGGTAATAAATTTCTGATACAGCAAAGCGTCCACCACTTTATTTCCTGTGGCTTCCTCACTTTTACAGAAAGCTCCGGCTTCTGCCATCCGTTCCAGATAATCTTTCATTTTCTCCCATTCCCGGTGTTCCAGGAGCCCCTGGAGGCCGGTCACATGATTTTTCATATCATGCCTGAGACGCTCCATCTGCCGATACTGTTCCTCCATCATTTTATAAACCGCCACCTGGGACCGGTACTGCTCCCCGCGTTTCTGTTCCCTGTAAATTCTGTCCATGCCGAACATATAACCTCCTCCGGCACACATACAAAGCAGAGCCAGCGCCAGATTGGCCCCATGGCTGAAAAGCTGATTATAAGAAAGGTTCCATCTGTCCGCTCCGCGGAACATAATTCCCTTTGTAGCGCCCCAGGTTACAATATCCGCCAGGACAGTCAGAAACATCAGCGGAACCGCCAGCATAACATACCAGTTTTTGCTCTTTTTCTCCAGAACGGATGATAGCAGCGGCCGAAGCAGATACAGCAGTACCGCCGCCGTGGCCAGTTCAGAAACTACTGCCACAGCTTCTTCTTTTCCGCTGTAAATTACAATCCCTTCTCCCCTTATTCCACGGCGCAAAATCAGTATGGCAATGGAAAAGCAGGAGCCGCCCACCGTGCCTGCCAGTTTCAGCACCCCGTTTGAAATCACCGCTGCCAGCAGTTTTTTGACGTTTCTCCGGGAAACATCAAAAGATGCAGACTCAGAAAGCATACCCGCCCCACCAGAACATATTCAGACATACAGACCACCCTTCCCGGCTCATAAAATATCTCCGTTTTCTTTCATATATTCCAGCAGTGCCTGACAGAAAGCCTCGTACCTTCTTTTGGCAATTATAATTTTCCCGCCGTCATCCAGCGTGGCTTCCTGCCGGTTATATCCTCTGACCCGGCCCAGATTTACCAGATAGCTTTTATGGCACCGGAAAAACCCTTTTCCCTGTAACTGCTGCTCCAGCGCCCCTATCTGTTCATAAAAACAGAAGACTTCTTCGGACTGATGGGCACATATCATCCTTCCTCTGATTTCAAAATAGCAGATATCTGCCAGAAACACTTTCTTTTTCTGCCGTTCGCTGGTAATGGCCAGAAACTCCCGCGGCTGTCTCCGGATTTTCTCTATGGCCTGTTTCAGAACTTTCCGAAGCCGCCAGTCTTCCACCGGTTTTACCAGATACCAGAAGGGCTCCGGCATAATAATATCCAGAAATATAATGTCAAACTGCTCTGAAGTCTGAAGCAGTTCCTTCCCGCTGATAAACCGGCGCACTTCGCAGAGCACATTCCATTCTTCCAATATTTTTTTATTCTTCCTGTCATCTGGCTGCAGGCCAGGATTTCATCATCACATACCGCTATGGACAGCATGGGGCACCTGCCTTTCTTTTTCCTGGTTTTCCTGGTATTACTATCGGCAGAAATATGGGCAAACATTCTGCCGACGTCATAAACGGGCCTGTTTTATGCTATAAATGAAAGATTCTCCCACTCATTTTCATGTGCACAGGCTGTAAATGCAAAGGAACACCCCTGTTCCGGAGTGTCCCCTTGCATTTACAGTCAGATATCATATTACAGATAAATGTCAATGGAAGTCTTTTTCTGTTCTTCTTTTTTCTGTTCTTCTTTTTTCTGCCCGTCAGTTCTTTCGGTTTCCTCTTCTTCTGCCTTCTTATCTTCAGGCTTTTCTGCTGTTTTGCCGGAAGCCTGAGCGTTCCGTATGGCCTTGTCTGCCTCTCCCAGTGTGTCCATCTGCGCAGACGCCGCATGTTCTGCCCGCTGCTCCAGCTCCGCAAGTTCTTTCTTTTTGGCTGTCACATCACCGCGTCCCGCATCCTGTCTGATTTCCGTTTTCAAAATGGCGGCCCGGTTTTCCATTTCTTTCGCCGCACTGCCCTGTGCCTGGGCCAGATTCAGGGCTGCATCTGCGGAAATCATGGTTTCCATGCCTGCCTGAGCCAGCTCGGACTGCTTCCCTTTTCCTGCGGATGTCCGCCTGTTTCTACCCAACATATCCTCCATGGATGTTCCCTTTTCCTGATTTTTCGCTCCGCTGGCAGCTTCTCTGCGCTGTTCTGCCTGGTGTTGCTTTAACTGGTTCTGCAAATCATGAATTTCCTGCATGATTTCCTGACGCTTTTTCCGTTTTGTTTCCATATCCAGTTCCTGATTAGAAGAAAGATTCTGAAGTTCTTTCTGCTTATCCACAATCTTTTTCTGAATATTTTTACTTACGGAATCTGCCTGCTGCAGTCCCGCCTGCCCCGGCCGGGGCATTGTTCCGTTGTTCATTCCGCTGATTCTCATAGGCTAACCTCCTGTCTGTTCATCCGAAATCCTTTTCGCATTTCTGCTGCTTCTATTCAAATCACAGATATCCTGAACATACCCTGTGATTCGTATCACATTTCGGAAGGAGGCAGGCCTGCGGTGAGCAAAATGTTTTTAATCGCCGGTTTTCTGTTGTGAACAGGAGAATGACTGCTTCACAGCTCCAGCCCCGTATCTTCCACCGACTTCTGCATTTCCTCTCTGGTTATTTCCTCAAAAGAAATTATGTTATTTTTTGTGTCACGCTTCACCAGCAGGTATGCTCTCTCCTCTTTCGGAATACCCTCGCATCCGTCACAGAAAATAAAGTTTCTGGCGTCATACAGGACTGCAATCTGTTTTCCCTTATATTTTCCTTCTTCTGTCACACCGTACTTACTGTATTCCTCCGGAAAATTAATACAGGTAATTCCGTCTGTTTCCAGTGCCTCTCCTGACGCATCATATGAGCCCTCTGCCTGGGCCTCTTCCAGATTGATAAATCCGCTTTTCTCCTGCTCTTCGTATATCTGCTCATAAGTAACGCTTTCTTCCGAGTGCAGACTGCCGTCCACATAAGGCACATGAGGTACCGGAATCCGAACAGTCAGCCTGTCATTTTCTTCCTCCTGTTCCCCATATACTGCCTCATGCTCCATCGTGCCCTGTTCTTCTGCATATGCTTCTTCCGTACTTTCTCCGGATGCGGAAGTGGCAAATAAGACAGCGATAAAAACCACCAGCACTGCCGCTCCCGTTACTTCTGCCAGACTGAATCTTTTCTTTTTCATAATCGCAACAATCCTTTCTTCCATTGCATTTCTGCCAAAGGGCAGATTTCTGTGAGATGAAAATCTTCCGAAACCATTCCCCCAGGATACAAAATTACTTTTCCGCTCTGCCAGACTAATCAGAGAAAGGGCGTAAGCCTTCCCGGATTCCTGTCCGAAATACTGAAGCACCCGTTCGTCACAGACCAGTTCCATATCCCGGCCGGCCAGTACATACATCACCCATACCAGCGGATTCCACCAGTGCACGCACACCGTAAGGAGGAGCAGCAGTTTTCTGACCACATCGAATCTTCGGATATGCACCAGTTCATGGGTAAGCACCATCTCCATCTGCCTGGAATCTTCCCATTCCATTCCTTTGGGAAGCAAAATCACAGGACGCAGCACACCGTAAGTCATGGGTGTTGCAATCAGACTGGTCTGGCGCACCTGAACCCGGCGTTTCACCGGAAAGGCGCTGATAAATTCCCGGACAGCCCTGTCTTTTGCCGGCAGTGCGGTACGAAATTCCCGGCAGCATTTCAGATACGTAAACATGTAATATCCTGCTGTCACCAATACTCCGGAAAGATAAATGAATTGCCCCGGAGAAAGAGGAAGCGGGAACTCACCGGCCTGCTTCCCGGAATCCGGAGACATCATTCCATTCTCCCTGCCGGTTCCCGCTGAACTCTGCGTTTCGGATTCTGCATTTCCTGCATGGGAATTTCCTTTTGAATTCTCACTGCTGTCCCATTCCGTATCTGCCCACCGAAACATTTCCGGCTGTTGCGGCAGATTTAATTCCATTCCCCAATGTTCCATCAGTGTCCAGACATTATAAGGCGCCGCCACGGAAACAGGAACCATCAGGCGCAGAAAAGCCAGCGTCCACAACATCAGAAACGTCCTTCCCGGCAGCCTGCTGCGAAGCAGTCTGCGCACCGGAAGAATCACCAGAATTAATATGCCACCTGCAATGCTCATTTCCCACAAACTCATCCTCTGTCACCTCGCTCCGGTTCTTCCGTCATCTTCATCCTCTGTCACCTCATTCCAGTTCTTCCACCATCTGTTTCAGTCTGCAAATCTGCTCCGGCGATAACTGGTTCCTGCTCAGAAGGGCCGCAAACAGCTTGTCGGCAGAGCCATCGTACACCCTGTTAATCAGCTCCTGTGTTTCCGCTTCCTGGACTTCCTCTTTGGGAATCAGGGCCCGGCACATGAAATTCGGCTCGCAGCGCTCAATGGCCCTTTTCTTTATACATCTTTTGATTAAGGTATAGGTGGTATTTTTGTTCCAGCCCACTTCTTCCTTTAACACATCGGAGATGTATTTGGCAGTGCTGTCTCCTTCCCGCCATAACACATCCATCACCTTCAGCTCGGAATCAAATAACTTTATGTCCATCGCAAATCCTCCCAAACTACTGCAGTAGTCTATATGTTCATACTACTACAGTAGTCTCTCCTTGTCAACCCTGAATTACTGTTGCGGAATTAACTGTTACGGAATTAACTGTTGCGGAAGAAGTTCATGAGAATTTCCTTAATATGGTTGTACCGTCTGGCATAGGTATTCTCCACCCGGATTACCTGCAAATCAAACCTTCGGCAAAGCTCCTGTTTCTTTTCTTCCCGCCGCTTTTTCACTTCCTCTTCCAGATGTTCCCGCCCCTCCAGCTCAATGGCCAGCACCGGTACTTCCCGTTCTCTCTGCTGCTCATACACCACAAAATCAAACCGGTCAGAATAAAACAGAGCCGCCCCCTGCTCCGGCAGCACCTCTGAAACAGCCACTTCCCGCTGTACCTGAAAACGGTTCTGGGTCAGCCAGATATTTTCCAGCGCATGATTCAGATTTTTCAGAAATGCCTCCTCTGTGGCTGAGCTGAAAGGCTTTACGCCAAGGGCTCTGGAATTTGCCTGCTTTCCGGTTACCTGGGATTTCCCGTTTTTCCTGGTATACTGTATCAGCTCATATAAATCGTCTTCTCCGTCCTGCTGGTGCAGCCGCTCCAGATTTTTCAGGTCTGACAGTACAATCAGCCTGTCTTTTGCTCTGGAGGTGGCCACATTAATCAGCTCTTTGTTATTCTTCAGCCACTCGTAAGTACCTGCCTGGGTCTGAGAGGTAATGGCAGTAGAAAACAGCACAATATCTTTTTCATCTCCCTGAAAAGCATGGACAGTACCGCAGTCCACATTGGACAGGCCGGCTTTCTTAAGGCCTTCTTCCAGCAGTTTTTTCTGGTTCACAAAAGGCGTAATCACCCCTATGGTTTTGTCCCTGTTTCCGGCCGCATATTTTATGATTTCCTCCGCTTCCCCAGGGGCGGTATTTTTCCCGCTGCTCTGGCTGTCTCTCACATCCAGATACAGCAAAGGATCCTGTTCGGAACTTTCCGTTTTAATGCAGAGCTTTTCATTATAATATTTTTTATTGTTAAATCCGATGATTTTCTCGTGACAGCGGTAGTGGTAGTGGAGCAGAATCTCATCGCTGACCGCGTCGCAGGCCAGAAAGGTTTTGTAAATGGAATTTTTCCGGTAGTCGTATTCCTCCGGAACGTTATATTTTTTCCTGAGCTTCTGGTTGACCATTTCTTCCAGCTGAATCACCGGATTAAGCTGCTGCGGGTCCCCTACCATCATCAGGCTGCTGCCCCGGAGAACGGGCACCAGTGAAACGGCGGTATTGCACTGGCTGGCCTCGTCCATAATCACCATGTCGAACATGGGCGCCGGCTCCCCCAGTTTGTGGGCGGAAATACAGGTGGTGGCCACTACGGGAAATATTTCCTGCAGCTTTCTGATATTTTCTTTCCTGCTCAGATATCTGGAAAAATCCTCCAGACGTGTCTTTTTATTTTCATTGAATACAATTTCTTTCAAGTCCTTATGCCTGGGCAAATCCAGTTTCCGGATATATCCGGCGGAAGTGTAGTACAGATATTTTTTCAGGTCTTCCACATTGTCGTCCAGCAGTGAAAATGCTTCTTCTTCGGTAATACTCCCTGTTTTTTCCATTCTGCGCCTTACCTGCTCCATCTGCCTGCCCTGCAAATCCGCCTGGAAAGGCAGCATCTGCACAGACAGGCTGCCTCCTTCTTCGTATTCCAGTACCCGGCTGATGGTTTCTCTCCGTTCTTCCAAATCCAGCAGTTCTTCATACCTGCGCAGCAAATCGGAAAGTTTTCTGGCCCGCTCAATTCTGTCCTCCCGGTTCCTGTCCAGCGTGGAAGCAAATATTTTAACAGAAACGGTCTGCTCATACACTGCCCGGATATGCTCCAGCGCTTCCTGCATTTTCTCGCTGTTTCCCAGACGCAGCACCGGAAAGGGAATGGTTTTGTCCTGGTATTTCATGGAAAGGAGTTTTTCCACCACACCGTTGATGGGGTGATTGTTATAGGACACAAACAGCACGGTTTTTTCATTAAAAAAGGCAGTGACAATGGTATTGATAATGGTGCTGGTCTTTCCGGTTCCCGGCGGCCCCTGGATATAGGCAACAGGATATTTCATGGCGTTGTTGATGGCCAGAAGCTGGTCCAGATTCACCTTCTGCTCCGCAAGCACCACCGGATATGCTTTTCTGCGGCGGGGCCTGCGCACCATTTCTCCGAAAAAGGCCTGAATGGGCGCTGTCACTTCCTGTTTCTGATACATGTCTGTAACGGCCTCATATTCTCTGTGCAAATCCAGGATAATATCCATGCCAAGGCCAATCAGATAAGGCATATCGTCCACACCCAATGCCTGCCCTCTGTGATTTGTAATGCATTCTTTAATCTGTTCCTGATTCTTCTCAAACTCTTTTAACAGCTCATATTCATCCCCGTCCAGAAATTTCCGTACACTCTCCTTCACCCCGTCCAGCGTATATTCCGTGCAGATGACAATCTCATCGTCAGGCCGCAGAATTCTCTGTCTGACATCCAGCTGCAATTTCCGGTAAGCCAGTACATACAGCCCCCTGGGCGTATGGATGCTGAGGACGTTCATGGCAAGCTGCCGGATTTTCAGCCTGCCTTCCCGGTTTCGCTGCTCGTCGGTTTTATACTGGAACTGCTGCACAATCATACGGAACTGTTCTTCGTTCAGCAGGTATGCTTCACCCTGAAAGCTCTCCCGGTCCAGATACCGTACCAGTTCAAAATCAGAATAATAAGGAACCGTGTCCATGCGGTTGCACTGCTCCAGATAATTCAGTATTTTCAGGTTCACCGTATGGTCAAACAGCCCTTTATATTTGCGGGGATTTTCTTCCATATCCCGCACCAGCTTCTCATTTACGGGACAGTAAGAGCCCTCCACGATGGAGGAAGACAGAATGGAATCAATATAGATTCGTTCAAAGGTCTCGGTGGTATACCTGCAAAGGTGCAGCCCTTCCACTTTCAATGTGCGCTTCGCCGGATTCAGGTCATAAATCCCAATCCAGTACCTTGAAATCTGTTCTTCTTTGTTGCGGTATTCAATGCTCATCCATTTGCCCTCGTGGATGGCTCTGAAAATATCACGGTAAATACTGTTCATCCTGTGCGCTCCCTGTATGATTCCTCCCATGCTTCTGCCACAAATCCGGCCTTTTTTACCGAACCACCTTATATTTTAACCGCAGATAAGAATGCTTTAGCGTCTCACAGCCTGTCAGTTCCAGGATTCCCAGACGGTCCAGTTCCTCCTGTCCGGTCAGGGATTTTCCATCAATCAGCGAGGAGGTGTCCTGTCCGCCCACAAGCACCGGCGCCACCACAATATCCACATAATCCAGCAGCTTTTCCCGCAGAAACATTCCGTTCAGAGTTCCTCCCGTCTGCAGGGTAATCCTCTCGCAGCCGTAATTTTCCCGAAGCTGTTCCAGCACCCCATTCAAATCCAGTGTTTCCTGAAATATAATACTGAGGTTTTCCTCTTTGCTTTCAAAAGCCGGATGACGGGGATTGGTGGTAACCAGCACAAATTTCTGAGACCGCCCGCAAAAATAGCGGATACCATGTTCATTCAGATGATGATTATCTATAATTACGAAAGAAACCGGCGTTTTGGGAGGAACGGGTTTCTCATTGACTCCCATTTTGGCCTGTACCCGCCCGGAATTCAACGCCCACAAATCCGTAGTCTGCTCAATTTCATAATACTGCCCAAGGCCTTCCCGGACTCCGTCTATCTTCGGCAAATCCTGGTCAAAATCAAGGGTATCATTCGCCCCTGTGCTTATTCTGCCGTCTACGGACATCAACATGAATAAAGTGGTTACCGGTCTGTTCATTTTGAAACCTCTCTTTCTGAATTATCTCTTAATTATTTCTGAATACCATTATACGTTCCCATGCAGCGCGGGTCAATCAAAATTCCTGTTGACCCTCTACCTGCGTAAGGG
>Ga0137307_100804_pt1 | contig 35055 bp, 24 predicted proteins | sample NAcewD2O_March_2_FD_97180 | JGI IMG/M metagenome (GOLD analysis project Ga0137307, IMG submission 97180) | Mouse cecal microbial communities from Vienna, Austria - N-Acetylglucosamine amended D2O_March | ecosystem: Host-associated > Mammals > Digestive system > Large intestine > Cecum | place... | reverse complement strand
TATCTTCGGAGATAGCGACCAGTCGCAGGGATAGGTTGTCACCGCGCTCCATGTCCCTCTGGGGGAGGATTTTTACCGACTCTTTGCACCATTGTTACATCGACTCGAACTGTGGCGATTTCATTTTCTGTGCTTCGTCGACCGAGTGACTCTCTATATATTGCAAATTTGCAAATTCACTGCAAAAATTGGTCAGGTAAAGGATAATTATTATCTTTGCCGTATAAATACTCAAAACACAATCAGAACTACGCTATATGGCTACTAAACCGTTTCACTATCAGGAAATGTTTCCTCTCGGCCCCGACACAACCGAGTACTATCATCTTAGTTCGGACTATGTGCACACCGAGAACTGGGGCGGACACGAATTTCTTGTCGTAGACCCGCAGGCGCTTACCGTTCTCGCCCGTCAGGCAACGCACGACAATGCCTTCATGCTCCGTCGGGAGCACAACAAAATGGTGGCATCAATTCTTTCCAACCCCAACGCAAGCCAGAACGACAAATTCGTGGCGCTCACGATGCTCCGCAATGCCGAAATATCGGCCAAAGGCCAGCTCCCCTTCTGTCAGGACACCGGCACAGCTATATGCCATGCGTCGAAAGGACAGAACGTTTACACCGGATGCAACGACGAAGAGCGTATATCGGAAGGCGTATATCTCACTTACACAACCGACAATCTCCGTTACAGCCAGAACGCTCCTCTCACAATGTACGACGAAGTGAACACCGGCTGCAACCTACCGGCTCAAATCGATATCCACGCCACAGAAGGCAACGAATATCACTTCCTCTTCGTGGCTAAAGGCGGCGGCTCGGCAAACAAGACCTACCTCTATCAGGAGACAAAGGCTACTATCAACCCCGACAAGCTCGTTCCTTTCCTCATCGAAAAAATGCGCAGCCTCGGCACAGCAGCCTGCCCTCCCTACCACATCGCATTCGTTATCGGCGGCACTTCGGCAGAGAAGAACCTCGAAGTGGTGAAGAAAGCTTCGGTAAAATATCTCGACTCACTCCCCACCCAAGGCAACGAATACGGCCATGCTTTCCGCGATATCGAGCTCGAAAAGGTGCTTAAGAAAGCCAGCGAAGACCTCGGCCTCGGCGCTCAGTTTGGCGGCACATGCTACGCTCACGACATCCGCGTTATCCGTCTGCCCCGTCACGGCGCTTCGTGCCCCATCGGCATGGGCGTAAGCTGTTCGGCCGACCGCAACGTCAAGGCTAAAATCAACAAAGACGGTCTCTGGATTGAAAAACTCGACACCAACCCCGGAGAGCTAATTCCCGAAGAATACCGCAAACAGGGCGAAGGCGAAGTTGTGAAAATCGACCTCAACCGTCCGATGCAGGAAGTTCTCGCCGAACTGTCGAAATATCCCGTATCGACACGCCTGTCGCTCAAGGGCACTATTATCGTAGGACGCGACATAGCTCATGCAAAAATCAAAGAGCGCCTCGACAAGGGCGAACCCATGCCGCAGTATCTAAAAGACCATCCCATCTACTACGCAGGGCCCGCAAAGACCCCGGCCGGCCTTCCCTCGGGCTCGTTCGGCCCCACTACTGCCGGACGTATGGACTCATACGTCGACCAGTTCCAGAGTGCCGGTGGTTCTATGATTATGATTGCCAAAGGCAACCGCTCGCAGCAAGTGACCGACGCCTGCCACAAGCACGGCGGCTTCTACCTCGGCTCTATCGGTGGCCCGGCAGCAATTCTCGCCTACAACTCAATCAAGAGCGTCGAACTCCTCGAATATCCCGAGCTCGGCATGGAGGCTATCTGGAAAATCGAAGTCGAAGATTTCCCTGCATTCATCCTCGTCGACGACAAGGGCAACGACTTCTTCACCCAGATAAATGAAAAATGTAAAAACTGTGCTCTCAAAAAATAATCGGAGCATCGCATAACTACAGACTTATAAAACCGGCGGCGGGGCTCCTCTACGACAGGCTCCGCCGCATTTTTATCGCAGCAGCCAGAACTTTTTCTGCCGAATAAGATTACAACTATATAATATCACAGCTCTCCACACTTTTTACATTAACTAAAAAACATATTGGCCGATGAAGTACAACAGTTTTCTAAGCCGTTTCATACTGACTCTCATGCTCTCTCTTCTCTCCATGTTTGGTGCCGGCGCCGCCGACAACGAAGGACCGAAGTTCAAGACTCCCGACTTCGCATACCCTCAGACCGTGCTCAATAATGCCAGGGCACTTCTAAAGACCGCCGACACGTCCGACAGCCACCATGCCGGAGAAATACGGCTTCGTGCTGCCCTCGAAATTTGCTCGGCGGCACAGTCTATCGACTACGACTCCATTTTCGCCCAGCCGGCCATGCTGAGCCGTCTGGTTGCCGAGTCGGCAAATGATCCGGCCGCCAAGTCGATGCTCACTCTTTACGAGGCAAAACTCTACGCCAACATCTACACAGCGCGTAAATATAAATACGACCGCGTCGATGCACCTCTTGAGCCATATCCCGACGATGTATCGGCATGGAGCGGCCTCCAATTCCGCACTCGCATTGCCACACTGCTGGCCAATGCACTCGCAGAAGCCGACACCACTGCCCTCAGCCGTTTCTCGGCCTCGCTCGACTATTCGCCCGAAGTCCTCGTCTACCTGCCAACTGTGGCCGATTTCGTGCGCTTCGCTGCAAGCCGCATATACTCCGACCTGCGCACACCAAGCGACAATTACCTCGCCGAACGCAAAGCTATATGCACAGAAGGCATCAAAGCCGCACCCGAAGGCTCGGCACCATATTTCTACTGGTCGTGCGCCCTCATCGAACTCGAAAACAAGGGCGACAGGCAGGCCGAAGCCTTCGAGGCGCTCTATGACCGATGGAAAGACCGCGAGGCCGCACGATATGTGCTTGTTCAGCTCGCCGAACGCTCGCAGGACATAGTAAGCCTCGAGCTGGCAATGCCCGACGACGACGCTTCTGCCCAAGCCCGCGAAGCCTCCGAAAAAAGCATGATCGCGAAGCGCGACAGCCTGATTTCGATGCTGGAAACGTCGCTGTCGCAATTCCCGACATGGAACAACAACAACGCCCTTCGCAACAGCCTCAACAAAATCCGTCAGCCACACGTGTCGATTGAAGCGCCTTCTATGGTCGCTCCCGGCACGTCTTTTACAATCGACCTGAGCTATTCGTTCGCAAAAAAAATAACAGTAAGCATTCACGCGCTCCCAGATATATTCAACGATATGTCGAGCGAGAAGATACTCAGCAGCACACCAAGTGTTTTCAGCCAACAACTTACGACCGATAAAACCGACGGTATCATCTCCATTCCGGCAAGCGTGACAACCCCCGGGAAATACGCTGTTGTCATGTATATCGATAACAAGAAAAAAGAAGGCTGCGTAAACACATTCATCGCCACGCCACTTATTGGCATGGCCGTGGGCCGGGGAGAGGCGGTCGACGCCGTAGCCACTGATTTCAACACCGGCGCGCCACTGAAAAACGTGAAGGTAAACATACAGCAACGGCTCAACCACAGCACAAGCACCTTATTTGCCGGAACTACCGACGGCGACGGCGTCCTTGTCATGAAAGCGCCTTCCGACAAAGGCTATTCGAACCGCTGGCTCACGTTCGCCTACAAAGGTCGCACCTACGATTTCAACAACAATGTGCGCGTATATAATTATCACGAGCCCTCCGACGAGCCCCAGTGCGTGGTGCGCATTCTCACCGACCGCTCAATATATCATCCCGGCGACAGCATAAAGTGGGCCGTGGTACTGGCTTCGAAAGTCCGCCGCCAAAAAGCCACTGTCGACGCCGGCATCGCACTCAATGTGACTCTGTACGACGCCAACGGGCAGGAGCTTTTCACCGACAGCGTCACTACCGACGCCATGGGTCGAGCATACGGGTCTTTCCCGACTGAAAAAGGCATACTGACCGGCTACTTCTCAATCCGCACTCAAAGCGCCGACAAACGCTATACGGCCGGACAGGCTGTAATGGTGAGCGACTTCAAGGCTCCCGAAATAGAAGTAAATGTGACATCAGTCAAACGCGACACTCCCATGGCCGGATTCGTAACTATCGAAGGCCGCGTGAGCACCTACTCGGGCATGCCCGTGGGCAATGCGAAGGTCGATTTGAGCGTGACCGGAGCTTCGCGCTGGCGTTGGTTCATACCTCAGACCAATGTCGGTTCGGTAAGCTGCAATACCGACAGCGTAGGAAATTTCAACGCTGTTATCCCGGCAGAGATGCTCTCTGCAAAGTATAACAACGACATGCCCTTCACGGCATTCACCGCCGACATTACCGCGACATCCGAAATCGGCGAGACCGCTACGACTGCGAAAAACTTTGTCACCGGCAAGCCCTACGCACTCTCGGCCGACATTCCAGGCATGGCCGACAGCGACAAGCCTTTCACTTTCACCGTCAATGCCTACGATGCCGACGGTGCCGAAAAAGCAATACCCCTCCGCTGGGACATACAGCGCGACGGCAAAACCGTAGCAAATTACGGCGGTGAAACAACTTCGGGCAAAGCTGTCACAGTCGATTTCAAATCTCTGCCCTCCGACGACTACAAGCTCTGCGTGCGTCCGGCCGACAGCGCTTTGGCCGATACATTTACTTCGCCGGAGATTTCGTTCTACAGCATCAGCAAAGGAACTATGCCCCAAAGCGTGCCCGCGCTGTTTGTGCCCGACGCAAAAGCTACAGTAAAGAACGGCAAGGCAGAAATGACCATAGGAGCAAACTGCGACAGACTGTATGTCTACTGCTTCGTAAGCGACGACAATAAATTCTATTCGCGCAGCCTCCACAAATTATCAAGCGGCTTCTCGAAAGTCAAAGTTGACTTGCCCGACAGTATCGACAGATGCAGCATAAAACTCGTTGCGGTATATAAGGGCTCGGTTCACACCGCCGACATAGAACCTGAACGGCCCTCGGCTCCCAAGACAGAGATTATTGCCGAAAGCTTCCGCAACCGTCTCGTGCCCGGAACTGCGGAGACATGGCGCTTCAGGCTCATGCACGGCAACGGCATCCTGCCCGATGCCGCAGTAATAGCCACTATGTACAACCGCGCCCTCGAGGCTCTGCAACATGGCGAGTGGCCCAACGCTATACAGTTCTCCGAAAATAATTTCGCCACAACAATCAATAACCCGACGCTTCGGAATTTGTACAACTCGGCATCGACAAGCTTCAAATGGCTCCGGGAAAACTCCTTCGAATGGCCGGCCTTCAAATTCGGCATAAACAGTTTCGGCGTTGTCCGGTTCAAATCGATGCTTGCGAGCGCGGCCAGTGGCGTGAACACAATGGCCACAAACCGGGCAGCCGCAGACATGATAGTGGAATCAGCCATTATGGAACCGAAAGCCGAAGGATTTGAGGCCGAAGAGGCTGCCAGTGAAGATTCTGCCGTCGATGACGGCGAAACAGACAGCACACAAAATTCAACAGCTCCCGAATATCGCGAAGCCGAAGTGCTACAGGCATTCTGGATGCCAAATCTCGTCACCGACTCAGAAGGCAATGTCGACATCGAATTTACCGTGCCCAACGCCAACGGGCAGTGGCAATTCAAGGCTTTCGGCTGGGACAAAGATGCCCGGAGTGCTGCCTACACCGCTGTAGCTACGGCCAACAAACCAGTCATGGTGCAGCCCAATCTGCCGCGTTATCTCCGTCAAGGCGACACGGCGCGCATTCTTGCTACGGTATTCAACAACTCAGAAGAAAACGCCAATGTGGTAACGACGGTAGAAATATTCGACATCGCTACAGGAAAGACCGTAAGCTCTCATACTTCTACCGATGAAATCGCCGCAATGAAATCGGCGACAGTAGGCATCGATGTCGAGGCTCCGGCTACAGCAGCGGCAATCGGCTACCGCGTTCGCGCCGTCGCCGACAATTTCTCCGACGGCGAGCAATCGGCCATTCCAGTGCTCTCCTCTGCCGCCACTGTGATAGAGAGCACGGAGTTCTATCTCAATCCCGGCGACTCCACACCGTTTACTCTCACCGTAAAAGCCCGTAAGAACACTCAGCTGACTCTCCAGTACTGCCAGAATCCTATCTGGACTGTGGTAAAAGCTATGCGTGGCATACAAGCCACAAAATCGCTGACCTCAGCCACGACCGCAGGAAATATTTTCTCGGCTCTGGCCGCGCGCTACATCGTGGAAAAGAACCCCGACATAGCAGCTGCCATAAAGCAGTGGAGCGAGAACCCGACGGAAGAAGCCCTTACTTCGATGCTCGCCAAAAACGAGACTCTGAAAAAACTCATGCTCGACCAGACTCCGTGGGTGCAGGCCGCACAGTCGCAATCGGCACGCATGGCGGCTCTCGCCGACCTGCTTGCTCCCGAAAAATCCCGGAAAGCAATCGCCGAAGGCAAAGCAGCCCTTGCACGGTTCCAGCAGGCCGACGGCGGTTTCGCATGGGGCTCATGGAGCAATGAGTCTTCACCCTGGTCGACCGAGTGCGTGCTCACAACTCTCGGCATAGCAAACTCGCTCGGCATGCTCGACCACGACTTCGACAACATGCTCCAAAAAGCTTTCACATGGCTGCAAAACGAAGCCACAAAACCTCATCGACCCGAAACAGACCGCGAACTCGCGCTTATCTCCACGCTGTTCCCGTCCTACAAAAAGACGGTTGAGGGCAACAATCTTATCCGCCGCACTGTCGGTGCTGTCGCCTCTGCATGGCGCAACGACAACAGCATAGGCAAAGCTTACGATGTACTTGTTCTCAACGGCAACGGACGCAGCGCCGAAGCTGCGAAGGTGCTGAACTCCATCCGCCAGTTCGCAGTGACAAAGCCGGGCATGGGTCTCAGCTTCCCCAACATCGGCGACATACGAGGCTATGCCACCGTTATTCAGGCTTACAAAGCCATGAATGCCACTGCGGCCGAAATCGACGCGCTCCGACAGTGGGTAATCGTTCAGGCTCAGGCCAACGACGACCTCGGCGCCTATAATCCCGATTACGTCATTGCGGCAATACTTCTCACCGGAAGCGACTGGACATCGGCACCCGTATCGCAAAATGTGACCGTAAACGGCAAACCGCTCGAAATAGATGCCATCGAAAGCGCTTCGGGCTACTTCACCCGTACACTTCCGGCCGAGGGCAAAGTCACAGTGACAGTCACACCGAATGGCGTCACACCCTCATATGGCTCAGTAATCTCAATCGGAAACGAGCCTATGAAGAACGTGAAAGCACGTCCGGGACGCGACCTCTCTATCGAGAAACGTTTCCTTGTCGAAGAGCAGGGCAAATGGATTGAGACCGACCGTTTCGCACTTGGACAGCGCGTGCGCGTACAGCTCACCGTGAAAGCAGGCCGCAACCTCGAATATGTGTCAATCTCAGACGAACGTCCGGCCGCATTCGAACCCGTTGACCAGCTCCCGGGATACGTATGGGACGGCTCACTGTCGTTCTACCGCGAGAATCTCGATGCCACGACAAATCTCTTCATCAGTTATCTGCCCCAGGGCACATACCATATCACATTCGATATGACTGCGGCCGTCACCGGCACCTTCATCTCGGGTATTACCACCCTGCAGAGCCAGTATGCGCCCGAACTGACAGCGCACAGCGCCGGCAATCAGATTACGGTTGAATAAATATCAGCATCCTACACCACCGGAGGGCACCTGCTCCTCCGGTGGTTGTTTGAGTAGTGGAGAGACAGCCGTATGGCGAGCGTCCTCCTTTTTTGCCTGTTGTTTTTGTCGGTTATGGCCCTAAAACTCTCATTCTTGCACCTTTACATATTTTTTCATATATTTGCGCAAAAATTACACAACTTCTATATGATATCCAGATTTATCCCTTTGGCTTTCTTTGCCATTTTCGCTTGCGCCACACCTTGTTTTTCAGCTTCGCAAAACAGCGGAGCCAATGCCGACACCAGCATCTCCAAACAAGAAAACAAAGACGCAAAGGACGTTATCCGCACCGGCGAACTCACCGTATGGCCCAAACGAGTGACCAACACCGTGAACATTTCGGGCGTGCACGCCGGCACTATTGTTGAAATCACCACTATTTCGGGCGAACTGTTCAAAAAAGCGGTTGCCGGCAACGACGGCTTCATCCGCATTGACATGACCGACGCCGAACCCGGTGTCTACATTGTCAAAGCCGGCGAACAACAGGTAAAAATCTACAAGCGCTAAACCACGCGCATGCTACGCATGCAAGGGCAGCGGCCTCTTTTTATGAGTCTGCTGCCCTTGCTGCATTTTTGTTGTCGTTCGTTCAGAGACTTGTACGCTCGAACGCGTCGATAAAACTACCGGGAGTGGCATTGAGCACACGCACGCCTCGGCAACGCGCATACCGCTCTATGAAGTGATAGCCCCTGAAGACAATGGCAAAATTGTCGACCACCTCGTGCAGGCGCTTTTTCTGATAATCGCGACGGATACGGTTGAGCTCCTTGTCGCTGTCGGCATAAAAATGCGGCTGAACCGAAACGACTTCATTTTCGTCCGTCACCCAGAGGGTTTTCAACCACGAATGGTCGGCGCCCGTTATCACCACTTCTTTGTAACCCATGGCTATGGAGAGCATTATTGCCGGTATAAGCACATTGCGCGGTCGCGGCATGCCCATGCCGGCTCTGAAAGCGGCATGCGTAAAAAATTCGTAGCCCTCGACCCCAACAAAATTTGCCGGACGGACGTCGAGACCGCTGTAAAACGAGCGGGCGGCCTTGATATACTGAGCCGGAACAAAAACAGTCATCGGCCAGTCGACCCGCCTAAGAGTCCGACGAAGCTTGTCGAGGTTACCTCCATTGTCGCTGTCCTTAAAGAAATGAGGATCAGCCAAAATGTAATAGCGCGGACGGATATCAAAGAAGACGGGCGACAGCGGCGCGAAATTCACCGCCATTGCAGGAGTCGATTTCAATATCTGCAGATGCATGGCCACAGTATCGTTGAGCGACGGACCGTTGCCCAGAATTATAATTTTTTGCCCTTCGGCCTCCGGCAGTTTTTTTACGCACCGCGACAGCAACACTATCTTTACAAGACTTTTAAATGTGGCGAAAAGACGGTTCATAGACTGTTTTCATCGTAATTGTGAGTGCGCATATATTCACATACCGGAGTAGGACTGAAAGTCAGCTCTCCACAGAGCTTAGCGCTCGAAAAAGTGCGTGTTGTGGTATACATCGAGTATTTGCGCCGGCCATATACCACACGGCCGAACCACTGCTGCGGACCTGTGCTGAGTGTGGATATGCGTTTGTTGCCAAGCCTTACGGCAAGAGCTTCGGCGAGGTCGTGAAGTGTAGGGTTTACTCCGTCGGTGACATTATATACCGTCCGTTCCAGAGCCGTAACGTCTCCGTCGGCAAGCGCACAGGCAATGCGGCCCAAATCCACGGCATGCACCACACTGCGCCGTGCCCCATTGCCCGGGAAGTGCAGAAAAGTACCTCGCCAGATTCCTTCGGCCAAATGGCGCATAAAACCCGTCATGCCCGTACCGACAATGTCGGCACAGCGAAGCACCACTGCCTTCATGCCCTTTTCGGCAACTTTGCGGCAGAACTCGTCTTCGCGTGTTTTCCACACCGACGATTCATCGATTTCGGCATCCTCTCCGGCATCTTCATGCGCCCCGGCGCCATAAATGTCTGTCGACGAAATCATCAGGGCAAAGGCGGCTTCGGCCTCGTCGTCGACACTGCATATCGTCACGCCCGGCAAAGCCGCCTTTATATAAGGCTCTACAAAAAGTGCCTCGGGCGCATATAATGCCAATGTATCTATCATAACTTTTTATGTCGGATATAGAGTTTTTTTTTTCAAAATAAGTTTTTAAGCAGCGACACATTGTTTGTAAGGCTGCGCGACAGATGATATCTCACAAATCGTCTGCCCGAAATAGTCTTTTGCAAAGGTACAAATTTTGGAACAATGCGCCTTTGTTTCGGCGAAATTTCATAAATTTGCATTTTAAATCCACAAAAGAGCAACAAAAAGCATGAGCAGCGACAAGCCCATAAAAATCGACCTGCAGAAGGTGCTCGAAGAGCGCTTAGGCACGCACAGCCGCTATGTGCCATCTTTTGTGGTAAGGGCGCTCGAAAAACTTATCTGCCAGGACGAGATGAACTCGCTGCTTGAAAACAACTTCCCTCTGCAGGGGGCCGACTTCTGCCGTGGCGTGCTGCGCGAACTCAACGTGCGCCTCAACATTCACGGCAGCGAAAATATGCCGGCATCGAAGCGGTGCATTGTTGTAAGCAACCACCCCCTCGGCGGACTCGACGGCATCTCCATGATAGCATGGCTCAGTTCACACTACGGCGACAGTCCGGTGCATTTCGTTGTAAACGATCTGCTCATGGTTATCGACCCGCTCAAAGAATGCTTTGTTCCCATAAACAAACATGGAGCACAAAGCCGCGAAGCCTCAGCTCTGCTCGACCGTGTGCTCGCCGGCGACAATCCGGTGGTGATTTATCCGGCCGGGCTTGTATCGCGTCTAAACGACAAAGGCAAAATACGCGACCTAATATGGCGAAAAATGGCTGTGACAAAGGCTATCGACAGCCGTCGCGATATTGTGCCTGTGCACTTTGGCGGCGAAAACTCGGCGGCGTTCTATCGCTGGGCACGGCTACGCAAACGCCTCGGGATGAAATTCAACTACGAAATGGTGCTTCTGCCACGCGAAGTGATGCGTGCGCGAGGCAAGGAATTCACCCTCACTGTCGGAGAACCTGTACCGTGGCAGAGTCTTGCCAATGGCGAAGACCCGGTGCTCACGGCGGCTCTCTTACGCAAAACTGTATATTCACTTCCGTCTAAATACGGCGAACTATGAATCAACCGATAATAAATCCTGTCGACACCTCTCTCATCGAAGCCGAACTCACTTCTGAGCGCTTTCTGCGCAAAACAAACAAGGGCGGCAACGAACTATATGTGGTGAACGCCTTCAACTCACCAAATACCATGCGTGAAATAGGACGTCTGCGCGAAATCGCCTTCCGCAGTGCCGGAGGCGGCTCGGGCAAGGAATGCGATATCGACGAATTCGACACTATGCCCACTCCCTGCAGCCAGCTGCTGGTGTGGGACCCCGACAGCAAACTGATACTCGGCGGCTACCGCTTCATCTGCGGCCCCGATATAGAATACGACAACCAGGGCCGGCCTCGCATTGCAACAAGCCACATGTTTGGCTTCTCAGAGAAATTTCTAAACGACTACCTGCCCTACACTCTCGAGCTCGGACGCTCGTTTGTAAGGCCCGAATACCAGTCGTCGCGAGCCGGCGCAAAAGCAATTTACGCACTCGATAATCTCTGGGACGGTCTCGGCGCAATCACCGTGGTATATCCTTACCTCAAATATCTTTTTGGCAAGGTGACAATGTATCCCAACTACACCGAGCGCGCACGCGACCTCATACTCTACTTTCTCCACAAGCACTTCCCCGACCACGAACATCTGGCATGGCCTCTGAAGCCGCTGCCCGTGAAAACCGACCCGGCCGAACTCGCCGCCATACTGAACAGCGACGACTTCCGCTCCGATATGCTCACTCTCAACGCCAAAGTGCGCGAGTACGGACACACAATACCGCCGCTGGTGCACGCTTATATGAGCCTATCACCCACGATGAGAATGTTTGGCACGGCAATCAACGACGAATTCGGCGACGTGGAGGAAAGCGGCATTTTCCTCACAATCTCCGAAATCATCGAAGACAAAAAACGCCGTCACATCGACACTTTTCAGCATTGAAAATTTTTTCACTACCATATATGACACTTGCATCACTCACCGCCGTCTCGCCCGTTGACGGACGCTACCGTTCCAAAAGCGAACCCCTCGCAGAATATTTCTCTGAATACGCAACAATCCGCTACCGCGTAAAAGTAGAAATCGAGTATTTCATCGCCCTCTCCGACATGGGCCTGCCCCAGCTCCCGGAGCTCTCGCAGCAGCAGAAAGACGCTCTGCGCGCTATCTACGACCCGGCAAACTTCACCGTTGCAGAAGCAGAGGAGGTGAAAAACATTGAGATGACAACAAACCACGATGTAAAGGCCGTGGAATATTACATCAAAAGTAAATTCGACGCCCTCGGCCTGAGCGACCGCAAGGAATTCATTCACTTCGGCCTCACATCTCAGGACATCAACAACACCTCATTCCCCATGATGGTGCGCGACGCTCTCAACAACGTGATTATTCCGGCTTACGAGCGTCTTGACGCCAAACTCAACGAGCTCGCTTCGGAGTACGCCGACATACCTATGCTCGCCAAGACCCACGGACAACCCGCATCGCCCACAACTCTGGGCAAGGAAATTGCAGTGTTTGCCTATCGTCTTGAAGTGCAGCTCGAATCGCTCCGCAAAACTCCCGTATCGGGCAAGTTCGGCGGCGCAACCGGCAACTTCAACGCCCACCGTGTGGCTTTCCCCGGCACCGACTGGCAGATTTTCGCTCAACGTTTCCTGCGCGACAGCCTCGGCATAGAGCGCGAATGCCTCACAACTCAGATTTCCAACTACGACAACCTCGCGGCTGCATTCGATGCCCTCCGACGCATCAACACCATAATTCTCGACCTCGACCGCGACATGTGGTCGTATATATCGATGAACTACTTCAAGCAGCGCATCAAAGCCGGCGAAGTAGGCTCGTCGGCCATGCCCCACAAAGTGAATCCTATCGACTTCGAAAACTCTGAAGGCAACATCGGCATAGCCGACGCTCTCTTCACATTCCTGTCGACCAAGCTTCCGGTTTCGCGTCTTCAGCGCGACCTCACCGACTCCACCGTAATCCGCAACATCGGCGTGCCCATGGCGCACTCGCTCATCGCCGTGGAATCGACCCTCAAAGGCCTCGGCAAGCTCATTCTGCACCGCGAAGCTATCGATGCCGACCTCGAAGGCTGCTGGAGCGTTGTGGCCGAAGCCATACAGACCATTCTGCGTCGCGAAGGCTATCCCAAGCCCTACGAAGCACTCAAGGCACTCACCCGCACCAACTCTGTCGTCGACAGCAAAGCAATCGCCACTTTCATCGACGGCCTCGAAGGCATTTCCGATAGCGTAAGGACCGAGCTTCATGCCATTTCGCCCTCCAACTACATCGGATACACTATCTGAGCATCAACCTATACCGGCAGGAATGCGACACCATGCATTCCTGCCCTAATTATCGAAAAAACACTACCATAAACCTGTATTGCCATGAAACAAATCATAGAATGCGTGCCCAACTTCAGCGAAGGGCGCGACATGAACATAATAAAAAGTATAACCGACGCAATAGAGAGCGCTGCCGACGTAAAGCTTCTTGACGTTGATCCCGGCCAGGCCACAAACCGCACTGTAGTCACATTCGTAGGCGAGCCCGACGCCGTTGTCGAAGCAGCCTTTCAGGGCGTGAAACGCGCTGCCGAGCTTATCGACATGCGTCATCATCATGGCGCACATCCCCGAATGGGCGCTACCGACGTGCTGCCGCTGATTCCTGTGGCCGGAATAACTCTTGAGGAATGCGCCGCACTATCGCGCAAACTCGCAGAGCGTGTAGCCACAGAACTCAACATACCCGTTTACTGCTACGAAGCCGCAGCCTTCACCCCAGAGCGCAAAAACCTTGCCATATGCCGTGCCGGCGAATATGAGGCTTTGCCCGAAAAACTCAGTCATGAGGGCAAAGGTGCCGACTTCGGCGACCGTCCCTTCGACGACGATGCCGCCCGCACCGGTGCCACAACCATAGGCGCCCGCGACTTCCTCATTGCGGTAAACTTCAATCTCAACACCACATCGACACGACGTGCCAACGCTATCGCTTTCGATGTCCGCGAAAAAGGACGTCCGGCACGCGAAGGCGGCAAACTCACCGGAAAACCACTCAAAGATGAGAACGGAAAGCCCATAATGATTCCCGGCACGCTCAAAAGCACCAAAGCAATCGGCTGGTATATCGATGAGTATGGCATCGCTCAGGTATCTATGAACATCACCGATACCAATATAACGCCGCTCCACGTGGCTTTCGACGAAGTCTGTCGTGCTGCGGCTGCCCGAGGCATACGTGTCACCGGAACGGAAATCGTGGGACTCGTTCCAAAAAAGACTTTAATCGAGGCCGGCAAGCACTATCTGCGCATGCAGCAACGCTCGCTGGGCATACCCGAGCGCGAAATAGTACGCATGGCCATTAAATCAATGGGGCTCGACGAGCTGCGTCCTTTCAAACCCGAAGAAAAGGTAATCGAGTACATGCTCGAAGCCGAAGCAAAACCGGCAAAACGCCTTGTCGACCTCTCTTGCCGCGGTTTCGCCGAAGAGACGGCCTCCGAATCACCTGCCCCCGGCGGGGGCTCCATATCGGCATATCTGGGCGCGCTCGGAGCGGCTCTCGGCACAATGGTTGCCAATCTGTCGGCGCACAAAGCCGGCTGGGACGAGCGCTGGGAAGAATTCTCCGACCTCGCCGTGAGCGGTCAGGCTCTTATGGAAGAACTGCTGCATCTCGTCGACGAAGACACCGAAGCCTTCAATCGCATCATGGATGTTTTCGCAATGCCCAAAAACACCGACGAGGAGAAAGCCGCACGTGCACAGGCCCTCGAAAAAGCAACAGAATATGCTTGCGAAGTACCCCTCGCTACTATGACCACTTCGTGCAGGATATTCGACCTGCTTGCCGAAGTGGCCAGTAAAGGCAACCCTGCCTCGGTGAGCGATGCCGGCGTCGGCGCCCTTGCCGTACGCGCTGCCGTGCACGGTGCCGGTCTCAATGTGCGCATCAACGCCGCCGGTCTCAAAGACCGTGCACTCGCCAATCGATTCGTTACCGATGCCGCAGCCATAGAGGCCCGTGCCGACGAGGCCGAAAAGACAATTATCGACAAAGTTAATGAAATAATATCATCGAAATGACAACAGACGAATTCCGCAAAGCTGTCAGAGCCGGAGTTCCCGACACTCTGCCGACACCGAAACCTTACGACCCTACGGTGAACCACGCGCCGCGACGTAAGAAAATACTCACTCCCGAGCAGGAGCGTCTCGCGCTCAAAAACGCACTCAGATATTTCCCTGAGAAGCACCACGCCACTCTTGCGCCGGAGTTCGCCGACGAGCTTCGCCGCTACGGGCGCATCTATATGTATCGTTTCCGTCCCGACTACGACATGCACGCACGCCCTATCGACGAATACCCTGCCCGTTCGCGCCAGGCCGCTGCCATAATGATGATGATACAGAACAATCTCGACCGCGCCGTGGCACAGCATCCACACGAACTTATCACCTACGGCGGCAACGGCGCTGTCTTTCAAAACTGGGCACAGTATCTTCTCACCATGCAGTATCTGAGCGAGATGACCGACGAGCAGACCCTCGTTATGTACTCGGGCCATCCGCTGGGACTCTTCCCCTCGCACAAAGGCGCACCGCGCGTTGTGGTGACAAACGGCATGGTGATTCCAAATTACTCCAAGCCCGACGACTGGGAGCGCTTCAACGCCCTGGGCGTGAGCCAGTATGGCCAGATGACAGCCGGATCATATATGTATATCGGACCACAGGGCATTGTACACGGCACCACAATCACCGTTCTCAACGCCGGACGCCGTCACCTCAAACCGGGGCAGAAAGACCTCGGCGGCATGCTCTTCGTCACTTCGGGTCTCGGAGGCATGTCGGGCGCACAGCCAAAGGCCGGCAACATATCGGGCGTAGTGAGCATCACCGCTGAAATAAATCCTTCGGCAGTAGAAAAACGCCGCTCACAGGGCTGGGTCGACGAAGTGTATACCGACCTCGACACACTCCTGACACGCGCCCGTAAGGCCAAAGCTGCCCGCGAAGCTGTGTCGCTGGCATATATGGGCAACGTGGTCGACTTGTGGGAACGGCTCGCCGAAGAAGACATCGCAGTGGAGCTCGGCTCCGACCAGACCTCTCTCCACAATCCATGGGCCGGCGGCTATTATCCGGCAGGACTGACTTTCGAAGAGTCGAAAGCCATGATGGCCGACAATCCCGAGGAATTCCGCAAGCGAGTGCAGGAATCTCTGCGCCGTCAGGTGGCTGCTATCAACCGGCTCACAGAGCGCGGCATGTATTTCTTCGACTATGGCAACGCCTTCCTTCTCGAATCGTCGCGCGCCGGTGCCGATGTGCTGCGCGAAGACGGCAAATTCCGCTATCCTTCATACGTGCAGGACATTATGGGCCCACTGTTTTTCGACTATGGCTTCGGCCCCTTCCGCTGGGTGTGCACATCGTGCGACCCCGCCGACCTCGAAACTACCGACCGCATAGCCGCACGCGTGCTCGAAGAGATTCGTGAGAACGCTCCCGAAGACATTTGCTCGCAGCTCGACGACAACATTCACTGGATAAAAGAAGCAGGCCGCAACCAACTCGTAGTAGGCTCTCAGGCCCGTATTCTATACGCCGACTCCGAGGGTCGCACCAAAATTGCCCTTGCATTCAACGAAGCCATACGGCGCGGCGAAATTTCGGCACCCGTTGTTCTCGGCCGCGACCACCACGACGTATCAGGCACCGACTCGCCCTACCGCGAGACATCGAACATCTACGACGGCTCGCAGTATACGGCCGATATGGCCGTGCAAAATGTCATAGGTGATGCCTTCCGCGGTGCCACATGGGTATCGCTCCACAATGGCGGCGGTGTAGGCTGGGGCGAAGTTATCAATGGAGGCTTCGGCATGGTTATCGACGGCTCAGACGAAGCCGACCGACGCATCCGCGAAATGCTCCTCTGGGATGTGAACAACGGCATCAGCCGTCGCTCCTGGGCCCGTAACAAAGGTGCTTACGATGCCATACGACGCGAAATGGAGCGGACACCCGGCCTTCGTGTGACCCTGCCCAACTTCGCATCAGACTCTATAATATACAAAGCCCTAAGCCATGAATGACATACATCAGATAAATACCGAAAGGCTTACTATCGAAAAAGCCTGCAAAATAGTCGAATCAGGCACGAAAATCGTGCTGAGCGCCGAAAGCACCGCGCTCATCGAAAATTGCCGCGAATTTCTCGACAAGAAAATCGAGCGGACAACTGAGCCACTCTACGGCATCACTACCGGATTCGGCTCGCTGTGCAATATCTCGATTAACTCCAAAGACCTGTCGACACTGCAGAGCAACCTCGTAATGAGCCATGCCTGCGGCACAGGCGACCATGTGGCTCCCCATATCGTGAAAATGATGCTTCTGCTCAAAATACAGTCGCTCAGTTACGGCAATTCGGGAGTTCAGCTCGCCACGGTGCAGCGCCTTGTCGACTTCTTCAACGAAGACGTGCTGCCGATAGTTTATCAGCAGGGCTCGCTCGGTGCATCGGGCGACCTCGCGCCGCTTGCCAACATGTGCCTGCCCCTTCTCGGCCTTGGCGAAGTGCTCTATAACGGAGAAATAGCACCTGCCGCCGACGTACTCGCCATAAAAGGCTGGAAGCCGCTCACACTAAAGTCAAAAGAAGGTCTAGCGCTGCTCAACGGCACACAGTTTATGTCGGCTCACGGCACATGGGCCATTTACCGCAGCTTCCGCATCTTCAATGCCTCACTCCGTGTGGCAGCCATGTCGCTCGAAGCTTTCGACGGCCGTATCGAACCCTTTGGCAAGGAGGTGAACGAAGTGCGTCATCATCCCGGACAGATTGAAGTGGCAGCCGAGATACGCTCCATTCTCGAAGGCAGCCGCCTTATCACTCGCCACAAGGAGCATGTACAAGACCCCTACTCTTTCCGCTGCATTCCTCAGGTGCACGGTGCCGTGCTCGATACACTCAACTACGTCCGTGCCGTAATGGAAGACGAAATAAACAGCCCCACCGACAACCCGACAATCTTCCCCGAAGAAGACATCATTGTGTCGGCCGGCAACTTCCACGGCGAGCCCATAGCCATGCCCATGGATTTTCTATGCACAGCCCTCACTGAGCTGTCGAATATCTCGGAGCGTCGCATCTACAAGCTCATTTCCGGCACGCGCGGGCTGCCGTCGTTCCTTGTTGCGCGTCCCGGACTCAACTCCGGCTTCATGATTGCACAGTATGCCGCAGCCTCGATTCTCAACCAGTCGAAGGGGCTCTGCTGGCCCACAAGCTGCGACTCCATTCCTTCGTCGCAGGGTCAGGAAGACCACGTGTCGATGGGCGCGAATTCGGCCACGAAACTCATCCGTGTGGTCGACAACACCACCCGCATTATCGCCATCGAGCTCTTCACAGCCGCACAGGCTCTCGAATTCCGTCGCCCGGCGCACTCGTCGGAGACTGTCGAGGAGCTCTTCTCAGCCTACCGCCGCGTAGTGCCGTTTATCGACGTCGACACTGTGATGTCGCCGCTGATTGAAAAATCGATTGAATTCGTTGAGAACTTCTGATATGTACGTAATCAACATAAAACGCCTGCACACGGTGGCCGACAGCAATGTCGGCAGCCTTGCAGGCGCTCAAATGGGCTACGCCCCATGTGTCGGCGACGCGTGGCTGCACATAGTCGATGGCAAAGTCGAGGCTTACGGCCCGATGAGCGATTTCAAATACAATGTTTCCGCCGAAGAAATATACGATGCCGCCGGAGGCGATGTCATTCCGGCATTCTGCGACTCGCATACACATATAATCTATGCCGGCAGCCGCGACGGCGAATTTCTCGACAAAATCAACGGTCTCAGCTACGAAGAAATAGCAGCCCGGGGGGGCGGCATTCTTAACTCCGCCGACCGGCTACACAACACTTCGGAAGACGAACTTTTCTGCCAGAGCATCGTACGCGCACGCGAAATGATGTCGAAGGGCACAGGAGCGTTCGAAGTAAAGAGCGGCTACGGCCTCACCGTGGCAGATGAACTGAAGATGCTACGTGTGGCCGCTCGCATCCGCGAGGCCGTGCCTGCCAAAGTTAAAATCACGTTTTTAGGCGCTCATGCCGTGGGCAGGGCATATCAGGGATGTCAGAGCGAATATGTGGAAATGCTTATCGGCGAAATGCTTCCGGCGGTTGCGGCCGAGGGTCTCGCCGATTACGTCGACGTTTTCTGCGACCGCGGTTTCTTCACCGTTGAAGAGACCGACCGGATACTCACAGCCGCGGCACGCTATGGCATGAGGCCCAAAATTCATGCCAATGAGCTCGACAACTCCGGCGGCGTGCAAGTGGGTGTAAAACACCGCGCACTCTCTGTCGACCACCTCGAACGGATGGGCGACGACGAAATAGAAGTGTTGCGCGGCAGCGGCACAATTGCCACAATGCTTCCAGGCGCCTCATTTTTTCTTGGCATGCCATACGCACCGGCACGCAGTGCCGTCGACGCAGGCCTGACGGTAGCGCTCGCGTCGGATTACAATCCGGGCTCGTCGCCGTCGGGCGACATGCGCATGGTATGGGCTCTCGGCTGCATCAAAATGCGGCTCACACCCACAGAAGCGCTGGCCGCATGCACAATCAACGGCGCAGCGGCAATGAGTCTGGGCACAGAGCTCGGCTCGCTTGCCCCGGGACGCACGGCATCGTTTGTTGTCACAGTGCCCGTTCCCTCGCTCACGTTCATTCCCTACGCCTACACCACACCGTGGATTCGCGACGTGTTCATTGCCGGCAAGACCATATAACTCAGAAATACTTCGACACAAGCCTGTCGACGGCCGCGACATCAACAGTCTTGCGGCCGTCGACGTCTTTCACATATTGGCTGAGTTCGTAGAAATCGGGAATACGGGAAGCCTGATAGTCGGCGGCGTCCTCCGAAGCGGCATCGTCGGCGGCTGCAGCTATCTCTATCACTTCGTCGCTCTCGGCGATTTCATCAAGAAAATCACTGCCACTTACAATATCGACGGCAAGGCCGGCAGGCACGACTCGAATCTGAGGGTTCTCGTCGTTGCCAATATAATTATCAACATATCCGCTGATTAAATCGGTAATCTGTTGCTTGAAAAGCGCTTTTGATACTGTCATAAGATAATAATTCGTTTTGAACTTCGTTTTTGATATAACAACCTCAGCCACGGCTTAGTTGATTTGTGCGTGCCGTCGGGCAGCATCTACAGCAGCATCTAAATCATCTCAAATTTGCTTGTCACAGAAAAAAAAGCTAATTTTGGGCAGACATGGCAGGCATAAATTACCACACAGTGTAAAATGAAACGAGTCATCACATACGGTACATACGATTTGCTCCACCACGGACACATCAATTTGTTGCGAAGAGCCAAAGAGCTCGGCGATTATCTGATTGTAGGTGTGACAAGCGACAGCTATGACCGTGAGCGTGGAAAACTAAATGTCCGAAACAATGTACTCGAACGGGTCGAAGCCGTGAAAGCGACCGGTTTTGCTGACGAAGTGATTATCGAAGACTACATCGGCCAGAAAATCGACGACATACAAAAGTATAATATCGACATTTTTGCTATCGGCAGCGACTGGGAAGGAAAGTTCGATTATCTCAACGAGTACTGTCAGGTCTTATACCTGCCTCGCACCGAAGGCATAAGCTCCACTCAACTCAGGGCCGAGAGCATGTCGGCCACAACCATCGGCATAATTGGCTGTGGCCGTGTGGCATCGCGTTTTCCGTCGGAAGCGGCTATTGTCGGCGAAGTGACGATTTCGGGCTGCTTCGACATCAACATCGACAAAGCCCTGCGCTTCGCCTCCGACTCTGGCGTGAAGGCCTTCGACAATCTCGAGAGCCTTATCGACTCTTCCGATGCCATTTACATAGCCACACCGCACCTTGCGCACTACCCCTTGATAAAGCAGTGCGTCGCAGCACGAAAACACGTGCTGTGCGAAACTCCGATGGTTCTGAAAAAAGAACAGGCCGAAGAGCTCTTCGCGCTTGCCGAGGAAAACGGTGTTGTGCTCATGGAGGCCAATAAGACAGCTCACTGCCCGGCTTTCAATCACCTCATGGTAATGATTAAAAGCGGCATGATAGGCCAGGTGGTCGACGTGGAGGCATCGCTTTCGAAGCTGTGGGACGACGACTTATCGCTCCGCGAGTTCGATGCCAGCCAGGCCGGCGGCTCCATGTACGAGCTTGGCAGCTATCCGCTTCTGCCTATCGTAAAGCTTATGGGGCTAAGATACGAAAATCTGAATCTCTACAGCCGCATCACCAACGGTGTCGACATGTACACAAAAGGTGTGTTCCACTACCCTTACGCCACATGCTCGTTTAAAGTCGGACTGGGAGTGAAGACCGAGGGCAACCTCGTGATTTCGGGTACAAAAGGCTATGCATATGTTCCGGCGCCATGGTGGAAGACAGATTATTTTGAATTCCGCTACGAAGACCAGAACCAAAACAAAAAATTTTTCTACAAGTGGGACGGCAGCGGTCTGCGCTATGAAATTCAGGAATTCGTTTCATGCATTATCAACAAAAGATTCGCAACCACACGCCTCAGCAGACGTGAATCTATATTCATGGCCGAAATAATGGAGCGCTTCGCCGAACGAAAAAACTTTATAACTCTATGAAATATGCTGTTGTGACCGGCGGCTCCTCAGGCATCGGATTAGGTGTCGCAAAAATGCTTCTTGCAAAAGGCTATCATGTCTTTGCTACATATGTCGGAACTGATTTTACCGAACGACACGAACACTTCGAGGCAATAAAAACCGACCAGACCGACCGCTCCGATGTATACCGTTTTATCGACTATGTGAAGTCGAAGACAAGTAATCTCGACTGTCTTGTATGCAATGCCGGGCTCACAATACGTAAATCATTTACCGATACCACCGACAGCGACTGGGACAAGATGATGGAAGTCGCCGTCAACTCGCACTATATCATGGCGCGCGAATTCACGCCAATAATTCCGCCAGGCAGCAGAATTATTTTTACAGGCTCGCAGATGGGCATCAATCCGCACGCCACAGTGCTGGCCTACGGCGTAACTAAAGCCGCCGTGCACGCATTGGTAAAAAATCTTGTTAAGGAATTCGAGGGGACAGGAACCACTGTTAACGCTATCGTCCCCGGCTTTGTCGACACTCCATGGCAGAAAGAAAAGCCCGACAACATAAAGCAGAATATTTATAACAAGACTGCAATACACCGCTTCGCTTCCATCGACGAAATTGTCGACGGCTACCGCTTCTGCATCGACAATCCCTTTGTCAACGGAAGTCTCATCGAAATCAACGGAGGCTATTCATTTAAATAAATACTCACAACTTACCACTGCTATACTCTCTTCTATGAAAAAATTACTCGCAATTTTTATCTCGGCACTGTATATCAGTGGAATGCTCTCGTGCTCCGACAAAGCAGATACGCTCACCCAACTCTCAAGAATCGACACCTATGCGACATTATCGTCAGAGCCTGATGCAGAGTATATAACAATATTAGGCGACCTGCAGACTATGGTCTACGAGCCGAATAATCGCATGTACCTTGTCCATACTGTCAACTGGCTCAACAAGATGCAGCGCTCCTCCAACGGACAGATTAAAGCAGTGCTCCAAAACGGCGACCTTACCGAACGAAACACTGAGGAGGAATGGAATTTCGTAAAGAGCGTTTTCGTCGACCTTGGCGAAAACGTGCCTCTCATATATTCTACCGGAAACCACGACTACGACTGGGCGCGGAATACGGAAAGTCTGGTAAAAATCTATTCGCGTAATTCGACACGCATCAATTCTTTCCCAATTCAGGAGTCTGCACGGCAGGCTCTCGTGGAGCGCTTCGAAAGCGAACGCCTCGAAAACTCGCTCTACAGCATCACTGTCAAAGGCGTGGATTATTATATTCTCGCACTCGAATTCGCTCCTCGCGCCGAAGTGTTCGAATGGGCCGTAGAGCTCGTGAAATCGAACCCCGACAAACCCTTTATTATTATCAATCACGAATTTCTCACAGACTCCGGCAATCGGGTACAGACAGAATACAGTTTTGCCAAAATTCAAATCGCCGACGAAAATTACGTCGCCCCAAAAGACGTATGGGAAAAGCTCATTTATCCTTACGACAATGTGCGTATAATTATCTGCGGACATAATGCCGTACACGGCTGGCGCACCGACCCCAACATCGCCGGCAGGGATGTGCCACAGCTAATGTTCAATCTGCAGCACTATCCGCACGGAGGCGACGGCCTTGTAATGATGCTCAAGACTTGCGACGGACATAAATTCAGCTCAACGGTGTTCAGCACCATTACCGGCGACACAATCCACGAAGTCTCGCGAGACTTCGAACTTTGACTTTGCATATCATATGGAAATGTACGTGAACTCATTTGAGCCCGAAGAGAGAAGCGGGCACCTCGTATCTTCTCAGATAAAAAAACTGTGGAACATACAACTAATCCTGGCCACCGAACTCCTCGCCGTCTGCAAAAAGCATAATCTGAAAATATGGGCATCCGACGGCACCGCTCTCGGTGCTATCCGTCACAAAGGATTTATACCATGGGACGACGACATGGATTTCATGATGATGCGCGAAGATTACGACAAACTCCTGAAAATTGCTCCGACAGAAATCAAGAGCCCGTTTTTCTTTCAGTGCGCATATACCGAGCAAGGTTATTACCGCGGACACGCCCAAATGAGATACAACGACACTACGATGATTCTGCCCGAAGAAGCACATCTTGGAAAAAGCTTCCACCAGGGCGTGTTCATAGATATTTTCGTTGCCGACGGAGTCCCCGAGAATGACGCCGAACTCGACTCGCTCGCCACAATGCGTAGCCAAATACTCACATATCTCAACTTCCGAAATACCCCGTCCTATCCCCGGTTCTCGCCAAACTATCTTCTCAGCTTCCTCAAGGCTAAGAAGGCGCTCGGCGAAATGGCGCAATGGGACGATATCAGACTCTACTCATATCTCGAAGAGCTCTTCAGAAAAACTCCCGCGAAAAGCGCCCGGCAGATAAGTACCATCATGTTTACAAGCCTCAAGTCGCTTTATGCCGACCCACACTGGTTTGACGAAATAATATGGATGCCCTTCGAAAAGACTTCTATACCAGTCTCGGCAGAATACGACAGATACCTCACCTCGCGTTACGGCGACTATATGAAACCGGTGAAAGGAGGCACTGTGCACGGCACCCTTCTGCTCGACACCGAAAAATCATATAAAGAGTATCTCAAACAACTGCGCTACTCCGGCTTACATATTAAAATACACTTCATAAAGTCGATATTCTCCGGAGCATTCCGCAAAGTTTTCAAGTAATATCACACATGCTATCATGTCGACAGACAACCTGAGAAAAGCCGCTGTAAAAGGTGTTTTTTGGACTTCTATTGAAAAGTTCGGAAGCCAAATACTCAGTCTCGTGCTGGGTGTAATAATAGCGCGTATACTTACGCCTGCAGATTACGGCATTATCGGCATGACAGCTATTTTTATGGCCGTGGCGACCACGCTGATAGACAGTGGATTCGGCAGTGCGCTGATTCAGAACCAGAAGCGGAGCAACGACGACTTCTCGGCCTGTTTCTATTTCAACGTCTTTCTTGCCGTAGGGCTGTATGCAGTTCTCTTCATGTTTTCGCCACTGCTGTCCGACTTCTACAGCCAGCCGGTGCTCACTCCGCTGGTCCGAGTCTTAGGCCTAACACTTATTTTCAACTCCTTCACCGTTTCGCAGACAGCAATGCTGACTGTGGAATTCCGATTCCGCGATTTGTGCATCGCCACAATAGGCTCGCAGTTCGTCACAGGCATCGTTGCCCTTATTCTTGCATTAAAAGGCTTTGGCGTGTGGGCTCTCGTAGGACAGCAGATAAGTGCGTCGGCACTGCGTGTGATACTCATCACATATTTTACCCGGTGGCTGCCGACTCTGTCGTTCAAGAAAGCGGCATTCAGGCGACTCTTCTCCTACGGCTCCAAAATCACATGTTCAAGCCTTATCAACACTATATATACCAACAGCTACACGCTTGTCATAGGTAAGGTATTTTCCGCCGTAGATGTAGGCTATTACACACGTGGCAACCAATTTGCAGCCCTTCCTGCGCAGACCCTGCTGCAAATAATCATGAAAATAGCATTCCCTTTAATGGCAAAGGTACAGGACGAAACCACAAGACTGCGAAACGCATATCAGAAATTTCTGAGAATGAGTGTGTACGTCCTCTACCCCATTCTTGCAGGACTGGCAGTGCTCGCCGAGCCATTCATACTGGTGCTTTTGGGCGAAAAATGGCTTGGTTGCGTGCCATATCTGCAGATAATGTGCATTGGTGCGATGTTTGACCCGCTTACACACATCAACCTCAACATTCTGTACGTAAAAGGGCGTACCGACCTGGTGCTCAAACTCGAACTCATCAAAAAGCCGATTGCATTTGCACTCCTTTTCGCATCAATTCCTTTCGGCATCATGTGGGTGTGCGCGAGCTGGTCGCTCTATGGCTTCATAGCCTATTGCTTCAACTGCTACTACACAGCACGATATATCAATCTCGGATTCTGGAAACAGATGGTATTCTGCCTGCCGGTAATTATTAAATCGTGCATCATGGGAGCCGCATGTTTCGCCGCCGCCAGCTTCATCACGAATCCGGCGCTTCAACTCGCGGCCGGAACAGCTACCGGCATTACCGCCTACTGGCTGCTGTCGTTCATCACACACGACGAGAGCCTCGCCGACATAAAAGACATAGTCATGCGTAAAAAAAAGACATAGACACCGACTTTGATACAACTTCGACACGAGGCGATAGAAAATATAGCAAATATTGGCGAATTCTGTACTTGCCGGTTGAACCTGCGAACCTGCATCAGGGCGAAATCAGAGCGAAATATTGGCTTAAATTTGCCAATGTTATTTAAATATGGTAATTTTGCATTGAATTGCCCTCTGCAAGATATTTCACTCACAATATACTTTGTTTTTTTGGCCAAACTCTAATATAAAATACTAATCGACATGAATATATTCTCCTGGTATTTCAGTAAACGCGCACTCCCTTATTGGGCAATATTCATAATCGATTGTTTAATTGTACTTTTTTCCTTCGCTGCAGTACAGATAACACTTGGAGGCATCACCAACTTTATTACCTGCGCCCACACACCGCAATTTCTGTCTTACGGCATCTGCCTGCTGTGCTACATTTTAGGCTTCCACTTTTTCCGCACCTACTCCGGCGTAATCCGCTACTCGTCGTTCGTCGACCTTCAGCGCATAGGCTTTGCCGCGATACTGGCCGTAGCCTGCATATTCATTATAAGCATGTTTACACACCTCACCGTATCCAGGGCCGAAATACTGCTGTCGTCAATCGTGGCAGTGCTTTTCATGTGGATGGTGCGTGTGATTGTGAAATATCTATACGACACCACAGCTATGGGCGGCCACAAAGAGCGCATTTTCATATATGGCGTAAAACTTGGAGGCATTTCGCTCGCAAAGAGTATACGCAACCAGCACCCGGCAAAATATGAAGTCGTGGGCTTTGTATCCGACGGTGTCGACATGCAGAACCGCATTCTTATGGGCGTGCCGGTGTTCCCCAACGACGAAAATCTTGTTGAGGAAATGAAAAGCCGCCGCGCTACCGAAATTTTTGTATCGCCACTAAAGACCGAAGCCCTGCGACAGAACACCGATATGCAGAACCGTCTTATCGAAGGCGATATCAAGATTCTCGCCATGCCTTCCGAAGTGGAGTGGAACGGCAAGACAAGCCTCAGCCATAGCCAGCTCAAGCCTATCGAGCTCGAAGACCTGCTGCCTCGCGATGCCATTGAAATAGACATGGACGCCATCGGCAAGCTCCTCAAAGGACGTAAGATACTTATCACCGGCGCGGCAGGAAGCATCGGCAGCGAGATGGTTCGCCAGATTGCATCCTACACTCCGTCGGAACTTATACTCGTCGACCAGGCTGAGACCCCTCTGCACGATGTACGACTGATGATGGCACGCGAATGGCCCGACCTCAAGGCCTACACCATTATCGGCGATATTTCGAACGCATCGCGTATGGAAGAGATTTTCGTTCACCACATGCCCGAATACGTTTTCCACGCCGCCGCATACAAACACGTGCCCATGATGGAAGACAATCCACGCGAGAGTATATACAACAACGTATACGGCACGCAGGTTATCGCAGATTTGGCTGTAAAATACGGCGTAAACAAATTTGTGATGATTTCAACAGACAAGGCCGTGAACCCCACAAACGTCATGGGCTGCTCGAAGCGTATATGCGAAATATACGTGCAGAGCCTCGACAAAGCCATCAAAGACGGCAAAATCAAGGGCTCCACACAGTTTGTGACAACACGCTTCGGCAACGTTCTCGGCTCGAACGGCTCGGTTATTCCACTGTTTAAGCAGCAGATAAGTAAAGGTGGGCCTATCACCGTGACCGACCCCAACATCGTGCGCTATTTCATGCTGATTCCAGAGGCTTGCAAACTCGTGCTCCAGGCCGGCACAATGGGACACGGCGGCGAAATATATGTGTTCGACATGGGCAAGCCCGTAAAGATTGTCGACCTCGCGACCCGCATGATAAAGCTCAGCGGCGCTCAGAACATAGAGATAGCTTTCACCGGTCTTCGCGACGGCGAGAAACTATACGAAGAAGTGCTCAACGACAAGGAGCTCACCCTGCCCACCAACAACCCGAAAATCAAGATTGCCAAGGTGCGCGAATACGACTATATGGATGTAAGCAAAGACATCTGCAATCTTATCGACAGCAGTGCGACCGGCGACTGCATGGGCATTGTGGCGCTTATGAAAGATATCGTGCCTGAGTTCAAGAGCAACCACTCAATATACGAAGTTCTCGATAAAAAGTAAGCCCCGGCTCAGAGAAAAAGGTCGCGGATTACCATATCGGATACAAGCCACTTCTCTTCCGGAATTCTGAGATATCTGTCTGAGGCGACAAGATGTCCGGCAGAGATATGCCTCTGCGCCGAGCTCAGGAGCTGAGTTCTGTACTCTGTCGGTACGGCATCGAGCGGTAAGCCTTTGGCGGTACGCAAGCCTATGAGTATTCTGTCGTTCACGCAATCTATGGCATCTTCCTCATCTTCAACTGCCGACTTTGCCGGAGCTGATATATATGCGCGTATATCCGACGGCACATAACGCCTCACACCGTCACAGCCGAGGCTGTGCGCACCCGGGCCAAGTCCGAGATAAGGAGTCGAGTTCCAATACGACGAATTATGCCGTGAAAAATATCCCGGCAATGCAAAATTTGAGATTTCGTAGTGCTCCATGCCGCTTTGCTTTGCAGTCGCGCACAGCAAGGCGTACATACCGGTTATAATCTCCTCATCGGTTTCGACGAGCATGCCACGGTCGCGTTTCATGGTGAGGCGCGTTCCAGGCTCATAGCTCAGACAGTATGCAGAAAGATGCTCTATGCCTTTGTCGAGCAGAGTGTCGAGCGAATACTTCCACGATTGCATGCTCTGCAACGGAAGCCCGTAGATAAGGTCGCAGCTTATATTATCTATGCCTCCGTGCCGCAGACAATCGACAGCGGCAAGTGCTTCGGCGGCCGTATGACGACGGCCGACAAACTTAAGTTCTTCGTCGACAAGCGTCTGCACACCCATGCTTACCCGGTTGACCCCGGCGGCTTTCCACGCCTCCACTTTTTCGGCGCTTACATCTTCGGGGTTTACTTCGATAGTAAATTCTTCAAGATGCTCTTTGGGGAGAAGGTCTACAATTCGCCTAAGGCTCTCCGGCGGCAAAACCGACGGTGTCCCTCCACCGAAATAAAGCGTGCGCACAGTTTCGCCCCCCAGCTCGGTCTTCCGCGCCTGCCACTCGGCGACTATAGCATCGACATAGGCCGGCATAAATCGCGTATTGGCAAGTGAATAAAAGTCGCAATACGCACATTTGGCATGACAGAAAGGAACGTGCACGTAAATACCGGCCATGTATCAGAAATCTTTTTTTTCCATACGGCCACACATGGTGCGGAACGAACAATAAGAGCAATTGTCGCGGTTGGCGCACTGCGCGAAATCTTCGTTGGGGTCGAAGATTCGCTCCACGAACGCATAGAGCTGTGGCGCAAACTGCTCTTTCACGCTGTTGTAATCCTCGATTTTATGTTTGCCAATTGAAAGCTTCTTCAGCTTGCCGCCCTTTGAAAGCTCGCGCATCGGATGCAGCATAGGCACAATCGACACGTCGGGCTCTTTTAGAGCCTGATATGCCTCGCTATAGATGAGGAGCTGAAATAGACCGTCGGTCTGCGCTGCGTCTTCCGACAATAATGTCTGCACATCGCCGACCGTAAGCCTTTCATTTCCGGTCTTGAAGTCGATAAAACGAAGAAAACCGGCCGAGATACGGTCGACGCGGTCAATCGACATGTAGAAATTCACGGCCAGATCGGAATTAATCTGCCATAATCCACTCACTTCAACTTCCTTGCCGACATATACATAATCTTTCGTTCCACTCTCGACGCTGAGATAATAATCACGCTCGGCTTCGAGATTGGCGCGGGTCATCATGGCGAGCACCTTCGATGCGAGCTCGCCCTCGGCATTGAGATGCACGTTGTTCACCTTATTCCAGTCAATCGTAGCGTCGTTGCGCTTCTGACGCTCTGGAATGGGAGCTCTCTGCAACTTTGTGAAGAGTGTTGCCGTGCGGTCGATTTCGTAATTGGCGGCATTCAGCCAGTGGGTGTATGCCTCATCGCCTATAAGATTTGACGGATACGACTCGAAGAGGTGCTGAATGGTGTTGTGTAAGGCAGTGCCGTAGTCCGAGGCATCGAGATTGTCGTGGAGTTCATTGTCGCTCCTGAGCCTACGCACATATTCTAGATAAAACTTCATCGGACATGCCCTGAACGACTTGAGAGCCGTGGCCGAAAGCCGCAGGTCGCCGCCCTTTTTGAAGCGCTCGAGCTGCGCCAACACATCGGATGTCTTCGGCACAGAGATACGGATATCGGTGTCGGACTGCGAACCATATACCAGCGAGCGGAATGTGACCTTGACCGAGGGCATAAGATAGCGCAGCTGCGAGATATAGCGCGAAATTTCGCCGTTGCCTACGCCTTCGCTGCGCGAGTCGTAAAACAGCTCCACACGTTTTGCACGGGCCAGCAGACGGTAGAAGCAGTATCCGTATGTCCACTCAAGCGAATTAAAATCGGGGAGGCCGAAACCCGTACGCAGATTTGCCGGAATCATCGTACGCGAATACTGTTTACGGGGAAATACGCGCTCGTTGACCGACAATATAATCACATTGTCGAAGTCAAGAGTCCTGGTCTCAAGCACGCCCAACACCTGAAGGCCGGCCAAAGGCGTACCGTTTACGGTGAGACCCCGGCTGTTGAACAGTCGTTCGAAAAGATGAAAGAAAGTGTTGTCGCTCATCTTCACGTCGTATTCTTCAATCAGAGCCGACAATGCTTTTACCTCGTCGCGGAAGTATGCGAGGGCTTTGGTCTCGAAACCTCCCGACATGTTTTTGTCGTCACTCGCCGCGAGCAGGCGCTCGAGCCAGTCAAACAGAGTCATTAGATAGTCGGCCACTTGCCGGGCGTTATCAAGCTCCTGCACGGGGGTAAATATGGGAGCCAGCCCGGGAGCCTCGGCGGCAAGGTCGGAGGCCGGAATATTGTAGAGTTTGTATTTCGACACATATTCGCCCACGGTGTCGGCAACCTCGCCGGCAACCATCTGTATATGGGGCTGCGAGATTACAGCCTTTACATCCTCATAATAGAAATGCGTTACACCGCGTATGGAGCGCGACCTGAGCTGCATGCTCACTATGGAGTGGAGCAAGGAGGCGAAATTGGTGGTGCGGTAACTCATGCCCATCGATATGTTCACTGCCCTGATGTCGGAGGGAACAGACATGAGCGAGGGAAGCAACAGATTTTGGTCGGGCAACACAAGGGCTGTGTTTATGGGATTGGCAGGGTCGAGACAATTTTCGAGCGCCCATTGCCGCAGCACAGGGTTTATTGCCTTTGCCTGTCCGATATTCGACGGCACGGAATTTACAAACACTTCACCACGGCCCTCCGGGAGCGGCATTTCATAGTCGCCTGGCATGGGGAATGACTCTACAAGACGCTGCAGACGCGTCATAGAGCGTGGAAGAGCGTTGCCCGGAGCCTCAGATACCAGCATCAGGGGTGCTGTATCCCAGAAGAACGTGGCGGCACCGAGCCGGCGAAGGCGCTCGAAAATAAGGGTTTCAACAGTCGACAAATCGTTGAAACCCACAAACACGTAGTGGGTGTCACGCGTTATGTCGCTGTCGTGCAACGCCTCTATGGCAAAGAGTGCCGAGCGGAACTGTCCGCCGGGCGACTCCACGCCTTTTTCTTTCAACAAGCGGTGATACTCGTGATAGACCTCGCCCATAATCTCCCATAGATATAAAAATCTGACAGAAGGTGATTCGTCGCTGCCGTCATGATTCACATGCAGCCAGAAGTCGGAGCAAGCCTCGGTGAGACGGCTCTCCCCCCACACTGTGCGGATAACCTCTTTCTGGTCGTCGGTGAGATAATCGGTCTGTATTTCTTTGGAGTCCTTGAGATTGCGATAGAGCTCGTCGGCATTGACAAGCGAGCGGTCGATATCGTCGAAATCTTCGAGCATCATATCGCCCCAGTGGATAAACGAATCGAACGAACCGCCGTCGTCGGTGCGGCCGTGTCTTGCGAGCACATTGCGGTAGGCCCTGTATAGTATGAATATCAGTTCCCGTCCGGGAGCCTCGGGCCGGCCTGCGAATGTGCTTATAAAATTGCCCATGGTCATAAACCTCGGCATAAGGGCTACTCCCCTCACCTGCTCGCGCACATATTTCTTGAGAAACATCGCACTGCGCTTGTTGGGAAGCACATAGACCAATGTGTCGACCGAGGGACGGCCTTCGACACCGGCCGCAAAATATGCGGCCACGGAGGAGAGAAAGCTGTCGTGTGTCACTTGCGGCGGATAAGCATTATTATTCTTACAGCAACATCGAAAAGCACGATTTTAGCATTGGCATTGCCGGCAATGTCGCGACGGGCATCGTCGAAGAGGGCAATCATGTCGATAACGTTTTTCTCGTTGATAAACGGAAAGAATTTACGTGTGAATGCCAGCTCGTCGGCATTCAGCGTGAGCAGACGCGGATCGCTGAGGTGCATTATGAAGCTCTCGCGTATAAGACGCGTACAATAATCGATAAACTGCATTATGGGCTCGCGTCCGAGAGCCGCCACAGCCAGACTCCACTCGCGGAGCTCGGCTACTTTGCGGCCATAGGCCTTGCGCATTAGCGCCACAAAAAACTCGAAGTACTGCAGGCGCTCTTTCGATACTCCGGCAATCTTAAGGGCCTCGTTCACATTTGTGGCAATGCCGGCACATTGTGCGGCAGTGTCGGCATCGTAACCCATACGCTCGAGTATCGCCGCTATTTCGTCACTGTCGTATCGCTTCACCGCAATTCTCTGCGTGCGCGAGTAGATAGTAGGCAATATTCCGCGCGAATTATTGCTCACCATTATAAAAATAGTGTCGGCAAAAGGCTCTTCTACCAGTTTGAGCAGCTTATTGGCTGTCTCTTCTTTGAATCGCTCCGGAAGCCACAGCAGCACTACCTTGTATTTCGACTGGCGCGCCATATACGACATACGGCGCAGAAGCTCGTTGCCCTCCTCCACATAAATCTGTGGCTGGGCGTTGATATTGTCGAGAGATTCGAGCCAGCGGTCGATGTCCATGTAGGGATATTTCTCCATAAACTCATGGAAGAGGTCGGCGTAGTCGTCGGATATGGCCGGCTTGCCGCTCTTCTTGACCACAGGAAACGAGTACATGGTGTCGATGTGGTTGAAAGCCTGATGCTGACGGCATGCGGCGCACTTGCCGCAACTGTCGCCTTCGGGAGTCCGGTCGGTGCAGTGGATATAAGCCGCCAGAGCACGTGCAAGGGCAAATTTACCGCTTCCGGCAGGGCCTTCGAGCAACAGTGCGTGAGGTATGCGGTCGCTGTCGGCCATCTCGCGCAGACGGGCCTTGACATCAGCATGTCCCGGAATATCGGCGAATCTCATTTCTGTATTTTACGCTTGTCAATTGTTCCGTTTTCGGCCACATACTCGCGCACTTCCTGAAAAAGTCGTGTGGCGAACACGAAGTTGTTGAGAGCTTCGTTGGCCGTGGTGTAGATCTGGCTCATGTCGCCCACCCACTCGCGGTGACCTTTGTTGATGAATATGATGTTCTCACCTATGCCGAGCACCGAATTCATATCGTGGGTATTGATTACTGTGGTGATATTATACTCATGTGTGATGTCGCTCAGCAGCTCGTCAATCAGTATCGAGGTACGGGGGTCGAGTCCAGAGTTAGGCTCGTCGCAGAAGAGATATTTCGGATTGAGCGAAATGGCACGCGCTATGGCCACGCGCTTCTGCATACCGCCGGATATCTCCGACGGATATTTGTTTTCGGCACCTTTGAGATTGACTCTCTCGATGCAGAACATGGCACGGTCGTACATTTCGCCTCGGCTCATATCGGTGAACATGCGGAGTGGAAACATGACATTGCCCAGCACCGTCTCGGAGTCGAAGAGTGCGGAGCCCTGAAAAAGCATGCCTATTTCCTTGCGCAGCTCCTTCACCTCCTGGTGCTTCATGCCGAGCAGATTGCGGCTGTCGAAGAGAATTTCGCCGCTGTCGGGACTAAGCAGACCTACGAGCGATTTCATGAGCACTGTCTTGCCCGAACCGCTCTGGCCTATGATTAGGTTGGTCTTGCCGGTATAGAATGTAGCATCGACACCGTGCAGAACCGTACGGCCATCAAACGACTTTGTAAGCTCTTTAACTTCAATCATTGCAGCAGGAGTTTGGTGAGAATTACGTCAAACAGAAGTATGAAAATGCTGCTCGACACAACAGCGTCGGTACTTGCCTTGCCCACCTGCAGTGCGCCGCCTTTGACATAGTAGCCACAAAACGACGATATAGAGGCGATAAGGAATGCGAATACAAGCGACTTGATGAGTCCATACCATACATACCACTCGTTGAACATGGTCTGGATGCCATAGATATACCGCGATACCGGTATGAGGTCGGTGAACACTGCCACACACCAGCCGCCGACAAATGCCATGAACATGCACAGCACGCTGAGCACCGGCATAAACATTACAAACCCTACGATTTTGGGCAGTGTGAGGAAGTTGGCAGAGTTGACACCCATAATTTCGAGAGCGTCTATCTGCTCGGTGACACGCATCGTGCCTATTTCCGACGCTATATTAGAGCCGACCTTACCGGCAAGTATCAGACAAAGAATGGAGTTAGAGAACTCGAGCAATATGATTTCGCGTGTAGCCAGACCCACCGAATAGGCAGGCATGATTGGCGAGGTCACATTGAGCTGCATCTGAATGGCACACACAGCTCCTATGAAAAGCGAGATTACTATTACAAGCGGTATTGAATCGATGCCGAGCTTCGACACCTCCTGCACGGTGCGCTTGCCAAACACCGACCAGCGGTCGGGAATCGCAAACACTCGCCCCAGATACATGCAGAAGCGGCCGAACATGGCCAGTGATTTGGTGATTATCATTGTTTTTCGTTTATCTTGATGCACTCAAGGCATAATCTTTGCAAAATTAAACATTTTTTCCGTCTCTCACCCAATATGTTTACTTTTAGTATAAATTTTTAATCTCTTTGGCCATCAGACGTGATTGGCAGGTACTCGATAAATCTGATATGGCTATATCGCACTTGCCTGTTGACTCTACACTAAACCTCGGACCTCAGAAAAAAACTCGGTTTTTCAAACCCGAAGACCGAGTTCTACAAACTAATTGCTAATTTTGCACTTGCCAGTTGAACCTGTATTTCAAGATAATGTCCTATCTTTGGAAGACAAAATCAATCTGTAGAATTTTATCATGATAACCAACCGT
>Ga0137307_100799_pt1 | contig 35202 bp, 16 predicted proteins | sample NAcewD2O_March_2_FD_97180 | JGI IMG/M metagenome (GOLD analysis project Ga0137307, IMG submission 97180) | Mouse cecal microbial communities from Vienna, Austria - N-Acetylglucosamine amended D2O_March | ecosystem: Host-associated > Mammals > Digestive system > Large intestine > Cecum | place... | reverse complement strand
GGCTTGAAGAAGATTACACCGTTGGAGCGGCTCCATTCATCGGCTATATCTTCCATGCTCATACCGTCCGGTTCACTGCCTTCGGGGAACATAAGAACGCCTTTTGCGCTTGACTTCATTATCCAATCATACATCGTGATGAGACGATTGGTATATCGCTGTTGGTCGATAACGTCTGCAACGAAGGAATGGATTTCTCCGTCAATGAATGGGTAAGCCTTGAAAACGTATGGGTGGCTCTTATGTTCATAGGGAGTCTCACCCTCACGGAGTATGTCTCCGAATGGAGAAAGATAATAAAAGTACCAATAATTATCCATGAACCATGTCGCTTGAATGAGTGGAATTTCCTCTTCCGCCATGCCTTGTGCCAATCCTCTCTGTATTCGGGCATTGTTCACTTCCTCCACCATCTCATCATAGTCCTCGATTTCTATCTTATATACATCGCCATTGTTATAGTCATGGCAGCGGTATCTCGGCTTTGTTTCCTTGCGCCACACTTCGATAACTCTGCAAAGTGTTGGGTCGCTTGTAAAAAGGAAGTCTATGTTTTCAAGACGGCTATATCCGAATTGTTCCCCGTAAGTGCGGAGTATGCCTCGGTTATGTGCAAAACTGTATATCCGGCGGAAGTTCTTTACATCCTCCGGTGACTCTGCGAAGCATCCGCACAGATGGTTAAAAGTGATGTCATGCACTTCTCCTACCATGCTGGCATCCCATCCTCTGAAATCACGCATATTGGAGTCTATAAAGAACTTGTTCGGATTGACATAATCTGTCCAAACGTCAAGCATATCATTTTGCCAACCGTACCATTTGCGCTGCACAGCAAATCCACTGATAAGAAATTCTTCCATAGTTCTGGCGTTCATTTCTTGATTCTGATTAAGCTGCATATTGTACTGAAGAACGGTACTCATGGTCTCGCCGAGTTTCTGTTCCTCTCGGTCTCGGGCAACACAGGTAGGCTCTTTTGCCTGACTACGATACACACCCAAGACTTGTTTCACCAATCGGTGGATATGATTGTTTACAAGTGGGATATTGCCCTGTTCCTTTATGTAATCTTCTTCGGTCATTTGCTTGCCATCGACACATATGATGTCGCTCCATTGCTTACCGAAAGTATAGTTCATATTACGTTTACGCTCCCTGCGAAAACGGTCCATGTTGCTCCAATAGCCCTGTGCCTCCATCAGAACATCAAAGGCTCTGCGGCTTCCGTTGTGAAACTTGGAGTAGGCTATGCTGTCATAATGTTCATCGTTCTTGGGACGAACACGACTCATGCGCAATATTTTATCTTTTTTGTTTCCTGCCATTGCTGTAATGGTTTATGAGTGACGCAAAGATAATTCATCCTTGCGTCACTCTACTGTTATCTATTTACTTACCGACATCGTGAAGTTCATCTACAAGTTCACGCATGGTTGAAAAGAGTTCTCCCTGCAACTCTTTTTTTGCTTCGGGATTGGTTTCCTCCTTTATTTCCTCTCGAATTGCATCTATATCCGGCTTATACTTTTCAAATATTCCAAAGCGTAGATATTCGGCAGAGTTATAAAGGAAATCAACTCTCTCAGCATAGCCGAGAATTCCATCATCCGCCGCATTTTCGTATTTCTTGCGCAGACGGTTGGTCTCCTCATACTCTGTCAAGTATTTGAAATATTCATTTTGGAGTTTGCGGTTTGCTGTGCGTTCGTCACCGGATTTTATAACACGATTGGCAAGAAGCATATTGCGCCATTCAAACACTCGCGTACCTAAAGCTGTTTCGCCCATCTTCTTTAGTTTCCCGGTTGTGCTGACAACACCGCCGAATGTTCCCGAAAGAAGATATTCAAGTTTAGCTGGATTGATGTCAATTGCTCCTTTCTTATAGTCATCGCCTCCACTTGTCTCATTAAGCCATCGGGTGAAAGCCACAAGATGCTGGTCTGCGCTCTGATATGCTTTCGTCCATTCTGGATCATTCTTGTTATAAGGGGTATCCTTATACACCGGAAGTCCTGTCCAGCCTTTGTTCAAGATATAGGCTTCGGTCATAGGCTTGAATGCACTTGGTATGAACGGAGATATGCCGCCTCCACCCTCAAGCATATCAAGAGGCATTACTTGGCTGATTTGTGATGCCATCTGACGAGTCAGTTCCGAATTACTGTATCGCTCGTTTCCACTGATTACTCCACAGGCAAGTTCTCCCATACCATATATGGCACGATATTCGATAGGAAGAGGAATAGTTATCCATTGTTCACCTGCTTTGAAGCATATGTTACTGCGGCGCACATATTCCGGAAGATTGTAATATGCGTTCTTATCATCATCGTCACCGTCACCACCGCCAAGCATTTGAGCAAGAAGGGGAATGACATAGCCGAGTGTGAATAATGCAGTGGCACCGCCAATGGCTTTGCCCGGATTGCGCTTCCCTGCACGTCCGAAATTGGTCATGCCTTGAATACCTGCGTTCCAAAAGACGAAGGCTATTCGTCCGCCGCCTCCGAGATACGAGCCTATTTTCCCCAATAATTTCTGACCTGTTGCATTTACAAACTTACCTCCGCTACCTTTCTTGTTGAAATTCACACTCACTTCTTTTGCGTCATGGATGCTACGATCAAGAGTACGACCCATTTCACGAGAAGTAAGGAAAGCGGCAAAACGAGCGCAGTTTTCGGCACTTCGATTCAGTAGGTCAAGTTGCATACCTAATGCACTCCATGCCTTGCGTCCGGTGCTTCCTTGTTTCTTCAGTTCTGAGGCAATGGTTCGCTTGTGTCCCTCGATGTCTTTGACTGAGGTATAGCCTGTCTCTCCTCCGTTCAACATAAACTCTTTGAACATCTTTTCAATATAATTGCTGTCACTCAGACTATCGTTCTCCCATTTTGACAATAGCCTACGGAGTGTAAGAGGATTGACCTTGCCAAAGTTTTTATGGAAGCGAAGGGCATATCGTGGATTCTCTTTTACCCATGTCATACAGTTGGAGTAAAGCATATCTCGCATGAAGTTGCTGACAACGAAGTCCGGGTTACGAGTAGTATAGAAAGCACTCAAATGACGGTTCACATATTCTCCAAGTTTGAGCATGTTGCCGATAACACCACCCATATCTGTGTCGGGGTTGGTAAGTCCGTTCAATGCCTGTGCTGCTCTCGGATTGCCATTGATGGTCATGACATAAGTGCGTCCGTTACGTTTAACCAACACCTGATGTTCGTTGAGGTTTCCGCGCACTACTTTATAGGGTATGTTCCGTGCGTCTCGTCCTTTCTTGTACTTATCCGGTTCTGAGGTTCTCAATGCTTCCATCTTTGCCTCAAACTTGGCTATCTCGCTATCAACCTCAGCGTGGGTCATGTCCGGTTGCAGGTCTGCAAATACAGGCTCCCATTCGTCTGTGACATCATTGTGCTGTAGCCACATTTCGTTTACGCTCACAAGGTCGCTCGGATTTCCATGCACGAAGTTAAGGAAACGTTGTTTCATGATATTGCGGTTGCCTTGACGGATTGCGTCATCTGCCATCATCGCAATGGTTGCGATTGGATCATCGGCTTTGCTCTCACGTCCCCCTGCTATTTTGAAAACATTGCCCATGAGTGGACCATCTTTACTTGTAAGATAGCCATAGACCTCATCGCTTGTAGTCTCGTCCCATCCACGAAGAGGAATATAGAAATCATACATACCAAGAACCTTGTTGTAGGTATCCTCGCTGATTAGACCGCTGAGATAAATTTTTTCAAGAGTGGCATTTGTGGCTTTCTTCACATTATTCCACAACTCGGCAGTGTCATGGTCTGATTCATAATCATCCACCATCTGCTGGGCAACGGTCTCGGCTACCTGCCAATCGTCCTCTCCAGTAAGACCACAGAGTCCGGCGAAATCACGTTCGGTATCTTCTCCGTTGGCGGCAGCTTCATTGCGCATATACTCATTACGTTCCAGACCATGCTTCGCCATCATGTAATCGGTAAGGATACGACGGTCAAGCTCCATGTTTCCGCAAAGTTTATGGATGCTCTCAAGCAACGGCTTCATGAAGCGACTGAAATATTGATGCTGCTCTCCATTGTTGGCACTGCTCATCCGGTTCTCATACAGGTATGCGTTCTCATACCCGGCAACATTCTCAATACGGGTATTGCTACCAAGAATTGATTCATACAAGGTTTTGAGTCCAAGCATAGAATCCTGTGTTGCTTCACGAAATTGCCAGCTCCCACGGCTCAGCATACGTTCATACTGTTTTGCGGCTAATGCTTGATCTCTTGGCGTGAAGTCCCCGTCACGGAAACGGATACCGCTATCTGCTGCGGACTCCACCTTTTCGGAAGTAGTATCATACTTCCCGATTTGCAACTTATACTGCATGGCCACATCCTCCGCTTCCCATTCAAAGGCACGGTAACGACCGGGATTAGCCAAGTTCTGATAACTGCGCCAAAGGATATACCGAAGTTCATTGTCTCCGATGCTTCCGGGTTTTATGTGCTTGAACCCTGCCTTGAAAAGCATATCAATGAAGAATCGCTTGATTTTGTCAAACCATCCACTGACACGTTCCTCTGCCCGGTCAAACTCTGTCTCCTCGGCAAGTCCAGCAAGATATTCCTCAGTAGCAACTCGCCTGTTCCAACCGTTACGGGATGCCAACAGGTCTATCTGCTCCTTGATGCCATTGTCGGCGGCTTCATATACCTTATCAAGAAATTCGTCAAAATGTTCGCCAAGCAACTGACGCAAACCATGATGCGCGACTGCCTCATGGAGTATGGTAGCCTCCATGTCTGCGGCTGAATTATGATTGCCGACAACAACAGTGATTTTCCCGGTCTTGGTATCATACCATCCTTTGGCTCTCTGCTTCTTGCCTTTTAGGGAAGAAGCGTCTTCAATGACTTCGATGTCTATGCCAAGAACGGAAGATAGAGATTTGGCACGGTCTCGCATACGTTTACGCTCTCTTTCAGCAAATTGTTTCTGCTGTCGTTTCGTCCGTATGCTTTCACCCCAAGCCTTGCTCCACGGGCCATTTTCCATAGAAACTTCAGCATCGCTATATGCACCATATCCGTCTCTTTCTAAACTTTCAGCTTTTCCATCCGTTGACAATTCAAAGAATTTTGGTAAATTTGCTCCATCAAAGAGGGTTGCCCCATCCGTTACGGACGTAAGTGTAGAGGACTCACGAAGTAGCATTGCACGTTGGGATACGCCCTCTTTACTTTTGAAATAACTTTTTGCTGTAAGATTACCTTTTCGGTCGGAATATATTTCCATCAGATTATAACTCCCGTCTGCTGTTTCTTTCAAGAAAAAGAACATATTCCTTTTTTGACCGTCTTTCTCTTTTGCGTGAACAACTTTATCTGGGTTGGTTATAATATTCGATATATTGCGTATATCTTCGATTCTCAAAGGAATGTTTCTGCCGTCTTTTTCATTAGCTCCGAAATGTCGTATATATATATGCAATAGGTCTGACGGATTCAACACAAATGAAACCTCCTCCTTAAACGATACGCCCGATATCTTTTCCAGATATTCGCGCCCTTCGTCAGTAAGAGTCCCGATGCTCACAGGTTTTCCTCTCAGATTTCCAGCAACCGCTTCGTCAAACAGTTTCTCAATTTTGTTTGCTACTTCCTCAAGACGATAGCGAACATCTTCATCTTCTTCTGTCAGTTTCGATTCCTCTAACACTGTAAGGTTGAAAGGCGTACGGCTTAGCATATCTACGACTTTGGCAAGATTCTCCGGCGTAACATATCCGACCATGTTATTACCCTTGGTGACAAAGTTCTTGCCGTCAACGAGTTTTAGTAGAGCGGGGTTCATGGTGTATATGCCGCCCCTTTGCTTCGATTTTGGTACGCGCAATTCATAATAGCCACGATGCTCCCAGCCGAAAGAAACTTTCTCTATCTGAACATCGCCGTTTTCACTTACTATTGTCTTGCCGTCCTGTATCTGTTTTAGGCGTGAACGTAATGGCACGCTGCTGCGGAGATCCGTTGGCTTGAAGTTCTCGCTCATGAGAATGCCCTGACGCGTGTTGCCCTCTTTGGTGGAGAAGCTGATGAGGTTGCCTTTTGTCTTTTCTCCTTTCTCAGTGTCAACAAGAGCCTGTAATAGATTGCCTGTGATGATGTGTCGTGTTTGTCGTGTCTGAGTAGGAACCTTGCTGTCCCAGTTCTCCATGGAGATGGCATTGATTTCTCGCGGAGAATATCGGATAGCTGTATCTGTGCAACGTATGATGGTGTCGATTGCCTTGTCGCTCAATGCAAGCTCCACCTTTCTTCTGCCGTCAAGAGTGGCGAATATGGCGGTCGATGAACCGAGGGTGTAGCTCTTATTGAACTTGAAGCCGACAAATGTGCCGAAAGTCTGAGTGAACATATCGGCGGTAGCCTGTTTCAAGTCCTGCGGAACTACATAGATGTGTCCGGCTCTCAGTCTGCCGAGAAGATGCTTGATATGGTCACGGACGTTATTTATTTCCTCTCGCCGTCTATACTGCTTGGTTTCCTCTTTGTCCTGCGCTTCCTTGGCTACAACATCTGCGAGAGCTTCTATCTCTTGGTCGCTGAATGTGTTTTCGCCTTTGGCGCGTGCCTTGATAGCGTCCTTAACGGCTTTCTCTCTGGCTTTGGAAACTCGCGATTTTCCGGCTTCCTTCATCTTTGCGACTGCATCATCAGCTTTGGCACGGAAGAAATTATTGACTTCTTCAATCTTCTTGTCGGCATAACGACCCCAATTAAGTTCACCATCCTTCATGCCATAGCGCGTTTGGTCGTACTCGGTGGCGGTGGTTATCTTATCGCCCATGAGTTTACGGGTCATATCCTCTATCTCTGTGCGCTTCATAGGCTTTTTAAGCACGTCAACTTCCACTTCTTCAACATAAGTGTTGTCAGCGAAAGCATTGCCGCTGCCGGGGTTCTCTCCATTATGCCATATTTGTTTGCTCTTGGTCTCGGCTCTCAATGGCATTGTGGTGATTTCAAGGTCGTTCTCTCCTGCGTCGTCAAGAAGCTGTATCTTCACTTTATACGCCTCTGTAATCTCTTTGAAGATTTCGTCCTGTTCCTCCACAGAAAGGAAGGCAAGATAGCGGGAGATTTTTCCTGCACAGTCTGACTTTTGGGAGGAGTCCTCTTTTTCAGATGTGCGGGCTGCTCCGTCCTCGTCTTTATCCTGTAGCATTTTAAGAGGGTCTCCAAGACGGTCTGAAAGTTCCGGATGCTCTTTCATGTATTCCCATACCACTTCATCACCGTACTTGTTGAGGTAATCAACAATCTCCATTTCATTAAACTTCGATTTCTGCGATGATGTGGTGTTGGCGTCAAGACTTTTCAACTTAGCCTTAAACATCATTTGGATTCTCTGCTCTGCCGGAATTGTGGACATGATGTATTCATATCGACCTCTGACTACCTGTCCGCTTCGGTCGATACGTCCTCGCATCTGAACCTCATCGTTGATGTCGCTTTGGAATTGGGCGAATACCATGACGCGCTGACGCTGATCTTCAAACTTACTTGAGGCATGAAGGGAAATACCTGTTGAGCCGGATTTGTTGATCATGAGTACATCTATTTTGCCTGAATTGAAGTCACGCATGTTTTTACCGGCATCCTTATCTTTTCTGTCCTCCACTATGTAGCGACCATCTTCAGTGCGGTTAAGCTGTGCTTCTCGTCCTGTTATCTCTGCAACACTGTAGCCGGCCTCCTCAATCTTCATGCGTATTGCGTCCATAGGAGAGATTGGCAGGTCTGCGCTGAGGTTCATGATTTTTTTCTTGATGGCATTATAGGCCGCCTGTCCTTCCGGCGATAGTTGACTGAGCGCGATTTGACCTCCCTCGCTATTTTGGTCTGCATCGTTCTCGGTGTATCTCATGACCCCGTCGAGTGCCCTCATAAGCGTAAGGGAGAAGTTTGGCACTTCGTCCATGGCCACGCCTTTAGGTGCTTCCTTTAAAAAGCCCTCCATCGTGTTGGTAAAGCTGATTACAGGCTTGAATCCGTTACGGAGGTTCTCGATAACTCGGTCGGCTACTGCATCGACTTTAAGGGCGAAGAGCAACTGATTGACGAGATTGTACATCTTGGAGGCAAAGGGGGTGTTCCTTACGCCAAGGTCTTTTGTTCCCTGTGTCTGCCCTACGGTAGCTCCCTGCTCGGCGGCAGCCTCGTTCATTCCCTCAATGATAGGCTTGATGAAGTCATTTTGGAAATTGCGGATGCTGTTGAAGATATCGGCTACATCGTTAAACTGCGCTCTCTGCTTGCGGTCTGTTTCTTCGTCTACACTGAGCCAATCAATGGTGACTCCCTCAAAACTGCGCTCTCTGCGTATCATCTGACCGGACTCCACCAACTGCTTTGACATGATTTCCTGCAAGGTCACGCCCCCTTTGGCTATAGCCTCAATAAGTTCGTTGGCGTTCACTCCGGCTTCCGATATTGCCGTGCGCTGTGCATAGATGGGCATGTTGCCAGCTCTCTTTGCAAAGGTAGCAGACATAAACGTTACACCATACGCATTAGAGGTAAGCATCTGCATGTAACGTCCGCTTCCGCTGTCACCACCGACAGTATGACTCTCGTCAAGTATGACAATATTACCCTGACCCGGAGCAGTCCCCATAGCCAGTCGCGCAAGTACATTTCTTCTTTCCTGACCTTTCCGGTCATTAGCTGTCTCGCTCTTTCCCTTACCGTATTTTTTAGGGACGGTCCCCCATCCATCTTCCTTGGGTTCATAATCAAGATTACCATTCTGGATCTGGCTGTATGTGGTTATCACATAGTCGTATCCTTTCGGTAATCGGCCGTTCTTCATGATATACTTGAAGACCATTGCCCTTTCCAGCTTTGTAGGAAGTTTATGAATCACATTACCGTTGAAATCTCTGATATATGGCGTATGCTCCTTATCATCCGTAGCAATGATGAACGGTCGGAGCTCACTGCTCCCGATATCCGCAAGGTCTCGGTAGTTATCTGTGAAAAGAGTTGGTTTTTGTGTGAAGTAAATCGGGCATTTCCCTTGTCTCACTCCGTAGCGGATCAGAGCTGCTCCCTGTCTTCCCTTACCGACACCTGTCATATCGCCGATGATAAAGGCGTTACCCTTATTCATCTGATATATGGCGAGTGCTACGCTGTCTATCTGCTCGGCGGCAAGGTAACTGTAAAGTTCCTCCTTGCTTGAATAGCCGAGTTCATCTACAAGGAATTGATCAACGTCTCCGATCTCTGCAAGACTTCTCTGCAATACCTCTGCTTGTGCCGCAGGTACTACAGACAATAATGTGAAACCGTTGTCGCTCTGGTTGGGGTAGGGTACTTTCTCGTCACCGAGTCCCGTCTTTACCGCCAGTCGCTTTCTGCTGCTGTCAGGTCGAGGAGTAATTTCGCTATGTCCGTCTCGTACACTTCCTCCTCGTTCATCCTCCACGCTTGTATATGATTTTCTCTGTCCGGATTCTCCGGATTCCCTCCTCGGAACAGCATCAGTGCGTACCTCATTTCCTCTGTGTCCATTATCCATTCCAGCAGATTCTCCTTGTTCCGGGTCAGCTCCATCTCTTCCTCCGTCTCCGGATTCGGGATGTTCGGACCGGTCCAGCCCCGGTGCATTTCGCTTATCCTCGCTTGGTAGTATGGATTCTCCATTTGGTCGATGGTACGTTGAATTGTTTCCCTCACGAACTGACGAACCCGATTTTCTGTCAGTGGTTGGTTCAAGGTCTCGCTGCACATCGGCAGACTGATTCCCCATTTGCTGAATTTGCTGTATATCATCTTGTACTCGTTTGTAAAGTTCATCGAATGTTGTTACCTGTTCAGCGCGGGCTTTCGACTTTACAGGAGGATAGACACGCGAAAATTCCCCTGTCTTCCGTCCGTTTATCAATATCATACGCACGTCATAGCCTGTGCCGTTTCGCGCATAGAGTGCCTTGCCGCTTATATTGATAACGTCAGCTACATTATAGTGGCTGTAAAGATAACCAAAAAATGCCGCATCTTTCGGATTCATCGACCCGTTTGTGCGATAACTTGTGTTGCCACCTATGATTATGGCGGCTCGTCCTCCGTCTTTCATGGAGTCGAGGGCGTTTATAGCCATCTGTCCCTCAAGGGAGGAAATCTTGAATACTCCGTCATATACCTTTTCGGCCACGCTTCCGAAAGGTGGATTGGTAAGAACACCGTCAACTTTCTCCCCCTCGAATGGCAGGAGTCCGTTCTGTGCCGTAACTGTGCCGTAGCCGAGTGTGCGGAGGTTTTCAAGCCTACGCTCGTCTATGTCGTTCACATGGACGGCGGCGGGGTCGAACATGATTGTCAATGCTCCGTTCCCTGCGCTCGGTTCAAGAATGCTCTTTGCATCATTCTTGGCATTGACAAACTGACCCATGACGTAGCCGAAAGGCGTAGGGGTGCTGTACTGCTGTTTTATCAACCTTTCGCTGTCTCTTGCATTGAGGCTTGGCTGCATATTATAGTAAGCCACTACTCGGTCATATCCCTTGCGCGGGTCAAGTTGATAGGTCTTTGCAGCCGTGCGCGTCAGTATGGTCATGGCTCTCTCTACAAGTTCCTGCAAGTCGGTTGCGGATATGTCCGCGAGAAGAGAGTAGTTTTCAAGCATTCCCCTGATGTCGCGCATAGTGAGTGTAACCTTTTCATCGCCTCGCTCCCTCATGTCTGTGCGCTTCATGATTTCAATAACAATATCATCTACCAAATCTCGCTCCTGTCTTGTGCGCTCTTGGTAGTCTGCCGAGTCTCCCGAAAGTTCTGCCTCCGGCTTTGTTTCGGGCGCAGTGGTATCTTCGATTACGTCATTGATTATACGCTCTTCTTCATCTCCGAAGAGGTCGAGCTGTCCGGTGGTCGGCTTCTGCTCGGTAGGTTTGGACTTGGATGGCTTCTTCTTTCCCGGCTTTGTGGGCTTATCGTCTATTGGAGGATAGACACCGGGGATGAAATCACCCTCCGTAACTTCAATCTCCGTTCCACCTTCGTTAATTGTCTGTGAGGTGCTTCCGTCCGGATTCTGCCTTATGGTGTCCTTGATAGTGGTGACGGCATCTTCTATATGCTGTTGACTCGCTTCCTCTGCGACAACATTCTCAGCGGTGGCCATGGCATCGACATTGGGTTGCCCGAAGTTGGCGGTATCAAACTTCATTACCTCGTCAAATGGTGTAAGCTCGTCTGCCCATTCGCTCTCCATGACTTCTTCTGTCGATCGAGTGAAGTTGTATAGGGATTTCAGATGAGGCCGTATCGCATCACCGAGTTCCTCTATCATAGCGGTGGCATACTCGGCAAACTTCCTCACGCCGTGTTTCATCATGAGGTAACTCATCTTCCCTCCAGCATAGAGTAGCTCCGGAGGGAAACCCATGTTGAGCTGTCCGAGTCCGTTGCGGAGAATGTTTCTCAGTCGCTCGAATTCCTCAGCGTCTTCCTCGTCCACCCACTTGCTCGGCTTCTTCTCCGGCTTTGCCTCCGCGTCAGCAGGTTTGTCGGCAGGTGAAGAGGAAATTTCCGTTTCTGCGGGTTTTATTGCCGATTCAATGTCGCTTAGGCTGACAGGAGCGTCAGCGGTAGAAGTCGCATTGATGTTCATGACGGAAGCGGCAAATTCCTCCGCGTCCTCTTCGGCTTGAATTGCGGATTCCTGTTCCTCTGCACTTTGTGTTGGAATGACTTCTTGTTTTGTGGGAAGAACAACGTCATTTTTCCACTTATCAAGGAAGATGCGGACAATGCTGTGCATGAAACGTCCGCCTTTTTGACCATTAAGTGTGCCTATAAATGCTGGTCTGCCGTCCGGCTCCGGCATGATGGTATGACCGGTCAGTTTCACCGCATCGCCGTTGGAATGTGTGAAAGTGTGACCGACAATAGCCTTTATCTCTTCCGGAGTGAAGATTTCATCATTCGTTGATGGAGTGGTGGTAGTGGATATTATATCGTCCCTTTCTCCGCTATCATTTGAAGTTCCTGCTCCACTGTCGGAAGGTTCTGTGCTGTCCGGCTCTCGTTCTCTGCTGTCAGCATTTCCACTGCTTCCGGGTCTCCCTGCTTCGCTCTGCGGAGTATTGATGTCCACAGCATTGCTTCCATTGTGTCCATTATCATTTTGTTTTACGGGTTGATATTCTAAGTCAAGAACCTTCTTGATTGCTTCGGCAAGAGATTTAGGTGTCTTGTCGGCTTCTTCAAACAGGGTGTCTTGTGCTGTTCCTTGAACTGCATCAAAAAGGTCGTTGAAAGTTTGTTGTATGAATTTCTGTGAACCGCCTTTGTAGATTGCGGCCAATTTGAGTGCAAAGTTACTGAAATTCTCAGCAGGAAGATAGGACTCTCCGGTCACATCGTCCATCGCATACTGATGTTTCCATGCTTCGACTGCCGCCAATGCGTCTTTCAGATTGGTGGCATCTGCGAAAGCCCCAAAGGTGGAGAGGTCATAGAAAGCGATGATGCTTTGCTGTAACTCCTCTATCATGCGGTCTGCTCTCGCACTGTCGTAATCCCGGAAAGCGGTTGCAAGTATGGCTCTCTGAGCCTTTGCAGGAAGTTTGCTGAACATTTCCTCCAGCCGGGTTGAACCTCTGGTGAAGATGCTCTGATACAATATACCTTTCAAGTCCTCGGATGCTTTTGCTGAAAGTTCACCTTTTGAGTCAAAGGCACTTCCATATTGGGTGTCGGTAATGAATCCATTGCGCGACATCCACTTGATTGTTTCAGTTCCGTTGGCTTCGATCAATTGTGACAGTGAGGCTTCATCATCCTCAGAACGAAGGAGAATATTTGCAAAGTTGCGTATTTTATTGCCCATCTTTTGAACTGCATTCTTTGGCTTGATGCGCTCAATGCCTCCGCTTTCGGTATCCTGCGCCACGAACTGACCGAGACGTATAGCCTCTTCGTCAGCCACGTCGAGCATATTCACAAGCACAGGACGTTCAACCGATGCAATCTGCTCCGGTGTGAGTCCAAAATCTGATGTATGGTCGATGAGGTATTGCCTGTATTTGGCGGCTTGCTCCGGCTTACTCTCATACATGAGACGTAATGCGTCACTTCGGCTGTTGCCCTGTATGGTCTCTCCACGGAGATTGACGGTAGGCGCACCGGTATATGCCGTCACGCTCGATGTGATTTCTTCAGGGCGAATGTTGGATGCAATCTTCTGAGCCGACAATATGCTTGCTGCATCGTCACGCTCCTTAGGCTGCGCTTCATCAAGGAAATGGGCGGGATTCCGGCTACCTTGAATATGGCTCGGCTGTAAGGCGGACGCATCAATAATGGTTGCATGACCTTTCGGTAGTTCATTATCGCCAAATTTGACTTCAATCTCCTTACCCTGTACGGATGCTACATTCTCCTGCCTGTCCACTTTCTGCGGACCGTTACGGCGATAGCCTCTTGCACGTGCATCCTGCGGAGTGTCACGGCTCCAATCGGGAACACCGTTCAATGCCTCACGTTCAATGCGCTCGGCTTCCTCACGCTCCGCACGTTCCTGTTCAGCCTTGATACGAGCCTCCTCTGTACGTTTGCGCATTTCAGCACTTCGGACGGCATCCGCCTCTGCCTGTCTGCGCTGTTTAGTTCCTGCCATGCGTTTCCAATGGTCAATACTCTGCTGAATACCGTCCATAGCTTTTTTCTTATCTTTCTCAGCCTTTATCTTCTGAGAGGTTGAAAGACCTGCCTTCGGCTTCTGCTTTGACATCTTCTTCAACTCGTCCTCTTTCTCTGATATGGTCTGCTCGATAACGCTCTTGGCAATATCCTCGTCACCCTCGGTTTGTTCTACAAGAGCATCCCAAGCGGTGTCTGGTTCTGCTTGCTCATAGATAGGCTCGCCGCTCTGGTCTGTCGGTATTTGAGATAGTGCGGAAGGCATCGGCTGTTCGGTCGCAAGCATGGCATCAACCTCGGCAGTGCCGGGAGACGGAATATTTATCACCCCGTTCTCATCCGGTTTTATTTCCGGGTTAATAGGAATGAACCCGTCATCGGCTGTCTGCTGTACGTTATCTATAGAATTTTCAGTTTTGGGAACGGTTTCCGTGCCTAAATCACGATTTTCAGTAGGGATTTTGGCGTTTTCGGCAGAATTGGGAACGCTTTCGGCAGAATTGGGAACGCCGGGAGGCATAGGAAGCGGAGTGGATTCATTCTCTGCATGGAGTTGTTCTAATCGCATTGATAACTCTTGACCGACTTTGTAGGGTGCGCCTTTGGGGTATTGCAGTATGTCATCGAGTATATCTACGGCTTCTTGACTATTATAGATAGCAAAGATGTTGTCTCTTATCGAGCCTATCACTGAGTTCCATGCCGAAGGGTCGGAAACAAAATCATCAATAGACGCACTCAGCCTTTCCCCGTTTTCAACGCGGATACGTTCTATGGCTTCAGATGCCAATGGATAGAGTCCTGACAATGCCTTTACAAGATAATCAGCACTTGATATTGCATCCTCTCCGCTTCCGATCAGCCATTCACCTGCTACGACAGGCGCAACTGAGTTATATGCTTCCTCATCTTCTTTCCTTTGTGCTTCTCTGCGGGCTTCACGCTCATCCGCAAATTGAGTTACTCTCCGGGTATTGGCGGCATCAACCCACTGTTGTAGGTCTGACGTGGCTACGGACTGAATCGTTCCGTCCGGATACTGAATGTCAACATAGCCGTCAAGGGGAATGCCGTTCTCATCAGTGGGTTGTCCGAGTATGGCAATATCTTCAGGATTGCCGTCAAGGTCGAGGACAGAATATGATTCACCGGGTGTAAAAGAGAGAACACCGTCAATGTTGTTGGCGGCGGCAACGGCTATTTCATCAATGATTTGGGCGCGTGCAGCTTCTTTTTCAGTCTCGGCATCAACCGCTTCATCCACACTGTGAAACTGTGTAGGGTCGGCAAACTCCACTTTTCCGGTCTCGGCATCACGGATTATAATGCTCTCGCTTGAGTTGTTGGTATCAACACCTGTACCGTCCTCAAACATGGAAACAGTGCCATTGACAATATACACCCTGCGGTCATCCGCTTTCATAGTGGCAGGTTGTATCATGCCCGTCTCCCGGTTGATGCGACTGTCAATCATGGCATTGCTTTGTGCGATACGTCCGTCCACATCGTCACGCACTCGCTGTATCATGCCATCATATACCATTTTTGCATTGACATAATCAGATGCGATGCGTCTGAGTTCCGGGTCATGAGTGACGGACAATGCTCCTATGGGGTCGTTGTCGAAGGACTGTACTAAATCTTCGGACAATGCCGATGCAAGACGCCCATGCTGTAAGTCAAGCATCTTTTTTGCATCGTTCATTTCCTGCGGAGTGGAAGCGGTATAGCCGTCCATGTAACTCTCATTGGCTGCTGCTTCATCTTCCGACATTTCACCTCCACGCTGACGGGCCACGCTTGCGAGGTTGAAGCCACGAAGATTCAGAGAGGCTTCCATATAGTTCATGGCGGCAGTTCTCTGTTCATCGGTCAATGTCGGGTCTGCGACAATAGCCTCTGCCATTTCGCCGATTTTGTCATTGGTTGTGCCGTCAATGCGTTCTCTCCAACCATTCCATATTTCTGGAGTGAAAATTTCGGATGCTCGTGTATCGGTTTTGTTCACACGGTGTTTCATTGAACCATATGCGGCCGCAGATATGGAATACTTTCCTGCACCCATAAGTCCCATGGAAAGAGCCATGCCTCCCCAAATATCACCGTGGAACTGTCCGTCAAGAAAAAGATTTGTCCGTGATCCATCCGGATTCTGTTTGTAGGCATCATCAAGATTGAGCATCGTGCGCCACAACTGACCGTAATATTCTTCACCTACCTCACCGAAATAGTCAGATACTCCAAGTTGATTGAGGTGCTTCTGCATTGTTCCGGCAATACCTGCAAGCTCGCTGTTGCTTGCTTTGGTGAGTATTCCGCTGAGACGCTTTGCTCCGAATGTATCAGCGAGTTTCCCGACGGTCTTTAACGACAGCACACCCTCAAGGTGTGTGCCAAACATTTCCGAATAGTTCTCAATAATTGCATTGGCTTCACCCTGCCATACTGCGCTTCCCCAAGTCTTGTCATTGGAGAAGTCGTATGTACCATCGTCACGGATGACAACATCTCCAAGTTTGCGGTCAATGATGTCAGATGCTGTCTTCATGCCCTGCACTGTATTGGTCATGAGTGGAGCACGGTAGAGCAAATCTTCGGGCATTGCTCCCAGTGCCTTTGTTGTCCACTGCACAGCCTTGTTTCTTGCAATCTTTGGAGCTGCTTTGTGGAGACTACGCAACAGGACGGCATCAAGATTTCTTGTGACCATAGATGTGCCACCTTTTGCACCGCCCATGATGGCAAAGTCAAGCATGAATGGCAACATTTCGCCCGTCATGACACCGGCCCGGTTCCAAAACGAATCATTTTGTCCGTATGCTGACTGTGCCTGTTGAGCCTCGTATGTCTGCTCCAACATGATTTGCTCAGCCTCTTTCTGTGCATCGGTCTTTGCCGGACGGTTGGGTGACGGTTTAGAAGTGGCATCAAGCATTGTCATAGCATCCATCAATCCGCTATAACCGAAGTCCCATGTCTTTATATCACCGACAACTTCACCGAAGCCCCTCCAAAAGCCAACATCTTTGCCGTCCTGTCGGTCGCTTTCGTGCTGAAGAGTTTGGACACGCTTCTCTGCTTGATGGATAGCAGCGGTCAATGCCCGATATTCCGGGTCTGACTGAATGGATGGCACATAGGTCTGTGCGCCAAGGACAGCGGCAAGAGGTGCTTTATTATTTTTTTGGTCTTCTGCCCATTTGTCATGAATGGCTTTCACTCGTTCCTCCCTTTTACGGAGGAGGTCTGACAGGTCTCTACCTGCACGGCGAAGTTGTCCGGATACGGTCATGTTGTCCACATAATCGTTGTAGGCTCTCGTTTCACGCTCTGCGGCAAACTTGTCGGCTGTGGCTGTTCCTGTCGGAGTGAGATATGTCTGCTCAATCTTCCCGGCGTCTTCGTTGTAGCGCATATCTCCCTTGACAGGCTTATTCCCGGAGAAAGCTCCGCCACGATTGTAATACTCAGAGGTGTTTTTCAATCGCTCCATTGAAGCATCCGTGTGCGCCTTGAAACTGTTCAGTGACGATTGAACAGACCCCATCATAAACGCTTTCTGCATTGGGGTCGGCTTCCATGCTTCCTGTTGCTCCACAGAAGAACCGACCTCTCCCGCCTCCGAAACATCAGTCACATCCGTATAAGAAGCCACCGCACCCTTTTCATACGACCACTTGGGAAACCGATTCTTGAACCTCCCTACCTTTGACACAGGAATCTCATATCCCTTTCCCGAGGCATTGTCATATATATCAACTGTAGCATCCGGATACACACTCTCAAATTTCGAAACCTTATCCTTCGGAATATCATATTTCTTACCGTTTACTCTATATATTGGCATAGCTATTTCTTCTTTTCGTGTTGTGAAAACTCATCAGTCCCCTCTACTTCATATTGAGAAAACTCATCATTCTGCGCATTCTTTCTCTTTGCAGCCTCACGCTCTATGTCGGCTGCAATGTCCTTGACAGGCCGTTGGATGGTGCGTTGCTTTTTAGGTTCGCCTTTGTGGTTACGTTCTGTAACCTGTACTTCGGTGGTCGGCACACCATAGTCGGGAGCAAGACGCATGACAGCACGGTCATAATCCTTGTCATCGCCGAAACGCATAGGCTCATCATCTTCAAGTTGGAGTGTGGGACCGGATTTACCCTTACCCCTGCTTCCGCCATTGTCGTAATACCTCGCTCTTGAATAGGATGCGGAGGCTGATGCTTTCGATGCTCCTGCTGCGGCATCTTTCTGACGTACACCTGCACGGAGGTTTTCTTGCTTCAGCTTCTCAGACTCCTCAGCAAACTGTGCGGCTATGCGCTCCTGTTCTGCCTTATACTCGGCTGCTGTAATCTGGTGACGCTTCAACTGTTCGTTGAGGTCAGCCATAGCCTTATCCTGTGCAGCTTTTATCTCATAGCGTTCATCGGCTATTCGCTCACGCTCTAAAGTATGCCGCCAATTCCTTTCTTCACGGTCTCCTGCCTCATCCATAGCCAAGGCACGGAGATAGCCGTCAGAATATGCCCTGCGGTTGGCTTCCCGCTCCAATCTGAGTCTATCCCACCGTTCACGCGCTTTAGCCGACATTCCTTTGGATGGATCATAAGCATTGGGCGCATACTGAGTGGTGAAGAAAAGGTTAGACAGGGCAGAAATGCCGTCACCGACAGCGGCAAGATCCGCCTCACGTTTTTCTCGCTTCTCCCGTTTAGCACGTTCCTCAGCCGTTTCCGGCTTCTGAGGATTGAGTGCCTCAAACATTTCGACATAGCTCAGACGCTTTTTCTCCTCGGTCTGCTCTTGACGCTTCTCTTGTGGCTGACCGTCAGTTCCGGGTGTTTGCTCCACCACTTGTTTTTGTGGAGTGGTTGTCGGCTGTGCCACTGGCTGAGAACCTACGGAGTTCTCTACATCCTTCAACTGTCCATCAATAGGAGGTGGTGATACCTGCACAGGCTTAGGTTTTACAGTGGGTGTTCCACCGCTTAAAATATCATCGAGTGCTGCCATATCAAAGTATTCCCGCTATGTTAGACCCTGCCTGTACCACACCTTGAATTGCCTGTGCGGTGTTCTGCGCCTTTTTCTGCTCAAGATCGTTAAGTTGCTGCTCTATGGCCTCATCCTTGGCTTGATACTGAGCCTCGATTGCATCCTTTCTTTTGTCGGCATTGACGGCGATGGTTGCGGTGGCATCAGCGAGAGCCTGATTGTTTGCCGCTTTTGCAGCTGCCACACTTTCTTCTGTACCACCCATGACCGCCTGTGCTCCAGCTGCCTGTCGGTTACGGTTTCGGATCGATTCTTCAGTCCTTGTCAAAATAGCCTGTGCATCGGCTCGCTGTGTTGCGTCCTCGTTATACCTGCGGTCATACCAATCTTGATTTCGCTTCCTTTGCTCCTTGAGGTTATTCTTTACCTTTTTCATTGCCTTGGAAGCCGATATGCCGCCGAAGATGCTGCCGACGGCACCGAGTCCTGCGCCTATTGCGCCTCCTAAAAGTCCCATATTGTCTATGCTATGATGTTAAAGATAAAATATGGAGGCTAAGGTAACACCTTATCTTTGCAGTGATATTTTATCTTTAACCGCACGTGATTTTATTATGGCATTAGGCAAGAAAACAGGCGGGCGGCAGAAAGGAACGCCCAACAAAGAAAATCCCTTGAAAGGTTACATTCGATCTCATTCGATGGCATACTTCGAGCCACGAAATAGAAAGGACGAGAAGACAGGAAAGGAATTTGTCGCTTCTGATTTTGAACTTGACATGGCGGCACTCGCTGCTGATGACAGGGTGGCCGCAGAACTGCGTCTGCTCAAATTCCACATGCCCGAAATGAAGGCAATCGACATGGACATGACCGTCAGCGAAGCCGGAAAGACAATCGAGGACCGACTTGCAGAACTTGCAGGAGAAGATGATGAGTGATAAATGTCACATTATCTATTTTATCTACTTTTAGATACCTTGACCCTATATTAATGCAGCTTTAATCGCAATAAATGCTACATTAATCCTTATTTCTTCCGCATTAATTCCGATTAATTCTGCAATCCTCCGTATTAATCGCAATAAATGCTACATTAATCCTTATTTCTTCCGAAATCTTCCGCATTAATCATTTTTAGGGTGCAAAATGAAGCAAAAACAGGGTGTTTTTGCCTTGTTTTTGATAAAAATCTCAAATTTTCAGAGCCTTATTTCTTCCGTATTAATGGCAATTAATGTAACATTTATTGCCATTTCTTCCGTATTAATACTTATATCTTCGGATTTCCTCCGCATTAATCGCAATAAACTCCGCATTTGGTACACAAACAAAACAAAAGAAAATAATATTACATATTATTTTCATAAAAGAAGAAAAGAAAAAAAGAAAAGAAGCACACCTCCTTCACGCCGTCATCAAAAGCAGAATTTAGAATCGAAAAGAGATAACCGATTCCCTCATAAAAAGGAATCGGTTATTATCCGCATTGTAGGTTTTATTGATTTATTCTTAATCCCGGCAAGCTGTCAATCGCCGCCTGTTTCAAGGCGTCAACCGCACGAACATATTTTTCAGTTGTCTTGATGCCACTATGTCCCAGTAGACTTGCCACAGTCTTTATATTGGCTCCGTTATTGAGAATATTAAGGGCAAAAGAATGCCGGGCACAGTGCCATGTGATGTGTTTGTCTATTCCGGCTTGTTTTACCCAGCGTCGCAGAGCTTTCAGACACATCGTATGTGAGGGAAGGGAAAATATCTTATTTTTTCTGTCTTCAGCCTCAGTATGTTTCCTAATCAGTTTGAGAAGACCATCGTTCAGTGGTATCACCACTCCACTGTTTGAACTATGTCCTCGCGTCTTATTCTGGTCATATCTGAGCAGCCTGTTCCCATAGTCCACATTTTCAAATGTCAGATCTCTCACATCGCAGAAACGCATACCGGTATAAAGACTCAGGACAAATGCATTCCTGATATTTATATTCTCTCCGGGACAATGCGTTTGCATAAGCAATACAATTTCATCCATTGAAAGCACATCCTTCTTGATTTGATTGTCATCCACTCGAATTGATATGCCACTGCAAGGATCCTTCACCATAACCTCCTGTTCGATGGCATAACGTACCACTTTACGAAAACGGCCGAAAGCCGTTTTTGCACCCTCGCCCCTGCAACGCTCCTTAAGGAAGTCCGTAAAATCACGAATCATTTCACGGCTCACACAGTCCGGTCGCAAATAGTCGGCATACGTCCGGTATCTCGGAGTTTCCATCAGAAACTCCATGAATCTTCTTAATGCAAGCTGGACAACCCTTATGTCCTTTTTCTTGTAGCTGTTTATATAAGCCTGAAAATATTCAAGGAAATTAATGTCGCGATCAACTTTCAGGCTGTATCCTTCGATTTGATTCAAAATTTCCTGAGATTTTTCAAACCGTAACTTCTTAGCAAGTTCAAGTGTCGCCTTATTCTGCAGACGTTCAGTTGGAGTACGGGGTGCCGCCCAGAGATATAGCTTGAGAAACTCACGCCGGCGAATTTTCTTCATGTATTCGTTGCCATTGGCTCTCCTTGCAGGCATCATTCCGAGATAGATGTCCATAAATATACTTTCCCGACCGTCATTAAGCATTTTTGCACCCAATTTCGGATTATCCGTGCTGTCTTGGCTAATCATATAAGTATTGTCAGCCCTATATAATTTTTTATTCGCCATAGTAATATCTTTTCTTTTTGATGCTTTTAGTAGTACAAAGGTTGTTTATGGAGGTCTCCGGGTAGCCCTCAGGTAGCCCTAGACAACAGAATAAAGGTAAATATAAGCAACAAAACGAAGGACCAGCAATTGCTAAGTTGCTGATTCTTCGTTCGTTATTTTCTTTTAGCGTCTTTTGTCTACCGCTGTTTGTACCTCGGAGGGGAATCGAACCCCTATCTGAAAATTAGGAATTTCCCATTCTATCCGTTGAACTACCAAGGCGAAAATTCGATGATGCAAAGGTAGGAATTTTTATGGAATAATGCAATCAATCGGACATGTTTAAACTGCTTTTGGCTTAATTCAAGCCCGGTTTGTGTATATTCATCAGGAGCGTAGGAGGGGTGAGAACGATATTTTGAATCGTGTCAGACCGTCGGTGGCAGTGGAGAGCGAGAAGCGGCAGCCGTGTTTGTGGAGGACTTCGCTGATAAAGAGCAGACCGATGCCATGTCCGTTGACCTTGGTGGAGAAAAATGGACTGAAGAGCATGCTGGCAGTCTCGTCCGAGATTCCGGCACCGTTGTCAGTGACAGTTATCATTGGTGGATTTGATGATGTCGCAACGATTATTCTGCCTTTATAGCCGACTGGTGTGTCGCTAACGGATTGAAATTCGCCGGCATGTCTGCTGTCGATGCTTTCGACAGAATTTTTGATGATATTGATCATCACCTGTTCCATCAGTACCGGATCGAGAAGTACCGGGATGTTATTTGACGACAGATGGAATTCAAGCGATACCCGGTGTCCGAGGCAGAGACTTTCAAGCATGATTTCCCATCGGCGCAGCTGTTCGTTGATATCGGTGGAGATAAGCTCGGCTTCAGGTATCTTGACAACATTAGCGTATGCGGTAATGAAACTGCTCATGTCGCGGCAACGCCATTCGCAAACGTTTATGACCTCAAGGATATCCGCGTTTTTCTCCTGATTTTCATTCAGAATGGCTTCTGCGGTGGTGAGCATGGAATTGACTCCGGCCATTGTGTTGTTTACTTCATGTGCGATTACGCGGATAACCTTCTCGTAGCTTTTCTTTTCGGCTTTCATCACCTCTTCAGTGAGTTTTTCGATGAGGATGAACGGATGGGCGAATCCTTTGTCCATGAACGAAAGCCGCGAACAGCGGTAAATCATGGAGTCGCTGAGCCTGACTGTCACTGTCTCGCCTTTTGCAAGCCGTGACAGTGATTGGGCAAGCTGGGTGTCGATGTCGGTCAGTCTGAGTCCGGGAATCGGGCTGTCGGGACTTATTTCAAGAAAAGTTCTTGCCGATGGGTTGACACCGGTTATGCGGTTGTTGTCATCGAGAATCACAATACCCATAGGTGAGACATATATGAGGAGGTCAAGGAAATGGTTTTGCTCGCGCATGCGGAGGCGTTCGGTTTTCAGAGAGTCCATCATGCGGTTGAACATGTCGATAATCATGTCGGATTCGCGTTGGCCGACATGGGCAAGACGACTGCTGAAATCTTGGGCGCGCAGTAGATTGACACCGTTGGTGATGCTGCGGAGTGGTTTCATGATTTTCCAGTAGAAAATAACCATCAGCATCAGTGCGAGCACGCATGAGAGGCGTGCAATCCAGCCGACGATTGAATTATTTTCGCCGGAAATCATGAAGCTTGTCACGATTGAGGCGACAAGCATCATGATGATGAGTATGAAAATCCATCGAACTCTCATAGAGTAATCCCGTATTTTTCTATGCGCCGGTAGAGCGCCTGACGGCTGATGCCGAGCAAGGCGGCCGTCCGTGTGAGGTTACCGCCCGACTGCGCGAGAGCGTTTTCAATCGCGATGCGTTCTTTTGATTCGAGTGTCGATGATTCCTGTATCCCGATTGAGGGTGAGAGGGGTAATCCCGTGTATTGAGCGCGGAAGTCGCTGGCATCGAGATGTGTGGCCGGCGAAACGAGCAGAGTCCGTTCCACAAGGTTTTTAAGCTCACGTATATTACCCGGATAAGGAAGTGATGACAGATAGTCCATCGCTTCTGGCGTTATATCAGGTCTTTCGCGTCCGGAAATATTGCAGTGACGGTCTACCATATAGTCAACAAGCAACGGAATGTCATCGCTGCGTTCGCGCAGCGGAGGGAGTGTGACGGTTATGAGGTTGATACGGTAGAAAAGATCCTCGCGGAATGTCCGGTCGTTGACCATAGCAGGGAGATTGGCGTTTGTGGCACAAATCACGCGCACGTCGGTGCGCTTTGGATGACTGTCGCCGAGCATCTCGTAGGTGTGTTCCTGCAATACGCGGAGCAATTTCACCTGACAGTTGAAATCAAGTTCTCCGATCTCATCGAGAAAGATAGTTCCTCCGTTGGCTACACCGAAACGGCCTTCACGGTCGGCCACAGCACCGGTGAACGCCCCTTTTTTATGGCCGAACATCTCGCTTTCGAAAAGAGACGAGGATATGCCTCCAAGGTTGACTTTGACCATCGGGCCTTCGCGCCGCAGACTGTTGCGGTGGATAGCTTCGGCAATCAGTTCCTTACCTGTGCCGTTTTCGCCCATGATGAGCACAGGAGCATCGGTAGCGGCTATCCGTTCGATGGTGTTGAGGATGTTCATGAGTGCAGGAGAGCGCCCGATGATGAATGAACGGTCGAACTTCGGTCTGGCTGCGTCTGACTCACTGTCGGCCGGTTTGTTACTGTTCAGATCCAACGCGACACAGATACGCTGGAGGAGCGATGCGTTGTCCCACGGTTTGGTGATGAAGTCGAATGCTCCGGAATGGATTCCTTCGACAGCGAGAGGGATACTTCCCCATGCGGTCATGAGTATGACCGGGACATCGGGATGGAAGACTTTCATCTGTTTTAGCAGCGTCAGCCCCTCGTCGCCGGATGTTGCGCGCGAGAAGTTCATGTCGAGCAATACGAGCTCGGGTTTAGCTGAGCGCACGACAGTCATGGCTTCTTTAGGGTTGGAAGCCATGACTACTTCATAGCCGTTGCGTGTCAGCAATAACCGCAACGATAGTCGAATGCCCGGGTCATCATCTACAATTAGAATCATGATGCAAATTTACAATTTAATATTAACGTAATAATGAGAAAATGATTTTTTGTCTTGGATTTATACCGTGACTAAGCGATGGCGTGTGTTTTCGTGAAGATGGGAGAGTAACAGGATTGCCGGAAAAGAATCCGGTTATGAGGCGTGGTGGTTCAGGTCAGTTACGGACTATGGCATCGATGTCGCGGTCAATGCCGGTGTTGGTCGAGAAATCCCAGAGAGCAACGCTGCGTAGCTGGTAGTAGTAGTTCCAGTAGAGATAGAGCTGGTTGATGTATGCCTGCCGGCTTTCGTCTTTGCTGACCTGAGAGTCGTTGAGGTCGAGAGTGGATATCTTGCCGATGAGAAATGTCTCGACGTTGGTGTCATAGCGACGCTGAGCTATCGTGTCGGCACGAAGAGCGTTTTCAAGCTGTTGGCGCTGGTTGTTGAAACGTTCGACGAGTATGAATATATTCTGGTCGAAGTCCATCTGTTCTTTTCGCAGACGGCTTGTCACCACATCGCGGTTGCTCTCGCTCACTTTTACCTGTCCGCGCCGTTTGCCCCAGTCAAGAATCGGTATTTTAAATCCCATTTCAACCACTTGGTTGTCTTTAAGACGGTCGTAGGCAAGTCCCATTTTATCAGCCGTCCCTGTATAACCGATCTGTGCGTAGAGTGTTATCTGGCGCTGGCTGCCTTTGGCGCGGGCTACCTCATAGTCGGCCTCAAGCTGGCGGCGACGGATATTTTTGGAAAAACTGTTGTTGGCATGTGCTTTTTCAAGCACGTCATCGTAATTTACAAGTGCGTATGGAATTTCGGCAGGGACAACCGGGTCGAGCGTAACGTCGGCTTCAATATCGAGGAATGCACGGAGCTGGAACATGTCGGACTTATACTGGCTTTCGCAATCCGTCAGGCTTGAACGTGCATTGAGCAGATTGAGCTCAAGTTGCAGTAGGTCGTTCTTGCTTATCTGTCCCATGTCACGTTTGGCTTTTGCAACCTCATATAGCTTTTCGGCGTTTGCGAGATTCTGATTGGCAATATTGACGTTTTCTTTTGACAGCAGCAGCGAGAAGTAGTAGTTGATGGCCGTCATGGCCACCTGTTCGGTCGCGCTGATGAATTTGGCCTTGGCCTCGGCATAGCGCACCGGCTCGATGCGGCGGTTCCACTTGATATTGTTTACTCCGAAAATCGGCTGAGAGAGTGTCAGCGCGACGGGGATGGACATGAAGCGGTTATATTTCGCTCCGTCAAGCTGTTTGAGAAAGTCGAGCGACGTGTTGAGTGACAGCATTCCGCCTGTCAGCCATATATTCTGGTCGATTGATACTTCACCCGACATCTGGAGGTTGTTGTTGCGGACGAAGGTATATGATCCGTCTTCAAGCTGATAGGCGCTATAGCTCTTCCGATAGGAAGGGACTGTAGCGTTAAAGTTGATTTCAGGGAGAAGGTCGGCGCGATATGTACGGTAGGTCCAGTAGGCCGTGCGCAGCTCGTTGAGAGCAACGGCGGCATCGACGCTACTGCTGCGGGCGCGGAGTATGGCTTCGTCGAGTGTTATGGTCCGCGTGGTTTCTCCGCTTGCACCCGCAGTCATCGAGACTGCGAGCGCGAGGGATAACATTAACTGTCGGAAGATCTTCATATATAGAGGTATTAAAAGCTGTTATGATATCTATGGTTATGGCATGTCGGCCTGTTATTCTGACATAAGGGCTTTGGCCGGAGCGATTTTCATAGCCCGGTTGGCCGGAATCATGATTCCGAGGACTATCATCAGAGCCATGAATGCAGATGAAATCAGAATGCAGCCAATGAAGCGCAGAGGATCGAAAAACGCTCCGTTATAATAGCTGTTGAGCTCGAAATGGGCGATAATCCAATCGATGACAGCAGCAATCGGTGTCACGATTAGCAGGAGCAGAAGCCCTTCGCCTATCACACGACGGAAAATGTCGGAGCGAGTAGCACCGTTTGCTTTACGTATGGCTATTTCTGGGACACGCTGCCGGGTGCGGAACCAGAAAGAGCCGAGCAGCCCGAGGAAAATATTTATGGCAAGGAAGAGCGCTCCGACTAAATAGTTGCGCATTTCCGAACTCTCGCTGCGCTGATGGATGGTGCGTATGTCATCAAACGATCTGACTGAGGCGATGTAGTAGTTGCCGATGCGGAAGTGACGGTCGGCATCATTCATCAGATTTTCGATAAAATCTTTGTCCATGTTGTCGCGCACACGGACAAACATCTCGTTGAGTGACCTATAGTATTCCTTTGGATATGGCATAATCATTGAGGCTGCCCATTCGAGAGCGCTGTAGTCATCATAGCGTGTCGGGACGTAGGAGGCTTTCAGCACGAGTGTATCATTATTTGCACCGTTGTAGAAATCTTTGCCGAAAAACTCGTTCATGTGTTCTATACCGTAGCCGCGTTTGAACGCATTGTCCGAAATGATGAATCCGTTGCGTTCTTCAAGAATTTCAGCGAGTTTCTCCGGGCTTTCCCCGTTAGCGCCATGTATGCGGAACACTTTTGGGAACTCAGGAGAGACGTAGCGGCGGACGAGATAGCCTGCTGCGGCGGTGTTGAACGTATCGCAGGCCATATAAGTTCCGGAATTTGAACTGTTGTAGAAATAGGCATTCTGTCCCATTGCCACACATTCGATTTCAGGGCGTTTTTCCAGACGGTCGATAAATGTCAGCAGGTCGGCATTCTCTTCCTCGTATGTCTTGTCAGGTATGAAGTCGGGACTTTGGCTTGAAAGCTGTGAATAGTCGATGTGGTAGCAGTGATCGGTATTGAAACCGCGCGGTTCGTTGAGTATGGCTGTCTTGCAGAAAATATTGTCTGTGATATACCACATTACCACACTGACAATCAGCAGCTCGATGCCCAGCCATAGATTCGATCGCCATTCGTTGCGTATTTGTTTTAGGAGTTTTCGTTTCATTGTTTTGGATGCAATAGTTGACTATCATTTGCCGGAGAGGGCGTTGACGATATTCGTGCGCGAGGCCTGCCATGCCGGAAGACCTGCACTGAGGAGGTTTAGGAAGAAACAGAAGAGCATGGCCCATCCCAATGTAGACCAATGGATGAGTGTCCCGAGGTTTATTCCTGTCAGAGAGAGTGATGAACAGCCGTGAGATGGCATGAAGATCGTTCCGCCCCAGATGGTGGCGAATACGAGACTTAGGGCAAATCCGATGATGCCGGCAATCAGTGTTATGATAAGATTCTCGATAAATATGTCAGTCACGATTTCCCGGCGTTTTGCTCCGAAAGCGCGGCGGACACCTATTTCTTCGCGTCTGCGCTGGAGACGGCTATGGGTCATGCTGCTGAGGTTGACAGCGGGGACAATTAGGAGGATGAGGTAGACAATCAGCCGTGTGCGGTACACTTTGCCCATATCCGGAGTGGAGTTTGCCCACGGTGTGTTGACTGTGACTTCCTGTGTGTAGGGACGGTCGCGCGGTATGAATTCCCATCCGTCTGTTTTTGCTTCGTCACCGAGTTTTGCAAACAGGCGGTTGTACTCCTCGCGTATGGCAGGAAAATCGGACGGGTCTTTGGCAAGAATCACCGCACTAAGCAGTCCCATGTAGCTACACCAGCTGCTGTTGGCTGTGTTTGTGGTGGTAAACGGCACCCAGACTTCGGCATAGGCAAGCAGGGCGAGATTGGTGACATCTCTGACGACTCCGCTGACACGGTAAGGAGCATGGTTTATGTTGAATTCACGACCTGTGACATCTGTCGAACCGAAAAGACGGCGGGCGGTCGACTCGTTGATGACTGCCATCGGTATGGCTGATTCGAAATCGGCTTTGGTGAATGGTTTGCCTGAAATGAAATTGAAGTCCATAACATCGAAGAAACCGTTGTCGACATCACGCTTTTCCGCTCCGAAAGCCGGCTTTCCGGACACGGAGAGTGATGCTACACTCGGACTTCCCACAAATGCGGTCACGGCTTCAGGTGTTTCCATTTCATAGAATACGGCTTTGACGGTGTTGTAGGCAAGAGGTCCGTTTGATGAATTGTCTTCACCCCAAGCCTTGTTTTTTATTGAACCGTACCTTTGCACGAGCCAGCGGTCGCGGTTGCTTTCCGGTGAATAGGGCGCAGTTTTGATTTCCTGCATCATGACCACTATCATGATGAGGAATATGGCGAGGGCTGTGCCGATTACGCTAACGGAGCTGACCACCGGCTGCTGGCGCATCGAGACCCATGCCTGTCTGATATAATTGGTTTTCATTTGTGTATATGTGGAAGGTGATAATGCACGGTGTTTTACATAACCTGACGGCCGTCAAAGAAGCGGATGATGCGATCGGTCAGTTTGGCTTGTTCTTCATTGTGGGTCACCATCATGATTGTGCGTCCGTCGTCCTTGTTGAGCGAGTGGAGAAGGTCCATGACCTCAGCTCCCATTTTGGAATCAAGGTTACCGGTCGGTTCGTCGGCAAGGATGATTTCGGGATTTCCGACAATAGCACGGGCGATGGCCACGCGCTGGCATTGTCCGCCGGAGAGCTGCGAGGGCATGTGGCGCATGCGGTGGCTGAGACCTACGCGGTCAAGTACCTCGCGGACGCGACGGGAACGTTCTGATGCGCTCATGGAACGGTAGATAAGCGGGAGTTCTACGTTGTCGAGAACATTGAGCGAGTTGATGAGGTGGAAGCTCTGGAAGACGAAACCGAGTTTTGCGTTGCGGAATGCGGCAAGGCGATTGTCGCTCATTTTCCTGAGGGTTGTTCCGTCGATGCTGACTGTTCCGCTGGTCGGGGTGTCGAGTAGACCGACAATGTTGAGCAGTGTTGACTTTCCACAGCCTGAAGGGCCCATTACGCTGACAAATTCGCCTTTTTCGATAGCGATGTTTACGTTTTCGAGTGCGAGAGTCTCAATTTCGTCGGTACGATAGATTTTGTTTACTGAATTCAGTTCGATGATAGCCATAGTTTTTTTGTTTAAGTTCATAATCCATAATGCACAATGCTCGATTATACGGTTTTCGGCTTCCTTATGCCATGAATTATGACGCGGTTAAATAATTGATTGAGGATGGGGAATGTTGATTATTTTGGGCGTTTGAAAATATCGATTTTAAGATTGAAGTCTGGGTTCCGCTCAGCTTGCGACGATGATATGGGTTATTCATCGCGCAATGCGTCGACAGGGTTTATGCGGGCTATTTTGCCGGCAGGGATATAGATGCCGAGGAGAACACAGGTGAGCATTATGGAGTAGATTATGAGAGAGACGACTGAGAAGTGAATTGTGAAATCATCTATCCATGTCGGTGTCATCTGTCTCAGGATGGATGACGGTGCATCGCTGAATGAATAGGCAAGTTGCGCAAGACTTTCGTCTTTGATATATAGCCAGTAGAGAAAACATCCGAAAATCCATGCCAAGGTCGTGATGACGAAGCCTTCGCCGAGCATTTCGCGCACGATGAATCCGCGTGAGGCTCCGAAGGTGCGCATGACACCGGTCTCCTCGCTACGTTTGCGGGTCTGAAGGTAGAATGTGCCCACCATGCAGAGAAGAATGTTGACAAAGAAGAACAACGCGATTGACATGGAGATGAAATCCTGATTGTTCATGTCGCGCGACATTATTTCATTCTTTTCTTTAAAGCTCTGCAAAGAGTGGGAATATATGTTGCCTGAACGGATTTCCGTGGCAACTACCGGGGAAAAATCCTCGATGAATTTGCTGACATCGACTCCCGCTTTGAGACGGATGACAGGCTGGATGGATGTGATGCCGCCATTGCGGACAATGTCGCGTGTTTTACGAGTTTTATAGACAATAGGTGTAATGGCAAGATCCGGGCGATAGATGACATCGTTGACTACTCCGACGATTCCGCTGAGTTTTTCCGGCTTGTGTTTTTTGTCATTCTCTTCGAGAAAGCGGCCTACGGCATTTTCACCGGGAAAGAGATAGTCAGCGACGCTTTTTGAGATAATCAGATCGCGACCTGACATTGAAGTCTCGTCATAGATTTTACCTGTATTGGCATCAGTGATGCCGAAGGTCTTGAAGAAATCGGTCTCTGGCCAGAACTGTACGACAAAATAGAAGCCGTCTTCGTTTTCACGTCCCGACGGCAGGGAATTGACATTGACTGACCCGCTCAGGGGTGAGAGGTCGTTGACAAATGTCGCAGATTCGACACGCGCGTCTGAACGCACACGGTCGAGGATGCGGTTGAGATGGCCGAGGGCGATTTCCGCACGTCGGTCAATGTCAGTATTTTCGGTTTCGTCGCTTTCGCCGTCGTGAGGCTTTTGGGAAAGTTGGAATGACACGAGGCGGTCGAGGTCGTAGCCTGTCGGGATTGTCTTCTTGTATGTGTTGACGACAACTTTGTCGAGCACAGTCCATGATATGAGTGCGACAAGGCAAAGCTCAATGAAAATCCAGCAGTAACGTCCGCGACGGGCAAGAAGGTTTTTATAAATCAGTTTAAGCATGGCGGATAATCAGCGTTTTGAGTTAAGAGATGATATTATGGGACGCCGGAGGGACAGGCGTACCGGGATATAGGCCGAGAGAAGATTGAGCACGAGGCAGAGGAGCAGCGCTGCGATGAAGACGAGCGGTGCAAACATCATCTCAGTGCTGATTTCGGCCGGAGCGTCGATACATTCCCACGCCGGGATGATGAGCTTCAATAGCATATTGCGTCCGAACGCAATTATAATCCATGCGATTGCAAATCCGATAATACCGCCGAAAAGGGTTAGGATAAGGTTTTCGAACATCACTTGCCGGGTGAGGTGTCCGCGTGTAGCTCCGAAGCTGCGGCGCACACCGATTTCGGCAAGACGCCGGTCCATCTGTCCGCCTATCATGCCGCTGATGTTGATGGCGGGAATTATTAGCAACACGAGGAGTGTGATAAGCAACGGTTTCAGGTATTCAGTCATTGAAAGATTCTCGCCGTTGCTGCGCTGGGAGAGGATTCGGAGGGTATGGCTTATGGGAGCACTCTGTATATCGAGCCGCTGGCCTGTGGAATCGGCCGCGTTGATACGCCGGACTTTTTCGGTCAGTTCGTCACGGAATCTTTCGGCCTGTCTGCTGTCTTTGAACTTGATGGGCACAGAGTAGTCTCCGAGGTAGTCGCATTTGTCGCCCTTTAATGAAGTGTTGGCTGATTTCGTGCGGATTGTATAAGGGCGGAATACGTTGGCGTATGACATATAGGCTACAGGATTGCCGCTACGCACTATTCCGACTATTCTGTAGGGTCTGTAGCTTATTGAAATTTCTTTGCCTATGGCCTGTTCGGAGACCCCGAACAGACGGTCGGCAACCGAGGAGTCGACGACTATGTTATTGATGGCTGATTCGGTCTCGGCTTCGTTGAACGGGCGTCCGGCGACGAACTCATAGGAGTAGAGTTTGAAAAAATCAGGATTTGTATCAATGATATTGACACTGAAGTCGCCGCTCTGGTCGGGAGGCTGGATGAAGCCTTGCTTTTGGAAGACGATTGTCGAATATTCGATATCCTTGGAGTTTTCAACAAACTCGCGTACAAATGGTATTCCGACTGATGATTGACTCATATTACTTGTCTTGTCGTTGCGGACGGTGAGATTGTTGATATAATATGTCGACGAGCGGTTATATTCAGGATAGAGCGGGGCGAGGTGGACATAGTAGATAATGGCGAATATCATGGTAAATGCCACGGCGAAGGCCACACCGCCGACATAGAGCGATGTAAAGCCCGGATTTGCACGGGATTCGACCAGAAGCTGTTTTAATGACGATTTTAACTGCATGGGAGTGGGGCTTATTGTTGATGTGATATGGTCATGTAGAGGTGAGAGATTTATTTCACTTTGATTGTGTTGGAATTGCCGAAGCGTTTCATGTCGCTGATGACCACGCGGTCGCCAGGTTCAAGTCCGCTGATGATTTCGACAAACTCAAAATTGCTGTCGCCGAGCTTTACGGTACGGCGCGTCAGCTCATTGTCTCCATTGAAGACGTATAGGTCATAAGAGCCGGGGCCGGTGTAGAAAGAGCCGTTTTTGATTCGCTTCACATCTTCCATTACATCACACATTATATATACGTCGGTTTTCAGACCTGAGCGTAGCCGATGGTTTGCGTCATCGTCGAGACGCACGGTGAACGATATGACACCATTGCGGGAGAGCGGCGTTACGTTGCTGACGATTCCCGGCATTCGTTCCCGGCCTATGCGGACAACAGCTTTAGAACCGACACGTATGCGGTCGCCGTAAGAGTCGGCCAGTTCGCCGTCGACCTTGAAGTGGCTCAGGTCGGAAATGATGGCGATTTTTTCACCTTCGGAGATTTTCTGGCCGATCTGGTCGTTGATGAATGTGAGTGTCGCACGGCGTGGGGCACGTATCTGGGCATCACTGAGTGTACGGCTCATTTCACCGAGGTTTTTTTCAGCAATGTTGATGTCGAGATTCTTGACATTAAGTCCTGCATCAGTTACGCGGTGTTCGTTGGCGAGCTGTTGGCGCATCTGTTCGAGTTCAAGACGGCCGGTGTTGTAGGCAAGCTCTGCCTGATGCACACGGTCGCCTGTACCTGAACCGAGGCTGTCGAGGTAGCGTTCGTTGCGGAGTTCGACTTCAAGGCGGTTGACGCTCATTTCCTTTACTTTGACTTGCATGGCCAGATCGCTGACGCGGGTTGAGTTGTTGACTTTCTGCTGTTCAAGTTCATAGCGTTTCATCTCAATCTGGTCTTTGAGCTTGTTGAGCTCTGTTTCGGTGCTCTGTAGGTCGAGCCGGAGTAGGGGTGTACACATGTCGACACTGTCGCCGGCCTTGCAATATACTTCCATTATCCGTGTACTGATCGGGGAATTGATGATTTCTTCAAATGCCGGGACTACACTGCCTGAACCCGTGACTGTTGTCTCGATTGTTCCACGGTCGACAGTCGTTGTCATAAGGTCGTCGCGATTGACGCTCGCCTTAAGCGAAATCATAATTACCGCGAAGATTATTATCACCGCGACTATACCTATTATATAAGGGATTATTTTTTTGCGCCGTGCTTTGGTCCGTTCTGCTTTAGTGAGTTCTCTGTCCATCTTTTCAGAAGTAAAAATAATGTGTGAATGATTTTTTATTTGTTATGGTGTATAATATAGCATTTATCGTGCCAAAGTGGTATATAACTGATTTATAATATGTTGCTGATTTGATTATTGTCCGAATACGGACGGTTTTGTCCGATTGTTGATTATTGATGCGGACACCGTACACTCTGTCATGCGGTAATTTTAACGATATTGTAAACTATTTGGCTCTTATTGGTATTATAATTGTAAAATCATCACGTTTATGTCGACCTCACGTCCAATTACATTTGACCGGGTGATGCGCTTCCTGTTTGCTGCACTCGTCATTACGGGTATAATATGGCTCGTAGATATTTTGCGCAATGTTTTGTTGCCTTTTTTTCTGGCATGCCTCATTTCATATATTCTGCAGCCGATTGTCGAATTCTGTATGACCCGGCTGCACATCCGTTGGCGTATCGTGGCGATATTCATGACATTGATTGCCGTTGGTGGGATTATATTCGGGCTGGCCTACATGTTTGTTCCGTCAATAGTGAAAGAGATTCATCAGATGGGGACTCTCATAAATGACTATGCTAAACGTGGCGATCCTATACCCTTGCTTCCGAAAAATATCCACGATTATCTTGTCAGCCTATTTGACGACTCTACTATGCAGAGTCTGCTTGAAAACCAGCATTTCGAGACATTGATTACCAAAGGGACATCGTTTATTTCAGCTTCGATAAGTTTTCTGCTCCACACACTTGAGTGGTTTCTGACATTTATCTATGTTATTTTCATTCTACTTGACTACCGTCAGTTGATGAAGGGCTTCGCCTTGATAATCCCACCTAAATATCGTCCGGTAGCCAATAAAGTTGGTAATGATATAAAGAACAGTATGAACCGCTACTTTCGCGGGCAGGCCGTGTTGGCTCTGTGTGCGGCAGTGTTCTACTGTATAGGTTTTTCGATTATCGGCATTCCTCTGGCTATTGTGCTGGGTATCCTTGTCGGGGTTCTGTATATGATTCCATATTTTCAGTACATCACTGTTATCCCTGTAGCTTTTGTGTGTCTCATATCATCGATGGGAGGAGAGGTAACTTTCTGGACTGAATTCAGCAAATGCCTGCTTGTCTATGTCATAAGCCAGACTATATGTGACTATGTGCTTACTCCTAAGATCATGGGAAAGGCTATGGGGCTTAATCCGGCGATAATATTGCTGTCGTTGTCAGTGTGGGGGACGTTGCTTGGACTTATAGGAATGATCATAGCCCTCCCGCTTACGACTCTCCTTATATCATATTACGGGGAATATGTCATCGGTCATGACAGTGTGACAGCTGATGATTGTCATCCCCCAAAAGGTAAATAGGAGATAATGATAAATTACTATTCCGATATTAACAGAAATTAATAAATATATAAAAGCTTGATTAGCTGCTATTTGCCTGCTTTGTGCGATAGTTGTATTGAAATTTTACATAAAAAAGTTTCAAAATAATTTGCACAGTTCAAAAAAACGCCCTAACTTTGCACACGTCAAAAGGAAATAAGTCACGAAAGATGACCAAGCGAGGG